>ERZ778517.13-NODE-13-length-166354-cov-8.986789_pt1 | contig 166354 bp, 155 predicted proteins | sample MGYA00510341_ERZ778517 | MGnify/ENA primary metagenome ERZ778517 (study PRJEB29527, sample SAMN07138964) | mouse gut metagenome | material: feces | host: mouse | place: China:Nanjing | collected 2016-01-25 ...
GCTGCCATCTGAGCAGCATATGGAGTAGATTTCTTTGAACCTCTAAATCCCAGACCACCTGCACTTGCCCATGAAAGAGCGTTACCCTCATTGTCAGTCAATGTAACAATTGTGTTGTTAAAAGATGACTGGATATGTGCCTGTCCGCGTTCAACGTTTTTCTTTACACGCTTTTTTGTTACTTTTTTTGCAACCTTTTTAGCCATTTTAAACTAACCTACTTTCTCAATCAAACTTATTGTTCCCCATGCAAATATAAAATCATGGACTTCATATCTGCAACCCATTCAGCCCAGGCTGAAACTATTTCTTCTTGTTTGCTACTGTCCGCTTAGGACCCTTTCTTGTTCTTGCATTGGTCTTTGTCTTCTGGCCACGAACAGGAAGTCCCTTTCTGTGACGGATACCACGATAGCATCCAATCTCCTGCAGTCTCTTAATATTTAAAGCGATTTCACGCCTGAGGTCACCCTCAACCATGTAATCTTCATCAATGACAGCGCTAATCTTCTTAACGTCGTCATCTGTCAAATCCCTGACACGGACATCAGGATTTACTCCTGCCTTCTCAAGGATTTTGTTTGAACTTACTCTGCCGATTCCGTAGATGTAAGTCAATCCGATTTCTACACGTTTTTCTCTTGGTAAGTCAACACCAGCAATACGAGCCATGTTAAATTCCTCCATCTTGTTTTGTGATAAAACAATACGCTGTCTTATCACGTATTAATAGTAAACTAATTGATTGGGGTACTCTGTACCCGACCGGATATCCATCCGGTTTTTCCGATACTAACCGGTGGCAGATCTGTCTTGTTTTTTCTGCCGCTCTGACATCTGTCAAAGTTTTCTCACGCGAAACTTTTCTCGGTATCAAGAAGTAAACACACAACAAACCAACTGTCTGTTATATATTTATAGCATATTCCCTTTGACGGTTCGGGACATATGCCTCAGCCGCACATTACATACAGATTGTGGGATGCATTAACCCTGTCTCTGCTTGTGTTTCGGATTCTCACAGATAATTCTGATTCTTCCTTTTCTCTTGATAACTTTGCACTTTTCGCAAATAGGTTTTACTGATGATCTAACCTTCATGTTAAACCCTCCTTTCAAAAAGACCGTTTTACATTATAGCATGCAAATAAAATAAATGCAAGCCCTGCAACAAATTTTTATTTGTTTTATTTATCCCTCCATATAATTCTTCCCTTTGACAAATCATATGGTGATAACTCTAACGTTACTTTATCGCCAGGAAGGATACGGATAAAATTCTGCCTTAGCTTTCCGCTGATGTGCGCAAGTACCCTGTGGCCATTTTCCAGTTCTACCTGAAACATTGTATTTGGAAGCTTTTCCACTACTGTTCCTTCAATTTCTATTACATCGGACTTTGACATTATTTTACCTCCTTAATGTCTCTACAATATTGCTTAATTATATATTTTATTCTCTCATTTGTCATAGACGGGATGTCTGTGCACCTGTCATTTTTTTTAATTAGCTGTATATGCTTCTTGTTTTTTTTCTTCGGTGTGTCAATCAGCCGTATCTGTCCATCTGCCACATACACATAATTTTGTGTTTCCCCTACGACAAGATATATTTTGCCCTTGTCATGTCCCGCTAATGAATATGCCAAAAAACCAATCATTCTTTTCCTCTCCTATATAAGAGTAAGAATTTCAGGTTCACCGTCAGTTATTAGAATTGTATTCTCATAATGTGCAGATAATGAACCGTCCTCTGTAACAACTGTCCAGTCATCGTCCAGCCATTCCACTTCGCCGTGCCCCATATTAATCATGGGTTCTATCGCAAGCGTCATTCCGGCACGAAGCTTTATCCCTCTCTTTTTCTGTCTGAAATTTGGCACCTCCGGATCCTCATGAAGTGAAGTCCCGATTCCATGCCCTACCAAATCATGAACGATTCCATATCCGAACTGCGAAATATAACGATCTATGGAATTAGATATATCATGAAGGTGGTTGCCTGCTTTCGCCCACTTTATCCCTTCATAAAATGATTTCTTTGTCTCTTCAATAAGCTTTTGTGCCTCCGGACTTATCTGCCCCACGCCATGCGTCCTTGCGGCATCAGAATGATACCCCTTATATATAAGCCCGCAGTCAAGGCTGACAATATCGCCTTCCTGCAATATCCGGTCCGCCCTTGGTATCCCATGAACAACTTCATCATTTACCGACACACAGATTGATGCCGGATAACCGTTATAATGTAAAAAATTCGGTACGCACCCCATATCCCTGATTAGCTTCTCACCAAGCTGGTCAATATAAAGTGTGGATATTCCAGGTTTAATTGCCTGCCCTAGCTCCTCATGTACCTTAGCCAGTATTTTACTCGATTCGCGCATCAAGTCAATTTCCCGATGCGTCTTAATTGTAACGGCCATTTCCTACTCCTCCGAATACAGCGCACACCTGCTTTCAAATTCCTGTCAGCGCTGCAGGTGTGCACTGCAGCAATATTCGATACTTAAGACAGGATTTTTACAATTGACTCAAATACATCCTTCATGTCAACCGTTCCATCCACTGACTTTAAAACGCCTTTTGCCGAATAAAAATCGATCAGCGGCTGTGTCTGCTTATGGTAAACTTCAAGGCGGTTCTTAACTGTTTCCGGCTTGTCGTCATCCCTTAAGATTAATTCCGAATTACAGGTATCACATATTCCCTCATTTTTAGGCGGAATATGAACAACATGATATGTTGCACCACAGTTCACGCAGGCACGCCTTCCCGACATTCTGTTAATGATATTCTCATCGGGCACATCGACATTAATTGCATAATCAATCTTGTCCCCAAGCTCCGTAAGCGCCTTGTCAAGAACCTCTGCCTGCGGAATTGTCCTTGGGAATCCGTCCAATACATATCCATTCCTGCAGTCGTCCTGTGCCACCCTGTCAAGCAGTATCTTTACTGTGAGCTCATCCGGCACCAGCAGTCCCTGATCCATGTATTTCTTCGCTTCCATTCCAAGTTCTGTGCCGTTCTTAATGTTTGCGCGGAAAATATCTCCCGTTGAGATATGCGGAATTGCAAACTTCTCTGCAATCATTTTCGCCTGTGTACCTTTTCCTGCGCCAGGTGCTCCTAACATAATAATCTTCATCCTAGTTCCTCCTTTAAAATATTTAATATACAAAATAGTTTCAATTCAATTTATCTTTTCAGCCAAAAATAGACTCAATTCAAACTACCAATCGGATAGAAGCAAAGCAGATGCTTTGCTTCTATCCGATTGTCCATGATTAATCATTCAAAAAACCTTTGTAATTACGTACCAGCATCTGGGACTCAATCTGCTTTATCGTTTCAAGCACGACACTGACAATAATGATTAAGCTTGTTCCACCAAATGAAACAGATGCCTTAAACACACCATTGAAGAAAAATGGTACAACTGCCACAACGACAAGTCCTATCGCACCGATAAAAATAATTGCATTGAGCACTTTGTTCAGATAATCACTGGTTGGCTTACCTGGTCTGATACCCGGAATAAACCCGCCCTGCTTTTTCATATTATTTGCAATCTCCAAAGGGTTGAATGTTAACGACGTATAGAAATATGCAAAAAATACTGTCAATAAGACGTAAACAACAAGGCCAATGGAATAGACAAGTTGATCCGGATTACACCAGCTGTCCTGATTTAAAGCATTGAGTATCTGCCTCCATATACCGTTCCCGCTATATCCAACCAATGTGGAAATAACAATCGGAAACTGCATTAACGAAGATGCAAAGATAATCGGAATAACACCTGCTGTATTCACCTTTAATGGGAGAAACGTCATCTGACCCCCAACCATTTTGTTTCCCTGGATTTTTTTTGCATACTGTACAGGAATCTTACGCACTGCACTATTTAAGACAACTACAAATACTGTCATTGCCAAAATAATTGCAATGATGATAACTGCTGCAACAACTGCAAGAGGAATGGACTTACCCTTGCAGAACTGCTCGTACAGCTTTGCAAAATCATCCGGCAGCCGTGAAATAATGTTGATAATGAGTACGATCGAAATACCATTTCCAACACCCTTCTCTGTTATACGCTCACCGATCCACATGAGGAAAGCACTGCCGGCTGTAAGAACTGCAATTACTGTTATAACTTCTAAAGGACCATACTTCTGAAGCAATCCCTGATTGCCAAATCCAATTGCCATAGCTGCACTTTCAATCAGAGCAAGCGCCACGGTAACATAACGTGTAATAGAAGCTATTTTCTTCCTTCCATCTTCTCCATCCTTCTGCATTTCCTCAAGCTTCGGAATTGCAATGGTAAGAAGCTGCATAATGATGGAAGAAGTAATATAAGGTGTGATATTTAATGCAAATACAGACATCCTTGAAAAAGAACCGCCTGTAAATGCATCAAAGAAGCTGAAAGCACCACCAGTCTGTGCCTCAAACCACGATGAAAAATAATCTCTGTTCACACCCGGAATAGGAAGCTGAGAACCAAAACGAATGACCACTAGCATCAAGAAAGTGAACAATAATTTTACTCTGATTTCCTTGATTTTAAACGCGTTCTTTAGCGTAGAAAACATTAAATCACCTCTGCTGTTCCACCAAGTGCCTCAATCTTCTCCTTTGCAGATGCGCTGAAAGCGTTTACCTGAACATTGAGCTTCTTAGTTAATTCTCCCCTGCCTAAAATCTTTACTCCATCTTTCGGATTTTTTACGATTCCGGTCTCGATTAATGTGTCCACTGAAACTGTAGCCCCATCCTCAAATCTCTCTAAAGCTTCAAGGTTGATTGCAACAATTTCCTTCGTATTTCTATTATGGAAACCTCTCTTGGGAATACGTCTGTACAAAGGCATCTGACCACCTTCAAAGCCTGGTCTTGGAGCTCCGGAACGAGCTTTCTGTCCCTTATGACCCTTGCCGGCTGTCTTGCCGTTTCCTGAACCATGTCCACGGCCTCTTCTAAAATTATTGCTATGTTTTGAGCCCTCGGCAGGTCTTAAATTAGATAATTCCAAACTCATTTTCTGACACCTCCCTTGTATTATGCTTCTTCAACTTTTACTAAATGATTTACTTTGCGAATCATGCCCCTGGTTGCTTCGTTGTCCGGAAGTTCTACTGTCTTGTTAAGCTTTCTCAGCCCCATCGCCTCAACAGTTGCCTTGTTCTTGGGCACTGCACCGATTGTTGATTTTACCAAAGTAACTTTTAATGTCTTTGCCATCTTCGTCTACCTCCTTAAGCCATAATCTCGTCGATAGATTTTCCACGATTTGCAGCTACCTGCTCAGGTGTCTTTAACTGTGAAAGACCAGCAATTGTAGAAAGCACTACATTCTGCTTGTTGTTAGAGCCTAAAGACTTTGTACGAATGTTCTTAATACCTGCAAGCTCACAAACGACACGCGCAGGACCACCAGCGATGATACCTGTACCTTCAGGAGCTTTCTTTAACAGAACACTTGAAGAACCGTAATTGCCAATAAAATCATGTGTAATTGACTTGTTCTCATCCATGGCAATGCTTACAAGATTCTTAATTGCATCTTCTTTCCCCTTACGAATCGCTTCAGGGATTTCTACGGCCTTGCCAAGTCCGGCACCTACGTGACCGTTTCCGTCACCTACAACTACCAAAGCGGTAAAACGCATGTTACGTCCACCTTTAACAGTCTTGGTTACTCTCTTGATAGTAACAACCTTATCTGTTAATTCAAGCTGACTAGCATCAATGATTGTACGTTTCATGTGATTTTCTCCCTTCCTAGAATACCAAGCCAGCTTCTCTTGCTGCCTCAGCTAAAGCCTTGATTTTTCCATGGTATAAAAAGCCGCCTCTGTCGAAAACCACTTCTGTGATACCTTTATCCAACGCCCTTTTTGCAATTACCTTGCCTAAATATGCTGCCGCCTCAACGTCATTGGTCTTCTCCAGTTCAGCCTTTACTTCTTTCTCTGTAGTAGAAGCTGCAACCAATGTGTTTCCAACTGTATCGTCAATAATTTGAGCATACATATGATTATTGCTTCTGAATACTGCCAGACGTGGTCTTTCTGTCGTACCACTTAAACGGTTACGTATTCTCATGTGCTTCTTTGCACGCAATTCTGCTCTTGATCTCTTACTAACCATTTTTTACGCCCTCCTTATTTACTTTTTGCCAGTCTTACCAACTTTACGTCTGATTGTCTCATCAGCATACTTGATACCCTTGCCCTTATATGGCTCCGGTCTTCTCTTGTCTCTGATTTCAGCTGCGAATTGGCCAACTTTTTCTTTATCAATACCCTTTACAATGATGATATTTGCACCATCAAGCACTGTCTCAATCCCTTCCGGGTCAGTCATTTCAACCGGATGAGAGTATCCCAGGGACAATGTCAGTTTCTTTCCTGCCTTAGCTGCCCTGTAACCTACACCGTTTACCTCAAGCTTCTTCTCATACCCGTTTGTCACACCGACAACCATGTTATTGATCAGTGTTCTTGTCAAACCATGTAAAGATTTCATTTTCTTCAAATCGTTCGGTCTTGTAACAGTAACCTCTGCACCTTCCACTTTGATTTCCATCTCAGCCGGAAGCACTCTTTCCAGTGTTCCCTTTGGACCTTTTACAGTCACTTTGTTATTTTCTGCAACTTCTACAGTGACACCTGCAGGAATCGCGATTGGCATTCTTCCTATACGTGACATGCCCGTACCTCCTAATTTTATTTGAATCTATTTTCAAGTTCAAAGAACTGCATGCAGCCCTTTGAAACGGAACTTTATTTTTCCAGGGCAATATCCTTGATTCCCCCGGAAAACGTCTTAATCATAATTACCAGACAAAAGCCAGCACTTCACCGCCGACCTGAAGCCTTCTTGCCTCTTTATCCGTGATGACACCCTGATTGGTAGAGATAATGGCAATACCAAGTCCGCCGAGAACCTTTGGCAGCTCATCCTTACCTGCGTAAATACGAAGACCCGGCTTGGAAATTCTCTTTAAGCCTGTAATAATCTTCTCACTCTTATCTGCGCCATACTTTAATGTAATGTGGATTGTTTTGAATGCGCCATCTTCTACAACGTCAAAAGCCCTTATATAACCTTCATCCAAAAGAATCTGCGCTATAGCAAGTTTCATCTTTGATGAAGGAACATCTACTGTATCATGCTTTGCAGTGTTCGCATTACGAATTCTTGTAAGCATATCTGCAATAGGATCACTCATTGTCATTTCAGTTTCCTCCTTAAATACTTTACGATGAAGAATGCGCCTGCATTCTTCCAACCGAAACTTAGTATTTCTTAGACAGCGTCTTTTGCTGTCTTAGAAATTCTTTTCGGTTTTTTACCAGCTTGCCTTCTTCACACCGGGAATCTGACCTTTATATGCCAACTCGCGGAAGCAGATTCTGCAAATTCCATATTTTCTTAAGTATGCATGTGGACGGCCACAGATTCTGCAACGACTGTATTCCTGTGTAGAAAACTTAGGATTGCGCTGCTGTTTGATTTTCATTGCTGTTTTAGCCATGAGAATTTACCTCCTTATTATTTCGCGAAAGGCATGTTGAACTGTGCTAACAGCTCACGTGCTTCCTCGTCAGTCCTGGCAGTTGTAACGAATACAATATCCATACCCCTTACCTTGTCAACCTTGTCATACTCTATCTCCGGGAAGATAATCTGCTCTTTGATACCAAGTGCATAATTACCCCTTCCGTCAAACCCATTCGGATTTACTCCTCTAAAGTCACGCACACGAGGAAGCGCAAGGTTTACAAGACGGTCAAGGAACTCATACATCTTCTCACCGCGAAGGGTAACCTTACATCCGATGGCCATGCCCTCACGAATCTTAAAGTTGGCAATCGCCTTCTTTGCCTTTGTGGTCACAGCCTTCTGACCTGTGATAATTTCCATGTCCTTCACTGCTGATTCCAGTGCTTTTGCGTTGTCCTTCGCCTCACCGACGCCCATGTTAACCACAATCTTATCAAGCTTTGGAACTTCCATGATATTTTTATATCCGAACTTTTTTGTCAAAGCATCTACGATCTCATCTTTATATATACTTTTCAGTCTACTCACCAGTCTAGTCCTCCTTTCCTAATTAATCAATGACTTCGCCTGTTGTCTTTGCGAAACGTACTTTCTTATCCCCATCCATCTTAAAGCCGACTCTCGTCGCTTTTCCCTTATGGAGGTACATTACGTTTGAAATATCAATAGGAGCTTCTTTCTGGATAATGCCGCCATTCTGATTTGCAGCGGAAGGCTTGGCATGCTTTGTAACCATGTTGACACCCTCTACCAAAACCTTGGCGTTCTTTGTGTCAACAGATAAAACCTTGCCCTCTTTATCTTTATCTTTACCAGCGATCACTTTAACGGTATCGCCCTTCTTTATCTTTAACATTCTGGCACCTCCTTATAATACTTCAGGAGCTAAGGAAACAATTTTCATAAACTGTTTCTCACGAAGCTCTCTTGCCACTGGCCCAAAAATACGTGTTCCCCTCGGAGTCTTGTCATCCTTGATGATTACAGCAGCATTTTCATCAAATTTAATATAAGAACCGTCCTTACGACGAGCGCCCTTTACGGTACGTACAACTACAGCTTTTACTACATCGCCTTTTTTTACAACGCCGCCTGGTGTTGCATCTTTAACGCTGGCAACAATCACATCACCAATGCTTGCATATCTTCTTGTAGATCCACCCATAACCCTGATGCAGAGCAATTCTTTTGCACCAGTATTATCAGCGACTTTCAGTCTGCTTTCCTGTTGTATCATGCTTAATCTCCTTCCAAAACCATGTCATGCAATGCGTCGCATTGCATTGCATTGCTTTTAAAATCTATTTTACTCTTTCAATAATTTCAACAAGTCTCCATCTCTTATCCTTGGACAAAGGTCTTGTCTCCATTACCTTAACGGTATCGCCAATGTTGCACTCATTGTTCTCATCATGTGCCTTCAGCTTGTAAGTTCTCTTAACGATTTTTCCGTAAAGAGGATGCTTAACATGATCTTCTACAGCAACTACGATAGTTTTCTGCATTTTGTTGCTCACAACCTTGCCTGTACGTGTTTTTCTCAAATTTCTTTCCACGACCATTCTCCTCCTACTCTGCACTCTTAAGATTTGCAGCAATCACAGTCTGAATCCTTGCGATATTTCTTCTTACCTCTTTGATCCTTGCTGTATTGTCTAACTGATTCGTTGCGTTCTGAAATCTCAAATTGAAAAGTTCTTTCTTTGCAGAAACTAATTCCTGTGATAATTCTGCGGCTGATTTGGTCCTTAAATCCTCTACATACTTATTAGTTTTCATTTACTGCACCGCCTTCCAAATCTGCTTTAGAAACGATCTTGCACTTGCAAGGAAGCTTGTGTGTTGCAAGACGTAACGCTTCTTTTGCTACATCCTCAGCGACTCCGCTGATCTCAAACATTACACGACCAGGTTTTACAACTGCCACCCAGTACTCCAGAGTTCCTTTTCCCGAACCCATACGTGTCTCAGCAGGTTTTGCTGTAACAGGCTTATCTGGGAAAATCTTAATCCATACCTTACCACCACGCTTAATATAACGTGTCATGGCAATACGTGCTGCCTCTATCTGATTTGATTTAATCCAACATGGTTCAGTTGCCACGATTCCGTACTCACCGTAAGTAATTGTGTTGCCTCTCGTTGCCTTACCAGCCATTGTACCGCGGAACTGTTTACGACGCTTTACTCTTTTTGGCATTAACATTATTTATCGCTCCCTTCCTTATTTCCTTTTGTAGGAAGTACTTCGCCCTTGTAGATCCAAACTTTTACGCCCAGCTTGCCGTAAGTTGTATCTGCCTCTGCGAAACCATAATCAATATCTGCTCTAAGTGTCTGAAGAGGAATTGTACCCTCGCTGTAAAACTCTGTACGAGCCATATCTGCCCCGCCAAGACGTCCTGAAACGGCTGTCTTGATACCCAGAGCCTGTGCCTTCATTGTTCTGCCCATGCAGGATTTCATCGCACGCCTGAAGGAAACACGGTTCTCAAGCTGCTGTGCAATATTCTCTGCTACCAGCTGGGCATCCCTGTCCGGTCTCTTAATCTCTTTGATATCAACAAGTACATTCTTGCCTGTTAACTTCTGAAGCTCTTTCTTGGTCACTTCGATTTCCGCGCCGCCCTTGCCGATTACCACACCAGGCTTCGCCGTGAAAACAATCACCTTTACCCTGTCAGATGCCCTCTCAATTTCAATCTTGGAAATACCTGCACTGTACAGTTTCTTCTTTAAAAATTTTCTAATATTATAATCTTCTACTAAATAGTCAGCAAAATCTGCATCAGCATACCATTTTGAATCCCAATCCTTAATAACGCCGACTCTCAGTCCATGAGGATTAACTTTCTGTCCCATTTTCTTCCTCCTATCTCTCGTCAAGCACGATTGTAATGTGGCTCATTCTCTTCTCAATTCTATAAGCCCTGCCCTGTGCCCTTGGTCTCACTCTTTTCATTGTAGGTCCCTTATTTGCATAACACTCTGCAATATAAAGGTTCTCAGCGTTCATACCGTTGTTATTTTCAGCGTTTGCAATTGCTGATTCCAAAAGCTTTTTGATGATGCTCGAAGCATATCTCGGGCTGTATGCAAGAATACCTAAAGCTGCCTCAACATCCTTGCCTCTGATGGCATCCAATACGAAACATGCTTTCTGAACAGATACTCTGGCATAAGAAAGCTTTGCTGATGGTCTTGTTTCTCTATTCTCTGCGTTCCTTTTTCTCTTATAACTTGTTCTGCTATACTTTTCAGCCATGGTTGAACCTCCTTTCAACAATTATCTAACCTTTGATTTCTTTTCGTCCTTGCCATGTCCTCTATAGGTTCTGGTTGCAACGAATTCTCCAAGCTTATGTCCAACCATATCTTCTGTTACATATACAGGCACATGTTTTCTTCCGTCGTGAACTGCAATTGTGTGACCTACAAAAGAGGGGAAGATTGTAGAACGACGTGACCATGTCTTAATTACTGATTTATTTCCTGACGCATTCAAGGCATCAACCTTCTTTAAAAGGCTTGCATCTGCGAAAGGACCCTTTTTTAATGACCTTGCCATTAGGTAATTCCTCCTTGTTTTTTTGAAGAAAAATGCGAGCTGCCCTCAGCGGGCAGAGGGATTTTCCTCCTTGTTTTTAAAATCGAAAAACATTTGTCTGACGACAAAGCGATTATTTAATCGCCCTGCCATCTCTTCTTCTTACGATAAGCTTGTTAGAAGCCTTCTTGCTCTTTCTTGTCTTCAGACCAAGTGCTGGCTTGCCCCAAGGTGTTGATGGGCCTGGTCTTCCGATACCAGTCTTGCCCTCACCACCACCATGTGGATGGTCATTCGGGTTCATGACAGAACCGCGAACCGTAGGTCTGATGCCCATATGGCGCTTACGCCCTGCTTTACCGATTTTAATAAGGTTATGGTCACCGTTACCTACCACACCGATAGATGCGCGGCAGACGATGGGAACCATTCTCATCTCACCTGAAGGAAGTCTCAATGTGGCATATTTGCCCTCCTTTGCCATCAGCTGCGCGCTGTTTCCTGCTGAGCGCACGAGCTGTCCGCCCTTTCCGGGATAGAGCTCAATGTTGTGTACATTTGTACCAACAGGAATTTCTGAAAGAGGCAGGCAGTTGCCGACTCTGATTTCTGCCTGAGGTCCGTTCATGACCTTCATTCCGTCTGTCAGCCCCTCCGGTGCAATGATGTATGCCTTCTGACCATCCTCATAGCAAATTAGCGCGATGTTTGCTGACCTGTTCGGATCATATTCAACACCGATAACCTTTGCTGCGATGCCGTCCTTATTTCTCTTAAAATCAATGATTCTATATTTCTGCCTGTTTCCGCCACCGTGATGTCTCACAGTAATCTTACCCTGATTATTACGTCCGGCATGTTTTTTCTTTGATACACAAAGAGACTTTTCAGGAGTTTTCTTTGTAATCTCAGAGAAATCAGAACCGGTCATGTTTCTTCTTGAAGGTGTATATGGGTTATATTTCTTAATTCCCATGTTCGTTTCTCCTTTACTTTTTATTATCACACTTGACTGTGTATAGTTCCTACCGCTGCAGTGATATCATCCGGCATCTTACAGGCCAGAGAATATCTCGATATCCTTGCTGTCCTCTGTCAGCTGCACGATTGCTTTCTTTGTCCTGGCTGTCTTGCCATATACCATTCCGCGTCTCTTTTTCTTTCCGTCAAGATTCATGGTGTTTACCCTTGCAACCTTTGTGCCTTCAAACATCTTCTCGACAGCTTCTTTTATCTGGGACTTGTTTGCCTGTGTGTGAACCAAGAATGTATATTTCTTCTCACCCATGCCCGCCATACTTTTCTCAGTGATGACCGGCTTAAGGATAACGTCATAATATTTGATATCTGCCATTATGCGTACACCTCCTCAATTGTCTTTACTGCATCCTTTGTAAGGATTACCGTGCCGCCCTTCATCACATCATATACATTGATTGTATTTGTCAATGCTGTCTGTACGTTCGGAAGGTTTCTTGCCGACATAACTACTTTCTCATCATTATCATCCAGAACCACATAGGCCTTTGCCACATTCAGGTTATCCATAACGGCCTTGAAGTTCTTTGTCTTAATCTCATCAAACTTAAGCTCGTCAATGACAATCAGCTTGTTCTCCTGAACCCTGCTTGTAAGTGCAGACTTAAGCGCTGCCCTCTTTTCCTTCTTGTTCATCTTGAAGGAATAGTCTCTCGGAACCGGTGCAAACACTACGCCGCCGCCTGTCCACTGCGGAGCCCTTGTAGAACCCTGTCTTGCATGACCAGTTCCTTTCTGTCTCCACGGTTTTCTTCCACCGCCGGATACTTCAGAACGCGTCTTTGCCTTCTGTGTACCCTGACGCTTATTTGCAAGCTGGTGAACTACTGCCATGTGTACCAAGTGTTCATTTACTTCTACACCAAAGACAGCGTCGCTCAAGTCGATTGTCTCAACTTCCTTGCCTTCCATATTATAAACAGATACTTTTGCCATCTGTATGGTCCTCCTTTCGTCCGCTCATCCGCGAACCACTTTTACACATCTACTCTGGTAGTTTCCTTCAGTGTCACTAATGCCTTCTTCGGTCCAGGTACGGAGCCCTTAACCAAAAGCAGATTCTTATCGGCATCCACCCTCACAATTTCGAGATTCTGGACGGTCACCTTAACGCATCCCATATGTCCTGGCATGCCCTTGCCCTTAAATACGCGGCTCGGTGATGAGCAGGCACCGTTTGAACCCTGATGACGATGGAACTTGGAACCATGTGCCATCGGTCCTCTGTGCTGACCATGTCTCTTGATTGCACCCTGGAAACCTTTTCCCTTGGAAATCGCAGATGCATCAATCTTGTCGCCTACAGCGAAGATATCAGCCTTAATTTCGTTTCCCAATGCATATTCCTCTGCATTTTCAAATTTGAACTCTCTCAAAAATCTCTTGGAAGAAACACCAGCTTTCTCAAAGTGACCCCTGAGCGGCTTGTTAACGCCATGTCTGTGGATGACTTCTTTCTTTCCGCCTTTGTCCTTGTTGACAATTTTGTCCTTCTTATCCACAAAGCCGACCTGAACTGCCTTGTAGCCATCATTTTCCACTGTCTTAACCTGTGTCACCACACATGGTCCAGCCTGAAGTACGGTTACGGGAATTAACGAACCGTCTTCGTTGAAGATTTGAGTCATTCCGACTTTTGTAGCCAATATAGCTTTCTTCATTTCCTTACCTCCATTTGTTCTACAGCGGAGCGAATAAATCGCTCATACTAGTAGAAGGCTTACTTGTTTTTCATTTTGATATCAATATAAACACCAGCCGGCATCTCCAGTCTCTGCAGTGCATCCACTGTCTTGGGTGTCGGTGTGATGATATCGATCAGTCTCTTGTGCGTTCTCTGTTCGAACTGCTCCCTCGAATCCTTGTACTTGTGAACCGCCCTTAAGATTGTTACTACCTCTTTCTTGGTAGGAAGGGGAACCGGTCCGCTCACCTGTGATCCGTTTTTCTTTACTGTTTCGATTATTTTTTTGGCAGATGCATCAACCAACTGATGATCATAAGCTTTTAATGTAATTCTCATTACCTGACTTGCCATAAAAAAAGTCGCCTCCTTTTCGCACTTTTTATGAATAAGTACGACAAGCGGTGACTGTACACTCTTCCGTGTGTGTCATGCCGTTTCTCTCATCCGGGTCTCTTCTCCCCGTGTCCGCTGCATCCACACATCGTTTATTACTTTGTACAGTGACTTGTCGCCAGTTTCCTAACTTGACATTCGCTCCGCGGAAAAACCTCCCCTGCATCCCTTATCTATGCAGGCAGCAACCTCACGTTTCATCGCTATCATGTCACAGCAATTAGTAGTATATCGTAGCATAATCGCTTTTGCAAGCTTTTTTTGTGATTTTATTGTTTTTTTTTACGAACAATCTTGTTTCCCTTCACTGTTCCATAGTATACTTGTTGTGCTTCTTTAAAATTTCAAACACACTTTTATGTATAGAAAGGATGAAACCATTATGTGGATTGCAGATAACTGGAAGGACTATGAGGTGCTGGATACTTCCTCCGGCGAAAAGCTGGAACGGTGGGGAGACTATATGCTGGTAAGGCCAGACCCGCAGGTGATATGGAATACGCCAAGGACACACCATGCATGGAAAAAGCCAAACGGGCACTATCACAGAAGCTCGAAGGGCGGCGGAGAATGGGAATTTTTCAGGCTTCCACAGGAATGGGACATCACATATAACGGCAAAAATAACCGGAACCTCACATTTCATCTGAAGCCCTTTCATTTCAAGCACACCGGTCTTTTTCCCGAGCAGGCTGTCAACTGGGACTGGTTTTCTTCTATTATAATGGAAGAAATCCAAAACAACCCTGCCCGCGAGATAAAGGTATTAAATCTTTTTGCCTATACAGGCGGAGCCACTTTGAGCGCCGCCGCCGCCGGTGCGCATGTGACACATGTGGATGCTTCCAAAGGCATGGTCGGATGGGCAAAAGAAAACGCCGCCGCATCCGGTCTTGCCGATGCGCCTGTCCGATGGCTCGTGGACGACTGCGTAAAGTTCGTGGAGCGTGAGATTCGGCGCGGGAACACTTATGACGCAGTCATTATGGATCCTCCATCCTACGGAAGAGGCCCCAAGGGAGAAATCTGGAAAATCGAGGACTCGGTTTTTCCATTTATCGAGCTTACGGCAAATGTCCTATGCCGTGACCCGCTTTTCTTTCTGATTAATTCCTATACAACGGGACTTCAGCCGGCTGTCCTGTCCTATATGCTTGAAACTGCCATTGTCACAAAATTTGGGGGGCATGTCCGTTCTTCCGAAATCGGGCTTCCTGTCTCGTCAAACGGTCTTGTCCTCCCCTGCGGCGCCAGCGGCCGCTGGACTGCCAAACCACAACGGTCAGAAGCCGAGCAAGGAATCGAGTAGGGGAATGACCTTCTCCACTACTCGCCGCGCGGGGTGCGTGCAGCAAAGCTGCTAATTTCCCTACGCCCCCCTGCTCATAAAAAGGAAAACCGACAGGCTGCATCCCTGTCGGTTTTTCGCTGCAAAAACAAGATTTTGCCAATATGCGCTTTAATAATAACTGCCGCCCATCGCGGAAAAGAATATAGCTCCATATGTAGCAATGAACACAATCATAAGCACAATGCTAATCAGCGCCCACACGAGCATCGCCTTAAAGTAATTGGACTTACTCTTCTTTGTGCCGGAACTGAATGCCCATACAAACATCATGATGATGTTCAGGCAGGGAATGCACAGAATGAGTGTTGTCACCATCCAGTCCGCAAAGCTTACAGGCTCCTCAAGCTCACCATTGTCGCCGGACTGATATGGCTGCTGCTGCTGATAAGGCTGCTGGTACGGCTGCTGCTGATAAGGCTGCTGGTATGGCTGCTGCTGATACTGCCCCTGGTCACCATTCTGGTTACCCTGGTTGAATAAGTTATTGTTGTCCATCAATATCTCCCTCCGATATGTCATTGAAAAAATAATAAGTTTCACGCCTAATCTTACCACAAGGAAATACCTTTGTGCAACACATATCGACAAATTAAAAAACCATATTTTATAAACTACAACAGCCTGCGCAGAATATTATTCCGGTGGTACACCATCGGCGGCGCGCCCGGAAAACAATTTATCATGCGGTACAAATACACTGCAAGCGTGACGGCACACACGATGCCCAGCCACAGATACGTGCTTTTTTTACAGGTGCCGCGTATGTATCTGTTCCAGAAAAACCAGAACAAAAACGCAATCCACGCGGGCGCTGCCGGATTCATCCGCATCCCCCTGGCAAGCCGTCCTGTCAGGATATAGAACACCGCCCGGGTCATTCCGCAGCCTGCACACGGAAGTCCTGTGAGAATCAGCTGGGGACAGAATGCGTCAAACAGCATTCTTGCAGCCACATTATAAACCGCGATGAAGCAGGCCGCAGCGCGGAAATTTTTGATATCCTTCCATATTCTTCCTAAGGCAGTCTTTATTTTTATAACCATTTTTTCCATCCTGTTCCTTACAACCTTCCTGTCAAGTGTCAATCTTATGCGCGGCATATGCCCTTGAAAAATTAAACTTCCTCAGTCCCTGCAGTCCTTTGGTCTGTTCCTGGTAACGTTCCACTTTTTTATAATAAATGCTGTCCCTGCTATTGCGGATGTCTTCGGGAAGTGCAGCTACGGCATCGAGGGACAGCCTCCGCCGCAGGTAGTAACTGTCGTAACCCTGCTCCTCCGTGCTCGTCTTTATATTATAGGTAGCAATCCAGTAATCAGGGTGTGCAGCCGAAAAAAACAGCCACCCTGCTGTCAGGACAATGATGCCGAACCGAAAGAGTGAAAAATCCATGTTGTGGATATAAATGAGGACACCCGCCATAACCAGCGCCATCATGACCAGCGCCCATAGGACAAACAGCCGCAGGAACGTAAGCTGGTAACTGGATATATACAGCAGCATCCTGTATGCACTCGACAGAATCATAATATATGTGCAGCCGCATATTGTAGTCAGCAGCGCTTTCAGTATGGCGGAATTTTTAAAATACGCCAGTGTGAACAACACGAGCATGATGTTGAACAGGCTGACAAATACGAGTTCAAAAAAACCGTGCCTTGCATAGGACGCATAGGTATACCCCTCGGGAAGGCTCATTTTTCCGAGAAAAAGTCCAAATATCTGTATGCCCGAAAACAGCAGATATATCGCACACATGACAGCATTCACGGTCACTGCAATATATGTATCCAGATTCGCCGTGTCTCTTACTGCCATATCATTTCTGTTTTTTATTGTCTCGGGGGCGGCATTATATACAAAAAAACCATAACAGACCGCGCCGGAAACCACAATGCTGCATAGAATCTTTATGACTGTTTCCATGCTTTCATACACGCTGGCATCAAAGGAAAATGTCAGGACGTCACATATCAGTTTGTAAAATACTGCGTCCGCGCTTGCCAGCAATATCATGATAAACGCGGCAACCGGCGCCGCGATGGCAAGCCCGATTGCCACGGACAGCAGCATGCGCCTGCGGTCTGTGCCGTCACGCTCCGGATTCCTCCCCATATGCCGCAGACGACGCACCGCCATCATGTCCCCCACTGGGGAAAACATGCTGCAGACACTGCCAAAAAACATGGTCATGCCGCCTTTGCAGTATGCTGCAATACTCCACCCGGTGAGATTATGCCAGTACTGCAGCATCAGTATGCCCAGAAGGACGGTCATCAGTATTTTGTTGAAAAATATCAGTACGCCGGAATCTGTCGTGCAGTTTAACGCGCCTGCCAGCACAATCGATATCACCAGAAAGGTTTTATGAAAATGTCCGCCTGCGGAGCTGCTCTCTAACTTTCTGGTAAAGTAGCCAAAAAACAAGAGGGTTCCGCCTGCGAAAAAAGGGTAGGTGATTCCTGACGCATTGTGGTACAGGCAGAATGTATAAAATAGTGCATACAAAAAGCTGCCGACGCCAAATGTCTGAAACCGTTTTTGCCTGTTCCGCATTTTACTTAGCGCTTCCTCCTGTGCCATCAAATCACGGTCTGGCTGTACAGGGGCCAAAACCTGCTGGTCCTGCGGGACTGCCGCAGTCATATTGTTGTCCATTGAAAATCCTTCCTTTCTAAAAATTTATTCCAGTTCCTCTGTCTCCACATACTCCAATATGTCGCCCGGCTGGCATTGGAGCGCCTTGCAGATTGCATCAAGCGTGGAGAGCCTGACTGCCTTTGCCTTATTGTTTTTGAGAATTGACAGATTTGCCAGTGTGATGTCCACATCCTTTGCAAGCTCTGTCAGCCCAATCTTTCTCTTTGCCATCATTACATCAAGATTTATAATTATTGCCATGGTAACCTTGCCTTTCCAAAAATAGTGCCGCTTTTTGTCCCAACTGCATACACCGTAGTCATTTTTATATTGTCAGGTCATTTTCCAGTTTGTACTCCACTGCCCGGTCAAACACAAACGCAAGCACTTTGCTGAACAGTCCGGCTATGATGAATACCAGCACGAGTACGAGCATGGCAATGGTCGTGTAGAGCACTGTCCGCAGCAGGCAGACCGCAGCGATAACAAAACTGTATGTTCCCATTCGCTGAAGGCTTACAACATTCTCCTTGACAAAGCAGTCATCCTTCAGGACGGTGCGGAACATTTTCCGCAGCTCCCCCAGTATCAGGCATGCCAGCATGCCCAGCACAAAGTAGATGACAATAATCTCCGTATACCGCCCCTCAAAGTCGTGGAAATCAAAAAAATCCATTATCTTCTGCACCACACCTGGCAGGGGAAGTGTCAGGGTCACGATGATTCCTGCAAAAAACATGAAATCCAGCAGATATTTTGTAAAGACAATCACGGTTTCTCTTTTCATACTTATCCATCCTTTTTCCTTCTCAATAATTTTCCGGAAATTTTGTATTTCCATCGCAACAATTCAGCTCAGGACTTTGCACTGTGCTGCAAAGTCCGTAAGAATGCGTAGTGGCTGAGATGCATCAAGCCACCACGAAGTGGTTTTGCATGGCTTGATGCCTGTAACAGGAAGCCGAAGGCTGAACTGTCACTTCCCATCGTATCACTGTCCGCATTGAAATGCAATAACTTTTTATCGAATTTCAATAAATTTTTATTGAAAAGTCAAAAAAAGACGCTTTCGCGCCTTTTTACTGGTAAAAACGGTCAAGGTTCCTGATGAATGCCTTTGCAGGCCTGTGTCCACCGTTTTGTATCATCCTGTCCGTCTCTGTCACATATTCCGAAAACTTTCTTCTGAAATTTGCCTTAATCATCGCCTGCCCTGATATCAGTTCAACTGCCTCCTGAAAATCAGTCATGGTAAAACACTCCGGCATGAAGTCAAACGCAATCCGCACATCAAGTGCAAGCATCTGCCGGAGCCTGTTGAACACACTGACAATAATCTTCGCATGGTCAAATGCAATTCCCTGGGAATCCACAACCTCATAAGTGGCAATTTCGTGGTAGTCGCTGTATACGATATGCTCCCGTATCACTGCACGCAGCAGAATCGCGCTCTCGTCATCAGATATGCTGTCACTTTCCAGCAGCAGCCGGTAGTCGTTGTCACAGGTAATCTGGTTCGCGCGCTCCTGCCTGTTTCCTGAAGTCTTGTCGACCGCGATATCAAACCACCTTGCCTCTCCGGCATCACCGCTTGCCTCAAGACGGCCGTTTGCAAGGTCGTCCTCGTTGAGGACTGCCAGAAAGGACTGTGAGATAATCCATCCTCTCGGGTCGCGCCCGCTGTCACTAAAAACATCACAGAGTTCCATGTATGCCTTATCTGTCCCCGTCTCCTCCTTCAGCTCGCGCCTTGCTGTCTCCTGTATGGTCTCCCCCCTGTGCATAAAACCGCCTGGCAGCGCCCATTCCCCGCAGAAAGGCTGCCTGGCGCGCCGAATCATCAGCAGCCGGAGTGATTTCGCGGGGAGCCTGCGGTAATCCGGCTCCGCCATCATCTTTCTGCCAATGGAAAACACGGCAATGTCCGCCGCAATGGACGGGCGGTCATACCGGTTCATGTCATAATCTTCCAGAAACTGCCAGTCTGCAGGTTTCTCTGAAGCCTGTTTTAAATGGTTTTCATTTGTCTGTTGCATTGCATATCCCCATCCAAGTATTTTTTCATTCAATACTGCCTTTTTCCGTTTTTTTATACCATGAACGCCTCCGGTTCAATCTCTGCCGGAAGACGTAAATCCCCCCGGGGACTGACGGACACGGAACCGACCTTGACACCGTCCGGCATACAGTTGCGTTTAAACTGCTGCCTGAAAAACCGCGTATAAAATACATTCTGCCACTTCCTGATTTCCTCATCGCTGAATTTGTATGCACTGCTCCGCCGGACTGCCTCCTGGCAGAGCGCAAAAATCTCATCCGGCGGCATCCCATACCGCAGCGTATAGTACAGGAAAAAGTCGTGTAAAATGTATGAGCCAACGGTTTCCTCTGTTTTCTGTGCGATCGTGCCGTCCGCATTGGGCGGCAGCAGTTCCGGGCTTACCGGCGTATCGATGATATCCTCTATCACTGTTTTCATTCCGGAAAATCCGTTTTCATCCATATAGTGTCCGATTTCGTCAACCAAGGTACGCACCAGTGTCTTTGGAATGCTTGTATTGACGGCATACATACTCATATGGTCACCGTTGTACGTGCACCATCCCAGCGCCAGCTCCGACAGGTCGCCCGTACCGACGACAAAACCGCCCTCCTTGTTTGCCACATCCATCAGAATCTGCGTGCGCTCCCGCGCCTGACAGTTCTCATAAGTGACATCCTGCACATTCTCATCCTGCCCGATATCCTTAAAGTGCTGCCTTACTGATTCGGCTATGCTGATTTCCCGCATCGTACAGCCAAGGTAGCGCATAAGCTCCATGGAATTGTTTTTTGTTCGGCTTGTCGTTCCAAATCCCGGCATGGTAATACCAGTCACCGTCGCAGAAGGAAGACCCAGATTTTTTACCGCCTGTGCGGATACCAGAAGCGCAAGCGTCGAGTCAAGCCCGCCGGAAACACCCACTACAACGCATTTGCTTTTTGTCGCCTCGATGCGCCTTGCAAGCGCGGTAACCTGCATCTGGAAAATTTCAAGGCTTCGTTCCCTGCGGCTGCTCGATGGCACAAACGGTGTGATGGACAGCCTGGCAAAAAGTTCTGCTTTCTCCACAAGCGGTTTTTCACACGAAAGCCTTACATAGCTTCTCTGTGAAAAATTGTTTTTGCATCCGGAATAGGTCTTGTTCGCAATGCGGTCATGCCTGATTTTTGTGAGATTGAAGTCTTTTACAAGCACGTTATTGTCAAAAGGCTTGTTTTCACCAATCAGCTTTCCATTCTCATACATCAGGTTGTGTCCGCTGAATACAAGGTCGGAGGTCGATTCGTACTTTCCTGCGGAGACATACACGTATCCGCAGATGCATCCCGCAGATGCCGCACCCAGCATATTTTTGCGGTACTGCGCCTTGCCGATTACTTCATTTGACGCAGAGAGGTTTACAATGATTTCCGCTCCGCTGAGTGCAAGCAGGCGCCCTGGCGATACCGGTGCCCAGGCATCCTCACAGATTTCCACTCCGACACAGGCCTTTTTTTGCGCGCCGATTTCTATGATGATGTTATTTCCGAACGTTGTCTGAAGCGTTTCCGTTCCGCAGATAACGGAAAGCGGCTCCGCATCGTGCTCTCCCGCACTAAACCATCTTTTCTCATAAAACTCACCATAATTGGGAAGATATGTTTTGGGCACAACCGCTATCAGCCTGCCATTTTGCATCAGCGCAGCGCAGTTGAACAGTTCACCGTCCTTCTCAAGCGGGACACCGACGACAAGCACCGCGCCGCCCTCCCCGTATTTTTTTGTGTACATGGTCAAATCGTACAGTCCCCGGCATGCCATATCCAGAAGATTTCTATTGTTAAACAAATCGGCACATGTGTAGCCTGTCACTGAAAGCTCCGGCATGACAATCAGGTCTGTCTGTTGTGCCTGACTGTCGTACTCCTTTTTTATCTCCTGACAATTCTTTGCAACATTCCCGATGTGGACTCTCGGGGACACTGCTGCCGCCCGAAATAAATTTAATGCGTTTTCCATCTCAATTCGTTCCTCCAAAATTTCCGCCGTTGAGCCTGTTTCTGATTTCCGCGAGCGTCTGTTCCTTTACCAGTACCCCATCCCGGAACACCACTTCAAGCATATTTTCCTGTCCGGCTATCGTTTCGCCCGTATAACCGTCGGCAAATGTGATGCTGCCGTTTTCACCGCGGTACACGCGGCACATCCCGCGCTGGCTTTTCTTGAAGCCGCCGTCCTTGGGATCCTTGAAAATGGGAATGGGTCTGCCGTCCACCTCGCAGTACGTCGCCTTGATGCAGGAGCTGAAGGTGTCCCTTGTAAACGGCTTGAGTATATTTTCCTCCTCAACGCACTGCATGCTGAAGCTGCCGACACCCAGCGCCACGTTGCTGCACGCAAATCCGTTTTCAATCAGAATCCTGTAAATTGCCTCACAGCGCTGTATGGTAATGCTGTCGCCATAGATTGCCTTCACATGCGGTTCAAGCACCTTATATCCCTTAGAATTGACAGTTCCGCCAAAAATATCCCACAGCCTGAACACGGTTTTTGTCACGACCTCCACGCAGTCCCCGCTGTCACCACGCATCAGCATGCATCCATTATGTGCCAGAATCGCCTCTTTCAGCTGCGGCAGCACATTGTCGATGATGTTCCAGTAGTCATAGGAGTCCAGCACGGCGGAAAAACTGGTATCAGGATAAATCTCCGTAAGCAGCCGTCTAAGCAGCGTAATCTCGTCCCCGTCGACGGCATAGTTGCTGCACATCACGGAATGCTCCGTGCTGACAGCCCCCAGCGCGACTGGTTCTTTCGTGCAGTCACAGCAGTACATCTGCTCCAGAAACGGAATCACGGGAACGGTCGCGGTATTCAGAAAGGACAGGCACCAGCCTGCACTGGATTTTACCGCCGACTGCAGGCACTCCTGCCCCCGGAAGGAAAAATCACCGAGCGCCGTTGCCCTGGGTATCGCATCATCCACCGAAATTCCATAGTATTTGTTGACGATTTCCCTGTAGGACGCACCGACTGTCGCGCTAATCATCGGATGCCACAGCTCCGCACTGATAAGCGATTCCAGTGCCTGTGGAAGCCACGCAAAGTCAGGATGTGTGTTACTGATTTCAAACATCGGCACATGCATCGGAACCCTCGTGCCCTCCGGGAGTGCCTTGATTTCTATCGGAAGGTGTCCGAGCTTGTGAAGCTTTACAATTTTTTCTGTCCTGTAGGCATTCCTTCCGAGTGCAGCGCCAAGCACCCTGTCATATTCTCCCACAACCGCGTCAAGCCCTTTTTCAAAAAATTCACTGGTAAAATACTCCATCAGGTAAGTCCGGATGAATGCCTGCAGGCCGAACATCACCACCGTATCCCACATCTTTACCCTGCTCATGCGCGGCGTAAAATACGATACGGATTTCTCTATTTTGTCAGGCAGCATGTCAGAATGCACCGCCTTATAAAAATCAATCAGAAGCATCGGGTTTGTATGTTTCATCGCTCATTCTCCAATTCAAAAACTTTTATCTTTGCGTTTCCTCTTTCCCTGAAAATACTGTCTGTCGTGTAAATCTGCTTGATGTGGCTGCACGCACAGAGCTTTCCTTTCAGGGCAGAGTCCTCGCAGTGGCTTGCAAAGAGGTAGATGTTTTCCGCCCCGAGCGCCGCAAGCGCTTCTGCCGAGCGGATAAACGTCCCTCCGTAAGAGCAGATGTCATCCACAATCAGCACGTCGCTTCCCTCGACAAGGCCTATCTCGCCCGCGACGGAAAGCGCCCTGATTTCTCCCGTGTTCCAGTCACGTTTCTTGATACCAAAGCAGTACGGCAGTGTAATCATGCCGCTGTAACGCTTGCCGGCGCCCTCATCCGGATAGAACATCAGCGGCTTCCTGCCCGTGCTCTTTTCAATTTCCAGGATGGCTTTTTCGATATATTTCTGCGGTGTGTCCTGCCTTATGCGGTCTATCAGGGCAAGGCTCACATTGGAGTGCGCATCGAGCACCCGAACCTCCCGGAACGCCAGGCTGTTTATCATCCCGGCAAAATATTTGAGCGTAAAAACGTCCTCCGCGCTGCCCACCCTGTCCTGGCGTGCGTTGGGGATGTACGGCATGTTAAGGACAATGTTGCAAAAACCTGCCGCCTGGATATGCTTTGTCAGGAAATAAACTGCAAGCAGCTCCTCGTTGTTTTCATAGTTCCACCTGATTTCAATTTCTTCTGCGCTGTTTCCTGCCGCATCTGTCATGTTTTCTTTTAACAAAAGTGTCCCGTCCGGGAAATGGCCGATATCAACTTCTTTATTGTTTATCCGAATCATATGAAAACTCCTTTCCGGTTCCATGCGGAAAATATTACACCACCTGAATCTGACACATTTTCATGGCTTCCAGGGCATTGCTGTGGCTCTGCGGCGTGACGCCCGCGCAGCACCTTTCTATCACCATGACTTTTGTTTCCGGCATAAATGCCTTGATGAGCATCGCATTGGAAATGACACAGATGTCAGTACAAAGTCCGATGAGCGTGACGCTTTCCGGTGCCCCGCCCGCCCTGAGATATTCTGCAAGCTCCACTGAGCCGAAAGCTGGTTTATCAAATACTTTCATGGCATCCGTGCGCAGTACCTCCAGCTTTTTGTCAAGCTGCCAGCCGTCTGTACCTTTGATGCAGTGCGGTACCGGCAGGTTTTTACCCTCCTGTGTGTCCATATAATTGTCACCGTGCGTATCCCTTGTAAAAATCACTTCCCCCTCAAAGGACTTGATTGTCTCCGCCACATTGTCCACGATGCCGACTGCCTCGCTGGTGCCCAACGCCCCATCAATAAAATCTTTCTGCATATCCACAACAACCAATACTTTTCTCATAGAAAACCTCCATTCCTGCAAACGTCTGCAAATTCCGTGTACAAGGTGCCTGACTGCGTATGCGCCTACAATGTTATTATCAACTTGATAATAACATTGTAGCACAGCGTACTGTTTTGTCAATATCTTTTTATCAATTTAATAATAAGTTTTCCACCCATTAATATGCCCCTATTCGGCAATCTCATACACTGCGCCTTCATATCCCATAAAGCGCAGCGTTCCCATATCAATCGCGCCAACATGCTCCGCCGCGTCTACAATGGGAATGCATCTGCCCTTTCTGATGAACAGGGGGACTTCATTCAATGCCACTTCGATGTAGTGGGTCCCCTGTTCCAGTACTTCCTCATAAATGCTCCCGTCCGGCATAAATTTGAGCAGCTTCATCTCCTCTGGCAGGTACACGGTCCTGCCGCCTGCATTCTGCGTGTAAACCGGTGCAATCATCGCTTCGTTTCCGAGGAAAAGCTGATCCTCCGTCTCCACGGCGCGCCTGTCGTCAGGGAAATCAAATCCAAGCGGGCGGAAATACATTTCGTCCTGTTCCACCGCCCTGAGGTACGTACTGTAGAGATATGGTATCAGCCTGTAGCGCACGCCAATCACATGGCGGAAGTCCTCAATATGAGCAAACTGGTAACACTCCTGCTGCCTTGTCCCAAGTGCAGCGTGGTTGCGCATCAGCGGCGTGAACACGCCGAGCGCAAGCCAGCGCAGCACCAGGTCCCGCGTCGTGTCGGAGCCAAATCCGCCAAGGTCGGCTCCGGTATACAGGAATCCGCACATATTCAGGGACGGCATCATTTTGAGGTTCAGCAGGATATGCGACCACCAGGACTGGTTGTCCCCTGTCCAGATACCGCCGTAGCGGTGCATTCCAATATAGGACGAACGCGAAAACAAAAGCATTTTCCTGTCCGGTGCAAGCTTGCCAAGCGCCTCGCCTGCCGCCCTTGTCATGTTGAAGCCGTACAGGTTGTGCACCAAATCGTGGCGCACCTTTTTGCCATTGACGTTGTGGTAGAAGCGTCTGTAGTCGTCAGAACTGTTCTGCAGCTTTTCCATGATGGAGCGAAGCTCGCCCGGAACGAGGTCGCAGTCCCCTATGTCGCCATCCCTGTTGACGTTCTCCACATACTTTCCGATTTCCCGGTTCAGCTCCCGAATGCCCTCCCTGGAGTAGAAAATTGCCGGTTCATTCATGTCGTTCCAGAAACCGTCAATCCCAAGGCTTGTGAGCCGCTCATATTTTCCGCCGAACCACTCCCTTGCCGCGGGGTTTAGCATATCCGGAAAATGTGTCCATCCCGGCCACACTGCCGCCACAAATTCCGAACCATCCTCACATTTGCAGAAATAGCCGTTCTCCACCCCTTCCTCGTAAACATCGTAGCCATCCTCAATCTTTACGCCCGCATCTATAATCGGAATCAGATGGATGTTTTCCCCTTTCATCTTCTGCACAAACTGTGCAAAATCCGGAAAACGCTCAGGATTTACCGTGAAATCCTTGTAATCCTGCATATAGTCGATATCCAGATACACCATGTCAACCGGCACATGGTTGTCCCTGTACCCCCGCACAACGGTCTCAATGTCCCCGGCAGTTTTATACCCCCAGCGGCTCTGCCCATAGCCAAAGGCGTATTTCGGCGCAATATAGCTTTTTCCGATTATTTTGCGGAACTGTTTTACGACATCATACGCACCCTCCCCGGTAATCACGTACAGATACAAATCTGCCCGCTCGCAGCGCACGGTAAGCATGTCCTGCCTTGTATAGCCGATGTCAAAGCATACGCTGGCAGGATAGTCAAAAAACAGCCCGACATGTTTCTTTCCGGAGATAACAATAAAATTATGCGCACCATACAGGGAAACCTTCTCCTCCGTATGATGCGGGTCATCCGTACAGCTGCTGACATACCGGTATCCCCTTTTGTTGATGCCGCGGTTCGCCTCGCCCAGACCATAAATGACATCCGCTTCATCCATCTGATAGCTGTAGCAGAATCCGTTTTCAAGCGATATTTCCCCGCATGCCAGTTTTCCTGCAAACGCCGCGGCCTCCAGCTGTGCAGTGACTGCCTCTGTCTCAAACGGACTGCCAAACACGTACTTTTCTACCATTTTGAAATCCTCCTTAATAATTTATTGTTATTTATTTTTTACCTTTTTCCCGCCAAATGTCCTTGCAAATGCCAGAACAACCAGAACCGATGTCAGGAACTCGGCTGCCGGAAATGCAAGCCATACACCGTTCATCCCCATCAGCGCCGACAACACGAATGCACATAGGATAATTGCCACAAATCCCCTTGACACGGATGCGATAAACGCCCGCTTCGCCGACTCTGCCGCACTTAGGATTCCAGTTCCCACAATGTTGAAGCCGGCAAAGGCAAAACCGATAAAATATAATTTTAGTCCCGTCACCGCATATGCCGCAAGTTCTGCATTTTTTTCCTTATTGAATACTGCCGTGACAGGTTCTGCAAAGAGGTACATCACCACAATCACCAGCGCTGCAAGCACAAGGCTCGTCCCTACGCCAAGCTTTACCGTTTTTCGCAGCGATGCCTGTTCGCCTTTTCCATAATAGTCGCTCAGAAGCGGCTGTGCGCCCTGTGACACGCCGTTAAAAACTGCTGCCGCCACAAGGGACGTGTTGGCGACCACGCCGTATGCCGCCACGCCGACATTCCCCGCAATCCTTAAGATAATCATATTAAAAACTACTGTCGTCACGCCCGACGAAATCTCCCCCACAAAGGCCGAGATGCCCAGCTGGCATGATGCCAGGAGTTTTTTCAGGGAAGGCAGCGCCCATTGAAATGTCACGGTGCTCTTTTTCGACAATAGATGCGTGCAGCAGATCGCCACGCCGAGCACTGGTGACAGGGCTGTCGCCAGCGCCGCCCCGCGCATTCCCATTCCCAGTGGAAACATGAGCACATAGTCAAACACGATATTGAACAGGCTGCTGCACAGCGTCGCCGTCATCGCGACTGCCGGCGCACCGTCATTTCTGACAAAGGCATTGCAGATATGGTTCCACATAAAAAACGGCGCAAACATCATAAAAATTCCGGTATACTCTTTTCCCACTGCCACAATCCTGTCGTCACCGCCAAGAAGCGCCACAATTTTTTGCGGCACAGCGATTCCGATTCCAGCAATGACCAGACCAATCACCAGTGCCCAGAGCAGTGCGTTGGAGAAATATGTCTCGGCGCTTCTGTCATTCCGCGCCCTGAGAATTTTGAACCGGATTGCCGAACCGACTCCCATCATGGCGCCGATGGCAAAAATCAGGCTGTACACGGGCAGCACAAGGTTGAGTGCCGTGATGCCGTCCGCCCCCTCTGCCATGGATATAAAAAAGGTGTCTGCCAGAATATAAACCGATATCCCCAGCATGCCAAGGATATTCTGGGACACATACTTTGCAAAAAGTTTTTTTTCAGACATGTTTCTTTCCTCCAGCTGATATAGCATTAGGATACCGAACGGAACCGGACATGTCAAGTACCATTCCGGCGCCCGCGGCTGTTACATGAACAATTATTTGTTTTGTCAAATACTTGTGAAAATTGGAAAAATATGGTAAATTTGATAGTGACGAATGGAAGGTGATTACAACGAAACGAAAATATACAACACAAAACGTATATGATGCCCTGCAAAACAGGCTTCATTATATCTTTAAGGAGTTTGACAACATCTTTGTATCTTTTTCAGGCGGAAAGGACAGCGGCCTGCTGCTCAACCTGACCCTTGACTTTCAGAAAAAATATTATCCCAAAAAGAAAATCGGCGTATTCCATCAGGACTTTGAAGCGCAGTACAGCGTGACGACAGAATACGTCGAGCGGACATTCACCAGAATTGAAAAGGATGTGGAGCCTTACTGGGTATGCCTTCCCATGGCGACGCGGACGGCGCTCAGCAACTACGAAATGTTCTGGTATCCCTGGGATGACACCAAAGAAGATGCATGGATCCGCCCCATGCCGGAGCATCCCTATGTCATCAATCTGAAAAACAATCCAATTACAACGTATCATTACCGCATGCACCAGGAGGACCTCGCAAAGCAGTTCGGACGCTGGTACCGCATTTCCCACGGAAACAAAAAGACAGTCTGCCTGCTCGGCATCCGCGCCGACGAATCCATGCAGCGCTATAGCGGAATTCTGCACCGCAAGTACGGCTATGACAACACCTGCTGGATTAGCAGCCAGTTCAAAAATGTCTGGTGCGCCTCACCGATATATGACTGGACAATCTACGATGTCTGGCATGCCAACTATGTCTTTTCCTATGATTATAACCGCCTGTATGATTTGTATTATAAATCCGGATTAAAACTCGATCAGATGCGTGTCGCTTCTCCGTTTGGCGACTATGCAAAAGAAAGCCTCAACCTGTACCGTGTCATCGACCCGGAAATATGGGCGAAGCTTGTCGGCCGCGTCAGGGGCGCAAATTTTGGCGCTATCTACGGAAAGACCAAGGCGCTCGGTTACCGCAATCTGACACTTCCCGAAGGCCATACATGGGAGTCCTATACCAAGTTTCTTCTCGACACGCTTCCTGTCCGTATCAGGAACAACTATATCAAAAAGTTCCAGACCTCCATTGAATTCTGGCACAATGTCGGCGGCGGCCTTGAAGAAAAAACAATCAGCGAGCTGATTGAACACGGCTATCACATACGCCGCAACGGCATTTCCAATTATACCGTCATGAAGAATTCACGCATCGTCTTTGAGGGCAAGCTGCCCGACCACACGGATGACATCAAATCCTCCAAGGATATACCAAGCTGGAAGCGCATGTGCTACTGCATCCTGAAAAATGACCACATCTGTCGTTTCATGGGATTTGGCCTGACAAAAAAGCAAAGAGAGAACATCAAACTGTTAAAAGAAAAATACCAGAATATAGGAGAAGCGCTATGACATATAAAAGTCCCGTATACCAGGTGATATCGGTTCCCGTCGAAAAAATCACACCAAATACATACAACCCGAACGCGGTTGCCCCGCCGGAACTAAAGCTCCTATATGACAGCATCAAGGAGGACGGCTATACAATGCCCATCGTGTGCTATTATGAAAACCCTACGGACACATACATCATCGTTGACGGATTCCACCGCTACCGCATCATGCTCGACTACCCTGACATTTATGAGCGCGAGGGCGGCAGGCTTCCGGTGGCAGTCATCGACAAGCCTTTGTCGAACCGCATGGCGAGCACGATTCGCCACAACCGCGCAAGGGGCTCCCACGATGTCGACCTGATGAGCAACATTATCCGGGAACTGCATGAGCTTGGACGTTCCGATGCATGGATTTCCAAGCACCTCGGGATGGAACGGGACGAGATTCTGCGCCTGAAACAGATTACGGGAATCGCCGCATTGTTTGGCGACATCCAGTTTGGCAGCGCATGGGTCCCGGTGGATGAACAGGCTGAGGCTGCACCGTTTCCAAACGACGAAGATTAGCCTGCAAAAATAAACACCCTTTAGAATCATTCTTAACAGGAATATTCTAAAGGGTATTTTTTATTTGACTATAGCGTAAATTTATTTACGCCTTTGATTAAGCCGTCTACCTCCCCTGAAGGTCGACCGAAAATATCGTCAAAACCACTATTCTTTATGTGTTCGTCTTATTATTTACTTGCAAATATGCACACAAAAAGGCTATAATTAATATACAATATCCAAAAAACGCAAAAAAATCTGAGGTGATTGAAATGATGCCATTTGTTATCTTTATGCTGCTGTCCTATGCTGCCACGATTTACTTTATGGCGCACAGCATATTTCTCTTTGCACTTATATGTTTTATCGCAAACAGCTGCCTGACACTGCTTTTTATCCTGCGGCTTCTGCACCGCCAGCCGGACATGCCGCAGGGCATTTTGGCACATATCAGCACAGACATCGGCAAACCGGCTTATATCGGGCAGGCTTCCCGCACGATTGCGCGGTTACAGCTTGCGAATCAAAAGCTGGAAGAAGAAAACAGGAAACTCGAAAGGCTTATCCATGAAAAATAGTACTGTCATAAAAATATTACTCTTTCTCTACATAGTCATTGGCACGGCTGGCATTGCCTGGTACCTGACACCTGAAAGCACGGATGATGATTCTGCTTTTTCGGAAGCCAGCCCATCCGCAAGAAAAGAAACATTAAAAAAGAAGAAGCCATCTGCCGTCGAGACGGAAACGCAGGCAGAGTCTTCTCATGCGTCCGAGGACATACCGTCATCCGCAGACGACGTGTTTGTCCCTGACGAATGGACAAGACAGGTTGACGACTTCTTAAGCCGGCTTGACGACCCCGACAAGGACACTGGCGACACGACATCCGAACCAGCAGATGACACTGCCATTTTTACAAAAGGATCCATACCGCGCATTATCATCGACACGGATTTTGCCTCCGACGCAGATGATGTTGTTGCCGTAAGGCTTGCGCTGTGCCTTCAGGATGCGGGACTTGCCGACATCAGGGGCATCGCCCTGTCGACGACATACTCCCGCTCACCGCTTGCCGTCCATGCGCTGTGCAGCCAGGACGGCTATGGCACGATACCGGTTGCAATGGACACCTCCGGCGATGGCATACAGGTGCACACTGACTATGTGGATGTGATGTATGACATGGCAAAGGGCAGGGATGACTTTGAGCAGCCTGTCCAGATGTACCGGCGGATTCTGGCAGAATCCGACACGAAGGTCAATATTATTACATTAGGTTTTTTGCAGAATATACAGGCTTTGATGCACAGCGCCCCCGACCAGTATTCACCGCTTACGGGCGCAGAGCTGATTGCCCGGAAGGTCGGCTCCATCTATATCGTAGGCGGGAACAGCACGGGAAAGCCCTCCTTCAATTTTTACTGGACTGGCGAAAAGGTGGTTGCGGCAGCCAGGGAGGTTGTCCGTGACTTTCCGGCGAGAATCGTCTTTTTGCAGACCGACCTGAGTGACGATACCTACTGCGGACAGTTTTACCGCACAAAGGATTTACGGGGACAGGACATCGTGACAAGGGCATTGAAGGCAAACAGGCAGGAAAGCGGCATTGTCGCGTGGGACGTCTTTTCCGTCTGGTGCGCCGTGCAGGACATGAATGGAAATATGGGACAGGCATTTCTGGATCTGGAACAGGGCACGCAGTATGTCAGCGATACCGGCGCGACAAAGTGGACTGCCGACGACGCGGGCAGGCATTTCAAAATGTACAAAAACGCCGAGGGCGCATATTACAGCAGGCTTATGAACGACATGCTCCTGCAAAAATACAATCAGACGCATAACCGCTAAAGCGGGTGCATGGCAGCCTTTAAACGCTGCCATGCACCCGCTTTCTATATACGTTTGACCATTGTCAGGATATTTTTACCATCCTCATAGCGGTAGGATACCTCGTCCATGATATTTTTTACCATGTAGATGCCAAGTCCGCCGATTTCCCTTTCCTGCGCGCCGAGCGTGATGTCCGGGTCTGGCTTTTCCAGCGGATTATACCTGACACCGCTGTCAGAAAATGTGAGAACCAGTTTCTGCGCGCCCTCCTTTCCGACTTCCACAGTGACCTTTCCGCCCTCCTTTGGATACGCATAGTGGCAGATATTGGAGAAAATCTCTTCCACGGCGATGTCCGTCTGCCCTTTCGCCCTTTCATCACAGCCAAGCTGTTCCATAAAGCGGTTCACAAACAGCGTCACCTCCCCAAGCGCCGCCAGCTTTGCATCCAGCACTACCTTTTCGGCTCCCCTGCCCGCTTTCTTTTTGTATATCATGCCCAGCATCGTGATGTCGTCAAACTGTTCCGCCTCTCCCACAAAGCAGTCAATGTCGGACTTTACCGCGGCAAGAAGCTGCGCCGGCGGCAGGGCGGCATGTCTGTTGAGCACCTCCTCGAGCCGTTTCATGCCATACAGCTCCTTTCCTGCGTCTGTCGCCTCGGTCACGCCGTCCGTGTATAAAAAAATCCTGTCGCCCGGCATCAGCTCCAGCGCGCCCTGCGTATACTGCACACCGTCCATGCCGGCAAGCACAAACCCGGGCTTTACCTGGTAAAGCTGGTAGATACCGCTGCTGCCGGCGACAAACGGCGGTTCATGCCCCGCATTCACGTACACCATATGACCCGTTTCCAAATCCAGCACGCATTCAAACGCAGTGATGAACAGCCCCTCCTCATTGGACTCGCAAAGCAGCCTGTTCACCTCCGTAAACACGTCTCCAAGCGATGTCTCCGGCTCCGTATGGTCTTTGATCAGTGTTTTGCCAATGACCATAAAAAGCGCTGCCGGAACGCCTTTTCCCGACACGTCCGCCATCACCATCGCCAGGTGCGTGTCATCCACCATAAAGAAATCGTAAAAGTCGCCGCCGACCTCCTTTGCCGGTGTCATCGTGGCATAGATGTCAATCTCCTCCCGCTCCGGAAACGCGGGAAATATATTGGGCAGCATGTCCGCCTGTATCTGTGTCGCCACGGACAGCTCCGCGCCGATTCGCTCCTTTTCAGCCGTAATCCATGTTATCTGGTCAATGTAGGCATTGAGGTCGTCCAGCATACGGTTGAACGCCGCTGCCAGGTTGCCGATTTCGTCCGCGGACTCGACTGCTACCTTCGTGTCCAGCTCTCCCTTTCCAATCCGCTCCACGCTGCGCGAAAGCTTTTTGATTGGCCTGGTGATGCTGCCCGACACCGCAAGGGAAAACGCCAGCACGAGAATGCCGGCTGCCACACAGAATATGACAAACTGTCTCATGCTCGCAGACATAAACGCCTGCGTGGCGTTCTGGGCATCGTCCGTTATCCGGTCGATTGTCTCCTTGGTATCAAGCGCAGGCTGTATCACTTCGTCGCGGTCAATGCAGATACACAGGCACCAGCCTGTCTCCTCCAGGATGGAAAACGCCATGTAGCTGTCAACGCCGTCCAGCGTCAGCCTGACAATCCCGGTGCTTTTCCCATCCGGCTCCTGCGCCGCTTCCAGCCCGCTGCCGCCTGCCTGCACATGCGCGGCGATATCCTTCTGAAAGCCGTCCGTAAAATAGTCCGGATGGGCAATCAGCTGCCTGTCCCTGTCCATCACAAACGCATAACCGCTCTGTCCAATCTTTGCCGTCGAGATTTCGCCAAGCATGTCGCTCAGCCTGATATCCGACGCGACGACGCCTGCCACATTCCCCTGCGCGTCGCGAAACGCCCTTGCGCTCGTGATGCACATATGCCCAAAGGAATCCGTATATGTATCAAGCCAGATGGTCTCGTCCGGGTGCGCCGCCGCCCTCTGATACCAGTCCTGTCTGCGCGGGTCATAGGAATGGTTATAAAGATTTGACCTGGAATATCTGTAGGATATGCCGCTCACTGTGCCCACATAGAGATTGTCCACCATGCTGTTTTCAGACAAATCAGGGGCAAAAACTGCCTCACAGTTTGATAAAAGACAGACTTCACGCCAGACATCATCCGTCCTGTTTACCCCTGGCGCCAGCGTATACTTTGAGCAGGGCACGCCGTCCACTGTCTGGTCAGGCAGCGGCAGGCTCCTGCCCGCAAACCGTTCGCCGTTTGCATAAAGATATTCCAGATAGCCCGCCGCTGTCGTCACCATCCGGCTGATTTCGCGCAGCTCCTGGTTGGAATAAAGCGCCTGTTTTCCCGCAATCCGGGTCAGGTATTCCTCCGCCTGCGCCTGCAGCGCCTCCTTGCTGTCATCGGATGCCGTAAGCCCAAGACTGACGTTTGTGCGCTGGAACACGCCGCTTAACCTGTCCATGGAAAAATACGCGTTCACAAATGCAAAGCCGAGCGTACCGAGGGACATGAACAGTACAACAAGCAGGATTTTCACACCGATTTTCATGTTTTTGAGCATTCCGTGCCTGTCCTCCTTTCCCATGCGGACAATAAAATTCCGCTGACCACATCCTCGTAGCGCATTCCGGAATACACTGCCGCCCGCGGCAGCAGGCTGTCCCTTTTCAGCCCGGGGACAGCATTGATTTCGAGCATATACGGTTTTTGTGTCCTGTCCGATACCATAAAATCCACCCTTGCCACATCCCGCGCGCCAACATACCCGAAAACCTTTCCTGCAAGCTGCTCCATTTCATCCAGACAGCCCTGCGCAAGCCCTGGCGCCGCGATATCATACGCACCTGTAAATAAAATCAGTTCTTCCGAAGCGGGCGCCACGCCCTCCACGCACTTTAGCGTGACCAGCCTGCCCGCCCTTTCCAGAAGCCCCACCGTGTAGAATTTTCCCTCGATATATGATTCCAGAAGAATCGGATTGTCATAGCCAAATACCCTGTCGAGCCTGCACAGCTGCGCGGGCGTCCGTATCAGCTCGATGCCAAAGCTTCCGCCCTGTGAAGGCGCTTTTGCGACAAACGGAAAGCCAATCTCCCCAAAATCAAACGTCCCCTTACGGTACGCATCCTTCTGTAAAATCCGCCATTTCGGTGTAGGAATGTTATAGTAATCAAATAGCAGCTTGCACAGTATTTTGTTGTTGATTACCATTGCCGCCTCTGCCCCGCTGCCGGTGAACGGAATTTGTTCATGCGTAAGCATTGACTGCAAAGTGCCGTCACCATGATATTTTCCCTGTACACACACGTACACGATATCCACGCTGCTTCTGCGGATTATTCCAACCATGTCCCGCTGATATTCCAGCATGCAGACCGCATATCCCTCTGATCTTAAGGCGTCTGCGACTGCCGCCGCATTTTTCCGGGATGCCTGCGCCTCACTGGATGTCCCGCCATACACTATCCCCACTCTCATGTCCTGTCTCTCCTTGTTTTCCACAATGCCAAAACCGTTTTCACTCGATTGTGAGAATCGAGGCAAAGCCTGTCATGTTCAGCACTTCCATGACTGCCTCGGCAACGTGGGCAAGCTTCATGCAGCCTGCCTTTGACACCGCCGTTTTTTGCCCCAGCAGCAGTGCGCGCAGTCCCGCACTCGCCACATACTCCACCTTTGCAAAGTCAACCACAAGCTTATTGGCGCTCTGGAATGCCGTGATAATGGCGTCCTGTAGTTCCCTGCTGGTGTTCGCATCCACCCTGCCCTCCACCGTCAAAATGATTTCCTCTCCGTTTTCTGTCCGCTCAATATTCATTTCCCCTGTCCTCCTATCCAGACACAATACTCTTTGTCATCACCGATTTCCACTTCCGCCTCGCAGCGGTTGTCCTGCCAGAACTGGATTGTTTTACAGCGCTTTTCCCAGTGCAGATACGCCGCAAGAAAACGCCCGCTGCTGTCCGGGCTTAGTTTTGACGCCATATACACCTTTGCGCTTCCCTTGTGGAACACTTTGCTTATGCCCCCCCTGACACGGTAGCTGTATGTTGCGCCGTCATTTTGACCGCAAAGTGTCACGTACTCGCTTTCCCCATTCTCACAGAGCAGGACACCCCGCTCCTCAACAATTTTGTCCATTCCCCACAGAAGAATGGAGTCCTCTCCCGGCACTGTCGTCCCCATCAGTTTATATTTCACATTTTCTGTAATCCACACGGCATACAGTCCGCCGGTCACCCTGCCCTGCACACATCTGCCGCGGATGACTGTCATATCCGCCGTAAAGGGATAATCTGCCGCAGGCTGCATCCACAGATAACGAATCTGTGGCTCATCATCCTCCGGCAGGCAGATACACAGGCTGTTTTCCAGATATCCGCCCCCCGATACAGCGATGTCCACACTGCGAACCCCTGGCTGCGCAAGGATGACGGCACAGTCCGCCGCCTTCCACAAAACCTTGTTCTGCTGCCGCACCTTCACCGTGATATCTGGTCTTCCTCCCGCACTCTTTACCCATTGCTCCGTGACTGCGTCGATAAACCGCAGCACGACGGCGACCTTTGTATGTACATTCCCCATCTGCTTATTCTCCATATATCTTTTCCTGCGATACGTTGATATCCACGTCCGTAACGCGCGTTGCCGTTCTGCTCACTCCTGAGTCAATCGCAACCGGCGACACCTTATAGAACAGCGACAGGCGGCTGCCCATATTCGGAAAATTCCATATCTTTGACTTTTCATCCATATCGGGCTTCTGCAGCTGGATATGCAGCCTTGCCGCACCAGCCGCCTCCGCATCCTCCAAAAAAATGACAGGATTGTCATAAAAAAGCTGTATGACGCGCCCCAGTATCTGCTCCTCCTGATACAGCCTGTACATCACGTCGCCCTTGGCATATGGGGTAATCATGTAATAAAGGCTCAGATAGACGGGCGGCCTGGAAATCCTTGTCACCATGTTCTGCTCCTGCACCACCACGTTTGACTGCTGGAAAACCTCCTCGCTCTGCCGCACGTCGTACAAGAATAACCCCAGTGACACATCTCCTTTATCCTCCGGGCTCCTAAGCCCGATTTCATCGGCATTCTTTATCAGTTCCGGGCACAATGCCTGCTGCAGCATTTCTACCAGACGCTTTCCCGTGTCTGCTATCATCGTGTAGTTTCCCATTCTTCCTCCTAACTTCTAATCAGTTTTCCCCTGCATGGGGCTGCACATTCGAGTAGGGGAATGTCCCTCTTCCCTACTCGCCGCGCGTCCCATGCGCCGCCTTAGCGGCATACTTCCCCTGCATGGGGCTGCACATAAAAACTGTCCCGTCCATTCTGCTGCCCCTATCCGTCCGCGCATGCCCCTTCTGGGAAAGCGCCGCATTGAAATCCAGATAGCAGTAGGAGTCGAGACTGCTGCACTGCTGTGAGAATACCAGCCGGATATGGCTTCTTGCGGGTTTAAACTGCCTTATCAGGTACATCAGCTGTGAGTGCAGCCTCTCGTCCGCGCCATGCTTTACAAGGATTGTCACATCATGCATACCGGAGCCGTACAGCCTTTGGTACGTTGCCCTTACATTATCCGGAATATGTCCTTCCAGTCTGTTTCTTTCGATGATTAGCAGCTGCCTGCACGTCTTTGCGCCAAGCACAATGCCAGTCAGTCTCCTGATGACCTCCTTTGTCCCCTTGATGCGGTTCAGCCCATAGAGCTCCTTCACCAGCCTGCGCAGCATTTCCTCGTCAGGAAAATCACCTTCTGCCGAAAAACCAAGCCACTCGGCAAGCTCCAGCAGGAATGGCACAGATGTCTCATCGATGTCCAAAAGCCTGTCCAGATTCGCTATCTGCTCCGACATGTCCTGGTAAATGGAAGAAAATATCGAGAGATAACGGTGAAAAAATCCCCCTTCCTCCTGATAGATTTCCGGAAATGTCCACAGGAAATTGTCCCCCTGCGTGTCAAGGCGCATATCGGACAGCCTGCTGACGCCTGCATCCTTCGTTTCACTTCTCCGGATACCCTCCTCCACTTCCACTGCAATCCACAGGTACTCGCCTGTCAGGTTGTAGAGCAGGACATCCTCATGTCCGACAAACTGTTCCCCATCGCGCACAAAGTACGCAAGCTTTTCACTCCACAAAACACTGCTGTCATGAAAATACCGGTTCAGCTCCGCTGCCTGCTGTGGCTTGGCATCGCACGAGAATGCATAGATTCTGAGCGTGCTGTTTGGCGGCAGCCCGCCTTTGCAGCAAAAACGCCCCCACTTTGTCTCCTTCTCATAACTGCAAAAACGGTCCAGTATCACAAAATGCTTCCCGCTTCCCGCGTCGTCCGTGGCATACAGCGCACTGCCCTTTTGTACAAATCCCTCAAGGTAAGCCATGGAAAGCCTTGTCGCGCTGACTGTATAAATTTTTTTTTGCTGCACGGTTGTACCTCCTTTCACCTTGCAGGCCGCAGTCGCCTACCGGATGCCACGCACGCTCTCCACCTGAACACTGCCGCAGTAATACAGCGCATCGGGCGCAAGAAAAATGTCAAGGCCGGCAACGCGGGCGTGGCGGCGGTTATCCGGAAGAATGCTCAGCGCACAAATCTCCTCGACACAGTCCATCGCTTCCAGGCAGCTGTACAGCTCGTGAAACACAATCCTGCTTCCAAAAGGGGCATCGGAATGAATTCCGTCGAGCGCCTCCAGAAGCGCCGACTCAACGTTCTGGACGCAGCTTCCGAAATGCTTTTTAAAACAGATTGATGCCGTCACATTGACGGCAACATACACCGGCTGCTCAATTACAATTCTTGTCGTAAGCATTCTGTATTTTTCCAGGTACCGTTCGATTTCACTGCGGTATATGGCAGACAGCTTTGGAAACGCCATGCTGCTGTCCGGCTTTACCGCTATGTGGATCTCGTTTTTTTCCGGCACCGCAAAAACGCCTGTCTTGTGAATACATAGTCCCTGGATTCTTTTCATAATCCGAGCACAGTCCAGTGCCGTCACCATGGCGGCAGTCTTCTCCACATCCGACACAAACCGGCTCCTGACCTGTTCGAGGGTTTCCTCGAAGCGCCCGTCCAGGGTGTCTGTGCAGTTTTCGCCCCATAGCTGCCCGCAGCGCATCTTTGTGCCCGCGCGTATATTTCCACTGCTTCCCATGTAAACGGCATACTTTCCAAGCCTGAGCTCTGCCCCCTCATAGCTGCCGCAGTCATGTATGACCAGCGCATTGTCCGCTTCGCTGACGCTGTACCACACTTCGCCCTCTGTGCGGTTCTCCGGCTCCACGACATGGCAGACTGTATCACCCATGTCTGCCTGCTCTACCACCAGCACCGAAAACTCCTGCGGATAGACCCTTCCCTGTACCAAAGGCGGAAGCGCAATCCGCTGCCCGTCATATCCGTACAAAATGCCAAGGCTCCTGTACGCTGCCAGTGTTTCATCCCGGCACACGGCAAGCAGCTCCTGCGGCGGCTTTGCGTCATAAAGCAGCCTTGCCGTGTCATCCCCCATGTACACTGACCGGAATGTCCGCAGGCTGTCACCCAAACGGAGAAACGCCGCATCCGGGGCATTTATGTCATAGTACCTATGATAGCTTCCGTCCGCTTCCTTCCCATAGAGTTCAAGATATCCGTTGCTGAGGATTTCATTTCTGACAATCATGTCATTTTTCATTTCATTTATGACACTGCTGTCACAATATTCCTGTCCTTTTAGAACCATCACATCCGACCGTGTATCCTTCTGCACTGCCTCCACCAGAAGCCCGCAGACACGCGAGACAAAAGGCGTCATGTCATAGCTGGCGCGCTGTGCCATCACCCTGAGGACATATGCACTTGTACTGCCCAGCCTGACTTGCACGGCGTTATTGCAAAGCTCCCTGTCCAGTGAAAATACGACATAACCACTCTGCAAAAAACAATAGGTACCATCTGCCACCGTAAACGGCACATATCCTGCGTGTGTCTTTATCTCCCACCGAAACGCCGCAAACGGATTGCGGTATGCACCGGCAATCCTGTTTCGCCTGCACTGCCGTGCAATCTCAAAATAGATAGCTGTTTTCTGTCCTGCATCCGGCATATTTTTCAGATAAAAAATGACTGCGCTGCCAGCCGACGGCTTCTCCCCGAGCAGCGGCAGCCCGCCCTTTACACCCAGACTGTCCAGAAGCTGTGCCGTGCTGTCTTCTGCCAGTCCCTCCGCCCGGATTCCAAGGACTGGCATGTCCCTTATCCCTGTGCCCTGTCCCAGTTCAAAGCATATGTCCTGTGCGTACAGCTTCCTGCTCCCTGCCGGAAGAAGCGCTGTTTCTGTTTCCATCCCCGAACATTCCCCGGCATTTCCCAGCCGGACAAACGCCTTTGCCGCGCTTCCCTTCTGCGCCTGCATCCCTGCAAGGCAAAGAAGCCGCCATTTTATGTTATCCGGCACCTCGTTGATTTCACTTTGCTGTAATGCCATAAATGCCGAAAAATTTTCCAGTATCGTAATGCCCGGGTCAGATGCATTGTAATTTGTCCAGTCCCTGCTGTAGATAGAAATCTGCCCGACTGCTTCCTCCCGAAGCTGTTCATAACTTTTATTGTTTAAATCAATACTGCCAAGCATGTCAGTCCCCCGTGATATTGATTGTGTGCGTCCCATTGCAGCAGACCATAAACGGGCTTATGCGGACGCTGTCCAGGCTCATTTTGTATGTCCGCTGCCTGTCCGTATACTCCGCAAGGATGCTGATATGCGCAATGTCCGCAGTGCGCTCCAATGTGCTGAGCATCAGCCTGATTTGGCGGTGTTTTGGGAGTCTCCCGATTTTCCATCCCGCCCTGCCGTCCGCCTTTACCGGTTCCAGAAAATCCGTAATCCTGTCTATCCACTGCTGCTTTACTTCCATGCCCTTTGTCCTGTCCGGAACATGCAGCCATATATCCATGGATATCCTGACAAAAACAGGCAGCCGGACCGCTATGCCGGCTTCCCCGCAGGTCATCTCACAGATGTCCGCCAGATGCCGCCGCAGGGATTCCTGTATGCTGCGGAAGGAATAGTCCCCCTGTCTGTAATCCTTCATCAGCAGGACGAGCGTGATGCCTGTCTGTCCCGCAACGCACACTGCCTGGTTAACCGCGGCGGAAAAGGTCAGCGCCTCCCGCACAAAATCCTGCTCGGTCACCATGCGGTTTCTTGTCGCGAGCAGGGCGTTTCCCCTTTGCAGGGCGCCGCGCATTTCCTCCGGATTGACACCGCCATAGGCATCAACCGGATTCCTGATTTCCTCCACCGCAGTCACCGTTCCCTGAAAGCGGGTGACTGCGCCTGACCTGACATTTGCGCGCTCGCCGTCACAGCAAAGGACCCTTACCCGGAATGCGGCGCCCTCCGTATTCTGCGGTATCCGCACACAGGCGCCGTTTCCAAATACCAGCTCGTTTTTCCCCCTGTCTATGCAGTAACACCGTTCCATGGGCGCTGCCTTTTCAAAGCTGTCCGTCTCATGCCACCGCACATAAAAATCCTCTATTTCTCCCAGGGAATTGTATTCTGCCCTGGTCTCCATGGATGCATCCAGCATCAGCCCCTCCATCTCCTCCTGCGACAGCCGGTTCCGCTCATTGACCCAGACCTCCGCCGACAGGATATTGTCCGCGTACAGCGGAAAGCGCATGTCCGGCGACACGGACTCCATATAGTAATCCTGCTCCTCCTTTATCACAACGTTTTCCACCGCCACGGCATTCACATGGACGCGCCTGACAACCGGGACGTTGTCCCTGTTTCCGGCAAATTTCCTGTCACAGTCTTCTATGCGAATCCAGTACCGCTCCACCCCCTCCACCTCACACGCCGCCATGTCGGGGGGCGGGACAAACATCAGAATCCCGGAATTCCGGAAGGCGTTTGTGCCGTCAATTACCTTGAGCGGCTTAAAGCGCCCTGCGTGCGCGGAAAAGTATGCAAAGGAAAGCTTCAGGTCACTGTAACTGGGAACATCCGCACCACTGTCCAGCTCCACAAACAGCGATACGGCTTCCCTGCCAAAAAAACGGCGAAATCCCCAGTACACATAGTCACCCTGATACGGAAACGCGGTAAATGCCTTCACTATGCCGTCGCAATTCTGCCTGTGCTCCACTGCGGAAGCTGTTCCGGCATGACAAACCGCGGTCACGGCATCCGGCATCATGCCATGCTCCTGCCCTGCCATGCACAGCCTGACATGGGACAAGACCGGATACACATATGTAACCTCCGGCAGATAACAATTTTCGACCCTGACCGCCTGCATCCGGACGCACCGCCCCTGGTAGCCGCCCTGAACAATGCGCTCCCAGTCATCCGGCACGCAAAATGCCACATGGTAGTTCCCCGCATTTTCCTCCTTTGAAAACAGCGTGCACAAATCCATACTGGCATCCAGACGCCGCCATCCCCTGCCGTTAAAGTATTCTAAGGTGATTTCCTGAATGTGGCACTCGTAGTAGCGCCGCACTGCATTTTCCTGCGTTCTTTTCTTGATAATCGGCAGCTCCTGTCCCGGCGCCATATCCCGCTTTGGCGTATATCTGCCAAAATCCAGCCTAAAATCCAGAACCGCCTCCACCCCCGGCTGTCCAAACAGAAAATCCTGCCCAATCAGGCATTCGTCATAGAGCGCCGGCTGTTTTGTGAATGGGCAGAAGGCTTCACTGTCCGTCCTCGCCTCATTCCTTCCGTTCCAGATAAAATCCGGACGGAGTGCACAGTCCCCGCCAAAGAGTTCAATGCCCCGAAGCATGATATCCTGCTGCACGGGTCTTGTCAGCTCAAGCTTCAGGACGGTCATCTGATTTTCGTTTTTCTCAATGGACGGAATCTCCTCGAGACTGCCAATTTCGACAAAATCCCCATTCTTTTTTACATTGTCAAACGGACGGTATTCACCCTCGGCAGAAACGCAGTACGAAAGGGTAAAATGCTCCCTGTCGGCAAACAGCTCCGCCATGTATGGGCTGCTTAAATTTCCCCGGAACCGGAGCCGCACGTCCTGCCTGCGGATGTCCGGAAAACTTCCAAACTGCATCGTGACCGCCTGCCTGTGAAGCGCCTCTCCCCGGAAGCCAAACAGGGAAAACCCATCCGGGCTACAGGAGGTCACCTTTTTTTCCGTCACAGATGCCTGTATGATATCCGTCAGCTCCGTATTGACGGCATTGACGGCATGCGTAAACGCAAAGAGCACTTCCCCGCCGGCATCCGTCATGCCAACAACCTGTGTCCCCTTTGCCAGGCGGATGCCGCCCTGTATGCCCTCCCCGACTTTTATGGTACAGACCGTCCTCGCCGGAATCGCCGGCCGCAGGGACAGCCCATACATATCTGTAAACGCGGCATGATATTTGTCCAGAACCTGGTTGAGCTTCCGGATATTTTCCGCAAGCTGTTCGGCAAAGATGATGCCGATTACCGCCGCCGCGTCCGGCTGTGCGTCATCAAACTTCCACTCCGGCGTGTAGGAATCGGACAGTGCCCTTATTTCGCCGACAATATCCTCCCGCTTTCTGTTGTCAATTTTCATCCCTATCAGCTCCTTATCCTGTGTTTAAATAAAACGGAAATACGATGTTGTCCTTTGTATGGCTCTGCGCAACCGTGTAGCTGACATTCACAATCAGGCACCCTTTGTCCAGTTTTGGCTCAACATGCACATCCACGTCCATGATGCGTGGCTCCTGCTCCGATATTGTCTGTTCGATTTCACGCGCCATCATATTCATCCTTGTGACGGACGTGTCCATAAATGTATAGGACAACAGCCTGCTCCCAAAGCTTCTGCGGGTAAACCGCTCGCCTTTCTGTGTCATCAGGATGATATACACCGACTCCTTTACGCTCTGCTCGCCGTCCGACATCACAATTCTTCCTGTCGCCCTGTTGACCTGAAGCGGAAACTTCATGCCGCTTCCCAGATAATCCCTGTTTTCCATTTTTATTCCTTGCACCCCCGGCACGTTATCCCATCTTTATCGGCTTTCCCGCGAGCGACAGCATCCCGCTGCTCTCATTCTTTAAGAGCGATGTCGCCTCCACACTGACCTGCCTCCCTGAAATCTTCACCGCTCCGTCCGCCTCGGTCTTTACGCTGGAAGACGCCTGTACGGAAATCCTGGATGCCTCAATGCTCATTTTTCCGCTCTCGCCGTTCAGAACCAGTTTGATGCTGTCGCCAACAGTTATCTCAAGCCGCTGCTCCGCATGGATTGTGATGCTTCCCCTCTGGGTTTCCATCTCCACAAGACAATGTTTCTCCTTGTCATATATCGCAATTTTATCTGTCTCATTATCAATGTCTATATGGTGCTCGTCCTGTGCCGTGGCAACCGTGATTTTGTCCTTTGCGCCCTCTTCACTCTCATCATCCCAGAAAGAAATCCTGCTGCCGTTCCTGGTCTGAATCTGTTTTGTCTGGTTTTTCTCATTCGCCGACTTTTTCAGGAATTTGTCCTTGTCCCTCGGTATACATCCAATCACGTAGGGCTTTTCAATATTTCCGTCCTCAAACACAAGCAGCACCTGATCCCCCTTTTCCGGAAGGAAATACATCCCCCAGCCTGCCCCGATATAGGGCATCGCCACCTTTGCCCATTTGAGCCTGTTGGCGTCCGTATCTCGCACCGGAACGGTGACGCAGAGCCGTCCTGGCATTTCCTGTGTATAATTTTCTGCCACGATGCCGACTGCAATCCCATATATCCGCTCATCCCCATATTCCGTTTTCGTCATCTGCTTTCCGGAAACCGTATCCAGTACATCAAATAGCGCCATGCCGCAATCTCCAATTTTCATCAATTATTTTTGTAAGGAAGCCGCAATTGCCGTGATGTGCGTGCCGTACCCATTTTCATCCGATACCGCATGGCGCACATGCGTGATATAAAAGCGGTTGTCCCCCGGGCATTCCAGCCCCGTGATCCTGATAAAATGCCCCGGCCTGATCTCCGGGATGCCAACGCAGTCACATTCGAGCGTCCCAAAGCGGTACGAGATGTCCTCCATCAGGGATTCTGCCCGCCACTGTGCCTGTTCCCTGGATACTGCCGCCGCGTCAATGACAATCCGCTGTGTCTGCCCGATAAGCGCCTTTGCCTTGTTTCCGGTGGATATCCTGTTGGACACTTTTTTTACTGCCGACACCATCTTGGCCCTTGCCGTGTCCATCCCCCTGACTTCCACGCTTTTTACCAGACCTGTGATGTCATATGTAATGTCGTAGCTGATGACGCCCTTGTCCATGCCGATTTCCATAAGGCATTCCTCCGGCGCCTGCTTTGCCTTTCTGAAATAAACAACGCCTGTGTCCACATAAAACTCATAGTGAAACCGTTTTGCCGCTTTCATGATAAATTCATAGTCACTCTCCGAGACCATTTCCACCGAGTAGGATGTCGCCTTATCGTTTTCTGTACTGTTTTTGTCCGGTGTCCCGTCCACCTGGAAGGATTTGCAGATTCCCTCCGCGCTCATTTTCTGATAGAGCGGCTTGTTAAAAATTTCTGACACTGCGTCGCCGTAATTGTCCGCCGTCATCTGCCTTGCATAGCTGCCTGACATCATCAGCCCCTTTGCATCCATCGCGGTGACCTCCACATGATGGATGTCGCCGTCACCACACACAAACCGCGTCTGTGCGATAAACCCGACAAACAGCTCCTCCACGACGCCGCTGTACCCTGCAGAAACGGTTATCGGACTGCCTAGCTGTACATAGTCCTTAAACTGTCTGAACTGATACGCCCGCTTATCCAGATCATAGACATTATATATGGAAAAGACTGCCGCCGACGCTTCCATCCCACAGCTTAGTTCCACCTGTACCTCGCTGAGTACCAGCTTGTGCCTGTTATCCGAAAACAGCTTGCCGCCAACCTCCACCACAGCCATCGGGTAAGTGAACATCCCATATTTTTTTCTGATATCCCTGTAATCTATTTCTGACACCAATGTCATCTCCTGCCCTTATGTACCACATGCTTCCTCGTCCTGTTTCTTTCGTTTGTCCCTGCGTCTGTCCTCAAGACGTCCGAGTATCCTGCTTGTCGATTCCGCCTTGGTTGATGCCTCAATTGTAAGGTCCATATGTCCGCTTAAGGGATTGCCTGCACGGTCAAACATATCATACGCACCCGAAAACGACACGAGCTTTCCCTCCATGTGAATGTCTGCCCACGAAAAATCCACCCACTTTGTCGGACTGTTGCAGACCATGTCCATTACCAGTTCCATCTGTTCCCGGACGGACGAATCCTTTGGCGTCTTCTGGTGGAACACCAGCGTAAAGGACATGTCTATCGTGCTCTCGCTCGTTATGGTTGTAATCTGTACCGTTCTGCCCTCCTCGATATCGCTTTTCACATCCGTGTGTTCCGAGATGCCTGCACTATACTGAATGCTTGCGGGGTTGTACTGCACGGTTATGATTCCATTCTTAATATCCTCGTCCTCCCTGCCTGCATCCGCATCCTGCCTTCTGCCCTGTCCCTGAATGCCTGCCTCATTTTGGTGCAGCTGGTCAAAAGCATCCCTGGAAATGTCCCGCCTGCCGCCTGCCTGCCCCTGTGTATTCTGCGCGCTGTCCTTTCCTGTCCCACTCCTGCAGTCCACCCGCAGGACTGCCTTGACCAGCTTTTCCCTTGTGCCTGCCACCATATCCCTCCCTGCTTAATTCCCCTGTATCGTCAGATTCACATATGCCCTTGTCGGTTTTCCGAGCGCATTGAAAAGCACATACTCGGCATTCACATTCTTGACAATTCCTTTGTATACCATTTTTCCCCAGCAGAAAATTACCTGGCGCACAAAGGGGTTGGTTGCCAGCGCGATAAACCGTTCCACGTCGGGCTGTACATTGGAATCCTCGTAGATTGTCCGGTCATACACAAGCTTGAAGCTTACGTTGATGGCAGCATCCGGGCAGTCAGACAATGCCATCTCCACCTCCCCCTCCTCCTTTTTTGAGATGTCCGCTTTCTTTTTGCGCCTGCTGATGTCGCGCGAGGAAAAGGACAGCGTGGACGGATTGAACTGGATTTTGATAATATGGTCATTGTCCTTGCGGGGTTCTGCCGCTTTGCCCTGCAGTATCCCCTTTGTTATCCCATGCGGCAGTGCGCCTGCGCCCAAGTCTTCACTTTCAATCACCGCGATGTATGCATTCTCAAGTCTTCCGCTGTCCGTGCCGCGGGCTGCGTCAGCAGCCCCTTCTGCGCTGTTCATTTCTCAGTCTCCTCTCAAGCTCCAAATATACTTTGTCCGAAATGGTGCGTACCTGCGTTTTCAGACTGCGCTCCACAAGGTGCGTAAGCTGTTCCTCGCTCTGCGCAGTCAGTTCCCGCCTCATGTCCTCAAATTTATTCTGCCATGCCTGCGTGTCTGCGGTATCCACAACATGGCTGCCGCTGGTTTTTCCGCCATGGCCCGGTTCCTTTACCGGCAGCTTTATATTGCGTATCGCTTCCCTTATCTCGTCCAGCGCTTCCTCGCCCAAACCGCTGCCTGCTTTATGTGTGAGATGAAGCTGCAAGATATCGGGCGAATTTGTGTCATGCCGAGTCCCGTCGCGGACGGCTTCCCTTACTTTCCAGATTTCCAGCCTGTCCGTTCCTGTGCTGTCTGGCACATCGCTGTCCTCCCCAGTCCGCACATCCGGTAATCCTGCTGCCCCCGCGATGACTGCCATGTCAGCCGCTGTCCGTGATATCCGCGTTTCCTTCTGCTCTATCTGACGCAGCAGCGTATATATACTGCCCTGGATGCGCAAAAGTTCCTGCTGCCTTTTTGCCATCTGTGTCTTTGTTTCCTTACTGTCTGATTCCATGCGCAATTTTTGTTCTGCCAGTATCTCCCGGTCGCTGCCCGGTTCCGTTCTCGTGATGTCATCTCTATATTCTTCCATGACCAGATGATGACTGTCCTGGCTGTCATTCCAAACATTGCTATATTCTTCCGTGACCAGATGACGGCTGTCCTGACTGTTCTCCCAAACATTGCCATATTCTTCCACGACTAGATGATGGCTGTCCTGACTGTTCTCCCAAACATCTCCATATCCCTCCGTGACCGGATGATGGCTGTCCTCCCGGGCAGGCTGTCGGATTTCAGCGTTATTGCGATATCCTAAAAGCTGCTCATAAAAAATCCTGGTCTGCTCATCCACAATGCTTAGGATTCGTTCCACCTCCTGGGGGATATTTTTTCTGACAGCAGGCGCGTGCTCATAAATTTCCTCCAGCACGGCATATGGATTTTCCAGTACCCGCAGTGCATTGCGCCTTGCCTGGGCAATATCCACCGACACACGTTCAGACCCGTCCCGGACTTCGCCCGCATCGCGGGCACTATCATCTGCTGGTTGAATAATGACATTTGTGTCACTTTTTTCAAGCGTTTTATCCAGGAGCTGTTTCATGGAAAGATTATGTTCGTTTATCCGTTCAAGCAGTCTTTCATTCTCCATCAGCGGAATGCCGCCGTCACCCAGAACTTCCGCGTAGCGGTTTAGAAATTGTTCGAGATAGCTGTCCTGATAAAACCGGATTCTGTTCTCCTGTCTGTCTGTCTCTCCGGGCATATTGACGTACTGAGGCATGATGCCCTGACTTAGGATTTCCTGTTCATCCATTCCGTCAGGAACGTCTGCGCGCTGCGTTCTGACGCTCCGGATGATTGCCCCCTGCCCGCCTGCATCCTCCATGCCCATGAAATACAAGGCTTCCGCATCCTGAAAGGTTTGGAGCTGTCCGCATATTTTTTTTGCGGCTTCCTCTGTGATATCTGTCACCGCCCATATATCTATGTCTGTTTTTTCCTCTATGTCAGAACGCTGCTGCGCGCCCGTCCCCCGCAATTCCTGATACATCTTTTGAAACGCGCGCAGCTCACTGATATAGTCCGTCTCATCTTCTGCATACTGGTTCTTCTGTTCCTCGCGGTATTGCCCGCGCTCCCTGATTCTCATTTTCTCTGACAGCTGCTTCTGAAAATTCTGGTTTTCCAGCATGGAAACCACAACACTGTTTCTCATGTCCACATACAGCCCGTCGCTGTCATCATCCAGGCACGTGCCCGCATCCAGATGCACCAGCAGCTCCGTCAGCTGAAGTTCATCCCAAAGCAGCTCCCGCATTCCCCGTCCATATGCCTCAATTTCCCTGACATGCATCATTTTCCCATCCTGGTAATAGCGGAATCTTTCTATCACGTCCGCGGAATCCGCGGCGCCCTGATACAAAATACTGGTATAGTCCTGCCATGCTGCCTCGCCGTCACGGTAACTGTACTGCCGTTCATAGTGTACCTTCTGCAATATGTTTTCAAAAACTGCCACTGCCATGCGCTGCATTATTTTTTTCTCTGTCCACTCATCCTGTGCGAGCGGCACTGCCTCACAGGCATAAAACGCCTGCCAGAAAGCGGCGTTTGTCTGACCAAACATATTTTCCCGCAGCTGTGAAAGCTGTATGGCATCCGCCTGCTCTATCCATGTCACGTCGTGAACGCTGACTGGCGCCGCACTTGCCGCCTGCACCTGATTCCTGTAGCTGTACAGGATATTATTGCATTCCGCTGTCAGCAGCCTTTTAAAAATCCCATTGTGCAGATAGCGGTCCGACCGAAACCTGTTTTCTGCCAGTTCATGGTCCGTGATGGTATTGCCGACCATGCGGGCAAGCTCCCTGCCATGCGCAAAATACTTGTCGGTCAGCGTGGTGAGCAGCCGGTTCCTGTCCATATGCCGCACGACCTCCCGCATAAATCCGGCAGTGTCCGTTATCCCCAGCTTTTGCAGCATGGATGCGACAAAGACTTCATCCTGGTATGTAAAATGCGGCGTCTGGTACAGCATGATTCTGTTGATAAGCTGGTTTACCAGTTCCAGCTTCAGTGCCGCAGCTGCCTGCACCTGGTTTCGCACCATCAGGATGCTGTGATATATTCCATTGCCCTCCATCCCGATATAGATGTCCGGCCGCTGCATAATCATGTGAAAAAGGTCTTCCCCGGTAATATCTGCGGCAGCAAGCCGGTATCCTGTCCTGATTTTCTCCCCGAGGATGTCTGTATAGCTGCCAAACGGACAGATGGCCTGAATGGCAAGCGGACTTTTTATAACCAGCATACCGCTCTCCTTTTTGTCCCATTAAAATTTTTTGACCGTTCTCGCGCTCCGCTTTTCCGGCCATCTTCTGCTAAGCGCCTCCATGTCCTTTTTCCGCAGCTCGTCCTTGTTATATACCGCACGGCGCTTTCCGGAGCCTGTGTACTTTTTTGCCGTCCTGCCAAATGCCCACGGCTTTCTTGGCACATCCTTCCCGGACTTTGTGACAACAACCTCCTGATATGCAATCTCCGTCGTCACCGTCATAAGCCCGCCTTTCTCGGCATCCAGTTCCCCATACTTTTTGCTGATTACCGTTATCCCCGAAAAGGAGAAGGTCATTGTCGGATGATTAAAATTGTTCAGATAACGCCCGACATAGAGCACCAGCGGAACAGTGCTTTGGTAGCCTACAGGAAGCGGGTCAAAATATTTTTCACCCACATACCGTTCTATCTGCAGGGTATTGGGTTTTGAGACAGGCTTTTCCCGCAGATGGACATAACCGTTCACCCCGCCCTCCATGATATTTTCGTACTCCTTTTCCTGCGTGATGCCGCTCACCCTTGTACATGCCAAATCATACAGCGCATCGACGCGCAGCAGAAAAATACTGTTTGCAACCGGATTGGTCAGCGAGTCACTCCTGATTTTTCCCATGTGAAAATGGATCTCCTTTTATTCTTTTCTCTCTCTTTGTCCGAGGGCGCAAGGCTTTTGTTGATGTCAGATATCTCCCTGCACCATTTCCTCCTTGCCGCGTGTTCCATCTGCAGCACAGATGCCTCGCTCCAATGAAAATAGTACGCAATAAATGACATTTCCTTATAAAGCTCCTCTGCCGGGTACAGCCTTATCCCTCCCGCGTAAAATTTAGCGGCACCTCATGCGTGTTTCCGCATTCCGGACAGACTACTTTCATCGTAACTGCCTCGGTATTGTTTATTTTCTGATACATATCCTGCAAAAAAGCCATGTCCGCGGTAAAGAGTTTTTCAATCAATGTCGTAGTGACCATCTCGACACCCTCCATCTCAGTAATGACCTTTGACAGAACCACAATACTCAGATAAGAGGGATTGCCCAGCACCCTTGGATCCCTTGTCGCACTGATTTCATCACCTGCCGTCGCAAGACGCATTTTTCCCTTTTTGTGAATTTCCCCGCTGTTGTCCATATACCCTTTTGGCAGTTCAAAATCATATACTGTCTGCACGCAAATCCTCCCTTTTTACCTTTCCCCTAATTTGGTATTATCAGCTCCTCATAGGCAAGCTCCACCGACTCGATTGCCACCTCGTTTGCAGTGGCATTTAAGTCCGGCGCGCTGTATTTTGCCACCCACGCGTTGGTGAGCACCCATACCCTTGTCCCCTGAATGCTCGTCACTGCCGTGGACGGTGTGCCCGGATTCGTGTCTATCAGTTCAATGGAAACCTTGGAGCGGGGCATCTCCCCCCTTGTCTCACTGACACATTCCTGTATCCATGTCTTAAATGCGCTGTCCAGGGTATACCCCATCTTCAACGTGACATTTCCGTGCTTCACAAGTCCCGGGATTTTGACCGGCGCCATGCTGTGGGCATTGCCCTGTCTGAACTCGATTACATCCACGGATGCCTCCACGCCGCTGACTTCGGTAAACGCCGCAGTCCCGCCCACGGAGTCCACCGTCACAAGGAAGTTCATTTTTGTCAATGGGTACGCAAGACCTGAACCATTATCATAAGTTGCCATATTCATTTTTCTCCTTTGCTTGTCTATAATTCATCCTTAATTCCCCGAACCGGATTCCGCCGTGTACTGTGTAACCCGGAATATCACAAACTCGGCAGGGCGTGAGGGTGATATGCCGATATTGCAGATAAGCCTTCCGCTCCGGATGTCATCCTGTGTCATGGTAGACGGTCCGATTTCAACAAAATAGCTCTCCTCCGGGCTTGTACCGGCAAGCATCCCGCTTCTCCACAATGTATCGAGAAAAGAGGATATCGTGATGCTGACCCGCGACCACAATGTCACGTCATTGGGCTCAAACACCACCCAGTTTGTGTTTGCCTTAATGCTCTCCTCCACATAGATGAAGAGTCTTCTGACATTGACGTACTGGAACGCATTGTTGCTGCTCGCCGTCCGTGCCCCCCACACGCGGATTCCCTGCCCGGGAAGCCTGCGAATCAGGTTGACTCCTGCCGGATTTAAAATGTCCTGCTCCCCTTTGTTATAGTACACACTAAGTCCCGCGCACATTACCGTCTCGTTTGCTGGCGCCTTATGCACGCCCCTGGTCACATCCGTCCTCGCATAGACCCCCATAACGGCGCCTGACGGCGGGAAATATCCCGGTTTCTGCGTGGAGCGGTCATACACCTGAATCCACGGATGATACATGGCAGCATAGGTACTGTCAACCATTCCGCGGTACTCCAGCAGCTCCTTTGTCTTGACGTAATCCTCCGGCATGTCAAGGACAGCAAAACGGTTTTTGAGGTTCTCGCAGTGTGAGACCAGCGAGACGATAACATCAGGAATTGTGATTCCCGGAACCGCAAGCATGCTAACCTGGTCATTCTCAATAAATGCCTGTATACCGCTGCGGCTGCCCGGACCATTGTCCGCACCGATAAAGGTTCCCGCCGTGACAGCGCCGATGCTTCCGTCATTTCCACCCGCAAGCACAATATCTCCGCTCATCCTGCCATCCTCAAATATCTGGTTGACAGAATTATCATACTTGTCTGCCGCTTCCACGCTGATACTGACCAGTTCACTTTTTTTGAGTCTGTGCATGATATAATCGGGCGATGCCACGTTGAAGCTGACCCCGGCATATTCCTCCACCTCGTCCCCATACCGCACCTGGATGTCCGTCTCGACAAGATACAGAAGCTTTTTCGGCACAAGCCCTGCATCCACCGGGTCATCCGTAAACGGAACCGCAAATGTAATGACATCGTCAAATATGGACGCAATCCTATTGTATTCTGTCCCAAAGACCACCGTATCCCCTTCCATAAAGCCATCCGCATTCTTTGCCCTGTATGCATTCTCCCCGGCCTTCTCAAGAAGCTGTATCTTCTTTTTTGCACTGGAGGCAATGTGAATCCGGATGCGGTTTCCCCATATGCCCTCATTTGCCGCACGGATATGCACAATCCCTTTGCTGGCTGACGCCGCACAAGCCCCTGGCGCCACCACCCTTGCAATATAACAGCGCGTGCCGCCATTTGCAAAAAACTGCTCCACGGAACCAGCTAAAAACCGGTATCCGCCATGTGTAAACTCACTCAGATACCCGCCGAACTCCCGCAGGAATTCCGCAAAGCTTGTGATGAGTGACGGCGCGCCTTTTGCCGCACCTTTTACTGCCATGCCCACAAATCCTGCCGTGCCTGTGCCCACGCCCTCGATGGCGCGCGGGGAATTGTCATATTCCTCCACATATACTCCTGGTGATAAATATTCAGCCATTTTTTCTCTCCTTTTGATTCAGCTTTTCCCTTTTGTTCTAGAACGTGTTTGAAAAATGCTTTCTGTCAGATGTGCGTCACAATTTGTTTCATACACGCTCTAGTATCCTCTATGCAATAATTACCGTTTTCTGACCGGTATCTATGATGCCAATTGTACCGCCATAGCTGCATATGGCAGTCGCCTCGCCAGTCAGACAGGGTTTTCCATCCACTATGCATTTCGTCTGCGCGGGTATCCATGTGCCTGCCACCGCCGGAATGCACGGCTGCGGTGTCAGCACACCCAGCGCCGCCGCTGTTGCGGATGCCACCAGCGGGTTTGCCATGGATGAACACATGCCGCAGCCCGAAATATTGACGGCGGGCGCAAAATCCTGTATTGTCGCAACAGGCTTTCCCTCTGCCAGCACACTGCCCTGTGATGTGACCGAGAGTGTCGCCGGCACTGTGCCAAACGGACACTGCAGGCTTGCTCCCGCAACTACAACCGCTCCCATCAGAATCCTCCTTTCTCCATTAACGCGGAAAGTATTTCCTGCGACTTCTCTTCTGCCTTATCATTCACAAGTACTGAATAACTGGTGCCGGAAATCTCATAGAGCCGGCAGGCAAAACAAGTTTCCACAAAAGACGCCGGAATATAGATTCCGCCGGAAAAACCTGCCAGACTCTCCATATAAACAGTTTCTCCCGCCTCATTCTCCACGGTTTCCCGAAATGCCGTAAAACGGTAGAAATATCTTCCCCTTGACAGGATGGCGCTCTTTTTGGTGTCATTCCATATATAGCGATATCCCAGATAGCCCGCAAGCGTCTCTGCCGGAACATAGCACTCGCCTCCCTGCTTTTTTGTCTGAAATACAACGCCGTCATCATCCTGGCTTAACATGGCGGCAAGTCCCTCTGTCATTGTATGTATCTCCGAGGGCTTCGCACCGCTTTCACCCGCCTCACCCATTGTCTGCGCGATGTGTCCTGTTTTCTTGTCAAACTCCCCCAGGGCAATGAGCGCGGCAGCCATATCGTCTTTCGGTATTCCTGACAAAACGCTGCCCTGCGCGTCCGTCAGGCTTTCGATACCCAGGACGTCCGCAATGACACGCTGTGCGTCCTGTGCTGTCATTTCACCGGACAGGCTGGTGTTGACAACACTGTCAGAAATTGCCGTTTCAATCTGCTCCTGCAGACCCTGGTACGCCCCGACGCCTTCCAGCTCTGATTTCGCCAGCAGCTTCTGGTATACCTCCTTCAATGCCTCCCGCGCAAGCGGGGAACCTTCCGCAAGCATCGTGGCAAGCACGCTGACATTGCTTTCCAGCGACACCAATGCCGCATCGCCGTCATCCCCCTCTGCCAGCAGGCTCAGTATCTCATTTTTACTATTTACGATATTTGCCGCCTGGCTATCCTCGGGAAGCGCCATTTTGTTCTCGGCAATCTCCACTTCCAGCCTGCTTATCTCGACCTGCAGTGCCACAGCCGCCGAGTCATCAGCACTGTCCGGCTCACCGGAATCCTCTGCCTGTTCTCCCAGCTCTTTTTGCAGTTCCTTTTCCAGCTCTGTCTTCTGCTGTATCAACGCACTTAATTTGTCGGAAGCGTCCCCTTGCGTGGAATCAATTTTTTTGTCGATTTCCGCTATCTGCGCATCAATTTTTTTTGCCGTGTCCAGATCCAGCCCGTCCAGTGCCTGAAGCTTCTGCTGCTGCAGGTCGGCCTTCTGCTCGTACATGCCCTCCTCCTCGGTCTGGCTGCTGCCACTTTTCCGGCTGCTGTCAAGCAGCGCATTCAGCCAGTCCACGTATGCCGTCACAGAATTCCGGTATTCTGTCCGGTAGGCATCCGTCCTGACAGCCGCCTTAAATTTCGCCGCATCCTGTATTCGCGTCAGAATATAGCCCTGTGCCTCCTCCCGCTCCATCCTGTCCGCTTTTCCCTGTATGAAAAATTCAAGTTCCCCACGCGCGGCGTTTGCATCCGCCATGTCCGCCTTCATTCTGCTTTGCAGCGCCGCGTGCGACACATTTTGTGACGCAAGTGTCATATATTCGTTTGTGGCGCCGCGGGACAGCATCTGACCATACACGACATCCGCCCTGTCTATCATCGCATTTAACAGCTCTGTTTCACCCATCCTGTCAGCAATGACTCCCGCACTGATATTTTGGAGATGCTGCAATTTCCGGTTCTGCCCGTCACATGCAAAATAATTGTCACTTATGGCATTTGTTATCATCTCCTCCGACAGCGTGTACTCTGTTTCCGAGAGAACGGTATCTCCCCTGGCAAGCATATTCCCCTGTGCCTCGCTCATACTTTCGGCAAGAGCATTCTGGCTGTTTCCGATTGCCGTAAGGAGCACATCGTCAAGCTCCAGATCCGCATTACCTGACACGTCTGTCACTTTACCCTGCAACGATGCCAGGCCGCTTTCTATCAGCGTGTACACAGCCGCCTTTCTCGAATTGTCAACTTTAGCCATCACGTACAACACCATCTCACAGTCCCTGCTCTCTGCCCCGTTTGCCGCAAGCTCATCATAATACCCCTGCAGCGCCTGAATCTGCCTGTCATATAATGCCGTTGTTTCCGACTTGACCGGCATTGCAAAAAACTGTTGTACAAGGCTTTTATTGCGCTTTATCGTTTTTGTCCTGCTCCCTGACTCCTTCATCATGTCATACTGCAGCTTTAGCGGTTCAAGCTCCGGCATGCTCTCCAAGTCATATACGTTATAGATGTCGAAAATACACACTTTTGCGCTTGTCCGCAAATCATAGGTGACCCTGTCGGATTTCGTATGGTGTGTCAGGAAAAGCGCCTGAATTTCACTCTTGTCCACAATATTTCCCGCCGCCGTGATATCCCGCACAGACCCCGCATCCGTGATTTCAACCCACATTCCCCCGGCAAGCTCCGACTTGTAAAACCGCCTGTCCTGCCCGGACAAAGAAGCGGAGTCCATTGCAGCGGCATAAATTTCCTCATTCAGCGCGTGCAGGTAAATCAGGTGGGTTCCGATAATCAGCGTCGTGCTTTCTATCGTGTCCGGATCCACATGGACTGCGTTGTTTTCGTTGAACAGCGCCGCGACAGCCGTCCCCAGATGCCGTGCGGCAGTCAGGCACACCAGTATGGACAGCGCCGCCGCTGTTCTAAACATTCTATGTCTTTTCGTCATGCCCTCTCCTTTTACTGTGTATACACCACGATTGTGCCCGCCGTGGGGTGAAAGTCTCCTTTGTACATAAGCGTTTCCGACTTGTCATAAAACACCGCCCGCACCCCCGACAAGTCCCCCGCAAGCAGGGACAGGTACCGGATTTCCCTGTCGATTTCCGTCAGCGCATTTCCCCTGCTGTCTCCGGCTATCGCATTTCCGTCTTCGTCTTCCAGGCAATAGTACGCGACCGGCTCCGTATCCTTTGGCGTTATGGAAAGTGTCACCATTCCGGTGCTGCTGTCCGTGGTACAGCGATACGCCGCGACGGTCTTTACCGCATTTTCCTGCACAACCGTATATCCGCCCCTGATATCGAGCCTGTCCTGATAAACAGAGGCATCTATTTCGCATATGTCCACCAGCCTGCTGTCGTTGTAAAAGTAAAGCGCCACACGCTCCGTCCTGTCAAGATCCAGCGCCAGATGTTCCAGACAGGCTGTCGTTTCCGTCCGCCCTCCGACCTGTTCCCCATTTACATACAGCTCAAAATGCGTCAGGTCAATAGAGTAGTCCTCGGGAATGCTCACTCCCAGCCGGAACAGGTTGTCCTCCACCGCATATGTAATATAGTAATATGCCTCACCTTTTACCTCGTCCGCGAGAAAACTGTTTCCTCCCTGCGATGCCGTCATATTGATGTCTGTCCCCTCAAGATAAGCCGTAATGCCGCCACAGGTCAGCCTGTCATAGGCGTACAGCAGGCTGCTGTACTCGCCCAGAAGTTCCAGCCGTGCAATCTGCTGCTGTTCATACTCCTCCTGCATATCGGACAGCTCCTCATAGGAGAGCGTTCCCAGCCTGTTACGCTGCAGTCCCTTATCCAGTTCCTTTACCAGCGCGTCGCATTCCCGGACAGCATCCGCATACGCAATCTGCGTTGTCTTCACCGTCTCAAAACTGTCTTTTACGCGCTGTGTGAGCTGTTCCTGCGCCGACTTTTTTTCGCGGACGGCATCCGCATACTCCAAAGCGCCGGAATACAGCGCGTACGGGTCGTCCTCCACATAGCGGGAGCCTGCAACCGCCCCCTTGAACCACTCTTTGTTGATTTTGATAAACAGTATCCGTATGTGCCCGTCCCACGGCGCATCAATATCCTTCAGCATCTGGTTGTAATCCTTTTTAAACGCAGAACTGTCAATCGTGTCGCCTTGCAGCGCCTGCTGGATATATGGTTCGATACCGTTCATCTTGTTCCCATACTGGCTCCTCATCATGCTTTTCATCATCTTCAGGCTCTCGAGGGAAAGCGATGTCTCAAGCTTTGTCTCGTAAAACGCCTGGTCATTGTCAAGCGTATACTGGACAAGCTGTTCCAGGATGCTTCGCGGAATGTCCGCCCCGACAAACGGATTCTGGAACAGGTACCCCGACGTGACATCCAGGCAAATCAGCTTTGACAGCTGGCTCTTTTTTGCCTCAAACGTCCGCATCTGTAATGAAATGTCCGTCGTCAGCCTGTTTATTTTCTGCTGCATCTTGTCAATGTCAGCCTGGCTCGCCTCCCCCAGCGCCAGCCGAACCATATTTTTCTGTAATGTCTTTTCTGCCTTTTCCAGGCTCTCTTCATAAAACGCTATCTTTTCCTGGCAGATATATGTCTCCACATAGACAAGCGAGACGGTCTCCCTGCCTGCAAGCCTTTCGTCGTTGAGCTGGTGCCTGAGCGCATTGATTGTGCACGTTATCTGCAAGGGCTTATACTGCCATTCATACTCGTCAGCCAGTGTCGGTTTTTCCGGGAATTTAAAGGAAAGCAGCGGTGTCCAGCGGAATGTCGCCATGTTCTTCTGCTTCATTTTTATGGATTTGACCGCGGTTGCATATTTTATTTCCTGTATCTCTATCTTGTTTAATATCTTCCTGTACTTTGCCGAGTTGGAAATTGCCATATCCTGTGCCTTTTTGAGCGATATCGTTTTCTGCGCAGCCTGCACCGGAATGCTCGTCACGCCGGAAACGGCAGCGAACACGGCAAGCATTGCCGCATACAGCAGGCACATGGTTTTTATTCTGTTTTTGCGCATCCTGTTTTCCCTCCGTTTCCACTCATTCTATCCGGTAAAAATCAAAGCCGCTCTCCTTGTCCCTGCAAAAAAAGGTGTACAGCACTCCCTCATTTTCATAGACATAGATATATGCCTGATAGTCCCTGTCAAAGCCGCTGACTTCCTTTACATCATCATAGACCGGATTCTCCCGGTATCCCGCCTTCCCATAGAGGACATCCCTTCCGGTCAGCCCGCACATGGTGTTGAGCGCTATCTCGTCCTCCGCGTCCAGAACCGTATTCCCCTCATACACAGGGGTTCCAAAAAAACCGTGGAGCTGTGCGATGTCGCCAGACGGCTCCCCGCCCAGACAGATATCGGACTCAAGCACATATAGTCCTGATACCAGAAATTCCTCCTCGAGCGTGTTGCTTTTATCAGCGCCAAAATAGATTGCATCAATGTCCTTCATGTACACACAGTAAATCCCGTCACCCATATAGATTTCCCGCGCGCCCCTGTATCTGCCTGCAAGCTCCGACGTGCTTCTGCCGATAAGCTCCTGGTACAAGATCCGTCCGTGCCGGAAGCTGCCGCTGTAAATTTCCTGCTGCGCCGTATCGTAGAGCGCACCTTCCCCCTCCATAAAGCCGTGGTCGAAATTTCCCTCGTACCAGAGCATTCCGTTTTCCCGGTACAGCTTTCCCGCACCGCAGTAGCAATTGTCGCGAAACGCACCCTCATACAGAAGCTGCGCACCCTCAGAATAATATTTCCCCTCTCCGTTGTACGCATTGTCATCAAATTCCCCCTCGTAAACCACATTTCCCTGAATCCCGTACAGCGTACCTTTTCCCTTGACGGTTCCGCCCTCCACATCGCCCACGTACGCCGTGTAGCCGGACTTTCCAAGAATCCGTACCTTTCCTGTTGCAAATTTCAGAAACAGGGAATTATACCGGTAAGCCTTCTCGGCATGTTGCACCAAAAGCCCTGCCGGCTTCGAGCTCCATATCAGGAAAAGGCAAAACACCCCAGTCACCACAACGGCAGCCATGGCAAGCCTTCTGCTGACAGACCACCAGAGAAAAACATAATAATCCGTTTCGTCCCGCGGCCTGAAATCCAGGAACCGGACAAATTGTTTTTTGATACGCGCTATTATTCCCAAGAAACTCCCTCCTCCGATTTCCTATCCAAACAATGCATGCCCCTCCTGCCAGCTGTCTTCCCTGTTAAACCGCTCCTCGCACGCAAACACATACCATCTTGCAATTCCGTCCGCCGGGCATTCCTCCAGAATATCCGCAAATGTACTTCTTGCAAGGTATAAATCGTTATCATAATATAATTGCAGCGCGCGCGCAAACTTCTCTTTATTCCTTAATTTTGCAGCCTTCTGGGACTGCGGGCAGGCATCCAGAATCTCATACAGGCGAAAATCCGTCTGTCCGTCACCAGACGGCACGTAGCCGATAAAGCGCCCCTGCAGCTGCTCCCCTGCCTGCTGCCATGTGCTCTCCGTCACAACAATCCGCGCGCCGCCTGCCTTCAGTTTATCAATATACTGGTTGAGCGTCTCCATCTCAAGCGACGTCACATAGGGATATACCTGCCTGCTCCCGCCAGCCAGCCCGCAGCTGAACTGCGCAGTGTGCAGCAGGATAAAAGGCGTTGTATCATATTCATCCCCTGTCTGTGCCGCGAGCGCCTCCATGCAGCCAATGCCGTACCGCACTGCCGCCAGCGCGCACTGCCCCTGAAAAACCACCTTTACATTCTCCAGATTACTGCCGTTTTGCAGGAAGATTGCCCGGTCGGATTCCCTCTGGGAAAACAGCACCTCCATAAGCTGGTTCGCGTACCGCACGTACTTTTTTTGCAGCTCCCCGGTCAGTAATACATTTCTATCTATCACTGCAAGAATCCCAAGCGTGGCAGTTATCTGCACGGTTTCCCCGACCTCGATATCCTGCATCCTTTCCTTTTCAAAAAGCTGTTCAAAATTTCTCGGCACATACTGGTACAGATACGCGGTCTCCCTGTCGCGCCTGTATTTCTGGATGCGCAGGCTTGTACACATCCGGTCCAATGCCGTCCACAATGCGCCGAACTCATTGTCCGGTATCTTTTTATGCGCGCCGGAATGGTACGGCGTAATGGCATACTCCCCTCTTGATACCTTGTCCATATCAGACACCAGCTTCCCCATGCTCTTCCATTGGCAGGACAAAAAAACCCGGATGGTGTACATGGTCAGCAGCCATCCCGCAAACACGCCCGGTATTAGCAGATGAAGCTGCGTCTGCATCTGCCCGCAGACAATTGTCATCATTGCTATGAGCCACGCGCCGCTGATGCCTGCCAGGATTGCCATGGTCTGGTATAACAGTTTGTTTTTTTTCCATGCCAGCTGTACCCAGAGCTCCAGCAATGTCCAGGCCGCAATATACACCAGCGTAAAGACGGGCGGCGTAGCTGCCGGACAAATGCCATGAACATATGTCCATATCCCGCCCGCAATTGCAGCTATGTAAATGATGACTGCCAAAAGAATCCTAAGTTTCACTGACTTTTCTCCTTTTCATTGCAACAACGACTCTGTACCAATCCGCTCCAGCGGGCTTCCAAACAGCTTCCAGAACGAAAACGTTCCAAAAAGCAGGCGCCCGACAGCCAGAGCGATGACGATGCACACCAGCACAATGCACCCGCAGGAGAGCATGCTGTATATCCTGTCCTGTTTCGACGCCAGAAATTTTTTCAGTGCGGCTATTTTTCCCAGCACCGAGACTTTCTTCTCGCGTGCCTCGTCAAGTCTGCTTATCAGCTTTATATCCCTGTACAGCTGTATGCCGTCGTGATATTCCTTTCTGACCAGCTTTTTTTCGAGAAGGACTGCTGCCTGGGCGGAAAACGCCGAAACCTGTCCTGCCCCATACTCAAGACGGATTAATTCCATAAACAGTCTGGCACAGTCCGTCACATTGTCCTGCCCGCAGGCAGAATGATTGTATTCTGACAAGTCCACAAAAAATCCAAACCATACGGTCCCATCAGCCTGTATATTCACCTGTCCCTGATTCAGCATCAGATTCAGCACAGCGTCCGGAATTCCTGAAGTGATGCACTGCGCGGCAAGCCCGAGCCAGATCCTTCGGCGGATACATCCCGCGCCCTGAATCGTGCCCAGATAATGCCGCAGCAGCGGTCTTTCCTGCACATAAGGAAACACAAAGCCTGCTTTTTCCCCCTGCATAAAGATTTCCTCGCATAAATCCCCCATATTCCCCGCCAGGGATTTGGCAATCCTGCGGTCCTTTACCAGCCACACAGTCCTGCGCGATGCCGCCGGCTCCTTGCAGCTGCGGCACACATACACATCATTTGCCTTTCCTGTAAGGACTTCCCGCACTACCTCATAATCATTTTTTCCCGTGCTAAAGTGTCCTGTCATATTATCTGCCTTTCCTTGCTTTACTTTCTGCTGACAACCGCATACGCATAAGTGGATATTTTCGGCATATCCGTACAATAAATATAAATTTCATAGACGCCCTCTTTTGCAGGCGCCGTATATGTCCCGTCGGCGCTAATCTCCCCGCTGCATGGTTCCGTGAGCTCATAGCTCAGCCGGCATGGCGCCAGGTTGTGAAAGCTGATTCCGAAATAAAAGCTCTCCTTCGGATTCAGGTGTACAGTAGGCATATCCGGCGTGATGGAACCGTTTTCCTCCTCCTGGATTTCGTCCGAATCCTTTGACGCGTCAAACCGGACTGCCATCCAGTTTAACTGCAGGACAATGCTTTTCTGCTCACCGAGAAGCCTTGCCGCCACCTGAAAGCTTCCCCTGTCATTGAATACCCGCACCGCAGTCTCAACCTGCATGCAGTCATGAATGTGGAACAGCTCCGGATTTCCGTAAATGGTATTTCTCCGGTTATTTGTTCCATGGGGCGTATCGTCCAGGTACTCCATGCCGACCTCCACGTACACATTCCCCCTGCCAAGCCCGTGCATCATTTCATCCGAAACACACACATCCCCCTTTTTCATATTCACATCCAGCGGAATCTCAATACGCCCGCCCGCCATTTGCAGCGGCATATTTCCAACAGCCGTCCCATTCTGCGGCTCCACCCCGCCGTCATCCAAGCGGGCAGGAGAATGTCCTTCATTTCTGACATATTTCATCTGGTCACCCATGTGCATAAAATATGACAGCAGAAGCTGCCGCTGGTCTGTCTTTTTTGGCGTAATGATATAGCGCTTTACTTCCTGCCGCGCCGCGCCGTTTATAAGGCAGCTGATGTCCGTCCGCAGCAGTTTTAACGTGGCAATGCACACATCTGCCGTTTCCTCCTGCATGTCCGTGTCAAGGCTTGCCTTTCCCACTTCGCTTGCAGCCAGGTCATAAGGCTGCTGTTTTGACAAAAGCAGTTTCATGTTCAGCCCTTTTCCCGCCTCTATTTCACAGGCGCCGACCTGAAAACGGATGTCCTCCTTCCTGCAAAGGATGGTCGTTTCCTCCGCCGCTGAATGTTCCGCAAAAATCCAGTATTCCCTGCCCTGCGTCTGTCCCATGGAAAGCGACAGCCTGTCAATGTCAATCTTCAGTTCATGGTTTCCTGCTGCATCCGTGAACGCAGGCATCTGCAATGTGAGATGCAGTGACAGCTCCTTCGCCGCGTCCGATATTTTATATATTGTCAGTTCAAGCTTTACCGCATGCCCTTTGGGAATTGTATACGGAATACTGATGGATACCCTATAGTCCGCATTGTCCATCAGTGTTTCCCGCAGCAAAAACGCATTGTTTTCCGCAATGTGTTTTTCCGCGTCTTTCAGATAAAGCTCATACCCCTCATCAATGCGGTTGCTCTCATACTCCCTGCCGTCCGTTCCGATATCCCCGCAGTACACATCATGGACATGCTCTTCCCGGTAGCGGATGTACAGCCCCGCCACGTCACTGGTTAGCGTGTCAAAGCCCTCCATGCCCGAGAGCTTTTTGATGACGGTCGACTCCACGACAATTTCCCGCCCCGCCCCGTCAATGGCAACGCCGCTTTCCACCAGTATGGACAAGTCATCGAGATTGACCACATTCAGTCCGCAGACAATTCCGCTCCCAAACAGCACGCGGTTCAGGAATCGCCGTTTATTGTTCATATATAACTGTTCCGCCTCGAAATCTGCCGAAGTCAGAAGCTTTCCGGCATAATAGCGGTTCCTCTCAAAAGGAAGCAATTGGTTATTTTTCACGTACATCCTCCCCATACACCAAATATGAATTCGTTACTTTCACATAATACTTTTCTTTTGTCTATTTTACACAAAAAAAAAAAAAAAAAAACAAATGTTTTTATTAAATTTCACTATACTTTTTTTATTTTTTTTGATACGATAGAATTGCATTCGGAAAACACGCTCTAGAGACATGAAACAATTTACAGACTTTGCAAAATGGAGGATATCTATGAATAAGCCAATCGACAATCCCTTTTTCTTAACGCTTAACAGTACGCTGTTTATCATCGGCATAGGATTTCTTGCCGCTAACCATCCATTGGTGTGTGCAGTATGCTTTCTATTCACTTCCCTCTTACTGATATGGCACGCAAATCCGGAGCAGCCCGCTGTTTCCCCTGACGACATGCTGCTTGATGAGACAGACAGCCTGCACATCGAGCTGTCACTTAAGGTACAGGAGCTTACCGACTCCGTTAAGCTGCTGTCCGACGAGAACAAACAGCTTATTGACGAGCGGGAAAAGTACATAAAGGAACTCCAAAAGCAGACCCATCCTTTTTACCCCTGCCCCCTTACCTCCTCGCTGCCGATCAACCTGAATGCCTTTTTTACCGACTACCTGAATAACCACCCGGAGCTTTTCATGCTCCATAAGATTCACCCTGATTATGACTGTTCCGTGCCTGATGCCGATACCTACCTGTCGTCAGCCGCCCTCACGCTCATATGCAGCAATGTCTTTGACAACATCGTAAAATTCAGCCCATGTCCCGCAACGGTATATATCCGGATTACGGCGGACGGGGATGACAGCCTGATTATTTTTAAGAATGAAGGCACGGCACCGGAAGAACAGGAAATGAACAGATTATTCGACTTGAATTATCAGGGAAGCAACCGAAAAGCCGGAACCGGCCTCGGACTTGCGCAGGTAAAGGCAGTCATTGAAGATTTTGGCGGTCAGCTCCGTGCAAAGGGTACGAAAGGCGCCGGATTTGCGCTGTACATCTATCTGCCCAGGCAGCAGCCATCTTAGAATTTGTATTATTCCTATAGACTGGAGGTATTTCTATGCAATTGAAAAATGTGAAACGAAAAACGATATGTGCTTTATTATCCGTCTTGCATGTCTGCGTGCTCTGCATCGGTATTTTCATTTTTACTGCACCTGACACGGCAGAGGAGGTCGTACTTGCCGTCGATACCGAGGTGGAAAGCACAGCTGAGACGGAATGCGTTCCGGAGTCCAGTGTGGAAGTATATGAAACGGAATCTGCATCATCAGAAGAAAGCATAACAGAACCGGAAGAAACGACCGTTATTTCCTATACGTTTCAGTATTCGGGTGGAAGGCATAACCTCAATATCAGGAAAGGCCCCTCCATCAATGACGCAGTCATCGGCAAAATTCCGCCTGATGAAGGCGGAAGGGTGCTGGAGCTTGCCGATGGTGAATGGGCATTGGTTGAGTACAAAGGGATAACAGGGTATTGCAGCCGGGAATGGATGGTTTTGACAGAGCAGGAATAGGTTTATGGGAAACTATTTTCACGGACATCCACCCCTGTAATATTGTATAAACCGCTCATTTAACTGCCGGTATGCGCTGCGGCTGACTGGCAGAACCGTACGGTCTGCCAGCATACAATCGGTACGGCTGATTCTCTCGACATATGCGAGATTTACTACATAGCTTCTGTGACATTTCACAAACAGTTCTTTTCTGTGTAAGCGCTCAACAACTGCCGCCAGGCTTTCCTTGATTCGGATTGCCGGCGCATCTGCCAGATGAAGCCAGGTGTAATGCCCCAGCACCTCCACATAGCAGATGCTGTCCTCCGCTATCCTTTTCACCGCACCGTTCTCACTGATTGTAATACATATATTTTCCACCGCGCTGCGTTCCTGCTCTGCCAGCAGCGCATCGAGCAGGCTGTCAAGCTTATCTGCCGTGACTGGCTTGAGCAGGTACCGCAAGGCACGCACCTCATATCCCTCAATGGCAAACGATTTGTCCGCCGTCAGGAACGCAATCGGCAGCTTTTTATCCTTTTTGCGGATGGCATGCGCAAGCTCCACGCCGTTCATCTGCCGCATCGCGATGTCAAGAAAAACCGCATCATAGGGATAGTCCTCGTTCTGAAACAAAAATTCCTCGGCGCTCTCAAACAGGATCACCTCCACAGGCTCTTTCCTGCTGTCTGCCCAGCGTTCCATCATGGAACGGACAAGCCCTGCCTGCGCCGCCTCATCCTCACAGTATGCAATCCGCATAATTACTCACTCCGTTCTGCCTATGCCTCGTCCTTTACCTGTCTGCGTTTTTTGCGCGCATTTCGTTTCTTTTTCACGATAACCAGCACTGCAACAATGACTGCCGCTGCCGCCGCGCAGACAATGATGACCACAATGCCGGACGTATTTTCCACGACACAGAAATATTCCTGCGTGCCTGTCATGGTCACTTGCAGGTACTGCCCCCTCGGCTTGCTCTCCTGCTCTGTCCATGTACCGTCCTTATATCCGTAAACCACTGCATCCCCATACGGGTTCAGTATCCGCAGCGCAAATGTATCCGTCTCCCGGATACCGCTGTTTTCAAGGCTTACCTCGTATACGATGCACTGTTTTGCACCGGCTTTTTCCGGCGGTGCCATATCGCTTCGCTTCGCATGCAGTATCGTGTCCTCCGTGAAGATATCCTCAACCAGTGCATACGGTTTCTGCCTCTGTCCCTCCTGTAGGGTGTCGGCATCACCGCCGCTTTGTACGACTGTCACATTGTCCTTGTATGTCCCCTCGACGACAAAGGTTCCGCCCATCGTCTTGTCGGACACGTCCGGCCAGACTCCGTAAAATCCTTCTTTCCCGGGAATCTGCGGATAGTTGAGATGGTCGAGCTTTGTGCCGTATTTGACCTCCTCGGAGCCCAGGTACGTGTCATCCACCTTATAGATGACCTTGAGGTGCCAGAACTGCGTCGGGAGATGTTCCACGGTCAGAAGGTCACTGTATGCTATCGGTTCGGCGACCCCGATATAGCTGATGTTGTCGATGCCGTGAATATTCTCGCCCACGTAGAAATTACCGGTGACCTTTGGTTCCTCCTCGGCGTCCGCATCCACTTCGTCGTATCCTGCAATCTGGCCCGCTATCGCGCCCGCGCGTCCGTTCTCCGCATGGACATCCGCCATGGAGTAGCAGTTTTTCAGCGTCTCACCATAGCCGGCAATGCCGCCGACATTTTTGTTTCCGGCAACGGAGCAGAGCGCATAGCATCTCTTGATAATCGTCAGGGATTCCCCGCAGATGCCGCCCACATAGTCGCCCTCGGTGCTCTCCACGCTGCCGTAGCTCTCCGAGTCGATGATAATCCCATGGTTCATGTAGCCGCAGATGCCGCCCGCACCGTTCTTTTTGGCAGTGATATAGCCTTCATTCGCGCTGTCCGTCACAAGGCACTTGGTGATAAACCGCCTGCCAATCTGGTACTCGATGCTGCCTGCCGCGCTGTCCTCCGGATCCTCATCGTCAATCGCCATGGAGCCGGCGATGCCGCCCACGTTGATGTCTCCTTTTACAATGCCCTTGTTGGCACATGCATCTGCCCTGCCTGTTGTTATGGATGCGATGTTCGTGTCGTCAACATCCTCGTAAAGCTCCTCAATGCTGAGGCTCTCAATGTCCACCATGCGGTCTGCAAGCAGGTTGAAGACAACATTGAGCTGGTCGTTGACTGCCCTGAGGTCATCATTGATGACGTCGGAGTAGCCTGACGCGTTGTCACTCAGTACCTTAATACTGTCCGACAGCCCCTTGAGCTGGTTGTGGAAATTTTCCTTCGACACGTCAAACCCGTCGCCAAGCTTGGCAAACTGGATATCCGGCTGCGCATTCATGTAATTGACAATGCCCTTGACGCCATTGTTTGCCGCCTTGAGCGAATCAAGCATGCTGTGGATATGGTCCGTTGCCTTCTCGATATCCTTTTTCGCCGCATTTGCCGCGTCCGTCATATAGGGTGAAAGGATGTTGTAGAGTGTCGTCAGGCTGCTGAGAATCGAGGAAGCCGCCGACGACATATCCCCGAGATATTCCACCAGGTTCAGCACTTCGGCCACCACCGCATCCTGCTCTGCGGATGTCAGTTCATCCCACCCCTTGTAGGATCCGTCCGGCTTTTTCACAATATCCTTTATCCTGTCAATCGACCTCTGCACATTGTCAGACGCTTTTGCAAGCTCCTCGACTGCCTCGTCAATGTTCGCCTTTGAAGTGTCCACAGCCTGTTTTTCATTCTGCCTTTTGAACGATACATTGACCGTACATGGTGCCTTTGTCATCTTGGCAATGTCAAACTCATAGATGTAGGAGCCGCTCTGCCGCCTGGAAACTGACAGCTTTTTGCCGCCTGCGTCTGTAACTGTAATACTGCTGACTGTGTACGCAGTATCCGGCTTTACATTCACGGTCACCATTCCCTCTGCATTGCCGGAGCATGTCGCGTTGCCGCTCAGATTGGATTTCAGGATAACGTCGACTGGCTCAAACGCCGCCGTAACCTCCGCATCCCCATCCGGCATGGTAAACGAATACCGTTTTTTGTCGCCCTCAGGCGTCAGGCTCTCCCCATTGACCAGTATTTTTGTCAGCACGTAACCGCTGTTTGACGCCGGTGTGGCGTACACCTTCTCCCCTGGCTTTGCGCTGGTCCTGTCGACCGTCACAATACCGCCGGTGCTTGACGCAGTCGTGACGTTGTATGATGTACCGCTGTCATCTGACGCACCTGCCTTTTTAACAAAAGTGACAAATGCCCTGTAGCTGTCCGGCGTGCCGCCCAAATCCACAATATATGTGTACGTGCCTGCATCCGCGTCATAGGTCAGCTGGTCTTTTCTGACAGCCTCCGCAGGAACTGCGTCTGCCCTTGCGCCTTCCTCCTGCTCCACAGTCGTCTGCTCCTCGCTGCTGCCTTCTGCCGCACCCGGACTTAACTGCACATCCTCACCGCCGCCTTCAATTTCCTCCTCTTCCGGAACCTCTGTCGGATTATTCTCTGCCGGATTGCTTTCTGCCGGATTGCTTTCTGCCGGAATGGTTTCCGTCGGAATGGTGTCCGTTTCCTCCGATGATGGCGCAGCGGTGTCCGTTTCATCTGTAGAAATACTCTCTGACGGTTGTTCCCCCTGCTGTGCACCACTGCCCTTCTCCGCCTCCTCCGCCGGTGCATCAGATGGCAGCTCCAGATTCTCTGCCTGCGTTTCCGCCGGACTTTCCGCGTCCGCCGCAGAGTCTCCTGCCGTGCCGGAAAGTGTCACCTTTGTAAATTTCAGCGCGTCCGGTTCCGATACATCATGCTCCTTATCCGGCTTTATCGTAATCTGGTACTGTGCGCTGTCGGCTCCCTGCCGCACCGTCACAGTTCCCCCGGCATTGGACTCCTCAAAAATACGCCTGCCCGAGCTGCTCTCGCACTTGCTGCGGAACAGTACCTCCACCTCGACATCCCTGTCCGGCATCTGGAACGTTCTTTCATCAACATTTGTACTGCTCGGCGCAGAGGAAATTCCGCCGGAAATTTTCATCTCACTGTACTCATAACCGGAGCCTGCCACAACATGTACCGTGACCGTCTCCCCTGCCGCGGCAGTGTTCTTTCTGTCCGAGGCATACGCCGTCCCGCCGATTCCTGACGCCACGGTAACCTTGTGCACCGCGTCGCTTTTTTTGTCAAACACTGCCTCCACTGCCACCGAAGTGCCTTCTTTTATATAGGAAGCCTTGTCAAGCGTGATTTCACTCTCCTGAAACGCACTTCCATTTACGCGGAAACAGTTAAATGTATATCCGGCTGAAGCTGCCGCCTGAAAGGTGACCTTATCACCGTCTTCCGTCGTCGTGACCTTGCCGCCTACAGTCGACTTTACAAGAAACGTTCCCTTGTACACAAACTCTGCCGTTATTTTAACGTTACTCTTCGTCATGACAAACGTATACTGGTCATTCCTGCCGCCCACCGGTGTTATGGCAATCTTTTTCCCTTTCGCATCCGTTACCTTCAGGGAACCGTCCTTGAGCTGATAGCCGTCGTTTGGCTTTACGGTGATGGTCACCGTGTCATTGACTTCCGGCTCCGCGCTGTCCGTGGAAATCTCGCCGCCTACCGTGGACAGCAGGGAAATCCTGCTGTGCTGTGTCTCCGAGTACTGGGAATCGCCAAGCTTTCCGATGACATCCAAATCCCTGGACAGCTGTTTTGCCACATCATTTAAATCGGACATGGCATCCCCCGCGGCGGACACATTGTTCAAGATATCGGGCAGCATGTCAATGATATGCTCCATACGTCCGGACAGGCTGTTCACCTCATCCACATTCTCATCCACAAAATCCGTAAGCTGTGTGACGAGTACATCCCCTGTGTCAATCGCGCTGTCCGCATAGGACTGCATGGCATCCACATCCCGCCTGACGACATCCTTGGCAGAATCCATGTCGTCTATCGTCTTTTCAATAATATCATGCAGCTTGTCGATGGCATTTCTGAGTGATTCCGCCTCGTCAATCTCAATGAACGGCTCCATCTGCCCTACAATACCGCCGACATCCTTGCGCCCATAGACCGTGCCGTTGTTTGTGCTCAGCGACACGATGCCTGACTGGCGACCCGCAATGCCGCCAATATTGTAGCCGGTATGTTCATACCCCACTGTGCCCGTGTTCGTGCACCTTGATATCACACCGTCGGAAAATCCCGCAATGCCGCCTGTGTCAACACCGCTGTACAGCTCGTTGTCATCATTGTTCGCCAGGCTCTCGAGAATGCCAAGACCGCCCATCTCGTCATCCTCCTCGACCCACGCGCTGTCATCGTTGATTCCCGCGCGGTTCGAACAGTAATTCAGCGCACCGTGGTTGATGCCTGCGATTCCCCCGGTCGAATAATAGCCGGTTATCCGTCCCTTTACGGCACATCCGGTTATCGTGCCGGTTCCTTCGTTGATTCCTGCAATGCCGCCAACCGTGTCACGTCCGCTCACCGTGCCCTGAAAGGTACAGTTGCGGATGGTTCCATAATTGACACCACAGATGCTGCCAATACATTCCTTCTCATTCTCAGACGCGACCGCTCCCTTCAAAGTCAGATTCTGTATCACACCCTGGCTTTCCACATAGCGGAACAGCCCTACGACATATCCGTCTCCCAGATAGTCAAATCCGGAAATTGTATGTCCCACACCGTCAAAGATTCCGTTAAATACGGGAATCACCTGAAAATCCACCCCGGTCAGGTCGATATCCGCCTTCAGGCTTACGTATTTATTTCGCGACCACGAGTCGATATAGCATTTTGCGGCGAAGTCGGCAAATTCCTCCGCAGTGCTGATGTCAATGCGCTCATACCGGATTTCCTCCTCCGCGGTCTCCTCCGACTCGCCCTTTTCCTCGTCTTCCTTGTCCGTGGCTGCTTCCTGTTTTGTCTGCTCCGCCGCCCTTACGCTATGTACCGGCATCATGCCAAACGTCATGGCAAGCGCCAGCGTCAGCGCCAACAGCCGTTTCGGTAATTTATGCATCCTTCCCACCCTCTTTCTTCTGTATCAGTGTCTCGAGGCTGCTTCCGTCATCCTCTCTCTGTTCCATTTTTCCCATATTGACAAACAGGCTTGCATCACCGCGGATCAGCCCGTGTACCTCGCCGATAATCGTTCCGTTCACCTGTCCCTGCACAATGCCGTCAACGCGCATCAGACCGCTGGCGCGTTCCAGCTTGAGCGGGATGGATACCGCAAAGGACGTCCGGTCAATAATCTTTTCACCCAGCAGGAGAATCTGCGGAAGGACAAACATAACCGTGAAAATCGAGAGAATCGTTCCCCTGCCCAGACACTGCCCAATGCCGCACACCGCGCCGTCCGATGACATCTGCCCGATGAAGATGCCCGCGAGCGCCAGCATGGTGCCTGACGTGACAATCGTCGGGAACGCAAAGTTCATCGTCTCGATAATGGCATCCTTCTTGGACATCTTGTCTTTAATCTCCAGGAACCTGCCCGAAATAACAATCGCATAGTCGATATTCGCACCCATCTGAATGGAAGACACAATCATGGCACTCAGGAAAAATACATTTTTCTGCTCCACCGACGGAAACGAGAAATTGACCCAGATAACGCCCTGAATCACCGCAATGAGGAGCACCGGCATGCCTGCTGACATGAACGTGAACAGCAGTACCACCAGCACGGCAAGAATCGAGACGACATTGACAACCGTGTTGTCCCTCTGGAATGTCTTGAACAAGTCATACTGGCTGGTCGACTCGCCCGGAACCAGCACTTCTGCCTTGTCGTAATACTGTCCGGCTATCTCGTGCATCTCATCCAGGAACGCAAACGTCTCATCCCCCTCCTCCGGAAGCGTCAGGTATACCAGCATACGGCTGTACGCCTCACCCTGCAGCTGGTCAAGTGCAATCTGCATCTTGGTGTGCGCCTCCTCGAGGGTGTCCATCAGTTCATCGTCAAGCGTGACATAGCCCTCGTCCACCTCGTCGTAAAGGAACATAAAAATATCAATCAGCGGGACACTGTAATTGGAAAAGCCGTTTACTATCTTTGCATAGTTCTCATCATTGACCGCATACGCCATATACAACAGCTCCGCAATCTCATAGTCCAGCTCCAGAAGCTCCGAAAAATCCCTTGCCGTCAGCTTGTCGGTCAGCATGTAGCCGTCCATCGCCTCCGTGTTGGCAAGCCCCTGCGAGTGGTCAACCTCCGGCCTTGCATCCAGCTCCTTTAACAGCTTTTTCTCCTTCTCGTAATTTCCTGCCGGGACGACAAGCGCCACGAAATTTTCCGCGCCGAAGCTCTCCTCAATCATCTCGTCCACGACCATCGCATCACTCTGCACCGGTGTCTCGAGCTGTGTGTAGCCATACACATAAGGACAGTGCGACTGGATGATATACGCGCCCACCAGCACGACAAGGAACAGAGGTGGTACGATATACCGCGTCTTATAAGCGAACCTTCCGACAAACGGAATGTCCGGGATAAAGCTCTTATGACGCGTCTTATCCATCGCCTTGCCAAAGAGCATAATCAGTCCCGGCATCAGCAGGAATACGGCAAGCAGACTCAGCACAATCGCCCGGATGAGACAAAGCGCCATATCGCTTCCGATGCCAAACTGCATGAACATCATCGCAATCAGACCGCCTACCGTCGTGAGCGAGCTTGACGAAATCTCCGGAATTGCCTTGCTGAGCGCCACGATGTCCGCCTCCCTGATGTCCAGTGCCTGGTGCTCCTCCTTATAGCGGTTGCAGAAGATAACCGCATAGTCAACTGACAGTGCCAGCTGTAAGACAATCGTAACCGAATCGGACACAAACGAGATGGTTCCCATCATAAAGTTCGTTCCCTTGGTAATCAGCGCCGCCGAGCAGAATGTCAGCAGCAGCACCGGCACCTCCGCCCATGTCTGCGAGGTGAACAGCAGCACGGAAACCACCACGATTGCGACAAGCACGCTAATCACGGACATCTCCTTTGCCAGCTGCTCTGCCGACGCATCGCCCATCGCGGTCGATACATAGATGTCATATCCGTCCAGCACCGCCCTGACCTCGTCGAGCGCCGCAAGCGCCCTGTCATCCGTCTCCTCATATCCAAAAGTAATACTGTACAGCGCCGAGAAATTGTTGTAATGATCCTTGGTATTGTCAAAATCCAGCATAATGATGCTGTCAAACGCCGACAGCTCCTCGTAGATTTTGTCAGCCTCCTCGTATGGAATGTTTGTCACCATCACCCTTGCCGTGCCGTAGGTGATAAACTGCTCCTCCATGCGGTCAAGCCCCTGACTCGTCTCCGTCGTGTCCGGCAGATACGCCGAAAGTGCATTTTCCACCGATACCCAGTTCATGGAAACCACCGAGAAAATCAGTGCGATGCCAAACAGCAGAAAAAACAAGTTGCGCCTGTCAACGATAAAGGTAGCGACCTTAATCATAAATCCGCCGTCCTCGCTGCCCTTCTTTTGTTTTTCGTCCATGTTCCTTCCTCTCCTTTACATGAAAAATCTGTCTGGTATATTATAGTATATGATTTTTATTTATTCAATAATGACCTATGGTCATTTTAATTTTTTAATGTTTTCTTTATAAAAAGGTTACAAATGGCCTGACCGCTTCTCCTCCCCATATGCAAAAAAGCAACGATTCAGAAAATTCTTAAAATTTTCTAAACCGTTGCTTAAATTATAGCAAATTTTTATAGCTGATTCAAGTAGGATTCCCACCTTTTGTTCACTTTGTCGGGTGCCAGCCGCTCCACAATTTCGCGTGCCGACTCGCCCAGCTTCCGCTCAAACTCCGCGTCCTGGAGAATCCTGCGGAACGCGTCCGCAAGCGCAAAGGCATCCCCTACCGGTACCAGCAGCCCGTTTTCGCCATCCTGTATCAGCTCTGCCGGTCCCCCGCACGGACAGTCCGTGGCAATCACGGGAATCCCCAGCGCCATTGCCTCCATGATGGAATTCGGCATTCCCTCCGTGTTGGAGGTCAGTGTAAAAATCCGTGCCTTACAGATTCTGTCCGCCACGTCGCTCACGCTCCCGGGCATTTCAATCCGGTCTGACAGCCCTTTTTCCGCCACGAGCGCCTCAAGCTTTGCCCGAAGCGCCCCCTCGCCGTAAATCACGAGCCGCATCAGCGGGTATTCGTCCGCAATCTTGGCAAACGCATGAATCAGCATGGCATGGTTCTTGTTCTCGTCAAGCCTTCCGGCCGCCACAATCAGGTTCTCCCTGTCCGCACAGGGTTCCCTGCCTATAAACTGCGGATTCAGCGGATTGGGCAGAATGGCGCTTTTCCTGCGCACTGCCCTTGGAAAAAACGCGCGCGCTCTCTCCGTCTGAAGCACCACGCCGTCCGCAAAGCGAAACACCAGCCGCGCCAGGAGCTGCATCAGCCTTCCCTCGTATTCCATGGTCGGCTCACCCCTGACGGACACGGCAACCTTTGTCGGAAGAAACGCCGCGGCGGCGACCGCCATCAGGTTATTTTTTCCGAGAAATGACAAGACTACATCCGGTTTGTACGCCTTCCAGATACTCCGAAGCGTCTGGTACCGGACACAGAAATTCCGGATTCTCCCCCCCGTGAGCATGGTTTCCTCCGGCTCTGAGTACACGCGCCGTATCTCCGGCAATATCTTATATTCATTTTCCCTTTGGTACTGGGTCACCAGAATCACGTCATATCTCTTTTCATGGAAATACTCGGCGAGATTCACCATGACCCGCTCAGACCCACCCTTCTGGAGGGAACTGATAAACAATATGATTCTTTTCATAAAAGCCCTCCGTTCGTAACCGTTCCTCCCTGGGTTGTCTATGTCGTCTGCATATACGTCCTGTACCACTGCTGGAACACAAAAAATGACCAGGCAACCTTTGAGTAGTTTGCCCCGGATGCCGGTCCCCGGTCTCCGGTTTTCAGGTACGTGCTTATAAACTGATGCACATACTGCGCATCAAAGATTCCCTGCCTCTTTAAGTACTCCACGCTGCACATATCCTCGAGCGCCTCCCGCAGCGGTCCGCGCATCCACTTGTCAAGCGGGACGCCAAAGCCAACTTTTGGTCTGTCGAGCAGTTCCCTTGGAATATAGTCATAAGCAATATCCTTTAAAATCCTCTTTTTGACTCCGCCTGCATACTTGTATGCGTGCGGCAGGCGGTATGAGTATTCCATCACGTTGACGTCCAGTATCGGGCATCTCGACTCGATGGAATATTTCATGGACGCCCTGTCCACCTTGCACAAAATATCGCCTGGCAGGTACGTCTCCTCGTCAAGCAGCATCCTGCGCTCCTGCCAGTTGCGCTCCTTGTATTTTGACTCAACCGGAAACTTAAACGGCACCCCGCTGTCCGGAAGCATCCTGTCAATCACGCGGATGTATGTCCTTCCGCCCAGCTGTGTCTTGGTCTCCCTGTCATGGTTTCCCGCAACCACCTGGACACGGAACGGCAGCCGGTCAAACAGCCCCAGTTTCCTGAACGGAGGAAGCTGGCAGACGCCGTACGTCATGCGCCCGAGCAAATCCAGCTTCTGCGCCTGCGCCACATTGTCATAAATGTTGTAGCCGCAGAAAAATTCGTCGCCCCCGTCACCCGAAAGCACAACCGTGACCTCTTTTGCCGCAAGCCCCGCAACCAGCATGGACGGTATCTGCGAGCTGTCCGCAAAAGGCTCGTCATAATACTTCGGAATGCTCGCCACCATGTCAAACATCGACTTCTCGTCGACATAAAGCTCTGTGTGCTGCGTGCCCAGGTGTCTTGCCACCTCCCTCGCATACTTTGCCTCATTGTACCGCTCCTCGTGAAAGCCGATGGAATACGTCTTTACCGGCTCACTGCTGACCTCCTGCGCGATGGCGGTGACAAGCGACGAGTCATAACCGCCGCTTAAAAACGCCCCCACCGGAACATCCGCTATCATCCTTTTTCTGACGGCATCCCGCAAGATGTCCTTCAGCCGGGCTTTCGCCTCCTCATAGGTACCCGGGTTTTCCTGTTTTTTCCGGCGATATACCTCGGCGATGTCCCAGTATTTCCACATGTCGGTCTTTCCGCTGCAAAACCGGACAATCTGTCCCGGCTCCACCTTGTACACATGCTCAAAAATTGCATCCGGCTCATTGACACATTGCTGGTACAGGTATCTTTTTATCACATCCCTGCGGATGGTTCTCGGAAATCCGGGGTATTCCATAATCGGCTTTAATTCCGACGCAAAGACAAGGTTTTCGCCATCCTTCCAATAATAAAGCGGCTTTTTTCCAATCCTGTCCCGCACAAGGTAAAGCTCCCCTGTCTCCCTGTCATACAGGGAAATGGCGAACATTCCCTGAAAGCGGTCAACGCACCCAATTCCCCACTTGAGATACGCCGCCAGAATCACTTCCGTATCGCAGTGCGACCGGAACGGATAATCCTGCAGCTCCCTGCGCAGCTCCAGAAAATTGTAAATCTCCCCATTGTACGATATCACAAGCCTGTTGTCACAGGAATGCATGGGCTGATGCCCCAGTGCGGACAAGTCCAGAATGGAAAGCCGCCGCTGCGCCATTCCGACACAGTATCCGTCCACACCGTCAAAAATCTCCTCCCCGCTGTCGTCTGGTCCCCTGTGATACATGGTATCATTCATGGTCCTTAGCTGCCCCAGCGTGATGCTCTTTCTCGATATAAACCCACATATTCCGCACATCTTTATCTGGCCTCCAGTATCTCTGTGATATAGTCTTCCCACGCCCGAAAAATCAGCTCCGCAGATGCCTTTTCCCCAATCCGCACCGCGTTCGCCCCAAGCTTTTCCGCAAAATCCCTGTCCTCAATCAGTCTGTTGATCCCCGCTGCCAGCGCGTGTTCATCCCCGACCGGCACCAGAAGTCCGTTCTCCTCCGGCGTGATTACCATGCGGGGCCCCCCCGGCGGGCAGTCCGTCGCCACGACCGGAAGCCCGAGCGCCATCGCCTCAAGAATCACATTGGGCATCCCCTCATAGTCAGACGAGAATGCCGCCACCGACGCGTAAAGCATTTCCTGCTCGAGCGTGCCGCTGCTGCCCATCAGGCGGACATAATCCTGCGCCCCAAGCTGTCCGATCAGCGCCTCAAGCTTCTGCTTTGTCCCGTCAAGCGAATCCGGACCATATATTTTGAGGACATAATCCGGATGCTTCCGGTGGACTGCCTCAAATGCGCGTATCAGCATGCACTGGTTCTTAAAATCGACCAGCCTGCCGGAGTGCACCACAAATTTCTCCCGTTTCCCGGCAATATCCGGCACTGTTTTTCCGATAAAATGCTCATCAATCGGATTCAGGATAATCCTTGCATTCCTGCGCACATATGGCGGAAAAAAATCCCTCTGCCCGGGTGTCTGGAACACACATCCCGCAGCCCGCCGGAACAGAAGCGGTATCTGTATCTTATCCGACAGGAAATCATAATATCCGATCGGGTTGATTCGGACAGATATCAGCACCGGAAGCTTCATGCCGATTGTCGCGGTGAGCGCCCTGTAATTTGCCTTTCTTGCAAACGCGATGACAATGTCCGGCCTGACACGTTTCAGGAAGCGGCGCAGATTGAAAATCCGGTCTGCAAACGTCCTTGCGCGGCCGTGTTTTTCCTGCCTGCTGTCAGGGCCGATATGGACACGTTTTACGCGCGCATCTATCTGGTATTCGTCCTCGCCCTGCCATTCCGTTGCAATGTACACCTCATAGCCGTGTGCCGCAAACTGTCCGGAAAGGGTTGCCACCACATGCTCCGCGCCGCCACGCTCCAGACAGTTTAAATGAAAAACAATCCTTTTCATATCCGCTCCTCCACTATGATTTCCGTGTCCTGAAACCAAATCCTCCTAAAAGCTCCAAAAGCATAATCCCCCACGCCTGATAAAACAATCCCGTATTATACAACATATAACGCATCTGGGGATAGATGGTCAGTGACGTAAAGCATACATTCACAACAATCGACACCAGCACCAAAACCGCAAAGCACACCGGATTGCAGGAATCATCCGCTATTCTGGTACGCATGCGCCTGTGCCTGCACACACACAGCCCTGCGATTGTCGCAGCATACAGCAGATACAGCGCCAGCGCTGCCCAGTTGAGCAGGCGGTGGACTTTCAGGATACTCGTGACAAATCCATGTATTACATTGCACACATATAACTTGATCAGCCTTGGAACGCAAGCAGGCAGCAGTTCCCGCATCAAAGTCCCCGCAATCCGGTTGTAGTCCGCCTCCCTGTCCGCCTCAGGAATTTTCCCTGCCTCCTGGTGTTCCCGGATGACCACCATCACAATGTCAAACTTAATCCGGTCATAGGCGCTGCTGTAGTGATCCTCGACTGCCTGCCACCCCTTGCCGGCATAGGCGATATTGTACTCCTTCTCGTCCGCCCTTCTCATGATTTCCAGGAACAGCTCCCTGTGTCCGGGATCATGGATACGCTCCGCCATGCCCTCGTCGGCAAGATAAAGCTCCGTCCCGAGAATAAAACTGGAATCGCCCGTGTGCGGGGCAAACACCCCGCGCGTCATCAGATTGTAGCTGCAGTCGACAAGCTTTGTCCCCGCAAAGCCCAGCATACACGCAAGCAGCGCATAAATGCCTGCCTTTTTCCAGCCCTTTTCCCCGATGTACGCCCAGACCATCACAATCAGCAAAATCACAAGCGTAATCAGCATATGCTTGCGGATGCTGATCAGTATGACCGACCAGAACACAGCGCCGGCAGCACTTTTCTTGTCTTTCTTATATAATATTCCGAGAATGCAGAGAAAATAAAACACCCACAGCGAATAGGCAAGTCCTTCCGTCTCAATGCTGTTAAAATAACTGTATCTCCTCTGTGCCACAAACCGGTTGAGCAGCGTAATTCCGTACTGCACCGCCAGTACGCCCATACTGCCCACAAGTTCTAAGGAAAACAGTTCCGTGAGCCTTACCGTGATGGCACATGCCGCCAGTGCCGCCACAATGCACTGGACGACCACTGCCGCATGAAGATACCATGCCTCGCCAAACATCCCGCGAAACATCCATAAATACAGGCAGTACCCCGGCTCCCTGTCACTCTGCATATTGATGTACGAGGGTGCATCCTCCGTTAAAATAATGCCGTCAAGCAGATACCAGACAAGGTAAAACGCCAGACTCACCACAAACAGCATCAGATAAACAACCGCCCGCCTCCGTTTTTTCTGCCTCTCCTCCAACTTAATTCCTCCCTCGTCCATGCAATGCGCTGTCTTTCACATCCTCCTCAACCAAGTCCCGGATACGGCAACGATAGGTTTCCATGCCAAATGCTTCCGCACGTTTCCTTGCGGCATCCTGATAGCGCCGGTACATGCCTTCATCTGCAAGCAGCCCTTCCAGCTCCTGTGCAAACATTCTCTCCTCCTCCGTAATATGGCGCGCGTCCATATCCCTGTCCCCATGGAACACACCTGTAAGGATACCATAATCTGCATGGAATACACGGTTCTCGTCCCGGCACTGCCCATAATCCTCGTGCAGGATTTCAGCCGGTCCGGTGAGACAGTTGACGCTGACGCAGGGAAGCCCGACTGCCATGGCTTCAATCAGGGCATTGGGAAATCCCTCGCTCTCGGAAGTCAGCGCATACACATCCGCCTTTTTCAGCAGTGCAAACGGATTGGACTGTACCCCGGTAAACAGGACGTCGTCCCCCATCCCCAGCTGCTCCGCGAGCGTTTTGTAGGCACTGTAGTCCCCCGCGCCGATAATCATGAGCTTCACATCCGGCATCTGCTGCCTGACCAGCGAAACTGCCTTCACCAGATGCCAGAATCCTTTGACATCATGTTCGCGCCCCATCGAGACAACCGTTTTTCCCTTCCGCGCAAAAAAGCGGTCAAACGCAGCCGCCGTGTCACACTGTGACTGTCTTGTTATCTCCGCAATGTCACATGGGTTATAGACCGCCGCCGATTTCTTCGGGTGGAACTGCCTGACAATCTCCTGCTCCATCACCCTTGTACAGCTGACAACCCTGTCCGCCAGACCGCAGGTCAGCCGCATGGAAGCCTTGCTGTTTAAGGCGCCATAACCCCTGACCCCTATCCATGTCACATCCTTATGCTTTGAGATCACATTTACCAGGTTCGCAGTCGGTCCAAAGCTGTAGCTTAGCTGGATATCCAGTCTTTTTTTCAGCGCCCTTACCCGCCGGACTCTCCGGAACACATTCCGCACTTTTCCAAATCTGCCGTCCACGGCGCCCAGGTTCAGGTCGGTCATCTCCACACCCGACACGTCATAAATCATTCCAGCCGTATTAAATACGACCAGGTGCACCGCATATTCTTCCTTTAAAAGCCGCGCCGTTGCCGCGCACACACGCTCAAGCCCTCCCTGGTCCAGCATGGGGACAATGAGCATAATTCGTTTTTTTTCCAAATCCGTTCACTCTTTTCCGCCTGAAGCTTTTGTGTCTCCCGCGCCATGTCCTTTTGCAGGCATGGAAAGCCGTTTCATGCCGTTCATCGCCGTGACAGCAAGCTTTCCAAGCAGCGTATTTCCTGCCAGTATATTGTAATACGTTATCTTTTCCCCGCCGAACTTTAGCTTGAACTCGTCAATTCCGTTGGGATTCTCGAAGTCGGAAATACCGCCCCAGTCATAGCGCAAAAAACCCTTTTTCTTGAAATACAGGATGTCCTCCCAGTGAAGCCGCTTGTTTGCCCTTCCGATCATCGACTGGTCTGCGCTCTCCTCCCGGAAGCAGGAAGCCGAGTGCAGAAGCCTGGCATCCGCCGCATCACAGATATAGGAGTGGAACACCAGCACCTCGCCCTCATGCCACACAGCCGAAAACAGGATTGCGTCCGCCTCAAGGTATTTTTTGACTGCCGTGATGTTGAGCCTCGTGTCCGATCCCTTTGACTGATACATGCGCGCATAGATATCCGCAAAGGTGGATATCAGCTCCGGTGATTTTTGGATGTCGTCCTTTGTGTAAAAGCGAATCTCGATATTGTCCTTTTCACTTCTGCGAATCTGGTAGCGGACTGCCTTGTTCACTGCCGCCAGCATATCCTCCTCCTTGCGCGTAATATCATTCATGCAGGTATGGTACTCCTGCCATCCGCGAAAGCTGCCCTTTGTCTCCCCGGCGGGCGCACCGTGTACAAACAGGATGTCCGCCTTTCTTTTCTGTCCCAGTAATGCAGATACCGTAACCGTATTCGGATACCATATCTGGTTCACTGTTAAAAACTTTTTCCGGTATGAAATATCAATCATGTGCCCTTGTACCTCTCCCTATATGATTGTGCCGCTATCGCGTCACCGCTCCCGGCGGATTCTTTCCGGTGGCATAGAATGCTTCCATTTCCGCCGCCTGCTGCCGCACGTCAAAATGTTTCCCTGCAATCGCCGCACACATGTCCTGCCGCTCCAGCGCCTTCTTTGCACTGCGCATGATTTCCGCCGCCCAGCTGACGGCAGGCTCCTCGATGCTTTTATATGTGACAAGCTCCGTGAGCGCCACCTCCCGTGTCACCCTGTCAGAGACAAGGCAGCAAAGCCCTGCTGCCTGCGCTTCCACGACACTCCCGGGCAGTCCCTCGAAGGTCGACGGAAAAACAAAATAATCAAATGCCTGATAATACCGCTCCACGTCCAGGCGACTGCCAAGGAACAGCACCTTATCCGCAAGCCCCAGCCCATTCACCTGTGCCCTGACACGTTCTTCCAGCTCGCCTTTCCCAATCAGGACAAGCACTGCGTCGTCACGCATTTTGCAAAGCTCTGCAAAGACCGCTACAAGGTACTGGTGGTTTTTCATAAACCCAAACCGGCCAATATGCCCGACGACAAATTTATCCGCAATGCCAAGCGCCTCCCTTACCTCCAAGCGGACTGCCGGGTGAAACCCAAACCGCCCTGCGTCAATCGCGTTTGGTATCGTCCACACGCGCCCCTTTTCCACCCACCTTCTGCCATAAACTGCATCGGCAGCCTCGGAGGAACAGGTAAAACAGTAATCTGCCCTGTATTTGAGCGGACGGCGGATTATCCTGGTCACCAGCCCCTTGATTCCCCTGTCCACTCCCGCGCTCCGCGCGTGGGCAATCGTCAGCGGAACGCCCGCCCTTTTTGCAATCGGAAGATACATTGCCGCCGTGCTGGTCATATGTCCATGCACTGCCGCATAGCCGCCATGTTCCGCAAAAAAAACTTTCCATGCCTTTTTGTATGCCATGATGTTAAAAACACGGAATCGCGGGACGTGGTATATTCTGCCGCCAAGCCTCCGGATTTCCGCACTGTACTGTCCTTCCTGGTCCGTGTGCACCATAAAGTCAAACTGCACCTTGTCCCTGTCCAGCGCCCGGTACAGCTCCATCACCCTGCTCTCCGCACCGCCGAGATTTGTTGTCCCCAGCACATTCAGTACCCTGATTGGTTCTTCCATACGCAAATACCCCTTAGGAATTGTAGGAAAATATATGTCACTTATTTTTCTACAATTCCTTATCATCTATGATAATGTGAAGCGGCACTGACAAGGACATATTTCGTGAATGCCATGATATACTCTTTTATATTGCCGAAAATGCCGCGTTTTTGCGGATTCATTTCCAAAAATTCCGCATAGGAAACCAGCCTGTCCCTGTGCGTGGCAAAAAGCTGCCCATACCGCTCAAAGTCCTTGTCATTCATGGTGTTCGTATGCACCACAAATGTCGTGCACCCCTTTTTTGACTTCCTTTTCAGGGCACTCCCCTGTTTATAGGAAATGGGATAGAAAATCATGCCCCACCGCCGGTACGGACAGTCGCCAAATCCGTCCGTCATCCTGCGAAATCCCAGTTTTTTCAGTGCCTTTATGGTATCCCGGTCAAACGAATGTGCCGGCGCCATAAAGATGTCCGTCCGGATGCCATGCTCCGTCAAAATCCTGCTGCCCGTCCTGAGCGCCTCATACTGCCTGTCATAACCCGTCCCGGCAAATTCCGAAAGCCTGTTCAGCGGAAAACAGCCCATTTTCTTTGTCGTATAAATATGCGTCACGCCGTGCTGTGCGACACACCAGCCTGCGTTTACCAGCTCCCTGACATATGCCCAGAAGTCTTTTACAGGCGCATCCTCCGGCGCACAGACATGGAGGTTTTCATCCATGTTCGAGGGCACTACCCCTATAAGCGGCTTAACCTGATACAGATCGCAAAGCGCCTTAAACCGCATAAACCTTGCCCAGTCCATATCAGGTGTGATATCATCCATTCTTATACAAATTTTCATAAGTTTTCCTTGTACCAGTCAATGGCAAGCGCGATGCCCTTCTCAAAGTTGAACGCCGGGTCGTATCCGAGCAGCTCCTTTGCCTTGGAAATGTCCGCGTTGGAATGCTTGATATCCCCTGCGCGGTCCGGTCCAAAATGTGGCTCCACATTCTTGCCAAGCGCCCTGCACAGGTCGTAGTAAATATCAATCAGGTATTCCCTGCCGCCATACGCAATGTTAAACGCCTGCCCCGCCACGTCACTTGATGCCAGGCACGCCTTGAGGTTCGCCTCAATCACGTTGTCGATATAGGTGAAGTCCCTCGACTGCCTGCCGTCCCCATTGATTGTCGGAACCTCCCCGTCAAGCAGCTGCTTAATAAACTTCGGAATCACCGCAGCGTAGGCGCCGTTCGGATCCTGCCTGCGCCCAAATACATTGAAGTAGCGCATCCCATATGTGTCAAGGTTGTACAGCTTTTTGTACAGCTTTCCGTATTCCTCATTCGTGCGTTTTGTCAGCGCGTAAGGAGACAAAAGATTTCCCTCCTGCCCCTCCTTCTTGGGCAGCACAGGATGGTCGCCATAGACGGATGAACTTGACGCGTACACAAATTTCTTCACCCCGCTCTGTCTTGCCGCCTCCATCATGTTGAGCGTACCCATAATATTATTCTGTTCATAAAACAGCGGCATCTCGATACTTCTCGGGACGGATCCCCACGCTGCCTGATGCAGCACGAAATCAACCCCTTCGCACGCTTTCATGCAAGTGTCCAGATCCTTGATGTCACCCTTGATAAACGTATACTCCGGTCTGTCCATGAACATTTTGACGTTTTCTTCCCTGCCTGTGGACAGGTCGTCAAGACACCTGACCTGACAGCCCATATCCGTAATCGCCTCGCACAGATTCGAACCGATAAAACCAGCCCCACCTGTCACAAGAAACACGCTTTTCTCCGGAAATTCCAACGATTTATATCCCATATCATTCACTCTGCCTTTCTCTGCCTGATCCGCAATAATTCTCTAAGCTCCAACATGCCTGCCATATAAAACAGCGGCAGGTTGTATATCATATATCTGGAAATGCACTGTATCATCAATGCCGTGGCACAGACATTTCCCGTAACCGTAAGCAGCACGACCGCCATAAAGGACGCCGCCATGCCGCCATGCCTCTTTCTCCACAGCCATACCGTCAGTGCCGCGGCTGCCATGTAAACAAACAGCGCATACCATGACAATAACGGATTTTCATATGCCACCGTCCTGACAAAGCCAAGCGCTGCCACATTGATATAGTTCAAAAAATACCTGACAGCCACTTCCGGCATCAGCTGTTCACTCAGCTGTTTTGCAATCTCGTCAATCGCTATCATCAGTTCCTGATAGCGGTCTGTGTATATTCCCTGCCGTTCACCGACATACCGCTTTGCCGGTTCCGCAAAATACGTAAAGTTCAGTTCATCATGGCACCTTTCATGGTATGCCGCCTTGTTCAGGATTCCCGCAGGCGCGTACTTGTAATTCATCTGCTCCGCATCCGCGCTGTCATACATCTCGTAAAACAGCTCGCGCAGCCCGTCGTCCGCTATCGCCGCGCCATCCTCCCGCTCTGCCACATAGAGTACATTGGCAAACGACATCGCCTTCCCTGACGCGGTATCCACAAACAGTCCCTGTTCACAGTAATTGTACGTGCGAATCACAAGCGCCCTTGCCACAAATGCAATGACGACAACTGCCACTGCCGCCATCAGTCCATGCCTTGCAACATTCTCCGCGAGTTGAAACGTGTCCAGCCCGCTTCCTGTCCTGTCCGTCCTTTTCATCGCATTTTTTACTGCCATGACGTAAACTGTGAGAAACCAGACGACAAAAAGAACCATCATCTGTCCGCGTACCAGCGACAACAGAAAAAACAATCCGATTGTGCGCATGCTCTCCTTTCCGACAGGTTTCCCGGACCACATCATGTCCAGCAGGCTCACGACGGCCAGCGGATAAAGTGAAAACAGGATTCCCTCCGTCATCAGGGCATTGGTCAGAACCAGATGCGTGCTGGAAAAGACCGGCGTCATAATGTGCGGTGCCAGGAGAATGGCAGCAAACAGAAAGGAAAACGGCAGGTTCAAGTCAAACCGCCTGCGGAAAAATGCGATGACCACGGTATTTGCAGCAATGGCAGTCACGCACTGCAGTGCAGTCAGCAGGCGGTAATGCCCTTCCGGCGAAAACAGCCGCAGCAGCTGGATTAACAGTGCATAGCCCGGCTCCCGCATCACCATCTGGTTTTCATACTGAAACGTGTCTCCCGTGTACACTGGTTCACCCATTAGGAAAAGAGCACCAAAAAACACTGCAAATATCCCCAAAAAAATCAGATTGCGTTTGTCTTTTCCCATCAGAGTCTCCAATAAATATATCCTGCGTCAATATAAGCCTTTTTATCCAATATTCCCTTCAGGTCGGTCAGAACCTTCGCCTTTTTGTTATCCGCGTAAAGGGCATCCAGATCCGCCATCCCAAATGCCTTGTATGACTCGTGCGCAACTGCAAGGATGACAGCGTCGCAGTCCCTGATATCCTTCATCGGCGTAAACGTAATGCCGTAAAGACGTTTTGCCTCGTCAGCATCCGCATTGTCATCCGTCACGACAGCCGTGATTCCGTACTCCTCCAATTCATTATAGATATCGATTATCTTTGTATTTCTGGTATCGGGACAGTTTTCCTTGAATGTAAATCCAAGAATCGCGACCTTTGCACTCTTAACCGGAATGTCCGCCCTGATTAAGTTCTTGACAAGGTTTTCCGCGACATACTTGCCCATGTCGTCATTGATGCGGCGGCCGGAAAGGATAATCTGGGAATGATACCCGAGCTGTTCCGCCTTGTAGGTCAGATAGTATGGATCGACACCGATACAGTGGCCGCCGACAAGCCCGGGCTGGAAGTTTAAGAAATTCCATTTTGTCCCGGCTGCCGCAAGCACGGATTTCGTGTCAATGCCCATTTTGTTAAAGATGATGGAAAGCTCGTTCATAAACGCGATGTTGATATCCCGCTGGCTGTTCTCGATGACCTTTGCCGCCTCGGCAACCTTGATGGACTCCGCACGGTACACGCCCGCCTCAACGACAAGCTCATACACGTGCGCAATCTCATTAAGCGTCTCGTCGTCCATACCGGACACAATCTTTGTGATAGTCTCTAAACGGTGCACCTTGTCGCCCGGATTGATGCGCTCCGGAGAGTACCCGATCTTAAAATCCTCGCCGCACTTTAAGCCGGACTCCTGCTCAAGGATGGGCACACAGATGTCCTCCGTTACGCCGGGATATACCGTCGACTCAAACACGACAATGGAACCCTTCGTGAGATTCTGTCCCAGAATGCGGCTTGCGCCCTCCACCGGTGTCAGATCCGGCGTATGGTCGTCATTGACCGGAGTCGGAACCGCCACAATGTGGAACTTTGCCTCCTTAAGCCTTGCCGGGTCAGCAGTAAACGCAACCGAAGTGTTTTTGATGACCTCGTCCCCGACTTCGTTCGTGGGGTCAATGCCGGACTTGTACAGGTCAATCTTGGCTGCATTGAGGTCAAAACCCACCACCTTGATTTTCCTTGCAAAAGCGACAGCTATCGGCATTCCCACATACCCCAGCCCGACAAGCGACAGCTTCTCTTTTCCGCTTACTATGTCTTCATATAAACTCATCTTTTTATCTCCTATCTGTTTTATTGATTCCGTAATCCGGCAAGCTCGTTTTGGTATGCCTCTATCACAAGATTCCTGTCAAAATGCTTTTCTACCCATGCACGTCCTTTTTCTCCCATATGCCTGCGCTGTGCCTCCGGCAGCTGCGCTATCCGTTCAATGGCATCAAGCAGGGAATCCACGCTCTCCTTCTCAAAGGAATAACCGCTTTTCCCCTCGCGGAAGGTCTCAATGCATCCGTTGATGCTGCTGGCGAGTACCGGCCTGCCGCATGCTGCCGCCTCGAGCAGCACATTGGAAAGCCCCTCATGGTAGGACGGGTGCACGATGACATGGCTCTGTGCCATCACTTCCCCCACATTGTCGACATGTCCCAGGTACCTGACTGCCCCGCATTGTTCGAGTTCCTGTATCACAGGCTCATACTGGCTGCGTGTCTCCTCCTCATACTCTCCCGCAAGCCAGAACCGCAGCCGGCTGTCCCTGTGCCTCATGATGATGGCTGCTTCCAGGTACTCCTCGATGCCCTTGTCCTTCATGATGCGGATAACAGCCAGAAAGTTGATGCCCTCCCGCTCCGAGGGATATTTCCGGAACGGATGCTCCTTCAGGTTGACACCGGAGCCCGGCAGCATCATGCTGTTATCCACAGCCACACCGTGGCGTTTCATAAAGTCCCTGTTTTTCGTGTTCTGGAAAAATACACGCCGTGCCCTGCGCATGGACACCCCATAGAATTTCAGGAGAATTTTGCTAAGTACCCCTCCGTTTTCGATGGCTGTGCCAAGTCCCGTGACATTGCACAGATACGGAATTTTTTTCATACGGCATGCAAGCCCGCCATATAGATTTGGCTTTATCGTGTATGTCAGCACGACGTCCGGCTTGTCCCGCTTCAGCATCCCGGTGTATGTCAGGAAAAGCCCGAAATCCTTCACCGGATTGTTTCCCCTGCGCTCAAACGGCGTCTCTATTATCCTGACAGTCCTGCCCCTGCATTGCAGCGACCTGAGCTTGTCTACATTTTCATCGGGAGGCACTGACACAAGCACCTCGTGCCCGTCCTCCATGAAAGCCATCAGAAGTTCCTTTCTGAAAAGCCATAGCCCATTTGCGTAATTGGTTAAAATCAATATCTTCATATACTCACTGTTTTTATATCCTCTATTTTTTTTACGACTACGCTGTCGTACATCATCATGACTATATCCTCATCGTACATTCCCACACAGTTCTTATTGGAAACTTTTTCCTTTACATTATGATAAATAAATGCCGGAAAGTCAACCCCCGCTCCGTACGCATGCAGATAAGCGCCGCCAAAGCGCGGATTAATCTCCGAGAGATAGTATTTCCCATCCTGATAAAACAAATCCATGTCAAGCGGACCATTAAAGTCAAATACCTTCAGCGCTTCCTTCACGAACGCAAACAATTTTTCGTCCTTAAAAGAAATCGTCTTGTTTGCCCCCCCTATGGTGGTTGATATCTTCTTTTTGGAAAAAATTGCGACCGGTTCGTGGCTTATTGTATCGACATAGATGTCCGCATCCATGTCCGTGCCGGTCATAAGCTCCTGTATAATCAGGGTGTTGTCCGAAGCCGTAATCTCCTCAAGCATCTCGTAGGTGTCCACGCGCCTTGCGCCGACACTGCCGCTTCCCGTGCGCGGCTTCACAAACACCGGAAGCTCTATCTCCCCCATGTCGTAGGCTTCCTTAAACGCTGCAAAGGAGCCGTATGTCCGTATCGTGTCAATTCCCTTTTCCGCAAGGTATTTTGCCATCTCATACTTGTCAAAACACAGCCTGGCAGTCTTCTTTCCGGGCGCAAGCACGGTAATGCCAAGCGACTCAAATGCCTCCCTGTTCTCCGCAAGAATCGAAATTTCAGGATCAATCAGGGTCGTCACGGCATCAATGTGCTCCTTTTTGCATATTTCAAGAATCATCGGGATATACCCCGGGTCGCGAATCAGCGGTACCTGATACCCGACATCGGCAAATTCCAGCGCCGGTGCATACGGGCTGTTGTCCGTCACCACCAGACGCACCTTATCGCCCAACGTCCTTCGAAAATCCTTTAACAGTTCGCAGCGCCTTCCCACGCTGCAAAATAATATATTCATACGCCCCCCTCTCCGACAGAAAACACCGCGTCCGTATTTTATTCATCGTCTGCTTCCGCACTGTCCTTTGTCCCTGTAAACGCCTTCATCGTGGCATCCGTCGCGCTGCTGATTCCACGGTGCCCAAACACCACCGCAACGGTTCGGAACAAAATTTTCAAGTCCATCCAAAAAGAAATATGTTCTACATAATCCACATCATATTCAAACCGCTGCTCCCATGTAATCGCATTTCTGCCATTTACCTGCGCCCAGCCTGTCAGCCCCGGCCGCACGTCATGCCTGTGCCGCTGCAATTCATTGTACAGGGGCAGGTATTTTACCAGAAGGGGCCTTGGTCCAATCAGGCTCATGTCCCCCTTTAAAATATTCCACAGCTCCGGAAGCTCGTCCAGGCTTGTCGCCCGCAGCGTCTTTCCGAATTTTGTAAGCCGCACCTCATCCGGCAGCAGCTCACCGTCCGCCCCGCGCTCGTCCGTCATGGAGCGGAATTTACAGAGGCGGAACACCTTTTCATGGCAGCCGGGCCTGTCCTGGTGGAAAATAACGGGGGAACCCAGCTTCACGCGCACCATGACTGCCGTCACAAGCAGCACCGGGCTGAGTATCACAAGCGCGGTAAATGATATGATAATGTCCAACAGTCTCTTGATATATTTCTGATACATTCCAACGTACCCTGCTTTCGTTTTTCGTTATTTTCCACTCAAATGAATAATTTTCTTATGATGCCGGTTATTTTCTCCATATCCGCATCGGTATTTTTGATGTCACTCGGCAGGCAGACTCCGCGGCGGAAGATATCCTCACTCACACTGCTGCCGCTGTCACCGTGCCGGAAAAACGGATACGCTGCGAAAACCGGCTGCATATGCATCGGTTTCCAGATGGGACGCGACTCGGCATTTTCTGCCTCCAGCGCGTCCATCACCATATCCGGCGTGACACTGCTTCCTTCTTTTATCGTCATGCAGGAAAGCCAGTTGTTTGCCTCCCCGTCCGGATTCAGCGGATTCATGGCAATTTCCCCAATGTCGGCAAAGGCCTCCTTGTACCTGGCATAAATTTCCTTCTTCCGCCTGATGTGCTCATCCAGGTGCAGCAGCTGCCCCCGCCCGATACCGGCGTCAATATTGCTCATTCTGTAATTATAGCCAATTTTCGAATGCTGGTAATGCCTTGCGGCATCCCGCGCCTGTGTGGAGAGCACGCGCGCCTCCTTCACAAGCGCCTCCTCGGCAGACACCATCATGCCGCCGCCGGAAGTCGTGATAATCTTGTTACCGTTGAAGGAATAGATGCCGATGCGCCCAAACGTCCCTGTCTGCCTGCCCCTGTATGTAGCGCCAAGCGACTCTGCCGCGTCTTCCAGTATCGGCACATGATGTTTTTCACAAATCCGCATAATCGCATCCATCTTTGCCGGCGTGCCGTAGAGATGCACCACGACAACTGCCTTCGGGTTCGGATATTGTTCAAACGCCCTCTCAAGCGCCTCGGGCGACATGTTCCATGTATCCGGCTCAGAATCAATCAGCACGGGTGTCGCCTTCTCGTAGCAAATCGGGTTGCAGCTGGCAGAAAATGTCAGCGATGAGACAAATACGGCATCCCCCTGCCCGACACCCAGGAGCTTCAGCCCGAGATGAATTGCTGCCGTTCCCGAGCTTAGCGCCGCCGCATGCCCACAGCCTGTATATGCTGCAAGCTCTGTCTCAAAGTGATTTACATTGGGTCCTAACGGCGCAACCCAGTTGGTGTCAAACGCTTCCGCCACAAAGCGCTGTTCGTCCCCATGCATTGTGGGACTTGATAAATAAATTCTTTTTTTGTCATTCATTGTATCTGCCATGATACCCCTCCGTTCTTGCCAAAGTCTGCGAATTTGTGCGCTACTGCGAATCATCCTTCTCACCGGCTCCTGTCCTGGGGACATATGTCGGCACAATTTCCTGAATCAGCGGCCGCACATCCTCGCACTCGTTCTCGACCGCATGTTTTAAGTTGTTCAGCTGCACATAGAACTGCATTTCGTCAAACTCTATCGGTCTGCCGATATGAATCAGCTTGTTCTCCGTGTCAATGAGTCCCTCCTCGCTCATCAGAAGTTCCTCGTATAGCTTTTCGCCCGGCCGCAGCCCGGTAAACTCAATCCGGATATCCTCGTCAACCTTATAGCCCGACAGCTTTATCAGGTTCTTTGCCAGGTCGAGTATCTTCACCGGCTCCCCCATGTCCAGGACAAAAATCTCCCCGCCCCTGGCATACACACCTGCCTGGAGCACAAGGGAAACCGCCTCCGGAATGGTCATGAAATAGCGGATAATGTCGGGGTGCGTGACTGTCACGGGACCGCCTGCAGCAATCTGGTTCTTAAAAAGCGGGATGACGCTTCCGTTGCTTCCGAGTACGTTTCCAAAGCGGACGGCAACAAACTCCGTGTCGTAGTGGCGATTGTAGGTCTGTATAATCATCTCACAGATCCGCTTGCTCGCCCCCATGATATTGGTAGGATTTACCGCCTTGTCGGTGGAAATGAGCACAAACTTCTTCACACCGTTCTGGACTGCTGCCTGTGCCGTCTTCCAGGTTCCAAACACGTTGTTCTTAATCGCCTCGTTCGGACTGACCTCCATCAGCGGGACATGCTTGTGCGCCGCCGCGTGGTAGATAATGTCAGGATGGTATTCCTTCATAATGCTGTTGATACGGTTCGTGTTGCGCACCGAGGCAATCAGGACGACCAGATCCAGCTGCGGGTATTTCTGCTTCAGCTCCTGCTGTATGTCGTAGGCATTGTTCTCATAGATGTCGACAATCACAATCCGTTTCGGCTGGTGGCCTGCTATCTGACGGCAGAGCTCGCTTCCGATGGAGCCGCCTCCCCCCGTCACCATGATGACCTTGCCCTTTACGTAATTTAAGATGGACTCCATGTCGACCTTAATCGGGTCGCGCCCGAGCAAATCCTCCACATCGACGTCGCGCAGCTTGCTGACGTTCACTTCCCCGTTTACCAGCTGGTAAATGCCCGGCAGCGTGCGCAGCTTGCAGCTCGTCTCCTTGCAAATCTCGACAAGCGCCTTCATCGTCGCGCGGTTCGCCGAGGGAATCGCGATAAAAATCTCATCAATGCCGTAGAGCGCCGCATACTCCACAATCTTGTCACGGCCGCCGACAATCTTGATGCCCTGTATAAACCTTCCCCACTTGCCCTCGTCGTCATCAATGATGCACTTGATGACCATCGTGCTGTAGCTGCTGTTTGTAATCTCCTTGATAACCGTGTTTCCGGCATCCCCGGCACCGATAATCATGACCCGCGTGCCGTTTTTGCGGTTCTGTGCCTTGTGGCGCATCCCGCGCATAATACGGTAGGAAAACCGCACAAGCGTCGTGATTCCCGTGAGCACCAGCGCATAGGTAAAATAGTAGCTGCGCGGAATCGGATAATCCATCACCTTCATCCCGACAAAGTCCACAATCGCACTCAGTACACAGGCGGCAAGAATATTCTGCACCTCCGCCGTGCCTGCAAACGCCCACAGACTATGATACAGCCGGAACAGATAAAAAATAACAAGTGTCATTACCACATTGACCGCCATAAAGTTCCACGCGGAAGTCAGGTACACGTCCGGTATATCCTTATAATTCAGCTCAAAACGAATCCACAGGGGCGCGATGCTTGCGATGCATACCGTCATAATGTCCAGTATGACAAGCGCAGCCCGCCTCTGCAAAAGCTGTACATTCACACGCCTAAAAAAATTCATAATAACTATCCTCGCCTCCCGGGCTCATATTTTCCGATGCGTCCTTGTGAATCAGAACCACCAGCATCATCAAAAAACTGAAGCCTGCCGGAATACATGGATGGAACGCCCACTCCGTGAGACTCACAAAGCCAAATACAATCACCTGCGCAAACGGCACGAGAAAAATATTGTATTTTTTTCCATACTCCATAAACAGTCTGACTGCCCTCCACAAAGTCGTTGCACACAGCACAAGAAATATCACTCCTGCTATCATACCAAAATTGTAAGCCACCTGCAAATAGGAATTGTGTGCATGCGCATATTCCTCCCCGTTTTCATTCTCAGGCCCCATCTTCGGATGCCCATGTATTCCCAGCGCCTCGAGATACGCCCGGAAGATGTCAAACCGTCCGTTTGAAATGTCCTTTTTTTCTTCCGCGTGTTCTCCGCCTGCACCGCTGTCCCCGCCGCCTGCCGCGCGCATGTCCAGACCTGCAAGGTCATCCCCTGTGTAGGCGAACACCCCTGTCTCCTGAAGCGTCAGGTCAGTCTGTGCCTGCGCATTATCCGTCTGGAACCTGCCAAACAATGTGGCAAAAAAACGCCTCACGGTCATATATTTGTCCGAGTCTATCGGGTCACCCTCATAAATCATAAAGGACTTGTCCTGAAACTCAATCTCATAGCGCACCGGGTCGTTTATGACAGCCGGAACCATCCGCACTGCCGTAAATACCATCGGAAAGCTGCCAAGACACACCACAGCCAGCACACCCAGCTCCAGCACAATCCGCCTTGCCTTCTTTCGGTATGTAACCGCGGTCAGCGCCACTACCGAAAGCACTGTCACGATGGTCGTAAGAAATGCCGTCCTCGACATTGTGAGCAGTATAAAGCCTGTCACGCACGCCGTCATAAAATATTCCTTGTAGCAGATTTTTACCATGTTCGTGCGCGTTTTGAGTTTGCCGTACAGCTTTGCGACTGCCGCCCCAAACACCACCGCGAGGTACATCCCCGTGCACGCCACGGTATGGAACATGCCGCCATACCGGTAAAGCATCCAGTAATGGTGCGGTCTGTGGTGCAGGCAGAAGACCATCACCAGCACAAAGCTGAGCAGGATGCCGTTGCAGAAATTGCGGAGAAACCTCGCCTTTGCCGGCGGCGTCCCTTTCGAGAAAAAATATGCTGCAAACGGCAGGGTCGCGGTGATTACCCACACCTTCTCAAAGCGGTACATAAACATCAGCAGCGCAAACAGAACCCACAGCGCCAGATGCGTCATATACGGTATGTCCTCATGGAATCTCTGGATGAAATCCCAGAACCTGATTTTTTCGGCGCGCACAACACTGCGTATGATGCATATCACCAGAAGCCCCCACGCAATGACGACACCACAGGTCAGACGTGCGAGAACCAGCTCCTTCTCATCTGCCCGGAAGCCGTTACAGTAAAGCACACTCCCCACGACTGACAGCCCGAACCATGCCGCACTGACCCAGTTCAGGAACAGTCTCTGGTTATAGTTCATCAAAAATGCGGCTGCCAGAAAAATCAGCATCCACCTTGTGTTCGTATAATGATAATAATTCCTGTCGGCATTGACATACTGGCACAGGGCATAAAACAGCAGCCCGAAGCTTACCGTCTGGATATAGTTTCTCCAGACAAGGCATATTTTACTACCGGCAGACGCTTTTGTGCGCTTTTTCGGACGAATCACACGGGTCATGCGCCAGAGGGCGCCAAGCAGCCATGCCTCCGCGGCGACAATTCCCGCGGAAAAAAAGAGCCTGTCCCACAGTTCCCCGCCAAACCTGTTCAGTACCACCGCATAGACAAACAATGCCATGGAAGCCAGTACACTCAGCGCCGCGGCGCCCATCCTGGCATACTTCCCGATTCGCTCCGAATCCCGTGACCAGCATTCATCATAGACATGAACCAGTATCAGCAGCAGCAGATATGTGCCTGCCGCCGCAATTACAATCAGGATGTCATACCCGATAATCCCCAGTGCGGAGAGCGGGCTTGTATACTCAAAATCCGCAATCAGGCACACCTCGTCATTCAGGATGCCGTCAATAAACAGCGTGCTGTTCTCTTCCTGTGCCAGCGCTGTCCTGCCAGCGACAGGAAGGACATATACCGCCTCGCTCCCCTCCCCGACAAGTATCTCATAATAATAGGGCTTTCCCTGCTCGACATCCATATCCGGCACTGCTGTCAGGCATCCGTCCTTTTCTATTTTCTTACTGTCCACCGCAGTCTCGTAAATGCAGGAAAAGGTATCGTCATACAGGCGGAACAGCACATCCTCCGCGGCATGTGTGTCTTTTGGCACAGTGCTGCGCATATAAAGCGTAATCCGGCTGAGGTGGCGGCCTGTAAAATAAACGGTCTGAAGCTTCTTGTCACTGCTTGTAAAAATATCGCCCATAAGCGCCGCCTCTGCCGGCGCATCAACCGCCTTCTGCCCTGACACCGCATGGTTCTGCACAGTCCCCATCGGGAAAATCCGCACCATGAGGATAAAGGCGGCTGTCACCACGGCAATCTGTATCACGGCATTTCTCAAGGCGTGTGTCCTGGCATATGCGCTGTTGGAAAAAGGGTTAATTTGTCTGATAATATCCAATCTCCTGACCTGACCTTTCCATAATTTCTATAGAGTATAATATCACAATGTAAACCCCATTACAACCAATGCGAATCCCCATCCGTCTCCTCGCGTATCACGTACTGCGGGGAATTGTTGATGCTGATGTAGATTCTACCTATATATTCCCCAATCAGTCCCAGCATAATCATCAGCATGCCGCCGATAAAGACGACAGCCGCCATCAGCGAGCTGAATCCCAGCGGCACGCCGGGATTGACCAGTTTTTTCACAATGGTATAAATTCCGTAGAGAAACCCTGCGCTCGCAAAGGTAACACCTGTTACGGTGGCAATGCGCAGCGGCAGTATGGAGAATGCCGTGAAACCGTTAAACCACAGTCCCAGCAGTTTTTTCATGGTATATCCCGATGTACCTATCTCCCTGCTCCTGTGGCTGACAGGAACATTCGTTATATTTCTGGTCGCGCGCAGCACAAGACCAATAATATACGGATAGCTGTTTTCATATTCCAGCATACTGTCCACGACAAACCGTTTCGCGGCAAAGTAGCTTGTCAGGTGAAGCTCCCGCGGCTTCCCGAGCATCACCCTTGTCATGATGTCATTCATCCACGTCCCGAAATTCCGGAACGCGTTATGCCTTTTGTTCTCATAGCTTGCATAGACCACGTCGCTCCCGCCCTCTATGCCCGCAATCAGTTTTCCCGCCTCGTCCGCCGGCGTCTGCCCGTCGTCGTCAAGGCAGACGACAATATCGCCGTCCGACTTGCGCAGCCCTGCCATCAGCGCCGCATGCTGCCCGAAATTTCTGGAGAGGCTGATGCCCCTGACATTGCTGTTGTTTTTACAGATTTTTTTAATCACTTCATAGGTATTGTCGGGGGAGCAGTCGTTTACGAGAAATATGTCATACTCATATGCCGCAAGCACCTCCGACGTCCGCATCGTTTCCGTGATTTCCGCCACCACTGCCTCTATGGTATGCTCGCTCCGGTAACAGGGTATGACAAAGCTTATTTTACCCATTATCGCACGTCTCCTTCCAAAGCCCCATATAATATCAAATCCTCAAATTTTCCGTCGATAAAAAGCTCGTCCCGCAGATATGCCTCCTGACGGTATCCAAGCTTTTCATTCATGCGCACACAGGGCTTATTGTAGGCAAGCACCCGCGATGTCAGCTTGTGCAGTCCCAGCTGTCCGAACGCGTAATCCAGAATCAGGTTTCCGGTCTCCGTCCCGATGCCCCTGCTGCGCGCCCCCTCCGAGCTTAAAAACAGACCCCACTCCGCCCTCCTGTGCACCTCGTCAAAATTCTGGATATACACCGAGCCAAGCGGCGTGTCATCGGCTGCCGCACAGATGACAAACTGGTGGACGGCGCCCCTGAACACTTTATTTTCCAGCCAGTCCATATGTTCCTCCCTGCTTATCTTTTCCCTGTATATAAAATTCCTCACGACATCGGGCGCATTGCGCCATGCAAGCACGCGTTCCGTATCCTCTGCCGTGATGGGACGCAAATATATTTTTTCTCCCCGTATGCGAAAGCTGCTGTCCACTGGTTTCATATCCCCGCTCCTTTTCGTTTTAATTCATACACATCAAACGCAGCCGCAGATGACGGTGTGCGTATCTGGTCCACACGTTTCACCTCTACTGTTATCCTTCGTTTATCATAGTACTGTACCAGCCACCCGAGGTCCTTGTCCAGACCCGCGATAAAATATGTTTTTGTGCGGCTATCCTGCCTTGCGCCGCAGAGGGCGCCCTGGATGTCCTTAAGTCCCTTTCTCGCCAGCTTCTGCCTTGTCAGCGGACTTTTTACTGCCCACCCTCCACAGACGTCGAAATTCTTGTATGTGTTATCCACAAAAAGGCTTTTCCCCGAAAATATTTTTTCCGAGTAAGGCGCTCCGTGGTAGGAGGTTGACGAGTACACATCGATGATATAATAATTATTTCCATTTTTCCGGCAATAATCCATCATGGCGTTCCACCGCTCGTCGGCTTCGGCACGGCTTTGGTATTCCGACGCGACATCCTGCCGGTTTCCGTCAAACGCTATCAGCGCAGTCACGACGCACAGGATATAAAACAGAACGCGCGCCGCCCGAAACGCAGTCCGGTCCTTGTGCCTTGGCACCATGTCGCAGATGCCAACCCCGGCGATAAGGACAAGCTCCATCAAAAGAAGCGGAATGGTTATCCTGTCAGGCAGTCTGTCCACCATATATAAATATAACCAGATTACGCACCGCACAATCAATATCCCTGTTATTTTCAGCCCGGCAGCAAGGCGCATTTTCCCCTCAGCCGGGAGGAAGCATACGCAGAAATAAATCACATATGCCGCGATGACCGCGATGCTGATGACAGACCGCGATGAAAAGTCATCCGGAAGATGTGCCGTCCTCCCTGAGACAAGCAGCGCGATCACCTGTAAATCCCGGAATAACTGGTTCTTGTACAGCCACACCGCTTCCCCGACACTGTTCTTGCTGACAAAGCCAAAGGTATCCTCCAGCCCAGTCCCCACATCCACATGCTGCCGTGCCATCTCCTCCTGATACGCGACAATCGCCTCAAGCCTCCATGTGTCAATGGAATCGTCAAGCGCAAAGTTGTAATTTTCCAGAAGCGTGTAGGACTCCTGCGACAGCCCTATTGACTCGTAAAATTCCCGATTGTCCTCGTATGGCGGAAGACCATAAAAGTCATACAGCTTTGTCCTTGCGTCAAAAAAGCCCCTGAAGCTGCTCCACTCCGTTCCCCTGTAGGCAAGCATGTCGAGCGAGTAGACCGCCGCCATGCACAGGAGCGCAGTGACAATCAGCATCATGTATTTCTTGAAATTCGCGCTGGTAAATATTTTTTCCTCGCCAGACCATTTTGCCAGCCCTGCAAGCAGCAGAAACGGCAGCAGCATGACACAGACCTCGTTGCGAATCAGAAAGGCAAGCACGACCAGAAGCAGCGGTATCAGGTTTCTTTTGAAAAACACAGACGGCTTGTCCGTTTTCGGCGCCGTGACAAACAGAAATACAGCTCCCGTCATACAGATTCCGGCTGTCACGCTGTACTGGATAATCACAAGCTCCCGCAGGAATAGTCCCAGCATCAGGGCAGCCTCTGCTGTAAGCGCCATCAGCCTAGTGCGGAAGCTGTGCATGATGCCAAGAAGCCTGACCGCGACAAGAAAAAACACGCCAAACTGGCACAGACACAAAAACAAGCCATACCACGGAATTGTCGGAATGGCCTTGTAAAAGAGCGCAATACACCACCCCAAAGGATACAGCATCTGGATGCAGAAGCCGCTCGGGCTCCCTGTATATGCCCCTGACAAAATATCCTTTATCATGGTATCGTCATTCAAGTCGTAATAAAATTCAAATTGAACAGATAAAAACAGCACAAGCAGCAGTGTAAAAAATATTGCACCACACACCCTTACTGCCTTTCTTCCTGTGCGGTCATCCATCATACGTGATAGAACTCCTTCACCTTACCTACAATATAATCAACCTCCGCCGGTGTCAGTGTATAAAACATCGGCAGACGCACCAGCCTGTCACTTTCCCTTGTCGTGTACACATCCTCGCCCGCAAACCTGCCAAACCTGGTTCCGGCAGGCGCCGTGTGCAGCGGAACGTAATGGAACACTGCCCAGATGCCGTTTTCCTTCAAAAAATCAATCAGCCGCGTGCGCTCCTCAAGGTCTTTTGCCTTGATATAGTACATATGCCCGTTATGCACGCATCCTTCCGGCACATGGGGAAGCTCCAGAATCCCTTTTTCCCGGAGTGGCTGCAGCAGCGCATCATACTGCTGCCACAGGGCAACACGCTTGTCCGTTATCGCATCCGCCAGCTCAAGCTGCGCCCACAGGTACGCCGCGTTCATGTCGCTTGGAAGATAGGACGAGCCGTAGTTCATCCACCGGTACTTGTCAATCTGCCCACGGTAATACTGGGAACGGTTCGTCCCCTTCTCCCGGATAATCTCGGCATCCTCAATGTACTTCTCGTCCTGAATCAGCAGCGCGCCGCCCTCACCCATGCTGAGGTTCTTGGTCTCATGGAACGAATAACACCCGAAATCCCCTATCGCGCCGAGCGGTCTTCCCTTGTAAGCGGCATTGATTCCCTGTGCCGCGTCCTCCACAACGAAAAGGCTGTGCTTTTTTGCAATCTCCATGATTTTGTCCATCTCACACGCGACCCCCGCATAGTGAACCGGCACAATCGCGCGCGTCCTGTCCGTCACCGCCTGCTCAATCAGGTTTTCGTCAATGTTCATGGTGTCCGGCCGGATATCGACAAAGACCGCCCTGGCACCGCGCAGCACAAAGGCATCCGCCGTCGACACAAATGTATATGACGGCATAATGACCTCATCACCCTCCTTGATGTCAATCAGCAGCGCCGCAAGCTCCGTCGCCTGTGTGCAGGAAGGGGTCAGAAGACATTTTGCCACGCCGGTTTTTTCCTCAATCCACTCACTGCATTTTTTTGTGAACGGCCCGTCTCCGCATATTTTCTGATTTTCCACTGCCTGTCTGATATATTCTATCTCCCTGCCCGTATACGGCGGTACGTTAAAGTTAATCATTCCACGCCTCCTCCATCATTCATTATACCGGGCAGTCCGTTCTCCTGACTGCCAGTAATCGAGTAGAGAAGATTCATCTTCCCCTACTCGCCGCGCCGGGCGTCCGTCAGCTTGCTGACATATTTCATCTGGACGCCCGTGTGCATCAATTATAGTAAACGACACGCACTTTTGTCGTTTACTATATATTACACACTCACCATGCGTTTTGCAAGGTTTTGCTGGCAATTATTTCCTGTCTGTATTGGGTATATAAAGAATATACCCATCATTTTTGAAACACTCTGTATAGCGGTTCGCCTCCATAAATTCCCTGACGGCCATAAGCTTCTGGTATGCAAACCCATCTGCCTCGGTCAGATGCTCCGTTCCGGGACGTCCAAGGATGACAACCGGAAGCGCTTCCTCCCTGTCCGCAGCCCCATCCTGCCCTGTCAGGCGGTCAAGCTCCTCCTGAAACATATCCATCCCATACGAATCCAGATCTGCCCATGTCGAGGAGATTGCAGGCTCCATGTCAAACAGATATGCCAGCGCAGGGATGTTTCCATATAATATCACCTGTTTTTCATGCAGGGCATTCTGGTACAGGTATGCGTCCAGCCCCGTCAGCGCCGCTTTTTTGTCTGCCGTTGTCACAAGCCCTGTCCCAGCGCTGCCGCACTGAAGCTGCAGGCGCTCCCTGCCGCCTTGCGCACCCGCATCGTGAAACACAAAGCCGATTCCGTACAGGGCAGACTGCACTGACACACACGCAAGCACAAAGCCAAACACCATGCGAAATGCAAACCCGTTTACCGACTTTTTGCTCTGCCGGAACATCTCCGCGATAATCAGGACAGAGACCGGCATTACCAGCAACAGGTTGTTGATAATCGGGTACAGCCCATTGTTGCTCCCAAGCGGCGTCACGAAAATAATGACAAGCAGGAACACTGCCCAGAGCCTGTAATCCTTTCTGACCCGTCTGCCTGCCAGGCACCACACACATACGGCAATGACTGCCAGCAGATAGACCGTGACCCATTTATACATACTGAAATTGTCCGTGTAGTCAAACCCAAACATCCCCCTTCCATAACAGAAGCGGAGCAGTACCAGCAGTCCCAGCGCATAGCATCCTTTTAATACAGTCGTCACCTTCTTCTTCCACGCGTGCTGCACCAGGCGCCCCACCATGCGGAAGCACAGAATGCCCGCCGCCATGTACGCCACGAACAGCAGCAGCCACACGCTGTAATTCAGGTAGTCTCCGAACATCGCCATGACCATTGATGTCGGCTTATAATCCGCAGCATGGTCTGTCATACCAAACAAGGATGCAACCATCCGCGGGTAAGCGGACATTCCATAGCGTGCGCTGATTGCCAGAAGCGGAACAATAACTCCTGCTATATATCCGCCAATGCAGAGCAATGTGCGCCTCAGCAGTTCCTTTATCCATGTTATTTTATTTCCGGACTTGTCCGCGTAGGACTGCCGCTTCCAGAAGCAGTCGCACCATACCGGCAGGATGAATGCCATATATGTAACATTCGGCATCCGCACCCCGACGCAGAGTCCAAGGATAACACCTGATATAACATAGTATGTTTTTTTATTTTTTGTAATTGCCTCAAACAGCAGGACTGCGGCAGCTGTCATCAGCAGATAGCCAAGATAATGATATAAAATAACAGTCGGCGCCCAGCAGAGGGACAGCGCAGTCATCTCCGCGGCAAGCAGTAAAAAGAACATGCCCTGGCGGTTCTGCCCATACCGTTTCCACAGATACAGATAGACGCCTGCCGCCGCCGCCCCGGTCAGCAGCCCGCAGTAAACATTCATGCCCACCCAGCTGTCCCCGAACGGAAGCCCTGAAAGCGCCATACCCGTTATGTTTGCCAGGTACGTTGCCAGCCGCCACATCTCATATACGGTATCCAGGAAACGGTAATTGCCGAGCGCATATCCCGCGTCCATCAAGTCAAGCCCGACTGCCGCGTGGCGCAGCGGATACAGCAGAAGCGCCAAAGCCGGAAGCGCCGTGAACGCGCTTTTCTGCCGAACCAGCTCGATCAGCGTGCAAACCAGGCAGACAGCCGCCACAACGACCGCCATATGTCCCAGCAGCCCCAGGACGGAGCTGTCCGCCTGCGCTTCACAGTGGAACCACTTTGTCCATTCCTGCCGGATGTTGATGTGCTCGTGAATCAGATAGACGCCAAACGTCGCGCCGGAAAACCATTCAACCGGTTTCCGGAACCGCTCCAGAATCCGCGCCGCCCTGTGCTGTGCCTGTCCCGGGGCAAACGCAAGGAACAGACCCACTGCCCCCGTGTAGCAGAACAGGAAATTGTAAGTATACCCATAATTGATCATATCCTCTAGTCTGCCCGTCTTCAGGTACACCATGCGGATCACAAAAAAAGAGGCAAAAATCACAGCCACACTTCCAAAATACAGCGCCGCCGCCCTCCACCTTGCCCGCAGCAGCCGTATGCCATAACGTCTCAGGTACGCCCCTGTCAGGTACAAAACCAGAAACCAGACACAGTCATAACCGAATTTGTCCCACGGAAGCCGCATCGGGAGCACCGTCTTGGAAACACTGAACAGAATCAGGAATCCCGTCAGGAGATACCGTACCTGTTTCTCCCCAAGATAGGAGAAGCCCGCATTGAGAAAGGGCATCATCAGGCAGAGAATCACGTACGACGACGCAAACCAGTAATGCTCCGTAACAATCGGAAAACAATATGTGAGCCCCTGATAAATATCGAACTCCTGCGCACCGATGATCACCGCGCCAAACCCGATCACGGCAGAATAAAAAAACACCTGCTTCCATATTTTCAGCGGTCTTTGCAGCACAATCCAGAAGGCATGCCCATTTCCCCCTTTCATCTCTGCCGGCGTGTCCACACCAAAATAACCGCTAATCAGCACATAGACATTTACAGCCACCAGACAAAACGCCTCGGCCAGCCACGCCGTGTACCCTGCCGCCGTCATATCCTGTCTTGCCGGATTCCCCAGCAGCCCGCCCTTGCCCAGATAGTGCAGGCTCACGATCATCAGCATCGCGATGATGCGCAGCAGCTCATAATTTAATTGCCGTTCTTTTTTTACCGCCATAGCTTCCCCCACTTCTGTCTCAGTTATCCCGCATTCCCAGCGCTTCCAGACGCCGTGCGATGCGCATCGCCCCTTTTCCGTCAATCAGTTCTTTTTCCTGCCGGTGCAGGCGCTCCCTGTACGCCTTATCCAGGATGCACCTTGTCAGCGCCTGCACCACGCGTCCTGTCACCGCCGTTCCATCCTCCGCAAAGCACCCCGCATTGGCAATGTCCGTGAGCGCTTCCAGCGCCTCGGCACCCTGACGCTGGTTTTCCGCGAAATAAAATACCACCATCGGCACGCCCAATGCGCTAACCTCATAGATGGTGCTGCCCGTTGCTGAAATTACCACATCGCTGCCAGACAGCAGGCCGCGCATGTCCTTGACATTTTCATGTACTGTTATGCCCGCACAGGACTCGTATCTATGCTTCAGCGCATCCGCAAACTGGTTGAACGGCCCGCTGACCAGATGCAGGCGCAGCTTCCGTTCAGCGAGCAGCGCGCCTGTCAGGCTGTCCCTTATCAGGGCATCGGCAAACGAAGCTGCAGCAAAACAGGGGTCGCTTCCGCCGGTCGTCACCGTGACATCCGTCACACTGTCTGCGACCTGATAGGAAGACGGTTCCTGAAACGCCTTTCTAAGCGGCATGTACTCCACCCCCAGCAGCACACTGTCCGGATATGTCTGCGCCGCCACGGCGTCTGTCGGCAGAGGCTTATAACTGTGTACCAGCCCTGGCGCGTAAATATTGTAATTAATCAGCAGGTCAACCGGATAGGGCTGTCCCATGTCCTCAAAGCATGCCACCCGCACGAGCTTTTTCAGCGCAAGGAAATAGTCCCTGCTCACCTGGTAGCTGTCCACAAGCAGCACGTCCGCATCCCTGTCAAACAAGTCCGCAAGCAGCGCAGACTCGCCCGTCATATCCCTGTAATCCGTGTGCAGCACGATGACGCGGAAGCCCCGCTCCTCGATCATGCCCTTACAGCCCTCGTCCGCCGTAATAAAAACAGTGGAAAAATCCACCGCAGCCTCCGCAACTGACAGGCAGCGCATGACATGTCCCATCCCGATATCCGTATTCCCATCAGCACGAATGTATAGCACCTTAATCCCCCCTCACCTTCCCCTGTGTGAGACATAGAACTTCTCCGCGAAACAGCCATTGCTGTGAGTGGAAATTGCTGAAAGCAATTAGAAGTTCTTCTCACACTATTTTACGAATCAGCATAAACGCCTCCGCCCGCTCCATTCCGGCGGCCATGCCGCGCGTTCTGGAAAGCACGTCCATGCCAGTCAGGCTCCTTGGGTGCGGAAACGTACTAAGCTCGGACACATAACAGCTCATCGCCTGCTCTTTCTTTTGGTAATAGTCCGTAATGTCGACAAACACATTGGGACAAAAAGCCGGCTGGGCGCTGTAATCAAAATTCCACTCCGACGAGGACAGTGTCTCAAAGGCAAGAATCTCCTCCACACAGCAGTCCGCCATCGGTCTTGTCGCCGTGAGCACCGCGCGCGCCGTGCACTGGTGGTCGACGTTCAGGTCACCACTGTAATGCGTGTAAATAATCTGGGGATTAAGCTTATGAATCATCTGCTCCACCGTCTTGACAATGTCCAGCAAATCGATGCTGTCAAAGCGGTTGTCCGGAAAATAGGCAAAAAACACATCCCGATACCCGATTTTCCTCGCACTTTCAAGCGTATTCTTATGAAGCGCCTCAATGATATCCAGGCTGGTATCCTCCCTGTGCTCTCCCCGCGAAGTCTGCCCCTCACCCAGAATCACCGCATATACCTGGTCACCCTCTGCCGCATGTCTTGCAACGGTTCCGCCAACGCCAAGTATCTCGTCGTCCGGATGCGCTGCCACAACCAATACCGTTCTCAATTCCACCACCGTTCCTTTCTTATTCTATTTTCCGAAATACCACCCTTGCCGAAAGCTCCTGTCCGTCACCGGAGGGCACGGCATCTGCAAATTCCATTCTGTAATCGCCAAACCGGATAAATGCCCGCGGGTATCCCTCCGCGTCAAGCATCCGGATGTAGTCATATATCGTACCCAGTTCCATATCAGGTGTTATTGCGCTGTCTTCCGGCTTTCTGCGCTTGAATAACACCGGTTCGCCTTCCTGGGGCACGGGTGTTATTTTCCTTTCCAGAAACTTCGGAATCATTTCGCCAAAAATAACATCCGCACACCGCACAAAAATCTCGCTGGCGCTGCCATCGAGGGATAACGCATGTTTCATATATATGGGACCGCCATCCAGCGTCTCGGTCACACGAATCGCCGAAATCTTTGTCTCCCTGTGTCCACGCACAATCAGATTCTGGAGCGGACTGCCGCCCCTTCCATAGGGCAAGTCTGTCATATGGAAGACGACGCATTCCCAATCATCCGTTATTTCCTTCGGGATGATATACGACCAATGCGGCAGGAAGATATAATCCGGTTGAAAATCACGCACGTTATCCACGCTGAATTCCCCCCTGTCCGTATAAATCACAATCTCATGCGTTCCTGCACACTCTTTTTGCAATGCCTGGGCGCGCTCGATATTCCATGACTTTATTGTCGCGATGATAATCCTCATCCCACCACTCCCTTTCCTATGTTTTCGATACCTCAAGCTCAAACTGGATATAGTCCGGCTTCTCTGTCCTGGTAAATCCGCACCGTTCAAATGCCCTGGCAGAAGCCGTATTTTCATATTTTACCTGTCCTATCAGTTTTGAAACACCCGGTATTTTATCAAATATCACTTGTTCTTGAATCAAATCAAGCAATCTGCTTCCATAACCATTCCCGCGTTTTGCGGCACAAATACTGTAATCAATCACGGCATCCCCATTTTCAGTGTCCAGACGAATCTGTCCTACCGGACATTCCCCCTCGCACAGGATATACTGATATACCGATTCGTCCGCCAACATTTTCGCAAACCATTTCACATGATTTTCATAAGGAATCTTTTCCGTGTGAAATGCGTTTTTCCTGACCAGGTCGTCATTTGCCCACGCAAAGAGTATATCCATATCTGTCTGGCACACGCTTCGCAGATGCAGCGCATTTCCACGATCCGTCTCTTTCCAGCCCGTCCTTTCCATCCTGCCCCTCCGTACCAGTCACTCAATGTCTTCAAATGACAGCGGTGTGCCCCGGACAATATCACGCTTTGCCGTTTTCCCGAGCACTTCCTTATAATGCTTTGGTTTCAAGCCGTATGCCGGACGGATGCTCCTGATATTATCCGGCGTTAATTGCTCCCCGGCGGCAATGTCCTTTACGACAAAAAGGGAACGCCGGAAGCAGGCATTGGACTCCTCCTGCCGCGATACCCCGTAGCTTACTTTTCCCATCGCTTTTTCCACTTCGCGCACCTGCTGCACCATATCGTGGAACTCGTCCGGTTCCATCGAAAATGACGCATCCGGATTTTCAATCGCACGGCTGATGCAGAAATGCTTTTCAATGATATCTGCCCCCATCGCAACCGCCGTCGTGGCGCTGAATGCCCCCATCGAGTGGTCGGACAGCCCTACCGGGATGTCAAAACGCGCTTTCATGTCGCAGATGGTGCGCAGGTTCATCTCCTCGCTCTTTGCCGGGTAGGCGCTCGAGCACTTCATCAGCGCAAGCTGCCTGTTTCCAGTGCCGTATATCGCAGCAACAGCCTCCTCAATTTCCTCCAGGGTTCCCATTCCGGTCGACATGATAATCGGCTTGTCCTTCGACGCAATATACTCGAGAAGCGGTATGTCCACCAGCTCAAAGGAAGCCACCTTATAAAAATGCACGCCCAGTTTTTCCAGAAAGTCCACGGATGTCCTGTCAAACGGTGTCGAGAGGAAGTCTATCCCCACTTTTGCCGCCTCGTCGCGAAGCTTATCCTGCCACTCCCACGGCGTATATGCCTTCTGGTACAGCCCATAAAGGTTTTCCCCCTCCCATGTGCCCTTTTCAATTTGGAAATATGGGTTATGGCAGTCAATCGTCATCGTGTCTGCCGTGTAGGTCTGTATTTTCACGCAGTCCGCCCCTGCATCCTTTGCCACATGAATCAGCTCCCGGGCGCGCTCCATGCTTCCGGCGTGATTCGCCGACATCTCTGCAATGATATATGCCGGCGCACCGTCCCCTACCACTCTGCCGTTTATATTCATAATAATCCTCCATTCGTCCTTACATTTTCTCCCCGCAGCAGCTTATATTTCATCTCCGCAATCTTCCAGTCCTCCGGCGTATCAATGTCCTGCACATTCATCTCGTCCTGTATAAACGGTACGACATGCTCCATCCAGATTGCTTTCTGCCTGCGGAAGCTTTCCACCCTGAGGCAGTAGAACTGTCCGCAGTCATGGTAAAGCGGTTCCAGATCCTGTGAGCGTTTCGCCATGTTCTCAGGCCACTTCGGCGTGAGCCTGCCATCCCTGATGACAACGCAGCGCTGGGGAGGGAAGGAAAACTTCACAACAGGAATCACGCTGTCTGCCTGCTCCTGCTCAAGGAGCATCATTGCCGTCTTGATGGCATTTGCCGTCACAAAAGGCGCTGTAGGATAAATGCAGCACGCCGTGCCAAAGCGCATTCCGATGCGTTCATACGAATCGAGCACTTCCGCAATCACATCCGCTGTCGTCGCAAAGTCATTCGATGTCGCCGAACTCCGGAAAAAAGGTACCCTTGCACCGGCTTTTTTTGCCACCTGCGCGATTTCCTCATCGTCCGTCGAGACCATGACTTCATGGAACATGTCGGCATGCAGCGCCGCCTCGATGCTGTATTCCAAAATCGGTCTCCCCGCAAAAGGTTTTATGTTCTTGCGCGGGATTCGTTTGCTCCCGCCCCTTGCCGTGATTATTGCCACACTTTTCATATGAACTCCCATTCCTTCCAATCGTGCGAAAAGTCTGGTTAGGGACTAACCAGACTAAAAAACCGTTTCTATTTTTTATAGTAGGCCACAATCTTCACCACCGCCTGAATCACATCCTCGACATCCTGGTCCGTCATCGAATAATAGAGCGGCAGGCTCATCATTTCCTCGTAAAGCTTCTCCGCATTGGGGCAAAGTCCCTTTTTGTAGCCAAGCTTCTCATAATACGGATGCCAGTATACAGGAATGTAGTGCACATTGCAGCAGATATTCTCGGCTGCCATCGCTTCAAAAAAGCCTTTGCGGTCAATGCGCAGCATCTCCGGCCTTATCCGCAGTATGTAGAGATGGCGCGTCGTGTCCGACTCCGCAATTTCCTGCTGGACAAAAAGCTCTGGTATTTCTGAGAAAGCCTCATTATATTTGTTAACAATCTCCCTGCGCCTTGCCGCAAACATCTCCAGCTTGTCCAGCTGGCTTAAAATCAGGGCGCACTGGATATCCGTGATTCGGTAGTTGTACCCTAAGTCAACCTGTTCGTGATACCACGGTCCATGGCTTTCATGTTCAAAAAATGCCGCATCCTTTACAATCCCATGGGAGCGGTAAAGCATCAGCCTCTCATACAGCTCGTCAGAGTTTGTGAGGACTGCGCCGCCCTCCCCGCCGGTGACGGTCTTTACCGGGTGAAAGCTGAATTCCGTCATGTCCGCGATACTGCCGACTGGTCTTCCCTTATATTTGGTGCCAATTGAATGCGCCCCGTCCTCTATCAGCAAAATGCCCTTTTCCTGGCAGAGTGCAAGCAGCTCGTCAAGCGCGGCAGCCTGTCCCGTGTAATCCACGGCTACCACTGCCTTTGTCCGGTCCGTTATCAGCGCGCGGACGCTCTCCGGGTCAATATTGTAGGTGTCCGGCCTGATATCCGCGAAAACCGGCTTCCCCCCGCAGTAAAGCACACAGTTTGCAGACGCGGCAAACGTAATCGGCGAGGTAATCACCTCATCACCCGCACCGATGCCTGCCGCCATCATCGCAATGTGCAGCGCGGCTGTCCCATTGCTGCACATCACCGCATGCCTTGCCCCTGTCAGGGCACAGAGCCGCCGTTCAAGCTCCGGTACCTTCGGCCCGCATGTCAGCGCCTCACTCACAAGCACTTCCGAGACAGCCTTCACGTCCGCATCGTCAATATACTGGTGTCCGTAATAAAGTTTCGTTTCCCTGACCGGAGTCCCTCCGGCAATTGCTGGTTTATCCATCCTTGCACTCATTCCCTTTCTATCTTACTCATGCAAATCTGTCTTTAAAAGCGCGCGAATCTGCTCCACGGAGAGCCACTGCGCGTTGTTTCCCGAAGAATAGTAAAAACCTTCCGCGACCTTTTTCCCGCTCGGGTTCGGGCGCTTCGACTCCTGCCAGAACATCTGCGGGTAAATGATGAAGTTCTTTTCATACTCATATGTGGTCATGGAGTCCTCCTCCGTTATCATCACCTCATGCAGCTTCTCCCCCGGACGGATGCCTGTCTCTATCGTCTTCATGCCCGGCGCCATCGCCTCCGCAAGGTCTGTTATCTTAAACGAAGGAATACGGCTGATAAAGGTCTCACCGCCCTTTGCCTCCTCAAGCGCCTTAATCACAAGCTCCACGCCCTGCGTCAGGCTAATCCAGAAACGTGTCATGCGGTAATCGGTAATCGGCAGTGCGTCCGCCCCCTCGGCAATCAGCTTCTGGAACAGCGGAATCACCGAACCGCGGCTTCCTGCCACATTCCCATACCGCACAATGGAAAAATTCAAGTCCTTGGTGCCGCAGTACGCGTTTGCGGCGATAAACAGCTTGTCCGACACCAGTTTTGTGCCGCCGTAGAGGTTCACCGGATTGACTGCCTTGTCCGTGGAGAGCGCCACGACCTTCTTGATTCCGGTATTCAGCGCCGCATCAATGATATTCTGGGCGCCGTTGACGTTCGTCTTAATTGCCTCGTTCGGATTGTACTCACACGCCGGCACCTGTTTCATCGCCGCTGCATGAATCACATAGTCAACGCCCTCGAAGGCACGCTTCATGCGTTCGTAATCGCGCACGTCCCCGATGAAAAAGCGCAGCTTCTCCTTGTACTTTACAAAGTCATTTGCCATCATCCACTGCTTGAACTCATCGCGCGAATAGATAATGATTTTTTTCGGATTATAGTGCGTCAGCACATATTCCGTAAAACACCTGCCAAACGACCCCGTGCCGCCCGTTACCAGTATCGTCTTATCATCCAACAACATACATTTTCCTCCCAAATTACAATAACTGAACGGCCAGTCCTTTCGACCGCCAGTATATATTCCAGATTTTACCACAATTTTATCCATACGTCAAAAGTCCATAAAAACTATGCGTCAAAAACAAGGCTTGCCACAACGCTTTTTGTAATTTTATCGTAGACAACCATATTCCACCGGCTTCCTGGCTGGTAATTGTCGACATCATCAATCATGACCTGGTATACGCCGCCAAGCTTTGCCAGCACAAGCTCACTTGTGCCAATTTTCATATGCCGCATGCCGTTTTCTTCCCACATTACGTCAAGCGCCACTTTTCCATCCTCGTATACCCACTGATGCGCATCCTTTCCCTTTCCCGGCATCGTGTCCGTCACAATCAGAACATAGTCTTTATCGTTCTTAATCCTGTCAAAACACTCCTCTGCACTTTCAGAAGCCATGAACGCCTGCCATCCGCGCCTCTGCTGATACTGGCATGCCGTATCCCACGCATTCGGACCATTTTCCTCGTTGCGCCTGTCCGGCAGAAGGTAATTCGCCTTCACAAATGCCCCCATGTGCGCTGTAACCTTTCTGGCGCCGGAGTCATTGAGATGCCCCCGGTCCCTGAAATCAGCCGCGGGGTCAAGCGCAAGCTCCCCGCTGTGGTATAGCTCATTGTAATCCACAAACTTTAATCCGCGTTCCTCGGCAAGCGCACGAACCGCCTCCGTGTCATATCGGTGCCAGTTTTCATTCGGCGCCTTAAAAAGAAACAGCTCCACATCCTTTTTGCCGCACAGCTGTACCATCTCGTCAAGGCAGGCGATGCTTTCCTCTTCAATCCATGCCTCGCCCTCGTCATAGTCATAGCTGTCCAGATTTATGGGATATTCCGATATCCGCTGCGTTTCCTGATATCCCTTTGTATAGTTTGTCTTATCCTGGCAAAAATATGTATAGTCAAGCTTACTCAGCTCTTTCCACCGGTCATGATAGCGGAATATTGGAAAAACATAGGAGAAAAAATCCGCATCCACCGCATCGACCGACTGGTAAATACACTTGAGCTTATCCACGGACAACGGAATATCCGTAAATCCCCAGCGGAATGCCGCCTCGTTTTTACTGCTGATGCTGCTGCCTGCCAGCATATTCACCTCAAGCGCAACCACCTTTGGTTTCTGCGTTTTCAGCGCTTCCTTCAGGTATAGTACCGAAATGTGCATTGGCTGGGATGAACTGCCGAAATCATACGCGGCAATCCCATATTCCTCATAAAGTATCAGCGGATTCACGGTACAGAAGCTGTTGCTGCTTCCGAGCACAACCATGTCAATATCATTCCTTTTTTCCACATAAAAGCCATTTACAATCGTCGTGGAATCTCCCATAAATTTTGCCCGCACAACCGCGCCTGCCATTGTGAGCGCCAGTCCCATAACCACCAAAAAGGAGGACACGGCGGCCATTCTTGATACTTTCATTTTCCCTGACAAACAATCACCTCCTACCATGCCGGCCATCTGGCAACCCCCCTGAATTTCCGGGCGCTTACCATGATTCGCAAATGGTCAGTACAGTATCCCTCAAAACTGAAAATAGATAAACTGCGCCGCGTCATAGCCTTCCCCATACACGCCAAACAAAATTACCATCACCAGCAGCGCCGCCACAATCACATACTGCACCGCAAGGCACTGCTCCTTTACCAGGCTGTCAAACAATGCCCTTTTTCGCACAAAGTACGCATCGACAACGATCAGTATGAAAATACCCATCCATAAGACGCCCATCTCTTTTCTGTCAAGTCCCAGATAATAGACAGACTCGTCAAAAAAGGACCAGACATCAAAATGCAAAAACATTCGCTGTATATAGTACACGCCGTCCCCCACTGTGTCAGACCTGAAAAAAATGAAGGAAAAAACAAACAAAAGAAACGTGCAGATTCCCTGGCAAAGCTGATACCCAAACGTCTTTACACGGACACCAAAAAAATGGTTCCATTTCGTCCGGACAGGTGTTGTCATGTCGCCGATGACAATATACACGCCCTGAAGGACTCCCCACACGACAAAATTCCATCCTGCCCCATGCCAGAGACCGCTCACGGCAAAGGTCACCATGCTGTTAAAGTATCTGCGCGGCCTCGAACAGCGGTTTCCTCCCAGCGGAATATACAGATAATCCCGGAACCATGTGCTCAGTGAGATATGCCACCGCCGCCACAGCGCACGGATACTTGTAGCAAAAAACGGCGCCTCGAAGTTCACCATAAGCCGGATGCCCAGAATCATTGCCGCTCCCAGCGCAATACTGGAATACCCTGCAAAATCGCAGTAAATCTCCACTGCAAACAGCACAGCTGCCAGAAAGAGCGCCGTTCCACTGTACAGATAATATTTGTCATAGACCTGGTTCACAAGCACTGCCGCCCTGTCCGCTATGACCATCTTCATAAAAAAGCCCCACAGCATCAGGAGCAGCCCCCTTGTAACCTTGTCAAAATCCCACGATTTTCCATGCGGTATTTTTTCAAGCTGTCCCAGAAGACTGCCGCTTCGCTCAATCGGTCCTGCCACAAGCTGCGGAAAAAAGGAAACAAAGAGCGCATAGCGGATAAAATTCTTCTCCGGCTTCACCGTTCCCCGGTAAACATCAATCACATATCCCAATGCCTGAAAGGTGTAAAAGGAAATGCCCACGGGCAGTACCAGGTCAAGCGCAGGAGCCGCCATTCTGACACCAAACACAGACAGCACGGCATCCGCCGCATCACACAAAAAATAGAAATATTTGAAAAACACAAGAATCGCAAGGTTCACCACCAGCCCCGCGGCCAGTACCCATTTGCAAAATCCCTTCCGGTTCCTGTCATGTGCATCTCCCATAAAAACAGCACACAGGTATGTAGTCACCGTGGATGCCAGTATCAAAAGCGCATACTGCGCATTCCATCCCATGTAAAAATAATAGCTTGCCAGCAGCAGCCACAGCTGACGGAGCTTTTTGGGAATCACATAGTACATCAGCACGACAACCGGAAAAAAACACAAAAATTCAAAAGAAGTAAACTGCATATCTGCTCCCTTTTCTGTTGCTGGCTATGTTTCATCCTGCTCTTTCTTCCGGCGGATTTTATTGCGGTAAAAATAGAGCAGCCGGAAATAGACCAGAAACCGAAACGGCGACTGCATATGCATTGCCGCAAGCTTTTTCTGTTCCTCGTCAAACGCCTTCAGGTAATAAATATTTTCCTGAAAATCAGGAAATTCATGCCGCATCCCCTCCGCTATCTGCTTCAGGAAGGCAAGCCTGGGGCGTTTCATCCCCAGCATGTACGTAAAAAGTGTGTTCATATAATAAAGCTTTGAGAATGCAAACTCAAACTCCAGCCTGTACGGCTTGTAAATGCCATACCTGCGCGCCTCCTCTATCAGGCGTTTCCCCATCAGCAGCCTTGCCTCGCACTTCTCCATGCTGACTGCGTGGACAGTCGAGGCGTCATGCTGGTAATAGTAGTAGAGCGGCTCCTCCACCTTCTCAAAATGCGTGAAGTGCAGCATCCATATCGGCGAGGCACAGTTGTCCTCGTAAAACGTCTTTTCGGGAAACCGCAGCTGATAGTCATCAATCACGGACTTCAGGTAGACCTTGATTACCATGCTGCCCGGATTCATGACAAGCTTCTTGTAGCGCTCATGGTCAAGCACGCCCGTCTGGTCAGGCGTGTTGTTCGGCATCACCTTCCCGACATTCATGGTATGCTCGCAGACCATGCAGTAATCGCATCCCACAACATCCGCCCCGGTCTGCTCTGCCTTTTTGATCAGCTTCTCATACATGTCCGGCGCGACCCAGTCATCCGAATCCACAAATCCAATCCATCTGCCGCGCGCCACGTCAATGCCCCTGTTGCGCGCACCGCCCTGCTTCATATTGTCATACAGCTGTATCGCCTTGAACTTCCACGGGTACTTCGACTCATACTCCCGCAGAATTTCCAGGGACTCATCGGTCGAAGCGTCATCCACCGCAATGATTTCATAATCCGTAATCGACTGGTTAATCAGCGAGTCGAGACAAAACCTGAGCTTGTTGTCCGCCGCCATATTGTACACTGGTACTACGATACTAAGCTTCATAATCTGCTGCCACTTCCCTTCTGTCTTTTATTTTTTTATCCTTTTTACCGCTCTTTTATAATCGCCCCGTCTTCCACCCGGAATACCATATCGCATTTTTCAATGGTCTGTAGCCTGTGCGCTATGATAACAAGTGTTTTCTTACCATGCAGCCTGTTGATGGACTCCATGATTGCCGCCTCCGTGTCGTTGTCAAGCGCCGAAGTCGCCTCGTCGAGAATCAGCACCTCGGGGTCATGGTAGAGCGCCCGCGCAATGCCGATTCTCTGGCGCTGTCCCCCGGAAAGCCGGATGCCGCGCTCCCCGATACCCGTGTACACCCCCTCCGGAAGGGTCTGCACAAATGCATCGAGCTGCGCCTCCTTCAGCGCGTACCAGAGCTTTTGGTCGTCAATTTCCTCCTCGGGAATCCCAAACGCGACATTCTTGCGGATATCCGCATCCAGCAGGAATATCATCTGCGGGATATACCCCACATTGGCGAGCCACTCCCTGTAATGCTCCTGTATGTCAACATCATCGGCAAGCACCCTGCCGCCCTGGAGCTTCAGCAGCCCGAGCAGCACATCGATAATCGTCGTCTTGCCCGCGCCGCTCGCCCCCACGATGCCAATGGACTTTCCGATGGGAAACGACACGGTCGCATGGTCAAAAATCAGCTTGTCCGAATTCGGGTAATGATAGGTGATGTCGGATAGCGTAAGCGCCCTTGTGACAGGAAGCTTTTCCTTTGCAACGACCGCATAGGAAATGTCCGTGTGCGCCGCGTCCGTCTCCTCGACGAGGTTGTCGCTGACATTGAAGAAAAACGGCTCGTTGAACGCCATGCTGGTCAGCTGGTTGTTGATGCGGCTTGCAGCAGGAAGCAGGCGCATCGCCGCAATCCCGAACGCCGCAAACAGGGAAACCATCGCCGACACATCCGCCCCCATCACAATCAGCGCCAGTATATACCCCAGAAGACCTGCCATGCAGACAGTCTCTATCAAAAGCTTCGGTGTGTTATTAAAAAGGCTGAACCGCTCCATCGCCTTCACGTAGCCCTCGCCCACCTTACAGTACTCACCGATAAAATACTGCTCGCGCCCGGCGACCTTGATTTCCTTGATGCCCTGCACCGTCTGGGAAATCCACGCAAACATGGATGCGCCGTAATCCTGGTTTTCCTTGCCAGTGCGGTTCATAATCGGCTTGATGATATTCTTGATGACAACAAGGGTCACAACCAGGAGCACCGCAATGACAACGGTCATGACGGGATCCTGCACCGCGAGCGCAATCACGAGGAACACGGCGACCGTCGCTTCCGATGCAATCTGTAATACTGCCATAATCAGCGCGTACATATTGCTCACGTCAGCCGTGATGCTGCGCTGGATCACGGAGGTTTCTGCATTTAAGTAATACTCGTACTCCCGCCTGACAAAATTCTTCATCAGGTTGGATGCCGTCCGAAACTGGTTGCTGTACACAAACCGGTACAGGCTTCTCTGCAAAAAAAACTGGAACACATTTTTTGCCACATACAGAAAAATCAGGAATAAAATCGCCAGCACGGAAAACTGCACGGTGTCCCGCAGATTGAGCAGTTCACAGATTCTCTGATATGTTTCTCCCTGCGCCAGCGCCACCGGGTCGAGAATCAGCTGCACGACAGCCATCACCATCATCACGGCACCCGTCTCAAGTCCCGCCGATACCAGCATCATCACAAACAGCCGCGCCATCGCACCCTTTTGTTTTTGATCCATCAGTATATTTATCTTTTTTAATATTTTAAGCACCTGTATTGTCCATCCTTCCACGTTTCATCTGTTATCCATATTAGAATCTTTAATTTATAGTATATGTCACATTGGCGATAAACACAATATAATTGAAAACTTAATTATCGTTAATTACGAAAAAAACAGAAGGAAATTATATTCCGTCTGTTCAGACTATAGACAACTAACCTCAAAAAAGTTAGCTGTCTACTTTTTATTTTATCATTTTATTGGTATATATTATTTTCAATATATTGGAAGTGGAGGAATAATCAGCCTGTTACGCTCTATTTTAGAAAATATATGCATGGTATTCAATAAGAACCCAAAAGCAGGCAAAACTGCTTCGTGGCATAAACTTTTGAAACAATAAATAAAAATCCAGTCTATTCGTGTAAATTCATGGTAATCCTAATTGTTTCCCCATCTTTTTCCTGTTCTGCAGGATCAAGCTCTTCGTAATCAGCCAAGTCTTTATGAATTCTCTTTTTATCGTCCCGGCTTTTTCCGTTATCAGGCGTTCCCGGTGTATAATAATTCAGATAATAAAATCTGCACCATCTAATATGCTCTAATCTCATCAACTCATCTTCGCTTCTTTTACCACCTAAAGTTGACAATACTTCACCGAAATCAGCCGCAGAAATATTAGATGATTTCAGAAATCCGGAAAGCAAATCCCACTCTTTTTTTATACCATACTGACTTGCGTAATGTTCATTTAAGGCTATCGCCTTCCTGATTAATTTTTTTCGTCTGATATTATCATCTGTGAACACTTGTATCTTTCTGCCAAACGGTATCAAATTCTCATTGGAAAGATAGGAAGCCAAATCCCCTTCATCAGGCGAATAATAATACAATGGCGTCTCGCCCGACTTTACAACAACCGTCTGCAAAAGTTCGGCTTCCAAATCATCTGCAATAATAATGATATCCGCTTTTGTTACAATATTCCAAATATCCGGATTTCCCTTATCATAAAAAAACAACTCATCATTATTCATCAACACAAGCTCACTATGCCTACGCTGAAACAATTCATTATCTGTGATGACATGATATGTAACTTTCTGCGCAAGGGAAAACAGATTAAGCTGCAATCCAACACAGACAATGTCGCCTGCCAAAGTGCCATCTCCCCAAACCACTATATCACAAGTTTCCATATCCCTGTTCCATAGAGCAATTTCTTTCCAAAGCAATCGTGCGATTGCCATATTGACATTAAAAAAAGTCACATTCTCAACTGTTTTTTGCAGACCAATCTCCAAGTCTTTTATCCCGATATAAATATTTTTTCTATCAGCTCTTCCCTGTGCTCTTCATAAAACCGCAGACTCTTTTTATCCGTAGAAAACATAATGATATGATCGCTGGCATACCCTTTGAAATTTTCTCCGGGATAAACAGCGCTTACACCTTTTTCAAAAGAAATACGACATTCTTCATCCGAGTACACTGCAACCTTATCCACTTTCCCCAATAAAGCAATCCTGCATTTCAGCGTCTCCCATACGCTTTGTAATGCGCATAGTATCGTTGTGGCAGTTACCAGCGGAGCTGTCCATCTGGCAATCTCAAACTGACGGGCGCTGATATCCGCCCTTTTTCGCAAAACAATCTAAAATATTCCATTCCCTTGTTTTTGTATCAATATTCAAAATATATGAAACGCTGCTCTCACCCTTACATCTTATATAACCTGCTATAATTCGTCCTGCATTTGCATAGAGAAATCTGCATGACATACCAATATTAGATGGATTTTGAAAAAACGGTAATTCTTCGCTATATTTATGCGCATACATATCACGCAGCTCACGGTCAAATTCGTTATCCCCTTTTTCCATGCTCCAAATAGTCCAAGCTTCCTTTGTCAGCATATCTACACAAAGGATTGCAGCATGTGTACTCTTTGTTTTTGAATAAAAAACCTTTGAATCATGGATATAAATACATTCTGGTTTCTTCTGTTCATACTTATATGTATATCTTTTTTCACCGTCAAATCCATACAGTGTCACTGACTGTTCATTACTCCCCTTCCGTCCTGTACCTCGTTTGCCATGCGTGCCCTGCCAATCGCTTTTTTGATGTCCTCTGCATGAATGAACCTGACATCCTTCTTTGTAAGCTTCCCTTTTCCCTTCTGCCCCAGCACGCGCTTGGACATTTCCAAAAGGCTTGCTTCCAAAAGGCTTCTCGCTTCCCTTCCGTTGCCAAAGTTATTATCCATTCTACGGCTTTCAAAGTATTGCCACAAGTCATGCTCGGTGCCCTCCTCTATTTGGTAATGCTCATTCTGGGCAAGCTTTCCAAAAATTCCTACCATTTCGTCCGCCTGATACGACTCGAAATAAAATGTCGAATTGATACGGCTCTTGATTCCCGGATTTGCGTCAAGGAATGGCTTCATGCGGTTATTGCGTTCACTGACATTTTGTCCGCCATAGCCTGCAAAGATGACCAGCTTGTCCGTTGCGTGATTTTCAAGCTCGATGACCAGCTGCGCAATCGCCTCATTGCTGAAGGAATCCGTCTCTCCCCTCATATCGACAATGGAGTATGCTTCGTCAATTACAATGATGTCATTGTTCTCAAACAGGCCTTTGACCTTGGGCGCGGAATGTCCTACATACATTCCCTTTAATTCGGCGCCATTAATGCAGGAAAACCGATTGCATGGCAACAGCTTCTCTTCCATCATGATTTCTCCCATAAGCTTTGCCACGGTGGTTTTTGCCGTACCCGGAGCTCCCAGCATCAAATGCACGTTGTGGTACTGCGCGCCCCTTATTCCCATGCTTTCTCTGATTTTGTTGAATTTCATGACATTTACGACATCCATTACCTGCTGTTTTATCGTGTCCATGCCAATCAGCTCCTGCTCGAGCTGCTTCCTTGCGGATTTTGCATATTTTTCTGATTTGCCCTTCTTCCCGCCATAGCTTGTTACAAAACGGTCGATAAAAGCAAAATCCGCATTGGTCAGCTCGAGTCCTTCTACTGTGTCCTTATCCTTGATTGCATACTGTAATACTTTTTCAATCATATTACAGATGTTACTGTTCTCCATTGCCATAATGATATTGATTATCGGCTCATATTTGAATCCTTTCTTCGCCTTCATTCCATACCTGTTAAACCACGACCGTAAAATGTTTGCAAAATAATGCTTCTTTTCTGATTCTTTTTTCAGACATACTGTTGCCTCGTCGGCAGAGAAAGCCAGTAATATCTGGTTTTTTAAAGGATAAGCTTCTATATACTGTTCCGTTTCGCTTCCATATTCTTCATCTTCAATCGGTTCGAAATATATCCGCCGTTGTACATTGATAATATAAACTTTATCATTTTTAGCAAAAAATTTCAGTCCGTCCATATAAATATCTGTGTTATCCATTCCAAATCCAATATGCATATTAGACGATAATGCTTCTTTCATATTGATACATACTGCCTCTCTTCTGCATTGAAACCAATATGGTTCGTGCCTCAAATGTTTCCCCTCGGCACCAATCATGAAATTTCCGGAAGAAAATGGAGAAAACGGATCCCTGTTTTTATTGAATTCAGCCATCAGCTCTACTGCGCTTATCACCGGAACGCGATATGGCGTCTCCTGCCAGCATTCTTCCTCCCAGTAATCCTCATTTTCCGGTAATTCGATATACTCAGGTTTTTCGTTTTCCTCCGTGTCCGAAGTCTCCTGCACTTCTCCTAAATCTTCTTCCTTTTCAATCAGATAATGTTTTTTGGCAAAGCATGCTGCCATATAACTGACTGCCATATATCCCTGTTCCTCATTTTCAGCGTTAATAATAATATATTTGGGTTCTTTTTTCTTTGTAATCAGCTGTTCAAGCTCTTTCATATGAACAGCGCCATTTTTTATATCTGATTGAAGCGCATCAATTCCGATGTCCCCCGGCACGTCGATATATTCTACATGTTCTGATACTGCATTTCTCAGATATTTTTGCTTTAACTCCGGTTTTAATAAAGATAATTTTTTTGCCATAACATTACCTCCTCTAAAAGCTTTCCATATCTTGTTTTCTTTTTCCTTAAAAATACAATATCATACAATTCTGTGCAAAATTGCGCAATATTTTCCTTTAATAATATGTCTTTGCTGCTTAGCAGAAATCTGGCAATGGTTATGCGCAAAAATTCTTTCTGCAACTTACTTCTTCTGCATGGGTCTGTGCATAAAAAGGAGGCTGAAATCTCAAAAAGCAGACAAAGCTGGAAATTGTTACCAGTCTGCAAGTGCGCAGGAAACTCGTTTTGGTATAGGACAGCAAATTCAAGCCAGTATAATATTCAGCCGTTTCGTGCAAAAACTCGAAACTGTAAAAAAGCATGTTTTCTAATCATAATAATTGAGTGTTATATTTTGTCAGGCTTTCAAAATGTCCAAAAGTTGTAAACTGGTGGTGAATGAGATAAATTATTGAATAGACATGAAACTTCAAATGTGATATACTCACTTGTATAGGAGAGTATCGGCATGGATAAGGAAACCAAAGAGTTATTTAGCGCTCTAATTGACGGGCTTGACAGGGTTGATCAGAAAATATATGGAAAGCTAAATGAAATGAATAGCAAGTTAGACACAATGCAAAAAGATGTCAACGTATTATAGGCACGTAGTGACTATCTTGATTTATATGCATTATATAACCAGTTAGAAAAACGTATCGCTGATTCAGAGAAAAACGTATCGTAACGGTACAGGAGCAAAGTCCTGTACCGTTATGCTTTTCCTATCTCGAAGCAGTTTTATTTATCCGCCATCCCAAGCCCCGCCTTCTTATTGTACGCGTGCTTTTCCGGCTCCTCATAGGCATCCCAGAACGATGCGCCGAGATTTAATTTTTCATCCACAAAGTCCATATTGTTCAATGCCGTGGTCACGATGGAAACCGCCTTTTTGATATGGAGTCCCTCGAAGAAATTGAGCACCTCCACCGGAAAACGCCCCCGGAGCACCACCGCGTCCGGGCAGAGCGCCGTGTAATCTATCAGGTCACGCGGATGCGGCTTTATCAGCACCCGGTACCCCTTGCAGTATTTCTCAATCACGTCAAGGCAGACCCTTTTGCGCGCCTCCACGTCAACCGGATGCGGCTCCGTCAGAAAACAGGCAAATTCCTCTCCCTCATAGGAAGGCTTCAGCTGCTCCATCAGACTGTCCGCATCATCAACAAACGCCTTTATCACCAGCTTTTTCTGCTCCGGTGTCAGCGCCTTTTCAAGCGGCTTGCGCGGCTCCTCCACAAAACGCGGGCAGTCTGTCGGCACGACGCTTCTGTCATTGATTTCCATGTCAATGCAGTACTTGCCCCAGCCATTCATGATAAATATCAGGTTATGGCGCGAAAACCACGTCTTTAACCGAAAGTGCCCCTGGTTGGCGACATAGGCATCATCCAGGTTCTTCAGGCAGTCCAGCCCGTCCTCAACCGCATGGTAATAAATATGCCTGTAGTTCAGGTAATACCCTACCGGGTCACTGTCACAGAACACATAGATATCCCCATATGCCGCAAAGTCAATCACCCGCATATAGGGAATCTCGCATTTTGCAAGCTTTTTCGTAAAAATCATGCGGTTCACCATATGCTTTAAAATACTGCTGTAATTTTTCCTGTATTTCGCAAGCTCAGGGAAAAAATCCTCCCGCTTCTCATCCAGCGCAATCACCGTGTCAAAAATTGCCGTCTTTGTAAGCCTGTCCCCCAGGTTTTCAAAATCCGTGGAGATGGCGCTCAGCGCGATATCCGCCTTTTGATATGCACTGGCAGGCATGTTCCTTGCCAGCTTCATTTCCTTTAAAATTGCTACATATACGTGGTAAAACGTATGGCAGACATACAGCCTGCTCTTTGTTTTCTTTTCCAGCTTCTTCATATTGAAATCCTATTCCTCCGCTTGGCGCGATACACACGGCAGATTTCATCTGTCGTGTGTATACATCCTGGTGTACGCGTACCCCTCCCTTGGCGCAATCAGCGGTGCCGGGCTTAAGGGACCTTCCGTTTCCGGCTCCACCTTTCCCACCAGCAGTCCCTCGCAGAACCGGTGGAGGCGGTCTGCCGCCTCCTGCGGGTTCCACTCGCCCACCATCGTCCGGTATGCGTTTGTCCCAAGCCGTTTCCGCAGTCCGCTGTCCCTGCACAGCATCAGCACCTGCTCCCGGAACTCCCTGAAATTCCCGTTTTTGTAGACCAGCCCGTTCTGTCCATGTTTTATCAGAAACGGAACCGCCCCGATTCCATGTCCGGCGACAACCGCGCATGCGCTGTTCATGGACTCGTTGAGGACTGCCCCCCATCCTTCCAGGTAATTGCTTGTGAACAGAAAAATATCCGATTCCTCCATAAAGCGGCGCACATTCTGGGGCGGCTGGAATCCATGGAACGTAACCTGGCGCTCCAGACCGGAGCTTGTCACGGACGCCTTGAGCTGTTCTTCCAGCTCCCCGCCGCCTACCATGTGCAGATGAAACGAAATCCCCTGCTGCTTCAGATATTTCGCCGCTTTTATGGCATACTCCGGATGCTTGAGCTTCAGAAACCGGCCTGCCCACAGAATCCGCACCTCCGGCGTGCCATTCTGGTCATAGTGCAGCTTGCGGAAAAACAGGGTATCAAGGTTATAGGTATTGACTGCCGGAAAATACCCCCACACAAATTTCTTGTCCGGATATGCGTGTACGAGCGCAAAATCCGAGGCGACGTAGGCGCCATGGCAGAGCAGGTACACCGGTGCATCCGCATAGCGTGTATGATCCTCATATTTTTTCTTCCTGCCGCGCGGCGAAACGGACTTCCACTGCCCCTCGCGGTAGAGCCGCTCGCTGGCACGGATGACAATTTTTCCCGCATTCAGCCTTGGCTTGATGTAGCCCTCATCCTCCACACCGCCAAACACCACGATATCACTGTCCATGATGAGGCGGGCACAACGCTCACATTCCTCGTAGTACAATTTAAGATATGGAATCGAGCGGACTTCATTTCCCCATCCCATCCTTACCCTGTCCTCCTCCATCGGGGAGGTCTGTATAAACGCAAAGTCCGCGCCGAGCTTCTGGTACAGTGCATTTGCCATCGGTATCTGGTGATGATTGATATAATTTGATACGATTGTTAATTTCATAATCAATGGCTCCTACAAAAAACGGCAGCATCCGTCATTGCGAACAGCAAATACTTTTGCCGTTTACAATCGCACGGTAAATGTCCAAAAGTCTCCTGTAATTCGTGTCCGGGTCATGCGTCCGAAGCGCATGCGCTTTCGCGTTGGACGACAGGAGCACTGCAAGCTTATCATCCTCAAAAATACGCAGTATCGAATCCTTCAGCCTTTTTGGCTTATCCTTGGGATAGAGGATTCCGTCCCGCCCGTCATCGACCAGATTGTGCACGCCGCCCACATCGGCGGACACAACCGGAACCCCCAGAAGCATTGCCTCACCGACAGAATTTGGTGAATTCTCGATGGCGGACGGGCATAAAAATACATGCGTTTTTAAAAAGCGCGCGCACATTCTGTCCGACTGCAGGCGCCCGACAAACTTCACATGATCCTGCAGCTTATGCTTCTTAATCTGGCTCAGGAGAAATTTGCCATACCCTGATATTTTAATCTTATCCTTGATGCTGTCATTTGCGGTAATCACATCCCCCGCCACATAAACGACCGTCTCCTCAAACTCCTCAAGGATTTCGGGAAGGATATCAATGACGTAATGCAGTCCCTTAATCGGATAGTTTCCCTGGCTCAAAAACAGGGAATACCGCTCAATCCGGTCTATGCTCCACGTATCATGGTAAAAGTCGGAGCGCAGCGTCTCATTCATAAAATGGTACTTTGCACCCGGGGCATACTTCTTTGTCATCTCCCTGTCAAAGTCCGTCCTCCCGGTGACATGCCCCACCAGGGACAGCGCCTCCTTCTCATATTCGCCGCGCTTTGCAAATTTCGCCTGCTGGTCGAACAATCCGTCCTTTTTCAAAATATCGCGGAACGTCTTTTTCTTCTGTACCGAGTATGGCAGGTCAGCCATATACACTTCCGCAATGGCGCTGCACAGACCCTGTATGCCAATCAGTGTCCGTTCCGGGTGCCCAAATGCCCGGACACAGGCGAGCGTATGCGGATATTCCGTGCCGAAGATATGGACAAGATCCGGCTCAAAATCCCTGATTATGGCGTCCAGGCTCTCCTCAAGCCCCGCATCATAATGCTCCGGATGAACCGTGTCCTCCCTGAAAATATAATATTCTATCCCCTGCGCCTTATTCTTCACAAACAGCGAAGTGTCCCCTTTTACCATATTCAGGTTCTCCGATGCCGGAAAACAAATGGCAAGCGTAATGTCATTACTTTCCTGATTGGCCATGAGCTTGCTGGCAAGGCCGGAAAGCCACCCTTCCTTCACAACGATTTTCTGCCCCAGGCTCTTTGCGATAAACGGAAGCATAATATTACATAACCACAAAACTCTCATAACAATCCCCCATTCTTACCAGGGTCCGCGTGTCCCCCTGATTTTTTGTATATGAATGTCTTTATCCGATTGTACATGGCGGACAGATGCCTGCTGTCTGCCATGGCGCTCCGAAGCGGCGCCAGTGTCAGCAGCATAATCAGTCTGTATTTGTCCGCCTTCCTCCTGCCCATGTACCGGACAACAATATCACGGTGCTGACGGGCAGAACGTTTCCTGTTTTCCTTCGTCTCCGAATAACCGCCGCCCTCATATGCCGCAATAATCACAGGAATGTAATGCATATGTGCTTTTCTTTCATAATAGCACCACAGAAAATGCTCGTAATCAGCCCGCACATTATATTCCGGCCGGTATCCCCTCGTGTCAAACAATGAACGGTGGTAAATGCAGGTCTGATGGCAGGGCACATTTCTATAACATGTGAAATCATTTATCTCAGGTGCCGCATAAATAACGCTCTGAAGCGCTTTGTGATAAAGGTTTCCATAGATAACATCCGGGTTTTTATCATTTTCCCGGCACCATTTTATCTCGCTTGTTATTTTATTTAGAACAGTCTCATCATAAAAACTGTCACCTGTATTTAAAAACAGGTAATATTCTCCCCGCGCCAGTTCCACCGCCTGGTTCATCGCATCATAGATGCCAGTGTCCTGCCTTGTGTGCACATGAATCCTTTTGTCATCACAGACTTCCATAAGCCTTTCCACAGAACCGTCCGACGAACCGCCGTCCTTGACAATGACTTCATAATCCTCGTATGTCTGATTTAATATGCTTTCTATTGTATCACAAAGCCTTTGCCCGGAATTCAGGCAGACTACAATAATACTATATAAAATATGCTGCTGCATAAGCTTTGCCCCTTTTTAGCATTACTTGTATGTGTACCGCTGTGATTCAAAAAGCCAGCTTTTGTATGGCAAAAGCCCCACTCCGTCCTGATGCGCATGGAACAGGAATACCAGAAAATAAACGATACAAACCCCAAAGACAATCCCTGTCACTCTTTTACGAATCCGGCTGTCTTCAATGTTTTTTATGACCAGCGGAATCAGGAACAGCTGCGAGACCCCGAAATAATATGCGATGCGCGTCACAACCGGGAGAAACGAAAAGGCAGTGCTTGCCACAAACGCCAGCAGATTGAGCTGGCCGTAAAACCGAAGCTCCCGATACCACGCCTTTTCCCGGATCCCTGCCCCTGTATATGTGACAAACCACAGGTACAGGCAAAGTACGGCAAGGATGCGTAATGTACTGGCCGAAATGCCGTTGCCCTCAAGATACACTGTATTTCTATAGGAAGGATACACCACCAGCGCAAGCCTTAAGATAACGCCTTTCCCCAAATAGCATGCCGCACTTGCCAGCAATCCCGCAATAATATGCCAGCCCTTCCACGCGAATGTACAAATCCAGTACACCGGAATGACCAGAAGAACGGATTTATGAAACAGCGCCGCCGCAAATATCCAGAAAACAAAACGGATATAGTCTTTCTCCAGCACATATTTCGTGGCGTAAAGCGCGATTGCCAGTGCCAGGTAATACCTGACAGTATTATATGTCTGAAAGTAAAGCCCAAAGGTCATAAACAGAAAAAAGGTCTGTGAAAAATCCACACTCTGGCGCACAAACGCCTTCAGGAAAAAATATAATGTCCCAAAGGCAAACACAGCGAATACCAGCTCGTAATACTCTCCGCCGGTCATCCAGTACAGCAGGCGGACAAGCCCGTTAAATCCTGCCTCCGTCACTACGTAGCCACCCACATAAGCCTCATGGGCAGTCTGTGTATACTGCCTGTAGTCATTGCCAATATCAAAACGGAGTGCCGCCGCCAGAAACAGTACCACAAAGATTCCTGTGATAAACAGCCTGTTGCGGAAGCTTTTCCTTGTCCGCTGCCCGCCAGTCCACAGGACATCTTCCGCGGAAGGCTGCCGTACCTGCCATGCCAGCATGCAGGTCACTGCCGCGAGAAACAAATAGAACAAGATGGAACCAAATCTGCCCACCGCATCAGCCTCCTTTTCACAGCCCTTTCACCGACTTGATTCCCTTTCGCATCAGCGCCAGCGCATTCTTCCTGGAAATTTCCACACACATCACACTGGCATGTGCCATGATGAAACGCACCGCCATCAGATATGCAAGCCTGCCATAGAGAAAATGGTAAAGCACACCCCTGTCCATAAAAAACTTGTCTGTATATCCGCGAAACCAGGTGGATTCCCGCTCCTGCTCCGCACCGATTTCGACAGGAACCGCATAGACGGACAGTCCGTAGCGCAGACAGTCCTTCAGAAACAGGCTGTCCTCGCCATTGCTGTACTTGGCACCCCCTCCAAACAGCAGGGAAAAAGTGACATGCGCCGCGTGAAGCTTCTCGCGCCGCACCGCAAAGGAGTATGTGGGATAGCGCCCCGCATTCCAGATGTGCACACGGTGGTATTTTCTGGTGCAGTAAGTAGCCCTCGCCTCCCCCACACGCACATTGAAAAGAAGAAAATCTGCCTCGGGATGCGCCGCAAACGCATCGAGTATGCGCTGCTCATAGCCTGTATCATAAACAATGTCCTCATCGGAAAACAACACGATATCCCCTTCTGCCCGCAAAAGCGCATTGTTTCTGCTCAGCCCGACACCCTTTTCCTGAAACGAATAACACTGTATCCGTTTTCCATGGTGCACATACTCCTCGTACCCGAAATGGTCTGTCTGGTTTATCACCACTGCATCGCTCTCCAGATGCATCCGCTCTGCCAGTGCCGCGCCCTCCTGATTGACGGCAGACACCAAAACCTGCAGTCTCATGCCAACACCCTCCCTTTACTTCCAGCCATAATATGTCTTTGACCAGCTCCTGTCCACCTTTATCAATGCCGCCGCCACAATCTCTCCCCCCTGCAGCGCCGCATAATTTATCTCATCCGTTATTTTTTCCCGGTATGGCTTTCCAAATGGAATAACAACCATTATCGCAGTTCCACGAATGCACTCCCCGGCACAATTCGTATCAAGTATTTCCAGTTTTTCTGCCCCCGCCAGATTGCACATCCCGGTCACCTGCAAAAATGCTTCCGCTTCCTTTCCGCCCGAAGCATCCATCAGCACCAGGCTGCCATATTTTTCAGTCAGCGTCTTTACGTTTTCTTCCAGCATCCGCCGTTGTCTTTCCATAAAAATATCATCTGTTTTTTTTCTGCCATCCGCCCTGAATGTCATGCCGCACACTGGAACACCCAGCATTTTCATAACATCACACTTGGTATAAAATATGGATCCCACACTCACCCCGAGCGCAGTCACAAAAATGCCAATGCCCACAAAAATTATTGCTCCCAGAAAAGCAGCACGCCATCCAAAATACGGTATCTTCTCCTGTACAATTTCCAGGTCCTCTATCTTGTCAATTGCGGAAAACGCGTCCTCAAAGTTCCCATATTCCTCCAGTGCCGTTCCGATGGCATTTTTGACTGCCTCGACCGTTTCCGGCTCCTGCCCGCGCACGGTGATGGTCAGAAAGCGCACATCCGATAAAATATCAGCCGTTACCATGCTTTTCACTTGGTTATCGTCGTATCCGCTTCCCAGCAGCTCCATCATCCTGCCCATAATCGGTTTTGTGGAAATGACATCATTCCACGTAAAATCATTGTACCAGTCCCGCGCCTCATAGCGCCCTTCGGCAAATGCAATATAATATTCCGTCTCGGACACATAGACTGGCTCACGCGCCGCCGCAAGCGCCATAAGCAAATGAAGACCGCTGCCCAGAACGGCACCGGCCACTGCCAGCAGAAACAATACCGGCAGTCTTGTCAGATATGTTGCAAGCACTGCCTTGCTGTCAATGCCCTGCTGCATCCGTTTTTCCACTTCCACTTTTTTTTCTTTATCCATGGCTCCCCTTTTCATCCTCTTTCGACTTGATTGCGGTTGTCTGATTTTCATCCACACCCTCCGTACTTTCAGCCTGGAACAGGATTTTCAGTGTCAGAAGCATCAGCTTGAGGTCAAGCCATACACTGTAGTTCTCAATATAAAACAAGTCAAGCTTTAATTTGTCATATGGCGTCGTATTGTACTTTCCATAGACCTGCGCATATCCCGCAAGCCCTGCCTTCACCTTTGTCCGGAACGTAAACTCCGGCATCTCCTCCTGATACTGCCTGATAATCTCGGGGCGTTCCGGTCTTGGTCCTATGAATGACATTTCTCCGTTCAATATGTTAAAAAGCTGCGGCAGCTCGTCAATACGCACCTTCCTGATAAACCTGCCAATCGGCGTGATGCGGCTGTCATTTTTGGCGGCAAGCCTTGCAACGCCATCCTTCTCCGCATCCGTCCGCATACTACGAAATTTCAATATCTGAAATTCACGCATATCACGCGTGCAGCGAACCTGTTTATACAATACCGGTCCTCCGTCGTAAAGCTTTATCGCAATCGCCGTAACCAGCATAAAAGGCGCCGTAACCACCATAAGAATCAGCGCACATGCCAAATCTATCAGTCGCTTGACGCATCGCTGCTCAATGGTCATCGCATATTCCCTTGTAAGCAGAATCGGCGTATCAAATAAGTGAAGCTGGTCAGAGCCTTTTATCATGATATCCGGAATCTTCGGCATCATGTAGATGCGGACTCCCCTGCTGTAGCAGAATTTCATCAGCTTGTTTCTGAGCGCCGTGTCAATATCCCACAGGACAACCCCGTCATAGCAGGTCAGGATTTCCTTTTCCAGTGCCTGCTGTCCCGCACTTTCAAACACGCACTTGGTGATATTATACTTATCCCTGCGCGTCTCAAACTTTTTGAGGATATCCTCTGTCGGTCTGTCCCCGCTGATAAACAAAAGGGTTTTGGGTGGAAAGAAACGCTGGTACAGCTTGTGGCTGACAAATGTCCAGCCCGCCGACACGACAATCTGTCCAAGCATCATCAGCAGAAGCGGATATGCCGTGACAAGCTTCAGCGACAGGAGTGATATCTGAAAATAGGATACAATGTTCGTACAAATGAGGGAAATCACCTGTGAGAAAAACACATCCATCGGCTTTAGATAGCCCACCCTGAGTCCGCCGTAAGTCGCCGTAAAAAACAAAAGCAGTATAAAATAAACAGCTGCCAAAAGCCAGAAGCCCTTTCTGTGAAAGCTCCTCCACATACTGCTCTGCATGATATCATTATATACCTTATGCCAGACATAGATGTACAGAACTGTCTGAAAGACAAGTCCTATCAGCGACATCTGTAATATTATCGTTCTTTTTGTTGCCTCTATGCGTCCCACCGTCCAGCCTCCATTACTCTATAATGCACAAATCACAGCCGCCGAAAAAGCGCCCGAAAAGCCCAGAAGAACATACAGTACACGCTGCCCGCGGCAGAAAGCCCCTCCTGCCTGCGGTACAGGTTCCAGATTCTTTTGATTGCAGTCAGTTTATTTGACGACAATGTGTTTGCACTTCTTCTATATTTCACCAGATTCATGTCCAGCCCGTATCCCACACCATGTCTTTTTAGAATCTGCCACCACGTCGCCGTGTCCTCGCTGGCAATACACGGCATCCGTATGTCCGCATCCGGTATTACTAATCTGTCTATCAGCACGGTGGATGTGAAGATTGTCGTATTTTTCAGTGCCTGTCTGTAGGTAATTCTTGCTGGCACATGCACGATTTTCCCAAGACCTGCGCCTGTTTCATCTGCAAACTCATATCCCGTAAACACAAACCCTGCCCTGGCGTCCTCTTTCTGCTGAATATTATTCAGGTAAGCAAGCTCTGCTTCAAGCTTATCCGGCATCCATATATCATCCGCATCCAAAAAGCATATGTACTGCCCACAAGCCCCCTCCAAGCCACGGTTGCGCGCCCGCGCGGCGCCGCCATTTTCTTTCTGTGTGACAAGTCTTATCCGCCCGTCTTTCCTTATCTGCTCCCTTATCAGCTCCGCGCTGTTGTCTGCAGAACAGTCGTCCACCAGCAAAAGCTCCCACTTCCGGTAAGTCTGTGCCTGCACATGGCGGATTGTCTCACTGATAAACGCCCCGGCGTTGTAAACCGGAACCACGATACTCACAAGCCCACGCTCTATATTCCTCTCCTTTTCCGACATGCTTAAAATTCTTCCTTAACAAGATATTTTGGTCTGTCCTTCACTTCCATGTACATCTTGCTCATATACTGCCCCATAATGCCAAGACATAGCAGCTGCACCCCTCCAATCAGGGAAATGATGCACATCATGGACGGCCATCCCGCAACAGGATCCCCGTACAATAGCGCCCTGACAAAGATAAATATCATAAACACAAATGCGACAAAGCAGAACAAAATGCCAAATACGGATGCGATGGACAGCGGCGCTGTTGAGAAAGCCATAATTCCGTCCAGCGAATACAAAAACAGCTTCCAGAAAGACCACTTCGTTTCCCCCGCGGCACGCTGCACATTCTCATACTCAATCCACTTGGTTTTATAACCGACCCATCCAAAAATCCCTTTGGAAAAGCGGTTGTATTCTTTCATTGCCAGAATGGAATCCGTCACCTGTCTTGTCATCAAACGGTAGTCCCGCGCCCCGTCAACAATCTCCGTCTTTGATATTTTCCGCATCAATCCGTAGAACCTTCTGGCAAAGAAGGAGCGTATGGGCGGTTCCCCTTTTCTGTCAACACGCCTTGTAGCCACAGAGTCGTATCCCTGCTCAATATATCCATACATTTCCGGTAAAATGGATGGGGGATCCTGCAAATCCGCATCCATTAGCACCGTAAAGTCACCCACTGCCTTTTCAATCCCTGCAATAATCGCCGACTCTTTTCCAAAATTGCGTGAAAAGGAAACCAGATGTACCCTCTCATCACGCTCCCTGAGTGCCTTTACCGCATTGACTGTGCCATCCCTTGAACCATCATCCACAAAAATGAACTCAAATTCCACGTCCCTGTCATGAAAATAAGCTTCCTGTTTCACCGCTTCCGCATAAAAAAGCGGCACACTCTCCTCCTCATTATAGCAAGGCACAATAATGCTCAATGTCTTTGCATATGTTTTCAAACAAATGTCCTCCAATTTGTTACTGCTCAAAATTCCCCGTTTTTGATATAATTGACAAATCGGGCAATAACCTCTTTATTTGTCGGCCGAATCGTACCACCTCTGTAGGTCTCCCCGAAAAAATCCCTTAAGGTTTCAGGTTTTCCCTGCAGCCATGCCGTTTCTATTGCATTGCGTATTGCACGTTCAACCTGTTTATCTGATGTATCAAAACACTTTGCCACCACCGGATATAAGTGCTTTGTAATTGCAGCCAGCGCTGTGGGATCCCTGTATGCTACCCAGACAGCTTCGCGCAGATAGCGGTATCCCCTCTGTCTTGCCTGAAACCCGAGATTAACCATTTGACGTGTAGTCTGTGTAAAAACCCTTACCCGCAAACTTTCTTCATCCATGTTAATCATCTCAAATTTCCATTTCTACAACCTGGCTTCCCTCACATTTTCTCTGAACCAGTCATAGGCAAGCTGTACGCCCTCCTCAAGTTCCACCTTGTGGTTCCACCCGAGATTGTGAAGCTTTGTCACATCCGTAAGTTTTCTCGGCGTGCCGTCGGGCATATCCTCGTTCCATACGACCTCGCCCTGATACCCAACCACACGCTGAACCGTGTCTGCCAGCTCCTTAATTGTTACTTCTTTTCCTGTTCCGATGTTCACATGCTGTTCCCCGCTATAATGCTCAAGCAAAAATACACAGGCATCCGCCATGTCATCCACATACAGAAACTCGCGCAGCGGTGTTCCCGTGCCCCACAGCTCCACGCACGGCAGATTATTTACTTTTGCATCATGGAACTTCCGAATCATTGCCGGCATGACGTGGGAGCCTGATAAGTCATAATTATCATATGGTCCATACAGGTTCGTCGGCATGCAGCTGATAAAGTCATCACCATACTGTCTTTTAAAAAACCTGCACATCTCAAGACCGGATATTTTTGCAATGGCATACGCCTCATTTGTCTCCTCAAGAGGCCCCGTGAGCAGCGCATCCTCGGGAATCGGCTGCGGCGCCATCCTCGGATAGATGCAGGTGCTTCCCAGAAACAGCAGCTTTTTTACATGATAGTCATGACAGCACTTAATCACATTGCACTGTATCTGAAGGTTTTCATAGGCAAAATCCGCAGGTGTCGTATTGTTTGCATTGATACCGCCAACCTTCGCGGCTGCAAGCACTACCACGTCCGGCTGCTCTGCCTCGAAAAATTCCCTGACTGCCTGCTGGTCCTTCAGGTCAAGCTCGCTGTGTGTCCTGCCAATCACATTTTCATATCCCTTTGCCTTCAGGTTTCTTACAATGGCAGAACCCACAAGCCCCCTGTGCCCCGCTACATAAATTTTATCTGATTTATTCATCGTTTCCTCCATCCAGACTTCTTTTCGTTCTGTATTCCTCGCATGACATTCCTGTGATTGCACGCAGGTCGGTATCCATCATCATTGATACAAGCCCCTTAAAATCAACCCTGCGCTTCCATCCGAGCTCCTTCTCTGCCTTGGCAGCATTTCCCCACAAAAACTCCACCTCAGCCGGGCGGTAAAACTCTGGATTCACATCGACAAGCAGCTTTCCTGTCTCGGAATCATATCCCTTCTCGTTCACGCCAGAACCCTCCCAGCGGATTTTGATGCCAATCTCCAAAAAGGCTGCCTCCACGAACTGCCGCACGGTATGCGTCTCATTTGTCGCAAGCACATAATCCCCGGGGGTCTTCTGCTGCAGCATCAGCCACATTCCCTCGACATAGTCTCCCGCAAATCCCCAGTCCCTTTTTGCATTCATATTGCCAAGCGACAGCTTGTCCTGCTTTCCTGCCATGATGTTCGCAATGGCGAGCGTAATCTTCCTGGTCACAAAATTCTCACCGCGCCTCGGAGACTCGTGATTAAACAAAATACCGTTACATGCAAACATATTGTATGATTCCCTGTAATTCACAGTAATCCAGTAGGAATACAGCTTTGCCACCCCATACGGGCTCTTCGGATAAAATGGTGTCGTCTCGCTCTGTGGTGCCGTCTCCGGAAGACCGCCGAACAGCTCTGATGTGGATGCCTGGTAATATCTGCAATTCCCGCCATTCACCCTGATCGCCTCAAGCAGCTTGAGTGTACTGACCCCGGTTGCGTCCGCCGTATATTCAGGCACCTCAAAAGAGACGCCGACGTGTGACTGCGCTGCAAGATTATACACCTCTGTCGGTCTGATTTCCCCTATAATGCGCATCAGATTTGAAGAATCCGTCGTATCAGCAAAGTGCAAAAAGAATTTCACCTTATGATACTCTGATTTGATTAGATGGTCAATACGCATTGTGTTTGAGATGCTGTGCCGTCTGATTAATCCGTGAACCTCATACCCTTTTTCAAGCAGAAATTCTGCCAGATAAGAACCATCCTGTCCCGTGATACCCGTAATGAGTGCGACATTATTCATTTTAATAACCATGCTCCTTTCTCAGTCTGCGAATTTGTGCCCTAAGCACAATATTTGCAATACGAACTTTGTTCGTTATGTGAAAAATTATTTTTCACACTATTCTTTCCTCCTGCAAAAAAACCAAAAAATACCAAAATCCTACACTTTCTTTCTTAGTATACCTTTAACATGCAAATCTTACAAGCTTTTTATATATTCTGCAATCGCCTTTTCCCAGTCAGCAAACATATAATCGGTTGTCAGTCTGAGCATATAATTTTCAAGTACCGAATATGCCGGTCTAGGCGCCACGATGCCCGTTGTATTTTTGTCGTACTGCTCGGTTGTCACCGTCTCAACCACGGTAGACTTTCCCGCAAGCCTATATATCTCCCTTGTAAAATCAGCCCAGTTCGTCATTCCCTCGCAGGTGCCATGGAACAGTCCGAAATTGTCCGTCGGAAGCAGATACGCAATTGCCTTCGCAAGCTCGTCCGCACTCGTCGGGGAGCCAAACTGGTCGCCGACAACCGTAACCTTGTCATGGTTTTCCGACAGTCCAAGCATTGTCCGGACAAAATTCTTCCCGTCACCGTAAAGCCACGCCGTCCGGATAATAAAATGCTCCCTGGAAAACTCCTTCACAAAGTTTTCGCCCGCCAGCTTTGTCTTTCCATAGACCGCCTTGGGATTCGGCACGCAAAACTCCGTGTACGGTTCCGCTGCCTGCCCGTCAAACACATAATCCGTGGAAATATGCATCAGCTTCGCATGGCACCTTTCCGCGGCAATCGCCAGGTTCCTTGGGCCGACTGCATTGATTCGGTACGCATTGTCAATATCCGTCTCGCACCCATTCACATTCGTGTGCGCAGCACAGTTTATAATCGCATATGGTCTGATTTCCGATACAAATTGATTCACCGCATCAACATCCGTGATGTCCAGTTCCCCGACATCCGTATTGACACACACATACTCCGCATGATTCTCATAAATTTTGTTGAGTGCACGCCCAAGCTGTCCATGACTTCCTGTAATCATTATTTTTTTCATTTTTCTTTTCCTTCCATACTATCTTATTTTTACTCACCAGCCGTGAGTCTATACGTCCAACAATATATTTCCCATGTACAGGAGAATTGTGCCTGTTCTCTACATACAATCAGCCCGAATATACTTCGGGCTGACAATCCTCTCTACTCGCCTAAGCCATCCTCGATAACCTTCACGATATGGGACAAGGCTTCCTTTTCATCTGAACCATCACAAAATAATTCAATTTCATCACCGCATTTAATACATGCGCCAAGCACGCTGAGTACACTCTTTGCATTTGCCGTATTTCCGCGAAATGAAAACGTAATGAGCGAGCCAAACTGCATCGCTTCCTTACACAATATTCCCGCCGGACGCAGATGCAGCCCTGTTGGGTTTTTAATCACTACCTTCTGGCTAACCATATCCCATACCTCCGTATCCCAGAATTTTATCACTGTTTTACTCGTGCACAGTGTGCTGTGCACCGTGTGCTGTGGCATCTACAGTTACAGCATCACATTCTGTATCAGCTCCGCAAGCTCCCTTGCCTCTTTCTCTATCAGCTTCTGATCCTTTCCTTCAATCATCACGCGCACAAGCGGCTCAGTTCCCGAAGGTCTGATTAAAACCCTGCCCTCGTCCGCAAACTTTGCGCTCACATGCGCAATCGCCTCTGCAATCTCTGTGTATTCCATGTAACTGTCCTTTTTGTGGTTGGGCACCTTCGCCCCCACAAGCGCCTGCGGAAGCACTGACATAATAGTCGCAAGCTCCGACAGGGGCTTTTTGGTCTCAACCATGACCTGCAAAAGATGGAGCGCGCTGAGCAGTCCGTCGCCTGTCGTATTTTCATCCAGGAAAATGATGTGCCCGGACTGTTCGCCTCCAAGGTTCGCGCCAATCTCAAGCATTCTCTCCAAAACATACCGGTCGCCAACCTTGGTCTGCTCGATATGGATTCCCTTTTCCTTGCCCATAAGGAAGAAACCAAGGTTGCTCATCACTGTCGCGACAATCGTATTGTCCTTCAGCGTGCCCTTCGCCTTCATATGGTTTCCAATAATTGCCATAATCTCATCGCCGTCCACCTGTTTTCCGTTTTCATCCACGGCAAGCATCCTGTCGGCGTCACCGTCAAAGGCAATCCCTATATCTGCCTTCTCATATACCACCCTTGCCTGAAGCTCGCCCATGTGCGTCGACCCACAGTTTGCATTAATGTTCGTTCCATCCGGATTATTGTGTATTGCCACAATTTCAGCGCCAAGCTCCTTGAGCGCCTCGACAGATGTATAGTAGGAAGCGCCCTCCGCACAGTCCACCACAATCTTCATTCCCTGCAAATCAACAGGGACGGCATGTACTGCATGATTGATATACTCCTCCCTTGCATCCGTCCGGTACTTAATTTTTCCCACGCTCGGTCCTGTCGGAAACTGGACATCCTTCATGCCCTTGCGAATCAGTTCCTCTATCTCATCCTCAAGTGAATCCGGCAGCTTAAACCCATTGCCGTCAAAAAATTTAATTCCGTTAAATTCTACCGGATTGTGTGATGCCGAAATCACAACACCTGCATCCACCCTGTATCTTTTGGTCAGATAGGCAATTGCCGGAGTCGGGATAACCCCCACATACACAACATTTGCGCCAACCGAGCAGGCACCCGCCATCAGGGCATTTGCCAGCATATCTCCTGAAATACGCGTGTCACACCCTACCATGATTGTCGGCTTATGCGCATTTTCCTTTGACAGTACATAAGCTCCTGCCTGCCCCAGCTGCATTGCAAGCAGCGGCGTAAGCTCATCATTCGCCACTCCCCTTACTCCGTCCGTACCAAACAGTCTAGCCATAATTCTTATCCTCCAAACATATTATTTCTAATTCATTTTTTATTCGGTCCCTTCCTCAATTTCCCCCAGTTCGACTGTCATCTTGTAAGCTTCCGCAAGGGTCACATTATCAGGAAGGTTAAATGTAATGTCGCCCTGGTAACTTCCGGCAGCCCATTGCTGCAGTCCGAGATTGTTCCATATCAGGCTCATGTCAATCACACCGATAATCTCTTCCGCATTCACGACATCCACCGCTGCCTGCGTTCCCGATATCCGAATCACATAACTGTCTTTGTCCTCAAGCTCCTTTAGTGTAAGCCGGAATCCTTCCGGTTTATTTCCTGCCGCAAAGTTTCTTGCCGGTATCTCAAGCTCCTTGGTCACAAGCTTCTCAATTCCGATTGTGACACTGACATTGCCGTTATAGCTGCTGTCAGCAAACTGCACATTGCTCGGCAGGTACTTTTTAATGTTGACAATGGTGGTCGTGCTCTCCGTCAGCTCCTCCGCGCTCAGTGCCGGATCCGCGACACTGATTCTGGATACACCGTCCAGAACACTGCTTCTACCGGCTATCATTACTGTCTCCGGCACACTGACAACTTCCCGGCTCACAATATATCCGTCTGCCGGCTCACCCTGAATCGTAAACTCAAGCGGAACTTCCTTCGTTGCAAGGATTGACACGGCAACATTGACCGTAGAAATATTCATCTTGATGGAGTTACTCTTTATCTCCTTGCCATCCGCATCATATATCTTGAGGTCTACACTCGTACTGATATCGGAAGATCCGCCCTCAATATTTGCAACTGCCTCAACATGGTCAATCTGCATAATCAGTGACTCCGGTCCTGAAAAGCGCACAACGTTCGGGCTTGCAAGCGCCCTGTCAACCACATAGCCGTCTGCCGGTTCGCCTGAGACAGAAGCAAGAATTGATTTCTGGATGCTCTTCCTGTTCTCTATCAAAAGCTTCACATTATCGATATTGGTCTTAAAATCCAGCTCTGAATTGTTCCTTGCGCTTGACACCTCAATCCCGACCGTGTTCATAAAGGTGAGCTTTGACATGTCAGCCACCGCACGGAGGTCGTCCCGCGCAATATTTGCAAGCACGGAGCGCTTACCTGTCACAACGACATTGACATAATTCGTTCCCTCGAGGATTTCATAGACCTTGCCCTCGCTCGTAACCATTTCCTCGTTAATAATTTCCACCGGAATATTGCTAAAAGGCTTTTTTTCCACCGGATCCGTGATACTGTTCACAACAAACCACAGACCGCAGGACACGACAACAGCAAGAAGCTTCAGTCCAAAATTATGTGTGAGAATCCCCGCCACTTTTTTCAATATATTATTTTTCATCCTTAGCCCTACCTTTCCAGAGCCTGCGCTTCTTATTCTCCTCCACTTCCTTATTCTGTATCATGCCCAGCTTCTCGCGAAGTCCGTTCGCGTCAAGGTTGCGGTACAAGTGTCCCTCATAGGTCACGCTTACGTTTCCAGTCTCCTCGGAAACAATAATCGTCAGTGCATCCGTCACTTCCGATATGCCCACCCCTGCACGATGCCTTGTTCCCAGCTCCTTGCTGATTTCCATGTTGTCAGACAACGGCAGATAACAGGTCGCCGACACAACCCTGTTTCCACGTATGATGACCGCCCCGTCATGAAGCGGCGTGTTATGTTCAAAGATATTAATCAGAAGCTGGCTGGATATCAGCCCATCCACCTCAATACCTGTTCTTTCGTACTCAGTCAGCAATACATTCTGCTCAATCACCATAAGCGCCCCTGTTTTCACCTTGCCCATCTCAAAGCTTGCCTTCACCAGGTCATTCACGGTCTTGTCAGAAAAGCGCTCATCCGCCGGCTTTTCGAATGAGACAAAATTGGAAATAAAATTCTTGCGCCCCAGCTCCTCAAGCGCATGCCGCAGTTCCGGCTGCAGAATAACAATCACCGCCGTGACCGCCAGACCCAGCACATTTTTCACAATCCACATGATTGTGTTCATTTCAAACAAAATCGCCAGCAAAATAAACACCAGTATGATGATGATTCCCTTCATCAGAAGCCACACTTTTGTGTGTTTTGCCCATGCCATGATATGATACAGCAAAAAGGATATAATGATAACCTCCACTATATCCTCCCACTCTACGTTCAGACTATGCAATGACCAGTTCACAAAATATGAACCAAAGCGTTCAAGAAACCTTTCCATTTCTATCAATCCCTCTTCTGCTGCCTAACTGCTTTTTCCGGTACCCTGATTGTTTTCACCCTTTTCTGCGGGGCAGCCACCGTATTTTTCGGAACGGCTTTCACATAATAATAATATTCATCATCCTCAAACTGAACAAACTCCGTCCGGGAATAATCGACATTGAATACAAAAAACTCAAGTACCTTCACAAGCAAAACCGACACGACGCTTCCAACAATGACGCCTACGATGGAGAACTTCGTATTATACATCAAATCGCCAAACAATAAAATCAATACATCGAGAAGCGCTCCCGTAATCATCGCAATTGTCCACGAATAATCGACACTGAGCCTTCTTATAAAATATACCACGACGACCGTAGCGACAAACGCCACAATTGTGATAAACATTGCCTTATTTCCCAGCAGCCCGTCAACCACATAGCGGAATTTTTCCAGCGTCTCATCATCCTCAAAGGTGTTCAGCATGGACGCACTGTTCGTCATGTAATTCACCGTATAATATGCAACGGCGCCGCTCGCAACCGATACTGCCGAGACAGGCGTTCCGACAAGCCCCATTGCAATCGGCATGACATATGGTATCTTCAAAATGAAGCAGAGCGGCGTCAGCAATACCGCAATGGTGTCGCGCGGTGAAAACCGGAAGTAAAGGATAAACAGCAGCAGAAATACAACAAGCGCCACCCCCATGCATTCCAGGGAAAATTTGTACAGGTGCCCGAGCGTCACCGCAGCTGCCACAAACACGATAAAATTCATCGGCAAGAACGAGCACATCAGCGAGAGCACCATCACGACTACAAACCGCTTCAGCTCACCCATATAGCCGATGCTGCTGTTTATCATAACCAACGTCAACAGCGCCAGCAGAAACTTCATAACCGGCGTGATATATAATTCGTACTTACTATAAAACTTTTTTAACTGTTCTCTGTAAACCAAAAGGGTCGTCATGATTAAATCTCCTTGTAATCCCTGTTTTTTACTTCCTTATCATACAGATAGGAAAGTTTTTTGAGATTGTTGTAATAATTCTTCAGGCTCCTTCTCGCCTTTGTATACCGATACGTGTAAACGCCATAAGATACCATTGCATACGACGCTATAAAAATCAGGTAATCAACAATCGCCGTCTTTGCAAATCCGAACAGGTCCATCTTATAGATATCCGCCATAAAGACCTCAAAATCATACAGGATATACATCGCAAAGATAATTACAAACGCAATCGTACCGCTGATGATAGACTTAATCACCTGCAATCCAATATAATCACCACGGAAGTAACTGCCGATTGCCACGTTTTTCTTTCCCTCATCAGCCTCATAGCACGCCATTTTGGTCATCAGTTTGATTCTTTCTTCATTCAACATAAAATTTTTCCTTAAGCAATCCCGAAAAGTCTATTCCCTGTCAAGAAAACGCATCTTGTTTCCTGTGGACTGTACCTTCTTGGGCTCCACCAGAACAGCCTTTGGCTTGTTGATTGCACTTGACAGCGTGTTTGTCATCTCCCGCTTACATTTTTCGCAGTACTTTCCGGAACGAATCATTTCACCGCAGTTCTCACACGGAATTTTCACTGGTGAATCCTCCGTAAACTCAAGGCGTTCTTCCCTTATCCACTGCTGAATCTGACCCACTTCCACCTCGCACTGCTCCGCTACTTCCTTGATGTCCGCCATCTTGTTTTCACGGATATACTTCTTTACCTGCTGGAATTTTTCCTCAAGCTTCTCCTTGCATGCCGGGCAAATCGGCATCCCTCCAATGTGGTTAAAAATCTTTCCGCATTTTCTGCAATTTCTTACGTTCATTGAAATCCCTCCGTTTACATATTTTTTGCTTCCTTGCGACTATGTACCATACCTGATGGCGACTTACAGCCCCTCACCGATACAGAGCGTGATAAAGTAAACCGACCCGACGCCATGCCTCTTTAATTCCAGTGCCACGGCGTCTAGCGTACTACCCGTTGTATAGATGTCATCAACAAGAATCGTTTTATTTAATTTTACAACATCTGCGCTAATATTGAAAGCTTTTTTCAAATTATTTTGTCTTTCCTGTGCAGTAAGCTGTTTTTGTGGCAGTGTCCTCCTGATTCTCCTCACCAGATTATCATACATTGGTATTCCCGTAAGCCGTGACAGCTCCGCAGCGACAAGCTGTGCCTGGTTGTACCCCCTGCTTCTGAGCCTTGACGCATGAATCGGCACCGGCACTATGGAGTCCGCCCTCATCAGCCGGATCTCGTCCCCGAGCCTTTCCCAGATGTCCCTTGCATAGAATTTTGCATACTCACATCTTCCGCCATACTTAAAGCGGTAAATGCTCTTGCGCATGCTCTGGTAGTCATACAGCGCATAACCATGCTCAAAAACATGGCTCCGCCCCGCACAGTCCCCACAGTACATTCTTGCGTCATCCCCGAGCTGCTTTCCGCATCTTGCGCACCGCGGTTCCACAATATACCGCGGCTTCATCCTGCACCCGGTGCAAACACCCCCCTCGGCAGCCGGCACAATCCCGTCACATACCGGACACCTTGCAGGAAACAGGAGGTTTAGCAGCGCACTGCTCACCCGGCGTCCTCGTCCATTATCTCGCATATTCTTTCCCTTAATCCCGTATACCTTTTCTGCTCATTCTCATTTGCTATCATCTGCTCCACCGTGTCCCTGCTCCCAAGTATGGTCACACAGCTCTTTGCCCGCGTGACCCCCGTGTACAGCAGGTTCCTGTTAAACAGCATCCTCGGTCCTGACAGCAGCGGCATAATCACCGCCGGATACTCGCTGCCCTGGGATTTGTGTATGGTAATCGCATACGCCAGCTCAATCTCATCAAGCCCGTTCAAAGGATATGTAACCCTTCTCATGTCGTCATACTCCACCACGACGGTCTTTGCGGTCTCATTAATTTCTTTTATTATGCCCACATCACCGTTAAATACACCCTGCCCGCTGTCAACCGCAATGCCGTACTTGCTCACAATCTCCCACTCAAGCTGATAATTGTTCTTAATCTGCATCACCTTGTCTCCCAGCCTGAATATATTGTCGCCGTGGGCAATCTCCAGCTTTTCGGCTGACGGCGGGTTGAGGTATTGCTGTAAGATACCGTTTAACGTCTCAACGCCGAGTGCTCCCTTTCTCATCGGGGTAAGCACCTGGATGTCAAACATTCCGGCATGCACATACTTTGGCAGCTTTCCGGTTATCAGCTGTATCATGTGTTTATAGATGACATTGACGTTATCCCGCTCCAGAAAGAAAAAATCCCTGCTCTTGTTGTCAAGCTTTATCTGTTTTCCCTCATTGATTCTGTGGGCATTTACAACAATGTCGCTCTCACCTGCCTGCCTGAATATTTTCGACAAAACGACAGATGCAATGCATCCGCTTTCCATCAAATCCTTCAGCACCTGCCCGGGGCCGACTGACGGAAGCTGGTTCCTGTCCCCGACCATGACAAGTCTTGTTCCCGGGGCGACCGCCTTTAAGAGCGCATGAAACAGGTGAATGTCCACCATCGACATCTCATCAATAATCACGACATCCGCCTCTAGCGGATTCAGCTCATTCTTTTCAAAATGTACCGAGGATGCCTGCCTGTCATCCGACATATCCCCGTTTAGCTCAAGAAGCCTGTGAATCGTCTTTGCCTCAAAGCCTGTCGCCTCCGTCATGCGCTTCGCCGCCCTCCCCGTCGGCGCTGCCAGGAAAATGTCCATGCCCTCCTGCTCAAAGTAACGTATGATCATGTTAATTGTCGTTGTCTTGCCTGTTCCCGGTCCTCCTGACAGGATAAAGATACCGTTCTGCACTGCCTCCATCACGGCTTTTCTCTGCAATCCGTCCAGCTCCATCCGGCTGCTGTCCTCAATTTTTTTTATCTTTTTCTCAAGGCGCTCCATCTCAACCCTTGTAAACCGCTCCGCACCGTCAAAAGCCTGTCGGAGCTCATACAGCATCCTGGCACAGTTTAATTCCGCATAGTAATAGCTCATGCCATAGATGCATGTCATCTTCTGCGTGTCATCCAGCTTCCTTTCCTTGATAACCAGCTTCTTGTCAATCGCGAGGTTTGCAATCTGCGGCTCTATCTGTTCCGGCGTCAGCCCGAGCATTTCAGCAGCCTTATCCAAAAGCATTTCCTCCGGCAGAAACACATGCCCCTCTGCCCCTGCCTGCAAAAGCGTATACAGGATTCCACTCCGAATCCGGTAATCCGAGTCCGTATGGATGCCTATGCGCGAGGCAATCTCGTCCGCTATGCGGAACCCCACGCCCGACACATCCTCGGCAAGCCTGTAAGGATTCTCCTGCATGACCTTGTACAGTCCCATGCCATACTGTTTATAGATCTTGAGCGCCAGCGCATTCGAAATGCCATACTTTTGTAAAAAGAGCATTGCCTCCCTTACATCTTTTTTCTCCTCCACCTGCTCCGCAATTTCCCGCGCCTTGCGCTCGCTGATGCCTTTTATCTCGGAAAGCCTGTGGGGTTCCTCCTCGATAATCCGAAACGTGTCATCCCCGAACCGCCGGACAATACGTGCAGCCAGCGCCGCACCCACGCCCTTGATTGCGCCGGAACCAAGATAGCGCTCCACTGCGACCCTATCCTCCGGTGCGACAACCACGAAGCGTTCCACCTTGAACTGTGTCCCATAAACTGCATGTTCTATATAAGAACCCTCAGCCTCGATGCTCTCCCCCTCGTCCAGATTCGCAAAGATTCCTGTGCAGGTTATTTCCATATCCTCCACCTTGAGATTAATTACCCCATATCCGTTCTGGGGGTTTTTATATATAATATGCTCGACAAAGCCCTTTAGTTTATCCAAGATTTGCCTCCTTAAAAAGATGAGCGCCAGCGCGCTCATAATGGTCTGCGTTGTCGCAATTTCTTATAATCGAGTAGGGGAATGACCTTCTCTCCTACTCACCGCGCGCCCCATGCGCCGCCTTAGCGGCATACTTCCCCTGCATGGGGCTGTGCATAAAAGCAAAAAACCGACCTGTTTATGCAAACAAGGTCGGTTGTATGTTTACTCCTCCAAAGCTTCCTCCGGCTTTACCACACCAATGCCGTAATTCCGCTTCATCTGTTCATAAAGGGTATTTGCCAGCCCCAGTCCGCTGCCTTCCGTCACCTTGCCACATAACTCCTGCACCGCAAAATCCTTGAAATAATCTACCATCTTTGACGCATACCCATTTTCATCATCATCCGAGAAAACCTTTGTCGTCTCAAGCATGGAATTAAACACCTGCTCCATAAAATATGCCTCAAATTCCTTGCAGGCGTCCATGAGCTCCTTTTCATCCACCGATTCACCGCTGTTTTCAAGCTTGCTCTGAAGTGATGACGCCTTATTGCCTGAAGCCTGCTTTGTCAAATAATCCGCATATGCAGAACCTACTCCGCCAATATCCATTTTTCTTCTCTCCTTCTATGCAGCCGTTCGCCTCACCTATAACAGTTCAGCCTTCGGCTTCCTGTTACGAGCATCAAGCCATGAAAAACCACTTCGTGGTGGCTTGATGCATCTCAGCCACTACACATTCTTACGGACTTTGCAGCGCAGTGCAAAGTCCTGGGCTGAACAGTTACCCTCGCCTACCTCTTCAGCTGGTTTGCCTGCTGAAGCATCTCGTCGGAGGTTGTGATAACCTTACTGTTCATCTCATATGCACGCTGTGCGACGATAAGGTTTACCATCTCGTCCGCAATCTGTACATTCGAGCCTTCCAGGTAGCCCTGAATCAGCTTAGTCTTTGTCAGGTTCTCATTTTCAGCCTCATTCATTTCCTCACCGCTCGCATCCGTAACCGCATACAGGCTGTCGCCCTCTTTGCTTAAGCCTGCCGGATTGTTGAACTGCCAGAGACCGATTGTGATGTCAAGGCTCTGTGGGATCTTCCTGTCGTCAGGATAATACAGGGTGCCGTCCTTTCCGACTGTTATCTTGCTGGTAACTATATCGTCGTCCTCAAGGACAATCGGCTCACCCTCAGAGTCCAGTACAGGAAGTCCGTCTGTCGTCTCCAGCGTGATTCCCTCACTGCCGACTGCAAACACAAAGTTGCCGTTTCTTGTATAATATGTATTTCCGTCCGCTCCCCTGATTCCAAAGAAACCTCTTCCATTCAGGGCAAAATTTGCCTCCCCGGGTGTCTCAAGCAGATTTCCATCCGTAAAGATGGACGTGATGGACGAGTTTCTCACACCGAGCCCGACTTCCGCACCAATCGGCTTGTTTGCCCCATTTGCCGTGGTCGTCCTCGTCTGTATTGTCTGATATAAAAGTGATTTAAACTCCATAACCTCTGCCTTGTAACCCGTCGTGTTCACATTCGCGAGATTATTGGAAATATTGTCTACATTTAACTGCTGCGCAATCATTCCTGTTGCGCCTGTCCATAATGACCGTACCATTTATCTTCCCCTCCTACATGAAATCCCTTATCGCTACCCCGCTGTTAACCGGAAACCCTGTTGAGCGTCATTGACTTCTCAAGCGACTCGTCAAAGGTTGTCAGCATTTTCTGGTTTGCCTCATACTGCCTTGAAATCGTAATCATGTTTACCATCTCCTTGACAACGGATGCATTTGACATTTCAAGGTAGCCCTGGCGTATTTTGAAATTTTCAGCATCCTGTGACACCGCCCCTTCCTTGGCATCCCACATTGTCTCTCCATAATGGGTCAGATAATTGGTATCCTCAAATTCTGTTATTTTCAGGCTCGCCACAAGATCCCCATCCTGGAAAATATCCCCGGACTCATTGAATACGGTGCTGCCTGCCGTGGTCGACAGCTGTATCCTTCCATTCTCGCCAAGGACATAATCGCCGTCCTTCGTCACCAGATAACCGTCCTTTGTGAGTGTGAAGCTGCCTGCTCTTGTATATTTTGTAGAGGTCTCGCCCGACTTGCTGGTAAACTCAATGTTAAAGAAACCGTCGCCGCCAATGGCAATATCGTACGTATTCCCCGTATCACGAAGCGAGCCCTGGGAGAAATCGGTATAGGTCTCCCCTATCTTTACGCCAAGGCTCATCTTTCCGAGACGTTTTGGTGTGTTTGGATTTTCTGTGACATCCTTAATCTTCACCGCCATTACTTCCGAATAGGCCTGGCTTGTAGAACCTTCCTTTTTAAATCCGGTCGTATCTGCATTCGCAAGATTATTTGACATGATATCCATCCTGTACTGCTCATTTAACATACCAGTATAAGCTGTATATAAACCTCTAAGCATATGTTCCTCCTAATCTGATGCCCTGGAATCAGCATTATCAGGAGTAATCCTTACGGATTGTCAGTCGTCTCTTCCTCCTGCAAGGAACTCGACATACTTGCCTGTTCCTATGGCAACCGCAGTCATCGGATCCTCCGCGGTCATGGTATTGATACCGGTCCTTGACTCAATCAAGTCCTCCAGTCCGCGAAGCAGACTGCCGCCCCCTGTAAGGACAATGCCCCTGTCCGCAATGTCAGCGGCAAGTTCCGGCGGAGTCTTCTCCAAAACACTGTGTATCGTATCAATAATCTGGGAAGTTGTCTCACGAAGCGCTTCCTCAGTCTCCTCCGAAGAAACCCGGATGGTCTTTGGAAGCCCTGTGACCAGGTTGCGCCCCCTGACATCCATGTAATCAACTTCTGCCCTCTTAAATGCTGAACCAATTTTAATTTTAATGTCTTCTGCCGTTCTCTCCCCAATCAAAAGATTATGTTTCTTTCTCATGTACCTGACGATTGCCTCGTCAAAGTCATCTCCTGCAACCTTGATAGATGCACTCACAACGGTTCCGCCAAGTGATATCACTGCGATGTCCGAAGTGCCTCCCCCGATGTCCACAATCATATTTCCACAGGGCTTTGCAATGTCAATTCCAGCTCCGATTGCAGCCGCAATCGGTTCCTCAATAATCTTGACATCCCTTGCACCTGCCTGATACGTAGCGTCCTCGACTGCCTTTTTTTCCACTTCCGTCACGCCGCTTGGCACACACACGGCAATAACAGGTTTTCGGAATGTCTTCCTTCCGAGCGCTTTCTGGATAAAGTGTTTCATCATCTGCTCTGTCACTTTATAATCAGAAATAACTCCCTGCCTTAACGGTCTCACTGCCACAATGTTGCCCGGCGTCCTTCCAAGCATAAGGCGTGCATCCTCTCCAATGGCTTTAATTTTATTCGTATCCCTGTCAAAGGCAACAACGGAAGGCTCTTTCAGAACAACTCCCTTGCCTCTGATATAAACGAGTATACTTGCGGTTCCAAGGTCAATTCCAATATCTGTGTATTGCATGGCTGTATGCCCCTTTCTTCATTCATAATCTGAAACATGTCCTAACTGGTAAAATCAGGTTATCTATCTCTGCTTAATCAATCGCGTTATATGCTACCTTAGTATTCCCATTACAGTTTTATCTATTATGGTATACTGCAACTAAGCCATTATAACCTAATTTAACCATTTTTCAAAGGGGTTTAATACTTTTTTTACAATAAAAACTTCTGAAACCTCAAAAAAAGCCATTCAAGTTACTTTACAACAACTATATCGGCCGTTTTTTCACAATACTTTAGTTATTTTCAAAATATTATGTAAATTCATTATATTATCTGACAATTCATTTGTCAATAGCAGACTGTGCCCCCTCTGGCCAGACAGACACGGTTTGTTTGTCACTGTTCACTCCGTTCCAGCAGCGTCTGTTATGAATCAGACTCCGCATCCGATGCGGAATAGCTGCCAAAGCTTCCCGATGCAGCCGATGCCATTGTACACCTTCCGTCAAAGGATGCGCCCTCATCAATCACAATGGAGCCTGCGACAATGTTTCCTGCAATCTTACCAGTTGACAAAAGCTCAAGCTTTCCCTGTACCGTGATATCGCCGTCTACCCTTCCTGATATGATGACACTCTGCGCCGTAATATTTCCTTTCACCTGACCTTCGGAACTCAGAATAAGCTTCTTTTCACAGGAACAGTTCCCATTGATGACACCGTCTATCCGTATGGTCTCGGCCGATGTCAAGTCCCCATCGAACGTTGTCCCCTGCCCAATCAGCGTGCTGACCTTCTCGCGTCCCTCGTCTGCATATGATGAATTTTTTCCTTTTCCTAACATGATTTTATCCTCCATTTCTAACCTTTTGCTTCCAGTACCAACAGCGGGTCAATCGCCTGGCCATCATAGATAACCTGGTAATCCATCTGTGTCTCCTCCCTGTTGATTACAATCAGTGTATCCCGAATCTGAACCTGTTCTCCGACTTCTACTTTTACCTCGGCTTCCCGCATACACATATAGCGCGATTTGTAGCCGTTTCCATGCTCCACTTCTATTATAAGCGGATAGGTGTCGTCCGATTCGATTAAAGTTACCGTTCCATCGCCGGCAGCAATAATACGGTCTTCCAGCTGTGTACTAATCGAAAAGTAAGGGTGCTCCTCGGAATACTGTTCTTTTAATATCCCGACTCCTGTGTAAGGGTTCTGGCTTGGAATCGAAGTGTCCCTCTGTGTTTCCTGCACTTGCGTTTCCTGCGTTGTGGCGTCTGCCAGTCCTGCCTCCTTCAGCGTATCGTTTTCCTTCGCCAGGGCGGCATTTTGTGCGTTCAGGGATTCCTTTTCACTTTCCAGCTGCTTCACTTGCTGTTCACTTGCAACCAGCTTCCGCCGCAGGTCAGACTCTGTCCTGTAGTGTGTCCCCGACCGGAACATGATCCATGCCAGGGCGACACAAATCAGGAGCATCAGGACGATCAGCAGACGTAAAGTCAAAATCGAGACATAAAAATGCCTGCTTTCTTTTCCCGTGTTGGAGACAAGCAGAAGCGAAAAGGATTCCTTGCGCCTGTGTCTTTGCTGTTTCATAAAAGAATCTCCATTCTGCAATCTATACTGGCGGTCGAAAAGACTGACCGCTCAGTATAATGTGATGCACACAGCCGCATAAGGAAATATGCCGCTTCGCGGCTGCGGCTGGCGCAATACTCACGGCAGATTTCATCTGTCGTGAGTATAAAATAAATAGTGGCTTTTTAAAGATTTTATCACAAAATAGGAAAAAGTCAAATTAAAACCCCCCGATACGCAAAACCGGGGGGCAATATGACAACCTCGGCATGGCAAAAGAGGATGTTTTTCTTATTTCCTTGCCCGCTCAAGCATTTTCTTTACATAAATTCCCGTATAGGAACCCGGACATACGGCAATCTGCTCAGGCGTTCCCTCTGCAATGACGGTTCCGCCGCCATCCCCGCCTTCTGGCCCGATATCAATAATATAATCGGCAGTCTTAATGACATCAAGGTTATGCTCTATCACAACGACCGTGTTTCCGCCCTCGGCAAGACGCTGCAAAATCTCCACAAGCTTGTGCACATCCGCAAAATGAAGTCCCGTCGTCGGCTCGTCCAGAATATAAATTGTCTTTCCAGTGCTTCTGCGGCTGAGCTCCGTGGCAAGCTTAATGCGCTGTGCCTCACCTCCAGACAGTGTTGTGGACGGCTGTCCCAGCCTGATATAGGAAAGCCCCACGTCATACAGTGTCTCTATCTTTCTCCTGATGGAGGGCACGGCGTCGAAGAATGTCATTGCCTCCTCGACAGTCATGTCAAGCACGTCGTAGATGCTTTTCCCTTTGTACTTGACATCCAGTGTCTCCCTGTTGTAGCGTTTTCCCTGGCACACCTCGCAGGGGACATATACATCCGGGAGAAAGTGCATCTCTATCTTGATGATTCCATCCCCGCCGCACGCCTCACAGCGCCCGCCCTTCACATTGAAGCTGAAGCGTCCTTTGCTGTAGCCTTTCGCCTTTGCGTCGACTGTCGATGCAAACAAGTCCCTGATTTGGTCAAATACACCCGTGTATGTTGCCGGATTCGACCGCGGTGTCCTGCCGATTGGCGACTGGTCGATGGCAATAATCTTGTCAAGCTGTTCCGCACCTTCTATTTTCTTGAACTTTCCGGGTATCGTGCGCGCCCTGTTGAGTTTTTTCGCCAGATACTTATACAAAATCTCATTGACAAGGGACGATTTGCCTGAGCCGGACACGCCAGTCACACAGGTAAAGATGCCCAGCGGAATCTTGACATTGACCTCCTTGAGGTTATTTTCCGCAGCCCCCTTCACGGTCAGCCAGCCGCTCGGCTTCCTTCTCGTCTCCGGCACTGGAATCCGCAGCCTGCCGCTTAAATACTGTCCCGTAATTGATTCCGGCACCTGCATAATCTCCTGTGCCGTTCCCTGTGCAATCACCTCGCCCCCATGCTCGCCGGCGCCCGGACCGATGTCAATCACATGGTCTGCCGCAAGCATGGTATCCTCATCGTGCTCCACGACAAGAAGCGTATTGCCCAAATCCTGTAAATTCCGCAGTGCGGCAAGCAGCTTGTCGTTGTCCCGCTGGTGCAGCCCGATACTGGGCTCATCCAGAATGTAGCACACGCCGACAAGCCCTGAACCAATCTGCGTCGCCAGCCGGATACGCTGCGCCTCGCCCCCCGACAGGGAAGCCGTCCCCCTTGACAGGCACAGATACTCAAGCCCGACGCTGGACAGGAAGCCCACCCTTGCCTTTATTTCCTTTAAAATACGTTTTCCGATGAGCTGCTGCTGTCTGGTAAGCTCCATCGTGCCCAGAAACTCATAAAGGTTTTTGATGGACATTGATGTAATCTCATAAATATTCTTGTCGCACACGGTAACCGCAAGCGAGGTTTTCTTTAGCCGCCTGCCCCCGCACTCCTTACAGGGCGTGATGCGCATAAAGGTTTCATACTCCTGCTTGATTCCCTCCGACGCCGTCTCCCTGTACCTGCGCTCCACATTTTTAATCAGTCCCTCAAACGCAACCGGGTACGTTCCCTCACCGCGCTGCCCCTTATAGTGCACCGTGACCTCTTTTCCCCCTGTTCCGTTGACAATGACATCCTGCGCCACATCCGGCAGCTCCTCAAACGGCGTGTCAAGAGAAAAGTGGTACTCCTTGCAAAGCGCCTGCAAAATGGCGTTGGTAAAGCTGCTTTTGTCCGCGCAGGACTGCCACCCCATAACCGTGATTGCACCCTGATTGATGCTGAGGCTCCTGTCCGGAATAATCAGGTCAATATCAAACTCCATCTTATAACCCAGCCCGAAACACTCGGGGCAGGCGCCAAACGGATTGTTGAACGAAAAACTCCTCGGCTCCACCTCGTCAATGCTGATATTACAGTCCGGGCAGGCAAAGCTGTCGGAAAAGTTCATCATCTCGCCGTCAATGACATCCACCATCAAAAGCCCGTCGGAAAGTGCCATGACATTTTCGATGGAGTCTGTCAGTCTCCGCTCGATGCCATCCTTAATCGCAATTCTGTCCACGACGACTTCGATATTGTGCTTGATATTTTTCTCAAGCTTGATGTCCTCGGACAAATCATACAGGCTGCCGTCAATGCGCACGCGCACGTAACCGCCCTTCTTTGCGCGGTCAAGCACTTTGGCATGCTCGCCCTTTCTGCCGCGCACGACAGGCGCCAGGAGCTGAAGCCTGGTGCCCAGCGGCAGCTCCATAATCTGGTCTACCATCTGGTCAATGGTCTGGCGCTTGATTTCCCTGCCACAGTTCGGGCAGTGCGGGATTCCAATCCGTGCATATAACAATCGAAAATAGTCATAGATTTCCGTCACCGTCCCGACTGTCGAACGCGGATTCCTGTTCGTTGATTTCTGGTCAATCGAGATTGCCGGCGACAGCCCGTCAATGCGCTCCACATTCGGTTTCTCCATCTGTCCCAAAAACTGCCTTGCATAGGAGGACAATGATTCCATATAACGCCGCTGTCCTTCCGCATATATCGTGTCAAAGGCAAGGGAGGACTTTCCTGAGCCAGACAGGCCAGTCAGCACGACAAATTTATTCCTGGGAATATCGAGATCTATATTTTTTAAATTATGTTCATTTGCCCCGCGAATCTTGATGACCTCGCTTTTGGGAAGCATTTTCAGTTGTTCCTTATCCATACCTGTACCGTACCTTTCTATTAAAATGTAATGCCATCAAAGCCCTTCTGTCAAATCCTTCAGCTGTTTTCTGAGTTCTATCATCTTGTCGCGAAGCTCCATCGCTGCCTCAAAGTTGAGGTCGGCTGCCGCCTTGCGCATATTTTTCTCAACCGTGGCAATCAGCTTCTTGAGTTCCTTCTCATTCATGGATTCCGGATCCTTGGCAAATGCCTGCTCCTCCTTCGCCACCGCTTTTGATATGCTGATTAAATCCCTTACCGCCTTCTTGATTGTCTGTGGCGTAATGCCGTGTTCGTCATTATACTTCTGCTGAATTGCACGCCTTCTCGCTGTCTCGTCAAGCGTCACCTGCATGGAATCGGTAATCGTGTCTGCGTACATGACGACATGCCCCTCCGCATTTCTGGCGGCGCGCCCTACCGTCTGAATCAGGGATGTCGCCGAGCGCAGAAATCCCTCCTTGTCCGCGTCGAGAATCGCCACAAGCGATATCTCGGGAATGTCAAGCCCTTCCCTTAACAGATTGATTCCCACGAGCACGTCAAAGACATCCAGACGCATGTCCCGGATAATCTCCGCACGCTCCAGCGTATCAATGTCTGAATGAAGATACTTCACACGCACACCCACCTCGGACATATATTTTGTCAAGTCCTCTGCCATGCGCTTTGTCAGTGTTGTCACCAGGATTTTATTATGCTTTGCGGTTTCCGCATTTATGCGCGCTATCAGGTCGTCAATCTGCCCCTCCACCGGATGTATCTCAATCTCCGGGTCAAGCAGACCTGTAGGTCTGATAATCTGCTCCGCGCGCAGCAATTCGTGCTCCCGCTCATACTCGTTCGGTGTTGCCGACACAAAGAGCATCTGGTCAATCTTTCCCTCAAACTCATCAAATTTCAGCGGTCTGTTGTCGAGCGCCGAAGGCAGGCGGAAGCCATACTCCACCAGCGTATTTTTCCGCGAGCGGTCGCCTGCATACATGCCCCTTATCTGCGGAATTGTCATATGGGACTCATCGATGATAATCAGAAAATCATCGGTAAAAAAGTCCATCAGACAGTATGGCGGCTCTCCCTCCTTCGTCCCATTGAGATGTCTCGAATAATTCTCAATCCCGGAACAGAAGCCAGTTTCCCGCAGCATTTCAATGTCAAAATTGGTGCGCTCCGAAATCCGCTGTGCCTCAAGCAGCTTGTCCTCACTCTTAAAATAGCGGACCCTCTCCTTCATCTCCGCCTCAATCACCTCGCATGCCTTGGCAATCCGTTCTGGTGCAACAACATAGTGCGATGCCGGAAAAATTGTCGTGTGCTCAAGCGTGGCAGTGACCTTGTTCGTAACCGGGTCAATCTCGGCGATGCGGTCAATCTCATCCCCAAAAAACTCCACACGTATCAGGCATTCCCCGCCCTGCGCCGGATGAATGTCCACAACATCACCGTGCACGCGGAACCGTCCCCTGTCCAAATCCACGTCATTTCGTTCGTACTGCATATCAATCAGCGCATGAATCACCTCGTCCCTGTCCTTTTCCATGCCCGGACGCAGGGAGAGCATCATTCCCTGGTACTCATCCGGACTTCCCAGACCATAGATACAGGAAACACTCGCCACCACCACGACATCCCGCCGCTCAGTCAGCGACGCCGTGGCAGACAGGCGCAGCTTGTCTATCTCATCATTCACGGCGGAATCCTTTGCAATATACGTATCGGAGGACGGAATGTAGGCTTCCGGCTGGTAATAATCATAGTAGGACACAAAATACTCCACTGCATTCTCAGGGAAAAATTCCTTGAACTCGCCGTAAAGCTGTCCCGCCAGGGTCTTGTTGTGGGCTATGACAAGGGTGGGCTTATTCAACGCCGCTATGATATTTGCCATGGTAAAGGTCTTGCCGGAACCAGTGACCCCGAGAAGCGTCTGGAACTGGTTGCCCTCCCGGAAGCCCCTGACAAGCTCCGCGATTGCCTCCGGCTGGTCACCGGTGGGCTGGTATTCCGAATGTAACTTAAACTGTTCCATATAATCCTCCATTCCTGCCATATATACTCATGACAGATGAAATCTGCCGTGAGTATCGCGCCAGCCGCAGCCGCGAAGCGGCATATTTCCTTATGCGGCTGTGTGCAAAACTTTATACTGAGCGGCCATTCTTTTCGACCGCCAGTATAAAATCGTTCGCTGCACATGATTCCCTCGCAAAAATGCGTATGTATATTCGCAAACATATATTCTTTTCTAGTATACCACAAAAAATAAAAAAGTATAGAGGGTTTCTATACTTTTTTGTAAAAACGGATAAATTTCATCCGCCACCTTTCTGCCTGTCGATTCGCTCGAAATTATGTATCCAGTCTGCCTTGAAAAAATATAACAGGAACACGACGCAGCTTGTCCCCCAGGTCAGCGGGTATGCGGTGAACACGACCTCAATGTAAGGGTAAAAATGCAGCATCAGTGTGATATATGCCACACGCAGCACACACCAGAACCCCAGCATGGTGAACATCGGAACCGTGGCTTTCCCCGCGCCACGCATTATTCCCGCAATGCAGTGTGCCAGCGCCAGCATACAGTAAAAAAGCGCCTCGACGCGTGCCTGCCGCACGCCAAATGCAATCACATCCGGAGAGTCGCTGAATATCCCGATGAATACCGGCGCGCACATCCAAAAGACCACCCCGATTAACTCTGCCATGGAGACTGAACAAAGAATGCCAAAACGCACCCCTTTTTTTACCCGGTCATATTTCTTTGCACCCAGGTTCTGCCCCACAAAGGTGGACAGTGCCTGCGCAAAACATGTAATCGGCAGGAATGCGAACCCTTCTATTTTCGCGTAGGAACCGCATCCTGCCATCGCGGATGGGCCAAACGTGTTGATATTGGTCTGCACGACCAGATTTGCCATGGCAATTACGGAATTCTGCACGCCTGACGGCAGACCGAAGCGGATAATGTTTTTCAGGCTCTCCCAGTGGAACCTGACTGCCTTCAGCTGAAGCCGGTATTCCGTCCTGCACCGGATCAGCTGTATCAGACAGAGCAGCACGCTGATTCCCTGTGATATGGTGGTCGCAATCGCCGCCGCACCCACGCCGAAATGGAAACCGCCTACCAGCACCAAATCCAGCACCACATTGACCACGGAGGATATAATCAGATAATAGAGCGGGTGCCTGCTGTCCCCCACAGCCTGCAAAATGCCGACAAAAATATTGTACATTACTGTAAAAACAGCCCCGCAGAAATAAAACCGGAAATACTCCACCGACTGGGGAAGCACATTTTCCGGAGTCCGCATCCACCGAAGGATAGTCGGCGTAAAACATACCCCCAGAACGGTCAGCAGAATGCCCGCCGCAAGACCAAAAGCCACATCCGTATGGATGGAAAGCCGCATCGCCCTGTAATCCTTCGCGCCGTATTCCTTGGCTATCATGACACCGGCACCCATGGCAACGCCGCCGAAAAACCCGACCATCATAAAAATCAGGCTTCCCGAGGAGCTGACTGCCGCAAGCGCCTCATCCCCCAAATATTTCCCTACAATCAGCGAATCAAACGTGTTATAGAGCTGCTGGAACACCTGTCCCAGAAAAATCGGCAACGCAAAAAATAATATTTTCTTCCATATTGCCCCCTCCGTCAGGTTATTTTTTTCCTGTCCGGCTGAATTTTCTCTCTCTTTTCCCATCCCTGACCATCCTCCAAGGTTTCACCAGAATCTTTCTTTTCTCAATCATAACAGAAACACGGTGAAATTACATGATACAAAAAGGACGCCGCTGCCGGCACCCTTCATGATTCCCTGTTATTCTTTTATTTCATCGATATCCGTAAGATTTACCCCTGCCACATTCAAAAAACTTTTCAGATATAAATATTCTTTCTTTAAACTGCCATATGTTTCTGTTGCGTTTTCTTTCCGCGCGATTAACATATGTCTTTGGATTTTGATAAAGTCCTCCATCGCCTTTTGCGTTATCTCTAAATCTGCATGAGGCATTATGTACCACCTCCCAATCCCAAAACTATACTATTTTATTATTAGTATAACACAAAAGGCAAAAAAGTACAGCGGGTTTTATACCTTTTTGCAGGGATTTTTACCTATTGCTTATTGTTAATTTGTCCTGTCCCCCATATAATAGGATTATGCAGGGAGGCATTGGCTGATAGGAGGATAAGGCGATGAGACGCAGATTTAACACAACAGGTTCATGCAGTGTGGACAAACATTATATGGTACGGCTCGATGACCGGCTGAAGAAGATAAAGGACGATTATGTTGATTATGGCAGCTATTTTGTCATCAACAGGGGACGCCAGTATGGGAAGACGACGACGTTAAAGGCTTTAAAAAAATACTTATCGGAAGAATATACTGTTATATCACTGGATTTTCAGGAGCTTGGTTCTGCGGAATTTGCAGACCAGTCAAAGTTTGCATGTGCTTTTGCAAAAGTATTTATGCGCTCAGCCAGAACCAGCCAGTTAAGCGATACCATGGAACTGCTTGAGCCACTGGCGGGGGTTTATGATATTAAAAACCTGAAACTAAAACTGCGTCCTGAATCGGAGCACCAGTACAACAGCCCATGGAATATCCCATTGGCAATAAAACAATTATAGAGGCAGTAGTATAGTTAATATACAAAAAATACATGCGAAAAAGACCGCCAGGTTATCTGGTCGGTCTTTTTCGTATATATTAGATTAGGTTAGCGTGATCGTAATTTACTGCAAGAGTGAAAGTACACCCTGGTTTGCCTGATTTGCCTGTGCAAGGATTGACTGTCCTGCCTGCAGGAGTACCTGGTTATTGGAGTAGCTTACCATCTCCTCAGCCATATCTGTATCACGGATTGCTGACTCTGCCGCCGTCGTGTTCTCTACAACGTTATCCAGGTTTGCGATGGTGTGCTCCAGACGGTTCTGCATTGCACCGAGGATGGAACGCTGTGTGGAAACAACCTTAAGTCCCTCTGCAACGACATCAATTGCTGCTGTCGCATTATCACCTGTCGCATCCACGATACCGATGGACTTGCTCTTTAACTTGTTGATGCCAAGACCCGCTGCTGACATCGTGTCAATTGTTCCGCTAATCTTGTTCTCAAGGTCAGAATCTGAACCCGCATGAACCGTGAATGTCAATGCTGCGATCAAAGGCTCGGATACCGTCTTGACATAGAATTCAATCTTTGTGGAATCCTTCTTGTCATCAGGTGTTCCGGCTCCCTGCTCCACTTCCATGGTTGCCGCCTTATCGCTGAACAAGCCTCCTGTGTAATCACCATTATCATTAAAATATTTGTAGAGAGCCATGCTGGATACACGATTACCGTTCGAATCATAAAGCTCACGCTCTGCCGTTGCACCTACAAAATCATTCTTGGTCAGAACCCTGTCGCCTGTAATGGCTTCCCCAAGCACAGTGGCACCTGCCGTTGTTGCCCCATCTGCTTCCGAAAGCATTCTGTAACGATCCTTTACTACATACTTTCCGTCTTTGATTTCGATATAATCTGACAAGTCTTCCTGCTTTGACAGATGGATAATATTCTTTGTCTCTGTATCATACATATAAGTATCATTTGTGGAATGTGTAATATTTCCCTTGTCATCCTTCTTCAATGTTGATGTCGCAACATCTGCATCAGCAGCGCTCAGATTTGTATTCTTGAATGCGACATACTTATTGTTGAATACAGCAGCCGTAACTGAAGAGCTTGTGCCAACTGTAGTACCATCTGCAAGATACTTTGTATAATCGCTGCCCTTTGTTATAACGTCTGCAGTCATAGGGCTGCTTGAATTGGAATCTTTAATATCCGCGCCTACCACATAGACATTCTCCGTACTGTCATAGTCCACCTTAAGTCTTACCGGAGAGTTTGAAGGAAGCACATCACTTTTAACCAGTGAAGTTCCTGTCTGGTCAATCTTATCATCCTCAATAAGGCTGAATGTATGTGACAGCTCCTTGGGGAGTGTTTCATCACCCTTTAAGAGATAGAGCTCATTGAACTTTGTCGTCTCTGAAATTCTGTCAACCTCCGTCACGAGCTGGTCTATCTCGTCCTGAATGTACTGACGGTCTGTCAAGGAGTTCGTACCGTTTGCCGCCTGTACGCAAAGCTCGTTCATTCTCTGAAGCATATCCTGCACTTCCGCAAGTGCACCTTCCGCTGTCTGTACACACGAGATTCCATCCTCCGCATTTCTGGAAGCCTGGCCGAGACCACGGATCTGTTTTCTCATCTTCTCTGATATAGCAAGTCCTGCAGCGTCATCTGCTGCCCTGTTTACGCGATAACCGCTTGAAAGTTTCTCTGTAGAATGTGATGAAGCTTTTGTATTAATGTTCAACATTCTGTTTGCATTCATAGCTTTGAGATTGTGCTGTACTACCATATTTTTCTCCTCCTTCAGCAGCCCAGGACATCCGTTTCGCCAAGCAACCTTCCTATACAATTATTCTTTTGATTATTATCTTTTTCCCCTTGAATCAATCAAAGTTATTGTTAATATTTTCTGTAACTCCATTTACAGTATATATATCGTCTGAATTTTCTGAAAACTTAGTTATGTGTGCATTTTTTTTGAATTTTTTTAAATATTGCACCATATCCTGCCAACAATTTCCGCAATTGCGCTTATTAAGGAATACTTTTGCAGAACCTTTACTATGCTATCCCAGCAATGACAGTGCCAGGTTATTCGACTGGTTTGCCTGCGCAAGCATCGCAGTTCCTGACTGTTCCAATATATTGAAATTGCTATATTGAATCATTTCCTTCGCCATATCCGTATCGCGTATCCGGGACTCCGCAGACTGTGTATTTTCCGACGCGTTCTTGTCAACGGCAAATGCGTGTTCCAGCCTGTTCTGGTACGCGCCAAAAACGGAACGCTGGTGGCTCACAATCCGGAGGGCACCGGTAAGCGTATCCAGTGTCTTTCCTGCCTCCTCCTCTGTCAGCACATTGGTGTCTGTCATTCCAAGCGTCGCCAGACGGAGACATTCATACTTCATCGGTATCTTATCTATCACATTTGCACCGCTATGGATGGATAAATCAATGTCATCATAATCATAGTCAATCAAATACCGCTTAACCTGTATGGGTGAATTGTTGAAACTATAATGCTGGTTATAAAAATAGCTGTTATTCGTACTATTCGTCTGCAAGTCAACAACTGTTCTGCTGTTCAGCGCATCCCGAACCTTGTTAAATATTGTCTGCTCCGTGTCACTTGGACTTACGCTTATTGACATGTAGAAAGAACCGACTGCATTGCTTGTCTGTCCTTTTCCATAAGTATAATCATTTTTTGACCGCAAATCAAAACTAATCTGTATGGTTCCACCGTGGTCACAATCACCGCCATTTGCCGCCGTCAGCAGACCTGCCACATCCGCCGAGCCTTTCTTTCCGGTCAGTGCCCCCATAAGCCCTTTCAAATCTCCGCTTGCGGAGTGTGTTATCGTGCTCTTCCTGCGGCTTCCGTCAGAATAGTATGACCAGTCCCACCAATAGCCATAGTCATCATCGTCACGGTCACTTGGTGCCCAGTACGATATTGACGAAGATGTCCCCGTCACCGTCCCAATCCCATCCATTTCAAATTCAAAAACCCAGGGTTGTGTGTCATTTCTCGCCGCAGCCACAGTAGTCGCCGAAGGTCCGGCTATCATATTTCCATTCCGGCTGGACGGTTCTATATAACTATCACTCCCATTATTAAAATCAAATGGTGTATTATTCGTGGCATTCGTCCGGGATGCATACGCTGCTGTGTATACAATGCTTGCACTTCCCATATGCATCGCCCCTCCCTTATTTGGCTCCTCAAATGAAGCCGAAATCGAACTGTACGGATGCGAGTATACATATGTTCCATTCAACGCTTTTATAATATCCGGCTGCCGGGAATCGGAAGATACTGAAAAAGATACCGGGAAATCAAATACCGGATTGCCCGCACTGTCAAACAAATCCTTATCCTCGGGTCTGAAATAATCTGCAATCTGGAACGACCAGTTATTTTTTGCATTAAACTTATCCCAGCCGATCACGGAAGTCTGGTAATCCGTTCCATTGTATCCTGTCCACGAAAGCACCATTCCTGTTTCATCTAACTGGATTGCATAATTGTTTAAAGAAATTTTATCATAATTATCATTTGTGACTGTGCGGTTCAGATAAGGCGTCGACGGGGTTGCCGACTGGACCATCAAATCCCCCATGACATTTATTACCGGGTGTTCCGTGTCCTCCCAAATCTTACGCTCATTAAATGAAGTCGTGACAAAAATGCGCTCCATTTCACTTTTAATCTGCTGCACCTCACGGTTGATATGCTCCCTGTCGGACGGTGAATTTGTTCCGTTTGCCGCCTGTACTGCAAGCTCATTCACACGCTGCAGCATATCATGCACTTCACTCAACGCCCCATCTGCAACCTGGACATATCCGATTCCGTCCTCTATGTTCCTCGCCGCCCGGTCCAGCCCCCGCACCTGTTTGCGCATCTTCTCGGATATTGCAAGCCCCGCCGCATTGTCAGCCGCCCTGTTAATCTGGTAACCTGACGACAGCTTTTCCGTACTTTTCGCCCTGCCGGAAGCCACAATGCCCATATGCCTTCCGGCATTCATTGCCTCCAAATTATTTTTGATTACCACCCTTATATCCTCCTAGCATTTTTCTATGTTAGTAGCTTCATAACGCCATTCGCCGCCTGTGCCGCCTGAACAAGGACAGACTGTCCAGCCTGCTGCAGAATCTGGTTATTGAAATACTTCACCATCTCCTCCGCCATATCCGTATCCCGAATCCCTGACTCCGATGGCTGTGTATTTTGCACCACATTGTCCAGGTTCCGGATGATACGCTCAAGCCGGTTCTGATACGCCCCCAGTGTCGACCGCTGTGAAGATACCCTGCCAAGAGCAAAAGCAACCATGTCAATCAAACGTGTCGCACTATCCTCCGTAGATACATCCACGCCCTGTATTCCTATCTGACTACAGCTGATTCCCTCAATAAACAGAGTCATTCTCTCATCATACTCCGCACCGACCTGTAGCTTCAGCCCGCCTGTCAGTGTAACCTCTTTCCATAACACGCCGCCAGGAACACCATCTGTATCCCCAGTTCCACCTGTACTTCCCGTTCCGCCGGTTCCGCTGATGCCTACCCCGGTTCCATCCTTGTACGCACTGCCTTCTGACATGACCGGATACCCCTGTGGATACTGGTTTGCAACATCGCTGTTGTTCGGATCCGGCATAAACGGTCCGACTGTGCATTTTGTGCTGCCCTGTCAAGCCCCCTTATCTGCTTTCTCATCTTTTCACATATGGACAACCCTGCCGCATCATCTGCCGCACGGTTCACACGGTAACCCGAAGACAGCTTCTCTGTAATACCGTCTCCCTTCCTAGTGATAATTCCAGATTGTCTTTGCGCATTGATTGCAGATATATTATGTGAAATTACCACTTCTCGCCCCATTGACATAACAACTGTACCATATTTAATATATCGTCAAACAATTATGTAAATATTATGTATTTTCGCAAAAATATATACATTTTGTGCAATTCCACGATAAAAAATCCATAACTATAATTCTACCCTATTGCAATTTCCCTACTTGCGCGCCGGGCGTCCGTCAGCTTGCTGACATATTTCATTTGGACGCCCATGTGCATAAGGAACTGTTCAGAAATTACTCATGACAAGTAATTTCTGAACAGTTCCTAAGCAAAAAAAGCCGCCAGGCGGCGGCAATTCTTTTGTCTGTATATTCATTTATGTGTGGAACAACTGATTTTCCTGCTGTTCCTTACATTCTGCAAATTTTTGTTTGAACAGTTCTGCCATCTTGATGTCTCCAGTATCATAAATATCCCTGAATCAGGTGCGCATAACAGCGCAGCAATCCCTCGCCAAGCGTATCCGCATCCGGCATCAGGGTAGCTTTCAGGTACAATACCATCGCCTTCAGGCGCTGGCCGCAGTTCCAAAGCAGCTCTGCGTACGCCTCTACAAATCTGGAAGTTGCGCATCGCGATGCATATTTCTGAGCCAGTGCCAGTGCGTCTTCCATGCGGCCTGCATTTCTATAGGTTTTCATAAGTGACACAAGCATCAGCTGCACATATGGCTTTGTGGTTTCTCCATCCATAGCCAGCGACTTTTCATATGCCGTGATTGCCTCTGTATGGTTTCCGATAACCGCCTGGGACTGTCCTATCTGAAAATATATATACGCATTTTCCGGCTCGCTTTCAGCCTGGCGGTACAGAAGTTCAAGGTTCCGGCGTTGCTTTTCTGCCATCTTTTCCCCGGAAAGCGCATAACCGTAATGTATCAGCTCCATCGGAATGTCAAATCCCTGGAGCGCTTCCCCATCCGGTGCGCCTATTCTTCTAATCTGCTCATGAATTGGCGCCGCAAACTCATACTCCTTCCTGTTATACAGGCGCACGATTTCATCAGTCTCATAATCCATGCCGCCATCTGCCGACCGCTTTACATTTTTAACAACCAGCCTTCCAACCGAGTGCGGGAACTGCCCTATCAGCTCTCCGAACCGGTCCATGTCCAGTTCCTGAACCTGCTCGTCACAGTCAATCGCCAGAATCCAGTCATTGGACGCCTTTCCTGCACAAAAGTTCCTCGCCTTACTAAAATCGGCGCACCACGCAAAGTCAAACAATCTGTCGGTGTATTTTTCTGCCAGTTCCTTTGTCCTGTCAGAAGAACCGGTGTCGGCAACGACGATTTCAAATCCGTACCGCGAAACGCTTTTCAGGCACTGCTCTATGTACTTCTCTTCATTCTTTGCTATAATGCAAACTGAAACTGGTAATGCTGCCATCTATCTCCACCATTTCACATTTAACCTAGGAAGCGAGCAGCCCTGCCACGGTCTCCGCAATCTGGTTTGCCTGTGCAAGAAGTGCATCGTCTGCCTGTTCCAGTATCCGTCTGTTTGACGCGCTTATCATCTCATCCGCCCGTTCCGCACTGATTGATGTGCTGCCTGATTCTGATGCCGCCCTGACTGCCTTATCCAGATTGTCAAGCGCCTGCGCAGATAGCTTTAATGATGCCGCATCACTTTCCTGCGGTTCTGCCATACTCTGCTGAGGCACAGTTTTTTCCTGTTTCCTGTCCGCATACGTCTCCTTGACCCTTCCGTTTCCGATTGCAACATTATTTTTGATATCCATATCCATACTCCTTCCTTTTGGGTAACGTAATAACTTTACTTCTATGTTAATAATAGCAAAGTTATCTGAATATGTCAACTCTGCCCTTCAAATTGTGCGAAAATTAAGATTGTTTTTCTTATTTGCAGACTAATAGGGCATAATTTTCAATTTATATTTCAGTTGTTATGCGGAATATTTCACCATCTCCATAGCCATGTCTGTATCTCGAATCACAGATTCTGCACCAGTCGTGTTCTCCACAACGTTATCCAGATTTCTGATTGCATGTTCCAGACGGTTCTTGACTGCCCCGAGCGCGGAACGCTGCGTCGATACCCTCTGCAACGCGTTTGCGTCCCTTGTACTCATCCTTCTCATCGAAATACTTATTGGGTACCACACCGGATACCTCTTTGCCATCCGTGTCGTAGCGTTTCTGCATGGACTCATTGCCCTTGGAGTTATCGCTGTATAATTTGCCATGTTATCATAATCATTACTTTGAATTGCACTGCCTGAATCTGCAACTGTCTGAATCCCTGACCCTAACTTAATTTTTCCCCAAGCGCCCTCATAAATTTCAGGATTTTTTGTTTGGCTGTCCCGTTTTGATGAAAAAAGAAGAGTGCCATTTTGACACTCCCTTAAGGCTATTCCGTTTTAAGCGGTGGCTGCTGATACAATTTCCGATTAATCTGCCGCCTTTCAATTTCAATCTGTTTCAACACTGCTTCCTCTTTTGCAACAGCTTCAATCCGTTCTAAGATAGAAAGCTGATCAAAAAGATTGCCATTATATTCCTTTTCATTTATCGGCACAATGTTTCACCTCCTTCGTTTAAAGAAAAGTATTTTTGCTATGCTTTTAGTATATCACATGTCTGCTGTGATATCTATACCTTTATATATTTGTTATAGCGTAATAGTTCTGCCTTGTTACTGTTCAGATGTTCATCAAAGTAGCGGAAATCATATGCCAAATTGATGTCCTTTATCAATTTGTGTGCATAAACTGCTGCTGTTCACGCCTTTGACAGCCCAAAATGTGCCAATATCAGATGAGGGGTGAACAGTAGCTCTGCCTTCGGATTCCTGTTATGGGCATCAAACCATACGCCGCTTCAGCAGCATGCTTCCCCTGCATCCGGATGTACATAAAGCAGGAGCCGGTCAGATAATTTCTGACCAGCTCCTGTATTATGCACATATGTGCCAAAGAAAATTTGTATTTATACACCCAGATATGGGGAAAATCCATTACATAGCGCATCAGTGGTTTACAAACAAGGATAAGACTTTCCCTTGTTTATAGATTAACCTAAGAGTGAAAGTACACCCTGGTTAGACTGGTTTGCCTGTGCGAGCATGGACTGTCCTGCCTGTGAGAGGATATTTGCATTCGAGTATTTTACCATCTCTGTTGCCATATCGGTATCACGGATTGCAGACT
>ERZ778517.21-NODE-21-length-153203-cov-12.846097_pt1 | contig 153203 bp, 157 predicted proteins | sample MGYA00510341_ERZ778517 | MGnify/ENA primary metagenome ERZ778517 (study PRJEB29527, sample SAMN07138964) | mouse gut metagenome | material: feces | host: mouse | place: China:Nanjing | collected 2016-01-25 ...
AGGTCGGAAAACGAAAGCAGGAAGAAAACTTTCGTTTTCCTCCTACTCGATTATTTCATGCTGTGTGATAATCTCAATAAGCGCTTAAAATAAACGATTAAGCTGAGAGCAGAGGCAAGCTTGCTTGGCTATGCCGAGGCGGAAGTGATTGTAAACGCAGTTTAAAATAAACGATTAAGCTGAGAGCAGAGGCTAAACTTGTTTTGACTATGCAGAAGTGCATCATTTATTGTAGATTGAAAATCTAAAGTAAATCCCGGTTGCTTCCATTTCTGGCGGAGCGTGTCGCCTTGTGGACCGCCGGCAATGGCAGGACGTTGTGTTTGTGGAATATAATGGCATGATAATCAGTATTTTATTAAAATGCGGTGCCCCTGTTCGGGGGAATCGTATTTCTACAAAATATTTACAGGCAGTAACTTGCTCTCCACAGGCTGCGTGGTAGCTTTTGGTGAAATTGCTTGGTGCCGCCGGCTGGCAATCTGCAATGGTAAAATAGAAAACGGTAAAAATATCCTCTCTTTTTTAAACCGTTTTTAATAAAGGTGCCGGCTCAGTGTAAAATTGACCTGACTGCCAATTTTGCGATGGCCAGGCAAAGAGCTAAGGGCAAATCTAAGTGAAAGAGCCGTGACTGAGCTTGAATGCAGGCCGTTATACTTTTTTAACAGACCATATCCTCGATACGCCTGCGGCCAAAAGAAAAGCAGCGGCGCCGGAAAGTTCCCAATGCGCCGCTGCTTGGATTATTTGTTTGCCGTTTCCGGCAATTCTTACCTGTACTGAGCGAACTCAACGTCCTTTGCTGCCCTTTCTGCGAGCTTTTCGCACTTCGCTGCAGTCTCAAGGTTTGATTTGACAGCCTGTGCATTGCCCTGGCGTGCAGCTGCAACTGCCCTGAGGTATGCCGAGTTAGGACACTCGCATTTGAGAGCTGATGCCGGAGCGGTGTTGCCTACGAGAAGCTGTGCGAGAGCTGCATTGTAGCCTTTTACGCCTGCAAGCTTAGATGCGGCTGCCTGATACTCTCCGTCGAGAATGTCAATAACGGCCGCGTTCTCTTTAGCTGAGCTGTTGTTTGCAATGGCAAAATATTCTGCTGCTGCGTCAAGGTCGCCCTTGCGGAGTGAGATTACGCCCATCGCGTTGTTCCAATCTGCGTCCTTGCTGCATTTCTCAAGAGTATTCACTGCCTTTGCGTAGTCCTTTGCCTGGATATATGTCACTGCAAGGTTGTACTGTGCGCTGGCGCTGTTGTACTTTTCGATTGCCTTCTTGTAGAGGGTCACTTTGTCATCTGTATCCTTTACGAGAGTAGCTGCACGGAGAATTGCAGTCTCATCAAGCACGTCAATGTTCTCTTCAACGAGCTGGAGAAGTTCCTCGCTTGTGTAGTTGATATACTCGACATTGGCAATGAACCTTGCGCGGCGAAGTTCAGGAAGGATTTCCTTTGCAAGGGTAGAATAGATTGCAGACATGTTCTTGATTTCTTTCTCACGCACTGCAGGGTCGCTGTACATTGAAAGCACGCGGATGATAAGGTCCTTGTCCTCAAGGTCAGATGCGGCAACCAGCTCCTGGAAGCCTTCCCAGTCCTCGCCGGCGCTTGTAACATTTACCGGTGCTTCAACTTCGTGCTTCTTGGTCACCTTGCCGAAAGCTTTTTCTGCTGAAGAAGAACGCTTGTCAGAAAGCTTCACGTTCATGTCTTCCTTTCCGTCCGGAGAAGCGTATGCAACGATGTCTGTGCTTACGAGGTTCTTGCGGCCGTTTGCCTTGATTTCATCAATGGCAGCCTGGAAGTCTTTGATTGACTGTGACCTCAGCTCGCTGTTCCTTACGTTTGAGCTGTTTATCTGATAAAGAATCTGGCCTTCAGCAGTCTGCTTGATTATCTCCTGATAGTTGTCATCCTTAAGGTCGAGCTTGCCGTCCTTGCATACGAGCATATAGGTCGTGTTGGCTCCGTCTGCAACTTTCTTTGAAGGGAGGTCGGTTGACTTTGACTTGTGGCTCACTGTGCTGCGAAGCTCAAGGTAGCATTTCTCCATGCCCGGAACATAGTCGAAATGTACCTTCTTTGTGATTGTAGCGCCCTCTGAAGGTACTGTCTGGTGGTTGTCTTTCACTTTTTCGCCCTGGAACATGAAAGGCTCCATTTTCACCTCTCCTCCGTCATAGACAATAACTGGAGTTACTGCCAATATTGCCTTAGGATGGAAGTAATCTTCCGGATAAGTCACAGAAACGGTGGCGTCTATTTTCCCGCCTACTACTTCAAGGACAGCCGGTTCGCACTTGACCGTGATGTTCTCTGCCATTTCAGCCATCTTCTCAGGTGAGCTGCAGGCGGCTGCCATGCCGAGGACGGCGACAGACAAAAATTTGATACCCTTTTTCATTTTTATTTAAATTGTTAATTGGTTGGTCTTCCCTGTGTCCACTATCCGGCATTCCGGATAATGGGCGCATTCTCAGCAAAGATAACCATATTTTTGTATTATTGCCTGTTCTGTTACTTATTTTAACATATTCTGAAGCCTGGTGGCAATTTTGTCACTTGGCTTTTTGCCGTATCTTGACACTTTTAGAGAGGTCTCCGCAACTTACCGTCACTTTCCCGTTCCGTTCTTTTCCTGTGGCATTTTCTGTCGCGGAGATTGTCAGAGACGTGCGGTCGTTGAGGTCCGTATATCCGGCATGCAGCCACTCTCCGGTGATTGCCACCATTTTATAGTGCTCATCCTGGACAACCTCCTTATCTTTCGGATTCTCCCCGTTTTCAAAAATGCCGCCGAGGTCAAATTGGGAGCCGTTTTTTGACCATACCTCCTGTTCACCTCCTTCTGCCTCAAATACTATATCTGTCGATGAAAGCTTGATGAAATCTTTCCAGACACCTCTTGCACATCCGCACAATGCAAAAGTGCTGATGATGATTAAAAAGAATTTGTTCATGTTTTATCCATATTGAATGTTATCGTAATTCCCCGACATGAAAAGTCCGGTCCGCTTCCGGAGGAAACATCATGAGTGGTTTTCGTTGCAAAAGTTAGGCAAATAATTTCATACGGCAATTGCATATATGGGAAATTTGATTGCGTTTACGATAAATGTTGCGCCTTGCGCATAGCCTTCAAATAAATTTATAGTAACTTTGTCCCGTTATGACTAGTCAGGAATTACAGAGCTTAAAGAATAAATATGACATAATCGGCAATGATCCTGCCCTGAACAGGGCATTGGAGATTGCCGTGGCGGTCGCGCCTACCGACATAACGGTCCTGGTGACAGGTGAGAGCGGTGTCGGAAAGGAAAACATACCTCAGATTATACACCAGAACAGCGCACGCAAGCGCGGGAAATATTTTGCCGTCAATTGCGGTGCCATTCCGGAAGGTACCATAGACTCAGAACTTTTCGGTCATGAGAAAGGGTCGTTTACGGGAGCCAATGAGATGCGCAAGGGATATTTTGAGGAAGCAGACGGTGGAACATTGTTCCTTGATGAGATTGGTGAGCTGCCTTTGCCTTCGCAGGCCAAGCTTCTGCGTGTGCTCCAGTCGGGAGAGTTTATCCGCGTCGGCTCTTCAAAAGTGCTGAAGACGGATGTCAGGGTAGTTGCCGCCACAAATGTCAATCTGATGTATGCGGTGTCGAAGGGAAAATTCCGTGAAGACCTCTATTACAGGCTCAATGCAGTTTCCATCATAATGCCGTCTCTGCGTGAGCGTCCTGGTGACATAAACCTGCTGTTCCGCAAGTTCGCGTCTGATTTTGCAGCCAAATATGGTGTTTGCAAGGCCACTCTTACCGAAGAGGCCTCGATAATGCTCCGTAAATACCGCTGGCCGGGCAATATCCGCCAGCTCAAGAATGTGGCGGAGACGATTTCCGCCCTTGAATCGTCCAAAGTTTCCGCTGTTTCGGACAAATGTATTGTGGATGCCGATGTGCTTGCCGGATATATCCCGCGTGAAGAACCGGATTTGCTTCCTGCAAGGGTGGCGTCTTATCAGGAACCGGCCGAAAGCGCAGGGGAGAGGGAGGCGATAATAAGGACTTTGCTCCAATTGAAGCAGGATGTCGATTATCTAAAGGAGGTTGTGCTTAAATCCGGGGTGCCACGCAGTTCAGCACCTGCCATAGCGGCTCCTTCCGCACATGATGACAGGATGGATGAAGGATGGGCCGGACATGCCCGCCCAGATGTCGTAGGCCGTCAGGAAGACCCTGAGGAACAGGAATTTGAGGAGAGTTCATCAGAAGACCTGTCAATAAAGTCGGCCAATATGGAGCTGATAGAAAAAGTTCTCCGCAAGCATGGCGGAAACCGTAAGGCTGCCGCTGCAGAGCTTGGCATTTCAGAGAGGACGCTATACCGTAAGATAAAGCAGAAGATATGAGTTGTTCGGGAAAGAAAATATTGGCCTGGCTGCCTTTGGCGGCAGTTCCGGCTATTGTTTTGCTGCTCCATTCATGCGGCATATACTCGTTTACCGGAACTTCAATCCAGCCTGATGTGAAGACGGTGACGATAAATTATTTTGAATACAAGGCGCTTAAGGTTAACCCTTCTCTCAGCAACCAGCTTACGGAAGCATTGCAGGAGAAGTTCATCAAGCTTACGCGTCTTGAACTTGTGGATGAAGAAGGCGACATTGAGATAACAGGTGCAGTTACCGGATATGACGTCAAGGCTACGGCCATCACTGCCAATGAGGAAGCTGCGCAGAACCGTCTGACTGTGAATGTGAAAATCAGTTTTGCCAACAGAAAATACCCGGAGGATGACTTCCAGGACAAGTCTTTCTCCGCGTATGCTGATTTTGATGCGATGACTTCGCTTGATGCGGTTGAGTCCCAGTTGTGCGAGGATATTGTTGAGCAGTTGTGTGAGGATATTTTCAATGCGACGGTCGCAAACTGGTAGGTGTATGGGATATATTGACATAAAGAAACTTAACCTTGACGAACTTGTCGGAGTCGTGAACCTTTATCCTTGGTTTTCAGGAGCAAGGAAGGAATTGTGCCGCAGGATGAGCCTGTTGGGAGGAGAAGGCTGGGGAGAGGCCCAGTATGCCGATGCGGCGCTGTATGTCGGAGCGAGGGAAAAACTTGCCTGCATGGCGCGTACCGGCGACAGGACTGACTGGACTGATGCGGATGTGGAGCGTCTTATCAAGACTTATATTTCCGAGAAAGAGCCCCGTGAGGTTCCTGCTGACACCGGGGCAAGGAAGGTCTATGCCGGTGTGGGCGACTATTTTTCTCAGGAGGAGTATGACAAGGTAAGGAGAACGGATGACAATGTGTTCTCCAGATATGCCTCAAAGGCGAGGCAGGGAAGGGCTGCGTCTGAAGACCAGGTCGGGGAGGAACTGGGCTTCTATACGGAGACATTGGCCCAGATTTATGCGGAGCAGGGATATTATGACAGGGCAAAGAGCATTTATTCCAAACTAATTTTGGCATATCCGGAAAAAAGTGCTTACTTTGCAACCCTTATTCAAAAAATGAACGGTTTAAATTAGTATAATATGAATGTACTATTCACCATTTTGACAATTTGTGTGCTTGTCGCCAGCCTTCTGGTGACTCTTATCGTGCTGCTTCAGAACGGCAAGGGCGGCGGACTCGCAAGCAATTTCGTAGCCGGCAACCAGACTTTCGGTGTGCGTCAGACAGCTGACATACTCGAGAAGATTACCTGGGGTCTTGTGGCATTCATTTTCCTCGTGTCTGTGATAACTACCTTTACCGTAGGTTCAGGTTCAAAGGACATGAACTTCTCGGACAGGGCTGAGAGCGAGATGACAGAGGAAGTTGCATTCCCTGCTCCTGAGGCTCAGAATCCTGCTGCTGATGTTGCTGAACCTGCTGCTGACCAGGCAAACTGATAGAAATGGCATATGCCGGTGCTGACATTTTGTCAGACAAAGGCATTTGGAATATATTTTGACTTATAGCCGTCTGTTCTTAGGAGCGGACGGCTATTCCTGCGTACTTATGCAGCTGCCGCAGAGTCTCCGGGAACAAAAAGGAGAATTTATTATGGCAGAAAACAAATTTGAAAATCTCAGCAGATTCGCCGTCAATCTCAATGAAAGGGCGGCACAGGGCAAACTCGACCCTGTCATCGGCAGGGACGAGGAAATCAGGAGGGTGCTTCAGATTCTCAGCAGGAGAACAAAGAACAACCCTATTCTTGTCGGTGAACCGGGTGTCGGCAAGACGGCCATTTCCGAAGGCATAGCACAGAAGATAATCGACGGGGATGTTCCGGAGAACCTCAAGAGCAGGAAGATATATTCGCTTGACCTCGGTGCGCTTATTGCAGGCGCGAAATACCAGGGAGAATTTGAAGAGCGTCTTAAAGGCGTGGTGAAGGAAGTCGTTGACAGTGACGGAGAGATAATCCTGTTCATTGACGAAATCCATACATTGGTGGGCGCCGGACGTACTTCCGGAGCTATGGATGCATCGAATATCCTTAAGCCGGCTCTTGCGCGCGGGGAATTGCGTACAATCGGCTCTACTACACTTGACGAATACCAGAAGTATTTCGAGACGGACAAGGCTCTCGAGAGACGTTTCCAGATGGTGATGGTTGATGAGCCTTCGCCTGCCGCATCCATCTCCATCATGAGGGGACTTAAGGAGCGCTATGAGAACCATCATAAGGTCCGTATTGAGGATGACGCGCTGATCGCGGCTGTGGAATTGTCACACCGCTATATCACCAACCGTTTCCTTCCGGACAAGGCTATAGACCTTGTGGACGAGGCTGCTTCCAAGCTGCGTCTTGAGATGAATTCCGTACCGGAGCCTATTGCAGAGCTTGACAGCAGGATACGTCAGCTCGAGATAGAGAGGGAGGCCATCAAGCGTGAGGGAGTTTCTCTCAAGATGGATAAGATTAAGGAGGAACTTAAGGAGCTTGGTGAGAAGAGGGATGCTCTCAGAAGCCGCTGGAATGAGGAAAAGGATATCCTTTCGGGACTCCAACAGGCCCGCCAGAAGATTGAGGACTACAAGATAGAGGCCCACAATGCCGAGCGTGCCGGTGACTATGGACGTGTTGCCGAGATACGCTACGGGAAAATGGCAGAGGCTCAGAAGAAGATAGATGAGCTTAATGCCCGCCAGGCAGCCATCAAGGACCCGATAATCACGGAAGCCGTGACTCCGGAGGATATTGCGGAGGTTGTGGCCAAGTGGACAGGTATTCCTGTGAGGAGGATGCTGGAGAGCGAGCGCGAGAAGCTGCTCCGTATGGAGGCTGAGCTTCATAAGAGAGTAGTCGGGCAGGAGCAGGCCATCGGTGCGGTGGCTGATGCTGTGAGACGTTCGCGTGCGGGACTTCAGAACGAGAAGAGGCCTATAGGTTCATTCCTGTTCATGGGTACTACGGGTGTCGGAAAGACTGAGCTGGCCAAGGCTTTGGCGGAATTCCTGTTCAATGACGAGAATATGATGACCCGTATCGACATGAGCGAGTATCAGGAGAGGCATTCGGTCAGCAGGCTGGTCGGTGCGCCTCCGGGATACGTCGGATATGACGAGGGTGGACAGCTCACCGAGGCCGTCAGGAGGAAGCCGTATTCGGTCATACTTCTTGACGAGATAGAGAAGGCGCATCCTGATGTGTTCAACATACTGCTTCAGGTGCTTGATGACGGACGTCTGACCGACAACAAGGGCCGCACGGTAGATTTCAAGAATACGATTCTGATTATGACGTCGAACGTGGGAGCTGACATAATCCAGGGATATATGGAGCGTCTGCCGCTTGTGGGGACTGCCGGACCGGAGACTCCGGAGGGCAAGGCCGCCATTGAAAAACGTATGGAAATGCTGTCCGAATGCAGGACACAGGTTCTTGACGTGCTCAAGAAGACAGTGCGTCCGGAGTTCCTTAACAGGATTGATGAGGTGATAATGTTCGAGCCTCTGTCACAGACGGATATACGTGATATCCTCCGGATGCAGATGGCGGACCTTCAGCACAGGCTGTCTGAAAATGGCGTGACAGTAACGTTCTCAAAGGAATTTGAGGATTACATGAGCACCAAGGGCTACGAGCCTGCTTACGGCGCGCGTCCTATCAAGCGTCTGATGCAGAAGGAGCTTGTAAACCTGCTTGCAAAATCCATCCTGGACGGCAGGGTACACCGCGACTCTGTGATACTTGTCGATGTCAGTGACGGGCAGATTGTTGTCAGTGACAGGTAGTATAAATTGAGTATTTGGAGGCAAGGCTGTACTTTGGCGCATTGAAAAGAAAAAGGGGCTTGACTAATATTTTTTAGTCTGCCCCTTTTGTAATTATAGCTTTTTCATGTATGTCCTGACTGATAATTTCAGTATTATGAAATAGATGATTTCAACCATCAGTATAATGCGAGGGCTTACAATCTTGATTTCTGGAGTCAGGTCAGCCATGTTCAAAGCATGCAAGATGATACTGAAAATATGGTGTAGCATAATTAGGCAGAAGTATGCTGCCATTATAGCTGCCGCTGTTCGTGCCCTGATTGATTTTACATTCTCATCTTCTGCCTTTTCATTTGAGAAAGGAGCTAGAATTGCCGTTATGCCGATGACTATGCTCATGGCCGTTACTGCAATTGATGAAAGCCAGTCAGGAAAAGTTACACCTAAGCAGATTAGTACAATATAAACTATAGAAAGCAGTATTGTACATGCGAATAATGCTATTGAAACAATCTGTGTCTTGTGAGAAAATACCATATGATTATTTTGTCGAGCATTGAAATGCAGCAGTGAATAAAATAATTGTTTCACAAGGAATCCATTCACATGCAGCTCTATCTATTGGATGGTGCTGGACATTATCAGACATCCTATTCGCTTCACGGTAAGTACATTCTTTGAACTGCTCTATCCAGCCACGCAACTTTCCTGATGTTTTTATTTCATTATATTGTTCTATGTAATACTCTAACTCAGGAGAAACCTCATAACAAACAACTTGGTCATTGTGGATAACAGATGTTGAAACTTTTGTCCCATCTTGAAGGTATACTTCGGAAAAAGTGAGCCCTGAATCCTCTTTTTTGTCAACGACATACATTGTTGCTGTTTTCTCGTCAAGTGTTCCTGTAATCGTAAACGATTTTGTGTCGGTCTTTGAAGATTTTGTTGTTAAAGGACAGCCGCTTGTTACTGTAAAATGAATTCCGCTGTCATAGAATTCTTTTGAATTTGCTTTTATGTCTTCCGTCATCTCTTTTTCTTGCATTTCTTTGCAAGAGATAGCAATAGCCAGTGTAGAAGCGCATAATGCCAGGCTAATAAACGTTTTCATTGTGGTTGTGATGTGTTTCATAAAACGTAATTTTTATTGGTTTACAACTTCAAAATTACGTTTCGGAAGTTTCACGCCGAAATAAATAGTTTCATATTTTCAAGCATAAAGTGCTGATAATGAAATGGGATGTTATAAATTTCTGAATGCCGTTTTGCGTAGTTTCAGGATGCCCTTTTTCTGGCTTTATGTGACAAGAAACAGTTGTCATATCTGCTTTTTCACGGGATTGTCCGGGCAATTCCAGAAATCTTCAAGCGTGGAGTATAGCGGTACTCCGTAGCGGTGGCATGTGATGCGCACATTGTCGTGGCGGTAGAAATCCTCCTCGCAGATTACATGCAGTTTGCCGGAGCGGGCATGAAGCCCCATTTCCAACAGGGAGATGGGGCTTTTGCTGTTCCCGAGAATATACATTATGATTATGTCCGCCTGCTCGAGATGCTCCAGTTCCCACTGCACCTGATACTCCATCTCTCCCGGACGTGACGCGTCCCAGTTTTCCTGGCGCGGATTGAACAGGATGAATCTTCCCTTCATGGAAGAGAACCTGTCTTTCATCTCAGCCTGCCAGTCCCTGCCTGAGCCCATGTCTATTGTCCCGGCAAGGAAGACTGTCGTGAAGCTTCTGTCTTTGGCCACATCTTCCGGAAGCTCCTCATGAGGCCTTAGCATATATGTGGCTGACGGCTTTTCCCCGCATGAAACCATGGCTGCAAGGCAAATGAAAGCCGCGGCAAGGATAGGAATTCTCATAAGTGTCAATCTGTAAATGTTTTAAAGACCGAGTTCATCTATTATTCTTGACATTCCGGCATACCTGTCGAGAGTCCACAGGATGAAGCGGATATCAACGCAGACACATTTGTTGTACCCCGGGGCGCACCATACGTCGCTTGACAGGGACTCCTTGTTGCCGTCGAATGCCAAACCTATAAGCTTGCCTTCCGCATTCAGGACCGGGCTTCCAGAGTTTCCTCCGGTTATATCATTGTCGGTGAGGAAATTGACATGCATCTCTTTCCCGTCCTGTCCGAATCCCCAGCGTCCCCATTCTCCGGTGCTGTACAGCAGATGCTGCCTGTCCTCAAGCATGAACTCGTAATCGCTCATGTCATATTTCTCAAGGATGCCTGCGGGAGTCGTCTTCCAGTCGCATATGATGCCGTCCTTTGGTTCTATGCCGCCCACTGTACCGTAGCTCAGCCTCATGGTCGAATTTGCGTCAGGATACTGCGCTTCTCCCTTGTCGAGCTTCATCTGATAAAGGGCCTGCGTGTATTCCCTGTTCAGGTCAAGCCTCCTGCACTTTCCCTCCGCAGCATCAATGCAGCATCTGAAATTCTGTATGCCCACTTCCATCATGAACCTGCACAGAGGGTCGGCCGCAATCTCCTCATGAGCCACGTTGTCCCTCAATTTTGACAGTCCCTCTTCAGATGTGAACATGCTTCCGTTCCACAGCCAGTCAGTGAGCGCATCAGTGTCGCATTTCCCGCTACATGTGAATCTGTCAATCACCTCTTTTTGCCACTGGCCGAAATGTTCCTCAGACACATTCTCCACATATTCTGAAATGGCATAGGCCACAAGGTCATGTTCTACCCGCATGTCCAGCTCATCATACCCTTCGAGAATCTTCGGCATGGCTTCCCCCGGATTCTTCGAATTCCATGCTCGTCTCATGTAATTGGAAATGCGCGCACCCCGTATGAGAGTCTCTCGGTAATATCCGGCCTGCCTTTCAGGCTCTTCCACAGCAGAATATCCTTTCTGAAGATTCTCAAGCAGGTTTCCCCAGCGCTCTTTTCTCAGGCTGTCAGACAGAATCCACTCCTGCAGCATGGTCTCCTTCTCTGCCTTCCGGTCTGCGACTCGGAACCTTTTGCAGCACTCCACCTGCCCGCTGTAGAGTTCCTGCACATTGCTCAGCCCGAAATACCAGTCGGAATATTTCAGCCGGACAAGCTGGTCTTCATTCATCCATTTGTCCACAATGGCCATCTGCCTGCCTCTTATCCTGTTTGATATCGGAAGTTTCACATTCTGGTCGAACCGCACTCCATAAGAACTGCTGTATCTGTCAGTGTGTCCCGGATAGCCTATCACCATGGTAAAATCACCTTCTTTGTAGCCGTCGAGTGAAATCTCCAGCCGGGCCTTAGGGGCAAGAGGGATGTTGTTTTCCGAATATTCGGCAGGAGAGCCGTCAGGTGCCGTGTATATCCTGTACATTGCGAAATCGCATTTGTGCTGCGGCCATTCCCAGTTGTCCGTGTCCCCGCCGAAGGCCGCGGAAGTGACAGGAGGTGCCGCCACAAGCCTTACGTCGCGGTAAACCTCATACAGGGCCATGTAATATTTGGAGCCTTTCCACATGGAAGAAAGCCATGCGTCCAGCCCGGTTGCCTTCTTGTACCGCGTCTCCATCATATGCGAGAGCTTCCTCATGCCGTATTGCATCCCGCGTCCGTCAAGTTCCGCTTTCAGAGCCTCCACCTCTTCAGTGACATCAATGACTCTTTTGAGCATATATGCTCCCTTTCCTTTTATGCAGACTTCTTCGCTGCTGCTCATGGCCCAGAAGCCTTCTTCGAGATAATTGTGCTCCGGAGTGCTGAGCCTGTGCACGTCACTGTAAGCGCAATGATGGTTCGTAATCATCAGCCCCCTGCCGGAGATGATGCTTCCTGTGCATCCGAAATCCAGCGAAACGACAGCATCGGATATGGCCGCGCCGTCCGCATCCGCGTTGTATATCTCATTGGCGGAGAGCTTCAGTCCGCGCTCCTGCATTTTCTTTTCAAGGGCGGAGTCAATGGCATTTATCATCCACATGCCTTCATCCGCAACGGCATACTGGCTGCCGGTCAGGGCAGCCAGTACAAATGATATAATAAACTTTTTGTGTCTCATCTCAAATTTCATTACTGGGCAGGGCTGAATGCACGTTCAACTCCCGGGGTCTTGAATGAAAGCTTTGCCGGGACTTCCCTTATGTCTTCCGGAGAATATGTAATGCTCCATGTCTCCATGTTCATGAACTCCCACACCTTCTCTGCGGTCATAGGCTCGGCATATCTCACCATTATGGCAGGGACAAGGTCTTTGTTCAAGTCGAGGTAGATGCCGATTATGCCCTCATTCCCGGACAGATGGTTGCTGAGGAAAGGCATGCTGCGCAGGATTATCGGCTTGTCATAATTCTTGTCGGCTATCTCATATACGAACTGCTGCTTGCCGCTGTTTTCGTCAACGCGTTTCTTGAACTCAGCCTTGAAAGGAGAGAACATGCTGCGGATGAAATCTACTGTGGCGACGTTGTATGTGCCGTCTTCCATGCCTGCAAATTTGAAGTCAACTTCAATCTCCTTTGTGCCGCCTCCGTGGACCGGCATGACGAGTTTGTCCATTTCCACGATTTCCTCGAACCAGTCTTCCGAAATCTCCTCAGACCTGTCCATGAATACGCGCACAATCAGCGGGCAGGCAAATTCTGTTTCAAGTCCATAGATTTTCTTTCCGCTCTGCCTCATCTGCAGCCCGAGATAATTGATGTCCATCTTGTCATACATGCCCTCCGTGCGTATGGTCACCACCTTCAGGGAATCTGCCGATGACGGCTCGATGCCCTGCACGCGGAATTTCGAAGGAACATATATGGCTTCCTGTATCTTGTCCGGATTGGTTACGGAAGGGTTGTAGAGAATGTCGGCCGAGTGTCTCTTGACAAAAACCTTCACTCCATGCACTCCAGAGATTTTCTCGAGCCTTGCCTTGAAAGCCATGGAGCTTCCGTAGCATTTTACGGAACGCAGTCCGTTGACGGTGATTGTCTCGAGTGTGCTTGGGTCAACGAGTTCCGTTACGGTCCCGTCCGGTGCGGTCTGCTCAATTCCCCACTGCATGTTGATTGTCGGCAGCTCAATTTTGCCTCCGGCCCAGATGCCGAAAGCGATGAGGCATATTGTCAGCACGGCAGGCAAAAGATTCCACAGGCCTCCTTTTGCACGTGAGCCTATTCCGGTCTGGAGCGCTCCTGTCGTACATGCGGCAACACATTCCCCGCAGAGAGTACAGTCAACGGAATTGACTTTCCCGTCATGGAATGACCTGATGTTGATATGATAAGGACATTTCTTTTCGCATAGTCCGCAGCCGTTGCATATTGAATTTTTCTTCCTGACTTTCAGAAGCTGGAGCTTAGGCCTTGCATTGAAAATCTCAAGCAGGTAGCCGAGGATGCAGAATCCTCCGAGCAGGACAGGCCAAGGTATATTCGCCCCTATGACGTCTGCCACGAAATACAAGCCGAAAAGAACTCCTATCCACAGCCAGAACTTGAAAGAATTGGAAATTGCTCCGAGCGGGCACATGTAGCGGCACCAGAACATGTCTATAAGGAAGCTGCCGAGCACTACAAGTACAATGGACGTAATTGACATCCAGAGCGTTATCTCTCCCTTGAATCCTGTGGCTATGGCATAGTAAGGGTCAATGTTCTTGCAGAAAAGCTCACTTGCGCCGACTGTCATGTAAAATATCCAGAACAGAAGCGCGTATTTGAATATGCGCAGGAACTTGTCAGCCGCAGAGCCGTTCTTTATCTTGATGCCTTTGATGTGAAGTGTCCTGCGCAATTTGCCGATGAGGTCCTGGACGGTCCCGACCGGGCATATGAATGCGCAGAAGAGCTTGCTGAACAGCACCACTGCCGCCACAAGCGCGATTCCCATCATCACCTGAAGGGACGACATGCTGCAAGGCAGGCTGTTGTTGGCAAGATAAGTCGCAAGGGCCTGGAGACCGCCGAGAGGGCAGTATTTCTCCGGGTCGGCGGCGTTTTCAGACGGAATCAGGCCTGTCATGAAAACGACCAGGGCAATCAGTACTCCCCACTGGAGAAGGTACTTCGGCCAATTCTTTATTATGGTTGATTTCTTAGCCATGCTGTAAGATATTGTAAGGTTTATTTCCGTTATATTATTGTCGGGTCATGCAGGTGCCGCCTCAGCGCACTTCAATCACTTTTCCGTGGTCTTTGGCAACCGCCTCTTTCCATTTTTCGGTATATCCTGGCTGTGTTATGCCGTCAGGTATGCAGTCCGTGTGTCCGTTTGTGACGAAAGAACCGTCAGGATTCTGGGCCTTTACGTTTCCGTCGATATATTTCACAAGAAGCAGCTGCTCAAGTGCAACCCATTTGTCGAATATCTTTTGTGCGTTGTCAACAGAGAAACGTGTCAGATATTCCCTTACTTCAGTATAAGGGTCAACGGTCTTTCTTGCCTCATCGTTCCTGCGTATCTGCTTGCGCGGCTTTTCCGATGCTTTTGCATACAGCTCCAGCGCGTGCCTGTCTGCTTTTGCCACTTCTTCCGCCATGCTGTTTTCCCATGCGTCTATTTCCGCACGTACTGTAGGGGCCATGATATTGTACATCCTGTAGCATGCGTTGGCGACGCGGTTCGTCATCCAGAACGCGGATGTTGGGGAATATGTCACCATGTTTCCGTTGCCTTCCCTGAAGCATTCCGGAATTTCGGATGTGCATGTATATATAGGAGTGAGATATGAGGTCGCGGCATCATCGCAGCCAAACCAGTTCACGCCTCCGATTTCGTCAGGAAGCCAGCTGCGTGACTGTCCCACGAACCAGAATCCGGTCTGCTGTGTGGCGATGGCCCTTTCATTGACATATTCTTTTCCGTCATGTGTGAAGCCCATCGGCCTCCATCTGTACGGCAGGGCATTTCCGCCGGCTCCTATGTCCGATGTCATGTCCATAGGCGTGCCCTCATAATGGTCTCTCATCACGTCTGCCACATCCTTTACGGTGATTTTGCGTGCCGGCTTTACGAACAGCGGAAATCTCTTGGTCTTGTCGTGTCCCATCGCATAGTGGACATAGTCGTATGCGTCACGGGTGACCATGGTGCCGTTCTCGTCCTCGAAAGTGAACTTGCCGTCGCAGAGGATGTTGAATGCCGCCCATGCCCTTGCCTCGCAGCCTCTCATGCCGCTGAAATCAAGGGGAGCATATGCGTCGCAGAAGCTGAAATCTTCGTCCTTGCCGCTGAAATAGCCCATCTCGCGGGCAAATGAGATTACATCAGGGGCATACATGCAGTTCTGAGGGTCGTCCAGAGGGAAGGTGCTGATTCTGGCCTGGTTGGCATGGGCGCATATATATCCGTCCGGGACGCGTCTTGCCACCCATACGATGCCTTTTCTGGTATTTATTCCGTTCTCCGCCTTTATGCCTTTTCCGATAAGGTCCATTACCCAGACCTCATCCTTGTCCGCGATTGAGAAAGACTCTCCGCTTGAATAATAGCCGTAAGTGTCGGCGAGATCCACGATGACCTCAATGGCCTCGCGTGCCGTACGTGCGCGTTCAAGCGCTACATATATGAGGGAGCCATAGTCCATTATGCCGGTGGAGTCCCACAGCTCGCTCCTGCCCCCGTATGTGGTTTCCGCAATAATAAGCTGATGCTCATTCATGTTGCCTACGCGCTGCCATGTCCTTGGTGCCTGCGGAATCGCCCCGAGGTATTTCCCGCTGTCCCATTCGTTGATTTGGCGCATGTCTCCGCTGTTCCAGACTCCGGCCGGACGCCAGTAAAGCTCTCCGAACAGCTGGTGCGAGTCTGCCGCGTATGAAATAATGTTTGAGCCGTCTGCGCTCGCTCCTTTTGTCACCAGGACATTTGTGCAGGCGTCGCAGTCTGGGCCGAATGCCATGGCTGCGGTCGCGCAGGCAGTGAAGATAAGCTGGGAAATTCTTCTCATTTTGTCAGTTTATTATTATTCATTAATTTTGTCTCGTAATTTGGAATCCGTTTTTGGTGAATGGATTCCGGCTGGGCCTCTTTTTTATGGCCATAGTTTGCAAAACTATAAAATTTTTCGGTATATATGAAACCGGGCATTAATCAATTGACTGTATGAAACTGAATTTTCGCATCATCTTTACGGCCGTGGCCTGTTCCGTATCGTTTTTCGCATGTCTGCCTGTGTTTGCGCAGCAGCCTGAAAAACCTGATATGATGGCTCGGGCAGAGGAAGAGGCCGACAGGCTTCAGAGATTGCTCGACCTTGAAGACTGGCAGGTGTTTTATGTGGATTCTACCCTGAAGCATGACTATACCCTGATGGTCGGGGAGCTTGAGTCGCTTTCTGCATCCAAGGTGTCGAACTCTTCCATGTATATGGCTGTCCAGGACAAGTGGATGGAGCGGATAGATGCCGCCTACCATGGCATTTTCGATGACAGGCAGTGGCAGGCATATCTGAAGAGCGGTGCGGCCAAGGCGCAGAAGGCCCGTCAGAAGAGGAAAGCGAAATCGGAGGGCTTAAAATGAGCAGGTAAAACTTTTCGGTTCCGTGCGCGGGAATTTTTTAAGACGTAATTGATAATCAATGTAATAGGGTCTCAAATATGAAACTCTATTTTTTTATATGAAACTCTTGTCCGCTATCTTTGCAAATTGAAACAGCTTGTTATGGATATGGAAGATTATCAGAGTTTTATCCTTGAATGGAAAATATTGTCGAGGGCTCTCCGCTTGTCACGGGTATGGGACAATTCGACTTTTGCAATTTTGGACGAAAGGCACATGATGCTGGAAAAGACGGCCATTCCGCTTATTTCGGAGGAGATGTTCAGCACTATGAGGGCAAAAATACGACTTGGGGCGGTGTGGTCCGCGCGTGAGGTTTTCATTGCAGGCCTTGTCGGGTCGTTCATGGAGAATAATCATGGTTTCTCGCAGTGGCTGTATTCGATGGGCTTGGATTGTTGGGAACTTGACCATTGCGTGCTTCTGGCATTGGGGTTCCGTGGAAATGAAATAGGATTTATGATGAATGACAAAAGCCATTACAACAGGAGCGCAGTCATCCGCCGCAAGATTGGACTGTCTTCGGAGGATGGGAATCTCGGGATATATCTGAGAAAAATGGCGGGAAATCTCAAAAAGTAAACTTTATATTTCACTCTCCCGAAATTTTTACAAATGACTATTGATTTACAATGTTTTAAGAGTTTAAATATTAAACTTTATATTTATGGATGAAACTTTATGTACGTACCTTTGCGATACTAATCCATAAAAATAATGTTTATATGAAACAGTTTTTTGCATTTGCTCTGTTGGCTTTTATTGCCTCCGCTTCAATCTCTGATGCACGTATCAAATCGGAGTGTTTTTCTTGTTCTGAAGATAAGGAACAAATAGTCATTGTTTCTAATATATTTAGAATAAATGCAAATGAATCCGAACGCTCTTTGGATGACTGGCCGTATGTGGAAGCATGGCTGTGTGCAGGCTCCGGTACAGTCGAAGTCATTGTGTCCGGCATCGGTACGGCGGCAATAGGGATTGTGGATTCGCGCAATCGTGTGATTGACCATGACGTGGTTGACACCGGGTGTGTTTCGGTTGTTAGTCTTGACGTTTCCGGTCTTGCCGGGACATACCGTCTTGTGATTTCCTCAGACTCCTGCTATGCGGAAGGTTCCTTCACTCTTTGAAGTGGATTTCCGGCTATGATACTTCAAACTATGGCCTTGCAGCATGCAAAAGCATAAGCTGCAAGGCTTGTGTATTGTATTTTCTCGATAAATTCATAAATTTGTTGTGTCATGTCAGAAGCTGCTGTGCTCTGACGTTATGCTTTAAGCTATGAGAAACTATATTCTATTGTTTTTGTCGGTCTTGTGCATTGGTTGCCACAAGCATTCTGAGCATTGGGAGACTCTTTTGGATGTAGAGAGCTATATTGAGTCCAGGCCGGACAGTGCTCTGTCTGTTCTTAAAGGTATTAATGCAGACAGTCTTTCATGTGCTTCCGAGAAGGCCAAGCATTCATTGCTGACGGCAATGGCCTTGGACAAGAACTATGTGGATACGACGGATTTCTCAGTCCTTCAGCCTGCCTTGGACTGGTATGAACATCATGGCAGCCCTACTGACCGTCTCCGTACTTTTTTCTATCAGGGCCGTATATACGAGAATAGAAATGACGATGAGAGTGCGATGGAATGCTTTGTCAAGGCTCTTGATTTTGGACAGAAATCAGATGATATATTGACCAAGGCGAGGTTATTGTTTCAAGAAAGCAGAATATATTGTGATCTTTATTATTGGGATCGCATGATTGAAACGAGGTTGGCGGCGGCAGAGTATTTCGAGGAGGCAGGAAGGCTTAATAGCTACATTAATTGTATATTGGGTGTAGCTAACTGTTATTATTTGCAAAATGATAAAGAGCAAGCTGAACTATATGTTGATATTTGTAAGGATAAAATGGCAGAGGCAAATATCCGTAATAAAATTAATTATTGCATAATGCGTTTGGAGAATCTTTCAGACGATGTTTCAAAAGAGGAGGTAGGCAAGATAATAGATGAATATTTTGATTTAGTGGATGACGATAAAGTCAATTGGATAGTTATAGCTAAGGCATATTTGCATATGGGAGATATTTCTGAAGCAGTAGTAGCCATTCAGAAAAAAGATGCATCAGCTTATTCTAATTATCGTTTGCAATATTATGCAACTAAATCATTGATTTATCGTGATACGGATATGTATAAAGAGGCTCTGGAGGCTTATATGAATTATGTGTCTTTGTCTGATTCATTGGATATGGCCATTTTCAAACAGGACACCAAGTTTGTGGAAGACCGTTATAAACTTGAACTTGCGGCTGTCAACGAACGGGCAAAACGTAATTTTTCAACTGTAGTGGTGATTTCTGTCGTTTTGTTGTCCGGGTGCCTTATATTGTGGAACCGCAGCCGTCTGCGTATCTTAAATCTTGCGAAACAGATTTCTGACAGTGAGGCTGAGCGCTACCGTCTTCTTTATTGCCAGATAGAAGGGGAGCGTGACAACCTTGCGTCTCTTCTTGAAGAGAAGAACAATGGCAATTCTGCTGCCTTGAAGGTCGTTGCATCGCGCCTGGAGATTCTGAACAAGTTCTTGCACGCACATATAACGAAGAATTGTGAAGTTGACCGAAAGGCCGCTGGCGAGCTTGACACCCTTGTTTCCAACAGGGAAGATTTCATGAATTCGAACCGTCTTGCGTTTTCCGGAAGTCATCCGGAGTTCATTGCTTATCTTAAGGACTGTAATCTAAGCGAATATGAAATCAACTACTGCTGCCTTTATGCCATAGGTCTCAGGGGAAAGGATGTCGGTGCTTATATGAATATGCGCAGCCATTATAATGTCAGCAGTGCGATAAGGGAGAAACTCGGTATCGGAGAGCATGACACCAACCTTGGAATCTATCTCCGCAAACTTCTTGTCAATTTGCCGTCTTAAGATAAACTTTTCTTTTCTCTGCGCAGAAAATTTTTAAGACCTGCTTGATAATCAGTTAAATAGAGTGTCAAAAGTGAAACTTTATTTTTCTTGATGAAACTTTGTGTTCATACCTTTACTGTCGATGAACACAAAGTTTTTTCGTTATGGGAACCGCTCTTTGGGCATGCCGCTGCAAACCTCATCCGCCATGATTTTTCAAAAGATTGATGACGCGCACCTCTACTTACCCGGGAGAATGCTCATCCAACCACTCCAATGCGCCCCGAAATTTTATGGGCTGCCGGACTTTATGACTATTGTCAAGATGGGTAAAAAGCAATGGCAGGTTGCCATTGTCAATTAATAACAACTAAAATCAAACATTATGAACAAATCTTTTTTTGTAATGGCTATTTCGGCCATGTTTTTCATCTCATGTTCTAACAAGGAGACGAATGTAATCGCAGTTGATGAGCCTCAGGCTCCAGAAGTTGTCGCTCTGAAAAATGATCTTAAGGCTCTTAATAATGAGCTGTTCGGAGAGCAGGTTGTGACTAAGGCAAGACCAAAATGGTGGCAAGTCTTGCTGACTGCCATAGCTGATGCTGGTGTCGGGCTTTTGACAGGAAATGTCGGCTATGCAATCAGTGCCTCTTCTCTGACTTGGACGGTTGTAAAAGATCTTTCAGTCCAGAAGATTGAGACAAAATCAGATGATGAAACATTCTGTTCAGTAAGAGATTCTGTTTTTGCGATGAGTCACTTGGATATCGACGGAAACGATAACAATGACGGTGTTCTCCATAACCAAGTTATATTGAAACTCTATGAAAGATACGGAGAAGAATTGTTTAAGCTGCCGGAAGAAGTTTTGCTTCAGGCTGTTGCAGATGAAGTTGCATTGTTGACAGGATGTGAGGCAAATGAAGTTATCCCTAATGTTGCAGAAGCTAAGGTTGAAATGAAAGTTTATACAGACGCCTACATTGAATCAGCCAACGTGGATGAATATATAGGCCGTCTTAAGGCTGTGAATCCTGAAAAGGCAGATGCTTTGGATGTGCTTAAAATCACATTGGAAGGTTTTCAGTTTGTTGATATCAAGACTGATGACGGAAGATACGCAGAGAAGGTATTGGATGTCATAGATAATTCTGATGTCAGTCCAGAGATGAAAGCAGACTTGTCCTCAGGTGTTGCAATTGCAAATGCCAGCACAAGATTGTGGAATCAAGATGAATTATTATCTGAAAGATAATCTGATATGAAAAAGATATTATCTGTAGCATTGCCGTTATTGCTCATTTTGTGCGATTGGACTGTGCTTGATGCACAGGAAAATAAGTTTGAGGTGTCCGGCTCGTCCTATTATTCGACAGGGATGTTCGGTCCGCGTACTATTGGCGAGGTCTCTTTCGGGTATTCTGTTGCCCCTGCTGTGTCGCTGTCTTTGAGCGGCCTGTGCACGAACCTCTATTCTTCTGACAAGGCATGGGGTACTTCTTTGAGCGTGAGTGCAAGTCCTAAGATATGTGAAAAATTTTTCCTGATACCTTCTGTGGGGGCAGGTGTCTTGGGAGGTATTCTGAACGGGAAGCATTATAATGTCCGTGCATGTGCAAGTCTTTCTGTAGAAGCCCGATATATGCTTTACGACGGATTGTTTTGCGGATTTGAGTCCCGGTATCTTAGCGCCGGTCCCGGCCTTGATACTTTCCTTTTCGGATTGAAGCTGGGCATTCGTCTGTAGTTGCGTCTTTTTCTTTCATAAAAACGTAGCCATATCGTATCGGGAGGATTCCGAAAATCCTGTTTGACAGATATGGAGTGCGTGGCAGTCATCATGGAGGGTTTGCCATCAGGAGATCCTCCATGATGATTATTATAAAGACAACAGGCAAATGTTAATTCACGTATATGCCAAGTTCCATAATATACTTTAGACAGGGAGCTTTATTTGTGTGTCTTTGTTGAAGAGATGCCATATTATATTTCTCAATAAATTTGGGCAGATCCATATATGCGCCGATACTTTTGCTATCTTGGGAGTTTGTACGGAATAAAACATTATGGCCATGAAGACAAGATTTGAAAATTTGATTCTGTTGCTGTTTACGGCTGCATTTGCCTGGATGTTTTATGCCGGGATTCAGGGAGTGGCAGGTGTCGCTCTGGCTATTGCTGTGCTGGCTTTTGCCATAGTGTGTATGTTTGTTGAAAGGGCGGCTTCTATGCCTTGCTTGCCTTAGGAGGTCTTGCCTGCATAATTTATTGGCTTGTTGACAGGCGGTATGAGGGACGGTCTGTAAAGACAATCCTGGCAGAAGAGCTGCATATCCTGCCTCCTGCATCGGAAATTGCATTGGTGGTGTTCTTCGTGCTGGAGATTGTCTTGAAGCGGGAGTCCCCGTCTGGAGTAATGCTGATTTCGATAGTGATTTTCTCAATTGATGCTGCCGCTCAGGTGTTGCTGAAAAGAGCAGCCTGTTCCAAGCAATGACATAGTGGCCGTTCATGCGAGTGATGAGGCTTGACACAGTCTGCATCGACTTTCCCTTTCGCCTCTATGATATGGGCAGTTCCCGTTTCCTGCTGATGTTTTATTATGACTTCAAGACCCTAATTAATTCTGGGACATATTGTCTGAGCAATTCGAACGGCGGTGTTATGTTCGGAATCACGGTCTGATGTCTATGCTGCTGCCAAATTGCTGATGTGATCCGGTAAAAAACGAGCGAATTTTACACCGAATTGATTTTTTTTGAGATTCCGTAAAAAATCCGGCGATTTTTTAAACCGTTTTTCTGGTTAATGTCCGATTTGATTGATGTTATGTCCAATTGATGTCAGGATTCAATATAAAATGTGCCTGCCGGCCAATTGGTGCTATGGCCAGCCTGGAAGCGCACGAGACGGAGCCTGATATCCTGTCTTATCTCAAAACCGCAAGCTTCCCTCTGCTTTTCTGTGGGGTATAATGGTTGCTACTCAAAGGTTTGCTGAAAAATGATTCCCCAAAAGCGGGGAATCGAATATTGAGCACGTGTTGATGGCCAATTGTTTGCGCTCCATGGTTGGCAGAAGCCGGCTATATGTTTTTGGTGCGTTCTATCAGTTCCATGCACATGCGGCCGTTGTGGTAGGGGCATTTCCAGAATCCGGCTTTGTCGTCTTCGCGGTTGACTGTGCCGTCTGAACGCAGGCTCCAGAACCATTCCCCGTTTTCCCTGTCGATTATATGGGCCTTGATGAATTCCCAGCACATTATTGCGTTCTCCAGGCCTTCCTGGTTGCCGAAATGCTCCCATAGGTTGAAGTATCCCACTACTGTTTCCGCCTGCACCCACCAGTGCCTGGCCCCGTCCGCTCCATGGCCGTTTTGCATCTCGTATATCATCCCGTCTTCCTGCGTGAAGCCCTCATGCGCGGCTTCTGCAATCTTCGGAACCATGGTTTCTACACTCCGGAGCACTTCTGCGTCTCCAAGGACAAGGGCGGCCTCGTGAAGAAGCCATGAAGCCTCTATGTCGTGCCCATATGAAACGATGTCGTAGCCGCATCTCCAGTCATTGTCAAAAAACAGCTTGAGATGTCCGTCGCTTCCAATTATGTGCTTTTCGAATATGCAGATAAGTCCGCGTAGCCTCTCCTCGAGCAGCTTGTCTTTCCATATGCGGTATAGACACGTATATGCTTCGAGCACATGCAGATGCGTGTTCATGGTCTTGCTTTCGTTGGCATCCTTGTCGCTCAGGCGCATGTCTTCTATCGGCTGCCACTCCCTTGTGAAAGCTTCAAAATATCCGTCCCTTTCTGAGTCAAAGCTATGCTCCTCGATTGACCGGAACAGTTTTATTGCATATTCAAGCGCTTCTTCGTCACCGCAGGCACGATACAGCTCGCTTAGACCGTAGATTGCGAATGCAATCGCATAAATCTGCTTTTTTGTGTCCAGCGGTTTTCCGCATGCATCCAAAGACCAGTAGATTCCTCCGTAACAGGTGTCATAGAATCTGTCTATGATTTCCCTTTTGGCCCTCATTGCGACAGGCAGATAGTCGTCACCGCAGCATTCTGTTTCCGGGGTCTTGCCGCATTCCGTACCGGATGGGGAGCCGAGCAGCCTATGGGCCGAGGCGAAAGTCCACAGCAGGCGTGCATTCATTATTGCTCCGAGCGGGGCGGAGGCGTCAAGTTCTTCTGTGCCGGTAATCCGTCCGTAGAATCCTCCCGAAGGGTTGAGCATTTTTCCGCTCCAATATGGAAGAATGTTTCCTGTCAGCTCCTTTTTCGCCTGTGATGCAAGGGCTTTTGCGGCAAAGATTTCTGCCGGGGTTTTCTGTGATGTGGCCATATCTGAAATTTAAGTTTCCGCAAAGATAGATAAAATCGCAGATGGAAAGGCCTGTGTGGCCGAATCGCGCAATAATGTTGAAAAATATGTTAAAAAAGTATCAGAATGGGAAATAATGATTATTTTTGAAGACAAATTGTGTAAAAATGAGCAATGTACTTACGGAAATAACGCGTCTTTCGGAGAAAGACTGCTTCCATATCGCTGAGCGTCACAAGACTGAGTTCACTTATCCTCTTCACCGTCATAAGGAATATGAGCTTAATTTCATCGAGCACGGGACCGGTGTGCGCCGCATCGTGGGGGACAGTGTGGAGGAAATCGGCGAATATGACCTTGTGCTCATCGGGGCGGAAGATTTGGAGCATGTATGGGAACAGGGAAGCTGCAAGTCGAAGGACATCCGCGAGATAACGATACAGTTCTCCGCAGGTCTGTTTGACGGAAGCCTGTTGTCGAAAAACCAGTTTGTTTCCATCAAAAGGATGCTCTCCCGGGCCGATCACGGACTTGCTTTCCCGATGTCTGCCATAATGAAAGTTTACTCGATTCTGGACACGCTGGCAAGCGAGCAGCAGAGTTTCGCCCAGCTTCTGAAATTCATGTATATTTTATATGAGCTTTCTGTGGCTGAGGAGGCCAGAGTATTGGCTTCCAGTTCATTTGCACATACTTCACGCAGTACAGAAAGCCGCAGGATACTTAAGGTCAAGCAGTATATCAATGACCACTATGCCGAGTCTATAAACCTTACAGACCTCTCCGCTCTTGTGGGCATGAGCTCGGTGGCGTTCAGCCGTTTCTTCCGTGCGCGGACGGGACGCACTCTGTCCGATTATATAATAGACATAAGGCTTGGATATGCCGCAAGAATGCTGGTCGATTCGTCTAAGAATGTTTCAGAGATATGCTATGAGTGCGGATTCAACAACCTTTCAAATTTCAACCGCGCTTTCAAGACAAAAAGAGGCTATACTCCGCGTGATTTCAGGGCCATGTTCAAGAAGAACAAGGTCATGGTTTAATTTGTATCATAATCGGATAAATATACATTTGTTTGATGGGATATGGTGCCGTAACTTTGCGCAATCATAATCAATAGCGCTAATCGAATGAGAATAACCGGAATCCTATCAGCCGTGACTGTTGCAGCAACGGTATCCTTGCTGTCCTCCTGTCAGGTATCAGAACCGTCTTTCGTGAGAGTGGAGGACGGAAAATTCATTTGTGACAATACTCCGTCCTATTATATAGGCGCTAATTTCTGGTATGGGGCAATACTCGGCAGCGAGGGCCAGGGAGGAGACCGCGCGCGTCTTGAAGCGGAACTTGATACGCTGAAAGCCTTGGGTGTCACCAATTTGCGCGTGCTTGTCGGTGGAGACGGACCTGACGGAATCCCGACACGCATAATGCCGACCTTGCAGAAAGAGCCGGGAGTCTATGACGACACGATTTTCCGCGGGCTTGACTTCCTGCTTGCCGAAATGGGGAAGAGGGGCATGAAGGCTGTCCTTTATATAAACAATTCGTGGGAATGGTCCGGAGGATACGGCATGTATCTCGAATGGGCGGGGGCCGGCAAGTCTGTGATTCCGTCAATAGACGGTTATCAGGCATATATGGAGTCGGTCTCAAAATTCATGACGAATGACCGGGCCAAGGAATTGTTTACAGACCATGTGAAGCATGTGGTTACCCGCACCAATACGGTCACCGGCCGGAAATATAAGGATGACTCTGCTATTTTCTCTTGGCAGATCGGCAATGAGCCGCGCTGTTTTTCTGATGACAAGGATGTTCAGCAGGCGTTCGTTGATTTCATGTGGAGCACGGCTTCTCTCATCAAATCCCTGGACCCCAATCATATGGTGTCTTCCGGAAGCGAGGGCAAATGGGGCTGTGAGGGCAGCATGGAACTTTTCGAAAAAATACATTCCTGCCCGGACATTGACTATATGAATATCCACGTGTGGCCTTACAACTGGAACTGGGTGCGTGAGACCACTCTTTCCGCAAATCTCGGACAGGCGCTCGAGAACACGGACGCATATATTGACGAGCATCTGAAAGTGGCTGAAAAATACGGAAAGCCTGTCGTACTTGAAGAATTCGGTTTCCCTCGTGACGATTTCAAATTCACCCAGGGCACACCGACAACCGCAAGGGACACTTATTATAAGCATGTGTTCGGACGTATAGCGGAATCCTGCCGCGAGGGCGGTCTTTTTGCCGGAGTGAATTTCTGGGGCTGGGGCGGTTTTGCGGGGCAGTCTTCTGAAAACATCTACTGGATGCCAGGAGATGATTATTGCGGCGATCCTGCACAGGAGCAGCAGGGACTCAATTCTGTATATGCATGCGATGCCACGACTGTCGCTGTAATTAAAGAGGCTTCGGAGGCTGTCCGTGCGGCCATGCTGCCTTCTGCCTGGTTCTTCCTTGACGGCAACAGCGGAATCTTCACTTCTGATGCGCCACATTCCCTCAGGGCGGGCCTGCATTCTCCCCATATGCGGACTGCGCGTCTTGTCCTGGACCTCTCCACTGATTTCGGCAGGCCTGCCGGCACATTCACCCGTGAAGTGAAATTCCTTCAGGGGGGGGCAGAGGTAGAGTTTGACCTGAATCTGGAGCCCGGCTTCTACAAGGCAGTCCTCAGTATAGAAGAAAAAGACGGCACAAAACAGGAGCTGACACACACCAATCTCGGATGCTGCCCTGAACTCATTTCCTCCCCTCAGGACAAGCAGCCTGACTTTGATGAGTTCTGGGGCGCCACACTGGAGGAGCTTGCCGGCACGGATGCGTCACCGAAGCTTACTCTTGTTGAAGAGTATTCGGATGATGTCCGCCGCACATGGCGTGTTGACATGACTTCTCTCTCAGGAGAGAGGATAAGCGGAGTGCTTGTAGAACCTGTAGCTCCTGGAAAATACCCTGCCATAATTCATTATATGGGTTATGGCAGCGATGTCTGGTATTCCGACCCGTCCTCAAACCCTCAGATGACGGAGTTTACTCTCTGTATCCGAAATCAGGCTCTTAACCGCAAGCCGGGTGAAAAGGATGACTGGTGTACACGAGGGCTGGAAAGCAAGGATACATATTATTATAGGGGAGCTTTCGCGGATGCCGTGAGAGCTGTGGATTTCGTGTGCTCACGCGAAAAGACCGACACTTCCCGTGTCTTTGCAAATGGTGAGAGCCAGGGGGGCGCGCTTACTCTTGTTGTAGCATCGCTTGACAGACGAATCAAGGCCATCGCCCCGTCGGTCCCTTTCCTTAATGACTACAGGGACTATTTCTCGCTTGTGCACTGGCCTGCCGACCCGATTCTTGCGGCGGCAAGGGAAAAGGGAATCGGTGAAGACGACCTTTACCGCACTCTCAGCTATTTTGATGTCAAGAACTTTACGGACAGGATAACATGCCCGGTGCTCATGGCAATAGGCCTTCAGGACCCTGTCTGCCCTCCTCATACGAATTTTGCCGGTTACAATATGATAAATTCGGAAAAACGATGGATATGCTATCCGTCTGCCGGACATAATGTCTGGGAGCAGCAGGGGTGGCAAAAGGAGAAGGATGAGTTTTTCCGCAGGTTCATTTAAGCATGCAGCTGCGGTCACATAAATATGAAATGACAAATTATTAACACTAAAATCAGTAACATGAAAAGTAAATTATTTACTTGCTTGGCGATGCTCTTTCTGAGCTTCTCGCTCATGGCGCAGACCAGGAGTGTCAGCGGTACTGTCGTTGACAATGTAGGGCCTGTCGTAGGAGCGAGCGTCATTGAGAAAGGTACCCAGAACGGTATCACTACAGATTTGGACGGCAAGTGGAGCCTGAATGTTCCCCAGGGCGCGACCCTGGTGTTCACATCCATCGGCTACAAGGATGTGGAGATTGTCGTGGGAAGCCAGAATGTCTATAATGTGACATTGGAAGAGGACAAGATGCTTCTTGATGAAGTGGTCGTGGTCGGTTACGGTACCATGAAAAGGAGCGACCTTTCCGGTGCTTCCGTATCCATGAATGAGGAGTCGCTCAAAGGTTCGATTGTCTCGTCTCTTGACCAGACCCTTCAGGGACGTGCCGCCGGTGTCCAGGCTGTCACCACTTCCGGTGCTCCGGGCTCTTCATCATCAATCCGTGTCCGCGGACAGGCAACCATCAATGCAAATGCCGAGCCTCTTTATGTGATTGACGGTGTCATCGTACAAGGCGGCGGAAACTCAGGAGCTGACTTCGGTCTGGGAGACGCTCTCGGAAACGGTAAGGTTTCGACAATCTCTCCGCTTTCAACTATCAACCCTGCTGACATTGTCAGCATGGAAATCCTCAAGGATGCTTCAGCTACCGCAATTTACGGTGCCCAGGGAGCCAATGGTGTCGTGCTGATCACAACCAAGAGAGGAAAAGCCGGTGACGCGAAAATTTCATATGACGGAATGTTCGCAGTTTCACGCCAGACCAAGCGCCTGGATATGATGAATTTGCGTGAGTACGCACAGTTTTATAATGACCTTGCATCTGTCGGTGAGATATCTGATCCGAGCGAAGTCTATTCGGATCCGTCGATACTCGGTGTCGGAACCAATTGGCAGGACGCCATTTTCCGTACAGCCCTCCAGCATCAGCATCAGCTTTCCGTTTCAGGAGGTACTGAAAAGGTCCAGTATTACGTGTCCGGTTCCTATATGAATCAGGAAGGAACCATCATCGGTTCCGAATTCGACCGTTTCAGCGTGCGTACCAATCTTGACGCTCAGCTTAAGAAATGGATCAAGCTCGGTCTCAGCGCCACTTTTGCCAACACGAATGATGACCTGAAGCTGGCTGATTCCAACCAGGGTCTCATCTATTATTCCCTGACCTCACGTCCTGACGTTCCTATCTATGACCTTGACGGAAATTATGCTTCGGTTGTAGACGAACATAATCTGAATCCAAACCCGATCGGAATCGCTCTTGAAGATGACATTCTCCTCAACAGGCAGAAACTGACAGGAAATATCTTTGCGGACGTTACTCCGTTTGTCAATTGGAACCCTCTGAAAAATCTGGTATGGCGTGTGGAGCTTGGCTTCGATCTTGGATGGAGCAAGGCCGAGCGTTTCAAACCGACTCTCAATTTTGGTAACTGGACACGCGACACCAACGAAAGCAGCATCCAGAACAACAAGAGTACTTTCTGGCAGCTTAAGAACTATCTCACCTATTCTAACACATGGGGAAAGCACAATGTAACCGCAATGGTCGGACACGAGATGTGGGAGTCAAGTTGGGAGAATGCAGGCATATTCAACAATAATCTGCCTTCCAATGCGGTGCACAACCCGAAACTCGGAGCCGGTACTCCGAAGATCAGTGCTGGTTTCGGAAGTTCGGCAATGGCTTCAATATTCACCCGTGAGACTTATAACTACGACAGCAGGTATTATCTGACTTATACCTATCGTTATGACGGTTCTTCTAACTTCGGTCCGGACAACCGTTGGGCTGGCTTCCACTCTGTTGCTGCCTCATGGCGATTCAACAACGAGAAATGGATGCAGGGCGCGAAGGACTGGTTCAGCAACGGTAAGCTCCGTCTCGGCTGGGGACAGACCGGTAATGCCAACATCGGAGGCTATGCATGGGGGTCGGCGATCAGCCCTATGCCATCAGGGCTCGGTATGGGCTTCCGTCCTGCGAATATCGCGAATACGGCCATACGCTGGGAATCTCAGGAGCAGTTCAATGTAGGTCTCGATTTGGGATTCTTCCATGATAGACTCAACCTCATCGTGGATGCCTACTACAAGAGATCGAACGACATGCTCATGTCAATGCAGCTTCCTTCATATATGGGTACTCAGGGCAACGGTTCTTCAGCTCTTGCCGCTCCTAAGGGCAACTACGGAAGCATCGAGAACAAGGGTATTGAAATCACTCTCGACACGCACCCTTTCGTAGGCGAGTTCGAGTGGGACAGCAATTTCCAGATTTCTTTCAACCGTAACAAACTCCTGTCGCTTTCCGGTACGGAGAATGCCTCCCTCATCGGATACGGACAGTGGAACGATGTCGTTGCCATGTCTACCATCGGAGAGTCGCTTTACAATTTCTACGGATATGAAGTCGAGGGAGTATATGAGTCTCTTCAGGACATAATGGATTCTCCGAAACCTGCCAAATATCCGACAGACGGCGTATTCAACCGTTCGAATACGGTATGGGTCGGCGACATAAAATATAAGGACCAGCTTACGGTGGATTCGAACGGTGACGGCATTCCTGACAAGGGAGACGGTGTGATTAATGAGAAAGACCGCGTCAACCTCGGTTCTCCGCTTCCGCTCTTCACATTCGGCTGGACCAACACGTTCCGCTACAAGAACTTCGACCTGAGCATATTCCTCAACGGCTCATACGGCAACAAGGTGCTCAACTATAATTCGATTACGCTTACGCACATGAACAGCCCTTGGACTAACCAGCTCAACTCCGTGAACGACAGGGCTAAGCTTGTGCCGATCGATCCTGACAAGGTTTATGCGGACGGTTCAAAATGGTATGATGACATCACTAATGTGAAAGTGGCCAATTCCGGAACCAAGACTCCGCGTGCGAGCATCAACGACCCGAATGACAACGACCGCATAAGCTCGCGCTACATTGAGGACGGTTCTTACATACGTATAAAGAACCTCACGCTGGGATACACTTTCCCTAAGAAATGGATGAGCAAGGCGAGAATCGAGAATCTCCGCCTGTACTGCAACATCCAGAATCTTTATACTTTCACCAGGTATTCAGGATATGACCCTGAAATAGGTGCGAGCACCCAGGATTCAACAGGTCTAACATACGGTATTGACAACGGCCGTTATCCGTCCCCTACCACATATTCATTCGGCCTGAACATCACATTCTAAAAATAGGAGCAATATGAAAACAAATATAACGAAAATTGCCATTGCGGGCGTCCTTGCCATGGGGCTGGTTTCTTGCGATGAATTCCTGAACAGACCTGCTGAGGACAACTACAATGTGGACAATTTCTATCAGAACGACGCGCAGTGCATCCAGGGCGTCAATTATCTTTATAACTCTCCTTGGTTTGATTTCCAAAGAGCTTTCCTGTGGGTTGGAGAGATAATGTCGGGAAACCTTTACATAGGCGAAAGCAAGTATCTGGATTTCTCCGTAAACGGAACTGATGAAGACCTTAAGAACATGTCGTATTCCCTGTGGGCCGTGAACGGTCATGCCAATACTGTCATAAAGAATATCCTCGGGTCTGAGGGTCCTTCGCAGGCGGTCAAGGAGCAGTGCATAGGTGAGGCGCTCACATGGAAAGCTTTTGCCTATTTCTATATGGTCAGGATTTTCGGAGAAGTTCCTATCATTCATGACAACAACGAGCTCCTGACTTCCGGGCATTACAACAATGTCTATAAGGCCACACGCGAAAATGTATATGAATATATAATCATGACTTTGGAAAAGGCGATGACTCTTCTTCCTAAGATGGGTGCGAAAGCTGGCGGACGTATCGATTACTATTCTGCGGAAGGTCTTCTTGCGAAGGTGTATCTCACAAAAGCCGGTCTTTCCGGTTCTTTGAATGCGGACGACTTGGCGAAGGCTGCCGAATATGCAGGCGATGTGATCGACAATTCCGGTCGTGATCTCCTTCCGGAATATTCGGACGTGTTCCGTCTCCAGAACAATAGAAACCAGGAATGCCTGATTTCGTGGCTTTGGGAGGCCGGACGTGATCCATGGACTCAGCAGAATGCCATGCAGCCGGATTTGGCAATGACGGGATTCTCTGATTTTGAAGATAATTGCTGGGGAGGCTGGAGAGGCATTTCCGTATCTCTTCAAGATGCTTTCGGTGTAAGTGCGATTGACAATCCGGAAGACAGGGCAGGAGAAAAGGACAAGCGCCGCAAAGCTACCATGATGATGGCCGGAGACAAATACGACTATTTCTGGACTGACAAAGGCGGATTCGACTATCTGCGTTTCATCTATGATGCCGATGATTATGGCAAGGGAGGTCCGAGCGGTTCCATGCAATCCGGAACCGGAGCTAATGTCGTTAAGCATCTGACCGGAAGAAATGCCGACCATATCAAAGGTGTGGGTTATGGAGCCCTGAATATGGCTTCTGCCCTCTCGACGCATATCCTGCGCCTGTCCGATGTGCTCCTGATTTATGCGGAGGCGAAGATGGGTACGGCCGGAACGACCACCGATGCGTCTGCGCTCGAGGCATTCAACCGTGTGCGCCGCCGTGCCGGAGTCGAGGAAGCCGAGGGAACCCTGACATGGGAGCAGGTTTGGAAGGAACGCCGCCTGGAGCTTGCGCTTGAAGGCGACCGCTGGTATGACTATGTACGTCTTTCATATTACGATATGAACAAGGCTATCGGAGACTTGAAATCACAGAGAAGGGACGTGTGGTACGGATTGGACGCTCTTTACAAGCCTTACTATGAGTCCGGTTACAAGAATTGGACAATTACGGAGGATGTCAGGTACAATGACGCCGCTCCTGTTCCGAATGTGACTAAGGAAAGCTTCACGCTTCCGTTCCCGACCGAGGATCTCGTATTCAATCCTCATCTTGCGGAACCTGCGGTAGAAGTCGATGTACGTGCATCATACTCCTATAACTTTTAATCTGTAAAAGGAAAATCAATCATGAAAAATATAAACAAGATATTGGCTGTCCTCGCGCTTGCCGCCGGTTTCGCTGCCGTTTCCTGTGAGGATGAACCGGACAGATACAGAATTGCAGAAGGAATTCCGGAAGTTCATTACATCCGTCCGGTAAATGTCGAGGCTGCCGATTCTCTGCTTACCGGAGCATATATGGACAATATGATATGTATGGTAGGAGAGAATCTCCGGAGCATATATGAGCTGTGGTTCAATGACCAGAAAGCGATACTCAACACAAGTTACATGACAGATAATACGCTTCTTGTAACGGTACCGGGTACGATTCCGTCGCTTGTGTCTGACAAGATTTACATGATTACCGTTGCAAAGGATACGGTGACATATGATTTCAATGTTCTCGTTCCGGGGCCGGCCGTTTCATCCATGGCGTGCGAATATGTCGCGGTAGGGGAAGAGGCTACCATCTATGGAGACTATTTCATCGATGATCCTAATGTTCCGTTTACAATCATGTTCCCTAATGACGTGAAGGTTGACAAAATCAAGTCTCTGAGCAAGACAGCCGTGACTTTCGAGGTTCCGGAAGGCGCGGAAGAAGGCAAGGTTACGGTATCGACGATTTACGGTACAAGCGAGAGCAAGTTCCATTATATGGATTCGAGGGGCATGATGTTCGAATTCGACGGTCTCACCGGCCTCACCAATCACGGATGGCACAACCAGCTCATAACCACAGATAGTGACGCGATTTCCGGAAATTACCTCCAGCTCGGGGACGGTGAAGCTGTCATGAAGGAAGCGGGGGATTGGAATGACGGCAAATTCGCATTCGAATACTGGTGCGGTTCATGGGACAATCCTCAGAATGTTACATCAGGTGACGGCATCGCGCTGCACAATCTGGTGGATTTCACTGACTTCAAGAACATGGCACTCAAATTCGAGATGATGGTTCCTTCTGATTATCCGTGGAGTGCAGGTGCCATGCAGATTGCGTTCGAGGGCTATGACCGTGTGACATTGTCCGGAAATCCGATTGACGGTTTCAACGGGACTGTCGCAGGAGCAAATGCATGGGTCTTCAACGGAGACAACGGACAGGGTGTCTGGGGCCGTGCCATGTACCGTCCTTGGGTATCTGCTGAAGGAGGGGTCTTCCACACTGACAACAAATGGATAACAGTTACGATTCCTCTCGCCAGCTTCATGTATGACCGCATGGGAGCCGCTACAGATGTCGTGCCTTCGAAGTCGGAGGATTTTGCCAGTCTTACGATTTTTGTAGTAGGAGGCGGAGTCAATGGAATAGAGTGTACTCCTGTAATAAAGATCGACAACATCCGTGCTGTCCCTAACAGATAAAAGTCATGAAAAAGATATTCAATGTCCTGGCACTTTCAGCAATGTGCCTAACGCTTCTGAGCGGCTGCAAGGATGAGCTTGTGAGCACTGATCAGTATGCGAAGGAGGGAGTGTCCCTCAATGTCTACGGACCTCAGCCTGTAATGCGCGGCGGAGAGCTCCGTTTCCTCGGAAGCAACCTGGACCAGGTGACCGAGGTCATCATCCAGGGAGTGGCCCCTATTACGGACATAAAGGTTGTCCAGTCCGGAATCCCGAGTGAAATACGCGTGACTGTCCCTAAGGACGGTCCTGAGCCTGGTCTTGTCACATTGAAGACCGCAGGCGGAAAGGAGATTGTGACAAAGACTGAGCTGAGCTTCACCGAGCCGATTCTCATAGAGTCTTTCTCACCTGCTTCCGTGAAGCCTGGAGATGTGCTTACCATCAAGGGTGATTATCTCAACCTTACCCATGAGGTGATTTTTGCGGAAGATGTCAAGGTTTCCGAAAAGGATTTCCGCAAGCATACCCGCTATGAGATTGAAGTAGCAGTCCCTGTTGAGGCTCGTACAGGCGCGATAGGTGTGGGGGACATAGACGAACTTGCCGTTGAAGACTCTGATGTGATGGCCAATGTCATCTACTCGGAGGAAGAGCTTGTCGTTGCTCAGCCTGAAGTAACAAAGATGACTGCTCCGAGATACAAGGCCGGAGAGACTGTTACCGTAACCGGAAAGAATTTCAATTATGTGGCTTCCGTTGTGCTTCCTGGCGCTACAGTCACTGATTTCAAGGTGGCTTCAGGCAATTCGTCACTTACTTTCGTGCTTCCTGCCGAGGCTCAGGACGGAGAGGTTCTCCTTGTCGCCAAGTCAGGTGTGGAAGTTGCGGCCGGACAATATGAGACCGTGGTTCCTACCGCACTTTCTGCGGCCCCTAAGCCTGTCAAGGCCGGTTCCGACCTTTCTGTAAGCGGAAAGGATCTTGACCTTGTGGTTTCAGTTTCGCTTCCGAATGCCGGTGAAGTGGAGTTTGAATACGCAGGAGGGACAATGACGTTTGCGGTTCCTGACACTGCGCAGGAAGGTGATATCGTGCTTGGCATGGCTAACGGAAAGTCTGCTGCTGTGGCCTATTCTCTTGTGAAGCCTGCAGTGGCTGAATATAGCGCGAATCCTGCAGCGGCAGGCTCATCCTTGACGATTACGGGTACGGACCTTGACCTTGTAAAGAGTGTGACTTTCGGCGGTGACCTTACCGTTGAGGTTGAGGCTGCTGAGACTGAGATTACGGTATCGGTTCCTACTACCGCGTCAAGCGGAGCGCTTAAGCTCAATCTTGCGAACGGCACTTCCGTTGAGTGTGAGGCGCTTGCCGTTGACAAGCCTACTGCATGCTACATAACCGAGCTTCCGGCTGAGGGCACTGAAATCTTCGGCGGAACAGTACTGATTGTCCCAGTTGAGAATGAGGACAAACTCACGGGCGTCCAGGTGAATGGAGAGGATGTGAAGTTCCTGCTCAATGGCAAGTCCCTCTACATCTCTCTTCCTGACATGGCGGGCTCCGGCACTGTGCTGAGGCTGGTTTCTGACAATGGTGCTGTAGAATATACCATTGACTGTATCCCTAATAATATACAGAACAAGGTTATCTGGTCCGGCAGCTGGGATTGCGGCAGCTGGGGTGGCAATGAAGACCTTTCATGGGGTAAATACGATTGGTCTTCAGTGGATCTTTCTGTAGGTGCAGTCTCCCTTGTGTTTGAACTTGAGCAGGATTCTTCGGCAGGATGGTGGCAGCTCAGCCTCAGGCATGGTGAGAGCTGGGGCGAACTTCCTGAGAAGTTGTTTGTTGACATGACTGCCGGACAGACGGTTGTCGAGATTCCTCTTACACAGGTCAACCTGGATGATTTGATTGCCAACGGAGGTCTTGTCATCACAGGATGCAGCTATACTCTTAAGAAGGTAACGCTAAGGACTGTAATCCCTATGGATGTGGCCATTTGGGAAGGCGAATTCACATTGGAATGGAACGGAATGAATGATTTGTCATGGGGCAAATATGATTGGTCGGGGGCCAAGGCCGGAACAGTCCTTACCGCCTATTTCAAAGATGTGGCTGCCGGAGCACAGCTTCGTTTCGGCAACGGAAGTTGGGATGCTCTCCCAAGTACGCTTGCCCTTGGCTATAAAGATGGCAACATTCCTATTGCAGAGGGTGAGACATCTTATTCAATAACACTTACGCAGGAAGACGTGGATATGCTGAACGGCAGCGGTGGTCTTGTAATGACAGGTACAGCCCTGACACTTGTCAAGATTACTGTCAAATAGCCGGATTTTCAACTGAACTATGAAAACTTTTCCCTGGGAGGGGTGATTCCCTCCTCGGGAGCAAATTCCGGAATTTCCGGCAAATATAAACAGAAGAGCATGAAGAAAACCATATGCATATTGTTGGCTTTGGCATTTATTGCAGGATGCCGTGAGCCTGAACCTGTTGCGCCTGAACTGGCGGACGGGCCTGAACTGGTATCGAGCGACCCGGCGGACGGTGCGGATGACATAAGAGGAGATGTCATTTCTGTTACTCTCACTTTCAATCAGAATGTCATGTGCCCGACATCTGAGCGCGAGCGTATAAGCATTGATTCGGGGGCGGAACTGTCAGAGCTCAACCCGTATATGAAAGATATAACCGTAAAGGTGTCCGGACTTGTTCCGTCGCAGAAATATACCATCGTTTTTCCGGAGGGAACAATCCTCGGGTATGGCAATAATCAGAAGCCTGCGAAGGAAATACGTTTGACGTTTTCAGTGAAGAAGCCTGGTCAGCAGGACATTGCAAAGTCTCTTGTAACTGAGAATCCTACGGCCAATGCAAGACGCCTGTATGAATATATGCTTTCCATCTATGGCAAGAAGACCCTTTCCGGAGCCATCGCAAAAGTGGCGTGGAACCGTGATGAGGCCGAATGGATACACAAATGGACAGGAAAGTGGCCTGCGATGGCGACTTTTGATTATATTCACCTGCATTCGTCTCCGTCAAATTGGATTGATTATTCAGACATCACTCCTGCAAGGGAATGGTTCGGGATGGGGGGAATCGTAAGCGCATGCTGGCATTGGAATGTCCCTGCAAAGGAAGGCTCGTCAGAATATACCTGCACTCCGGGAGACGGTTCGCAGGCAAGTGACGGTACATGGACTACGGTTTTCCGCCCTTCAAGGATATTTGAAGAGGGGACATGGGAGAACAGGACAGTCAAGGCTGACCTTGAGAAGATGGCTGGCTATCTGAGGCTTCTTCAGGATGCCGGCATACCTGTGGTATGGAGACCTCTGCATGAGGCGGCAGGGAATACTTACACGCAGTGGCATTCCGGAGCATGGTTCTGGTGGGGGGCTGACGGTGGCGAAACATATGTGAGGCTCTGGAGATACATGTTCGATTATTTCAAGGAGGCCGGCATACGCAATCTGATTTGGGTGTGGACGACGCAGACATCGTCTTATGGTGACATGGACATGCCGTTTTATCCGGGTGACGGCTATGTTGACATAATAGGCCGGGACATATACAATGTCGCTTCCGAAGCTATTCTTAAGAATAACTTCGGTGTTGTGACTGAGATGTTCCTCAATAAAATGGTGGCCTTATCGGAGCATGGCGGGGTCAGTGATATGAATTCCCAGTGGAACGCCGGGGCAAAATGGCTGTATTTCATGCCTTGGTATGACTACGGGCTGGACGGTACGGAGGGCTATGCGCACACGCATGCTGATATCGCATGGTGGAAGAAGACATGGGCCTGCGATGATGTGATTGACCTTTCCGCTCTTCCTGCCGACCTGTTCGAATAGCGTTTGCCGGGCTGCCGGATTGTGAAGGATGAAAATTTATGACAGATGAATGATATGAGCGACAACAGGACATACGGACATTTTGACGACAAGGCGAGGGAGTTTGTGATAACTGATCCTGAGCTGCCGTGGCCGTGGATAAATTATCTGGGCACGGAGGATTTCTTTTCGTTGATTTCAGCCACTGCCGGAGGCTATTGTTTCTGCAAGGACGCCAAATTCAGGCGTATCCTGCGCTACAGGTATAACGGCGTTCCGATGGATGACGGCGGACGCTATCTTTACATTAATGACGGCAATGCGCTCTGGAGTCCGGGATGGAAGCCGTGCCGCACTCCTCTTGATTTTTATGAGTGCCGTCATGGGATGGGATATACGCGCATAACCGGAGAAAAGGACGGGCTGAGGGTGAGCGAGCTGTTCTTCGTGCCTTTGGGAAGAAGATGCGAGGTGCAGAAGGTCACATTGACGAATACCGGTGCCGCCGCAAAGGAATTCACGCTGTTTTCTTTTGTCGAATGGTGCCTGTGGAACGCCCAGACCGACATGGAGAATTTCCAGAGGAATCTTTCGACCGGAGAAGTTGAGGTTGAGGGCAGCGTAATATATCATAAGACAGAGTACCGTGAAAGGCGCAACCATTATGCTTTTTATGGTGTCAATGTCCCTATTGACGGATATGATACGGACCGTGAAGCCTTTTTGGGGCGCTATAACGGGTTCGATTCTCCCGCAGCAGTTTCTGAGGCTTCTTCGCGCATGTCTGTTGCGCACGGGTGGAGTCCGGTCGCTTCACATTGCATGAAGATGAGGCTTGAGGCCGGGCAGTCGGCTGACCTTGTGCTCATCCTCGGTTATGTGGAGAATCCTGATGATGAGAAATTCGTGTCCGGTGATGATTCTTCCGGCGTGCTTATGAAAGCCAATTCCGGCTCCGGTACAATAAACAAGAAACAGGCATATGCAATGCTTGAAGAGTTCTCTACGGCGGAGAAGGCTGACAAGGCTTTTGATGAGCTGAGGGAGTATTGGGACGGTCTGCTCGGCAAATTTACGGTAAGCTCACCGGTGCCCGAACTGGACAGGATGGTGAATATCTGGAACCAGTACCAGTGCATGGTGACATTCAATATGAGCCGCAGTGCAAGTTTCTTCGAGAGCGGAATAGGACGCGGAATGGGTTTCCGTGATTCGAACCAGGACCTGATAGGCTTTGTGCATCAGATCCCTCAGAGGGCGAGGGCAAGGATTCTTGACATTGCGGCGACACAGTTTGCGGACGGGAGCTGCTACCATCAGTATCAGCCTCTTACAAAGCGCGGTAATGACGGAATCGGCTCAGGATTCAATGATGACCCGCTTTGGCTTCTGTTTGGCACATTCGCGTATGTCAGGGAGACCGGTGACTTTTCGATTCTCGACGAGATGGTGCCTTTTGACAATGTGCCGGGAAGCGAGAAGACTCTTCTGGAGCATCTGCGGATAAGTTTTGACTATACAGGGAAGCATCTGGGGCCTCACGGGCTGCCGCTTATAGGGCGCGCGGACTGGAATGACTGCCTCAATCTGAATTGTTTCTCTTTTGACCCTGACGAGTCTTTCCAGACTACCGGGAACAAGACTGAAGGTAGCCGTGCGGAGTCGCTTATGATTGCCGGACTGTATGTGGTTGTCGGCAAGGAGTTCGCGCGACTTCTGGAGCATCTTCACCTGGATTCTTCAGGTGTCAGTGCGAATGTGGCTGCGATGGATGAGTCCGTGAGGAAATATGGCTGGGACGGGAGCTGGTTTTTGCGCGCATACGATTATTTCGGAAGGAAGGTCGGTTCTGCCGGGTGTGATGAGTCTAGGATTTTCATTGAGAGCCAGGGCTGGTGCACGATGGCCGGAATCGGTGCTGAGGATGGCCTGTGCTCCAAGGCATTGGACAGTGTAAAGGAACTGCTTGACTGTGAGCACGGAATCGTTCTCAATAACCCTGCCTTTACGCGCTATATGCCTGAGTATGGGGAGATTTCTTCATATCCTAAGGGATATAAGGAGAATGCTGGCATATTCTGCCACAACAATCCTTGGATTGTGATAGGAGAGGCTCTTTGCGGGCGGCGTGAGGATGCATGGGAGCATTATTGCAAAATTTCTCCGGCATTCATACGTGACCAGGAACTGCACAAGGTCGAGCCTTACGTCTATTGCCAGATGGTGGCGGGCAAGGATGCATTCCGCCCCGGGGAGGGAAAGAACAGCTGGCTGACGGGAACTGCCGCATGGAACTGGCATGCCGTCACTGAATATCTGTTGGGCATCCGTCCTGATTATGGCGGGCTTGAGATATGTCCGTGCCTGCCTGCGGAAATATCCTCTTATACTGTACACCGGGTTTTCCGTGATGCTGTATATGACATAACGATACACAATGGCGCTGACGGACGCAGCACTTATGTGCCGTATGAGCCGGGCTATCATAAACTTGAACTGTTTTTGTGATAAATATTTATGAAAATAATTGATTATATGACAATTGCGATTGCCGCTCTTTTTTCTGCAGCGGCTTTGACATGTTGCTCTCCGGAGGAAAAAGGCGTGAATGGAGATACTGTGACTTTGTCGGTTGACAAGACTTCCCTTGATTTCGGGGCGGCCGCAGGCGAGCAGGTTTTCAATGTGGAGACTTCTGGGAAACTATATGTTGTGCCCGGGGCAGACTGGATAAACGCATCAGAAAAGGCGTCAGGAACGCCGTACAAATATTCCGTCACTGTTTCTGTAAATGAGAACGTGACACGGGAAGAAAGGACAACGCGCATTTCAGTGGTTGCCGGTGATGAAAAGAAATATGTCGAGGTGCGCCAGCAGGCAAAGGGGGCAGAGCCCGTGCCGGAGCCTGAGGATAATGCCGCATGGCAGGTTCTGGACAAGCTCGGCATGGGGTGGAATCTCGGAAATCAGCTTGATGCTCACAACAATGGTGTTGCGGGAGAGACTGTATGGGGCAATCCGAAGGCTACTCAGGCATTGTTCGATAAGGTTAAGGCGGCAGGCTACAAGTCTGTGCGCATACCGGTGACCTGGCTCGGAAAGTTCGGAGAGGCTCCGGAGTATAAGATTGACAATGACTGGCTTGACAGGGTTGCCGAGGTTGTGGGATATGCTGAAAATGCAGGGCTGAATGCGATTGTAAACATACATCATGACGGGGGCGACAGCAAATATTGGCTTGACATCAAGACTGCTGCGGTGAATGACGAGAAGAATGCCCAGATAAGGCAGCAGATACGCGCCATGTGGTCTCAGATTGCCGGGAAGTTCAGGGACAAGGGTGATTTCCTGATTTTTGAGGCGTTCAATGAGATTCATGACGGCAAATGGGGCTGGGGAGACAATCGTACTGACGGCGGAAAGCAGTACAGATGCCTCAACGGCTGGAATCAGGAATTTGTTGATGCGGTGCGTGCCACCGGCGGGAATAATGCTTCGCGTTTGCTTGTGGTTCCTGGCTATTGCACGAATATAGATTTCACTGTCTCAGATATGGTGCTGCCTGAGGATACCGCTAAGGACAGGCTGATTGTGGCTGTGCATTATTATGACCCGGGTGATTATACCCTCAATGCCAAATATTCGGAGTGGGGACATACTGCCGACCCTTCCAAGAAAGCGCCCGGCTCGAATGAGGAGCAGGTGACTGAGGCTTTTGTCAAGCTGTATGACAAATTCATCAGCAAGGGTGTGCCTGTCTATATCGGCGAAATGGGATGCGGCAACCGTGCGACAGAGCGTGAGCAGAAATTCCAGAGATATTGGTTTGAATATGTGGTGAAAGCCGCAAAGACTTATGGAATGTCAACCTTCGTATGGGACAACGGAGCGGAAGGTGCAGGAGCGGAGACTCACGCGTATTTCAACCATGCCACGGGCGAGTTCCCTTCAGAGGGTGCGCGCAAGGCTGTGGAGACGATGGTACATGCGATGAACAATGAGGACCCGTCATATACTCTCGAGAGCGTATATGCGAACGCTCCGAAATAGAAGTTCCTCATGAAAATGAATATACCCTTTATTATGAGAAATATACTGAAACCTATGACCTTGATGGCAATTTCTGCCGTTTTTTCATCATGCGGCACAGCTCCAGTAACTCCTGCGGAGGAATTGCTTGCCTCGCTTGGCTCGCTTGGCTCTGCTGTGGAGAGCGGAAAAATCATGTACGGGCACCAGGATGACCTTATGTACGGGCATTCATGGAGGCTTGGCTCTGACGCGTCTTCATATGTCCGTTCGGATGTGAAGGATGTATGCGGGATGTATCCTGCCGTATATGGGCTCGATCTCGGAGGCATAGAGCTGGGGGATGAGCGCAATCTCGACCATAATCTGTTTGAGCAGATGCGTGCTTCTGCCATAGCTCATTATGAGAGGGGAGGCGTGGTGACTTTTTCGTGGCATCCGCGCAATCCTCTGACCGGAGGGGACTCATGGGACGTTTCGTCAAAAGAAGTCGTGGCATCTGTGCTTGAGGGCGGCTCTGTGCATGAGCTTTTCATGGAATGGCTTTCCCGTGCGGCGGATTATCTGGAGTCGTTCCGGACTTCTGACGGACAGGCGGTCCCGATTATTTTCCGTCCTTGGCATGAGCATACGGGAAGCTGGTTCTGGTGGGGACGCGACTTGTGCACTGTGGAGCAATATGTGGCCTTGTGGAAGATGACATATGACTATATGGCGGTTGAGCGCGGCCTTGACAATCTCGTGTGGTCTTATTCTCCGGGCGCAGGAGGCGTGACTGAGGAAATCTATATGGAACGGTGGCCCGGTGACCGTATGGTGGACATGATAGGTGTGGACTGCTATCAGTATGGCTCTTCTCAGCAGTATGCGGATGAGCTTAGGAATGCCCTTGACATAATGGTGAAGGTGGGACGGGAGCGCAAGAAGCTGCTGGCCTTGACTGAAACCGGGTATGAGGGAATCCCTGATGCGTCATGGTGGACTGGGGTCCTCTATCCTGCGATAAAGGATTATCCTTTGGCTTATGTCCTGACATGGAGAAACGCCTGCGATATGGAGGGGCATTTCTATGCACCGTGGCCGGGGCAGGTGTCTGCCGAGGATTTCAGGGCATTCGCTGATATGGAGAAGATAGTGATGATCCGCTGATGTATGGGGCCGTGGATGTTGCCGCCGGTTATGATGGCCGGCCGGAACTTATGCGGGAGAGATTGATAATAAATACAAGATACAATGACATTTGATGAAAGAAAGGAGTGGCTTCAGAAAGAGCATGAAGCCCTCATCACAAGAAAGAATGAGCCTATAGAGGGAAACGGCGTCTATGAGCGCTATAAGTATCCTATCCTGACTGGAGAGCATGCACCGCTTTTCTGGCGCTATGATTTCGACCGAAATGCAAACCCTTATCTTATGGAGCGTTTCGGCATCCATGCCGCTTTCAATGCGGGGGCGATAAAGTGGAACGGGAAATATATGCTCGTGGTACGTGTCGAGGCTGCGGACAGAAAATCGTTCTTCGCTGTGGCGGAGAGCCCTAACGGAGTCGATAATTTCCGTTTCTGGGACCGTCCGGTGACTATGCCTGATTACGGCGAGCCTGCAACCAATATTTATGACATGCGTCTCACTGCGCATGAGGACGGCTGGGTCTACGGCATATTCTGCGTGGAGCGTAAGGACCCTTCTGCAGCTTCCGGTGACCTGTCTTCTGCCGTTGCGGCAGCCGGTGTGGCGAGGACTAAGGATTTTGTCAACTGGGAGAGGCTTCCGGATATGAAGTCATCTTCACAGCAGCGCAATGTGGTGCTGCATCCTGAGTTTGTTGACGGGAAATATGCACTCTATACGCGTCCTCAGGACGGTTTCATTGATGCAGGAAATGGAGGAGGAATCGGCTGGGCGCTTGTCGACAGCATGGAGAATGTTGAAATCGGAGAAGAAAAGATAATACACAGCCGTCATTACCACACAATCCGTGAGGTAAAGAACGGTGAAGGCCCTCATCCTATAAAGACTACCAATGGATGGCTTCATCTTGCCCATGGTGTGCGCGGATGTGCTTCCGGACTAAGATATGTGCTGTATATGTACATGACTTCGCTCGAAGACCCGACAAAGGTGATTGCCGATCCGGCCGGCTTCTTCATGGTTCCGGAAGGCGAGGAGTTTGTGGGCGACGTGATGAATGTGCTGTTCGCTAACGGCTGGATAGCAGATGAGGACGGCAAGGTTTTCATCTATTACGCCTCAAGCGACACAAGGATGCATGTGGCCACATCGACGGTTGACCGTCTGGTTGACTATTGCCTGAATACGGAGCCTGACGGCCTGACCACTTCGGAGACTGTGCGCCGTCTCAACAGGCTTATCGACAAGAATTTGAGATAAGAAACGTTCCGGTGTCCGGTGACAGGTTGTTTTCTGCTTGTTGCCGGATATCAGATACTTATTTGTAAAACTTAAGTCGCTTTAATTCTATTTAGTATGAAAAAAAATCTTCTCTTTTCGATTTTTATAATTTTATTATCAGGATGTAATAAAAATAATGACATTTCATGTAATTATGATGAAATGAGACTTGAGCAATCTGTAACAATTAGTCCAGAAGAGGCTATTATGAGTTTGAAGTCATTTGTTAATATCCATAACGATGTAACTACGAAATCTTCTGAGATTATAGACTTTAATGTATGTGATATCGAAGCGATTGGTGCCAAAGAGCTTTCAATTAAGACGAAAGCATATGAAAATTCAATTCCTGATACATTATTTTATATAGCGAATCTGAATGATGGTTATGCTATATTATCTGGCAACAGAGAACTGGATTGTGATGTTTTCTGTATTACAGAAAGTGGTGAATTGCATAGCGAAGATTTTGCATCAGCTTATGATTTTTTAGTTTCTGACAATTTTGTTAAAAGTTCTGATGCTAATGATGAGTTTATAGAGATGGGACCGAAAATCGTACCCGCAATTCTACTGTCATCAATACTTAATGATTATCAATTAAGAGCAGTGGCAAAATCCAATAGTACAGATACTGATATTGATGGGAATGGTAATCTGAAAACAGAAACGTCATTATCTGGTACCAAATATGGCCCATACTTGAAAACAAAGTGGACTAATTCCAAAATGGCTCCATTTAATTCTTATACTCCGAATAATGCATATCCAGGATGTGTTGCAATTGCAGTAGCACAAATAATGGAATACAATAAGAAATCCAACACAATGGTTTTTAATGGAGTAACATGTAATTGGAATACTATGGAAACCGTTTGTAACTATACTTCTATAAATAACATAGGAACAGTTTCTGCACAAAAACAGGTTGGGAATTTTATATATGAACTGGGTAAGAGGCGTAATTGTTATGTGCGTTATGACAATAGTAGCTGGGCTGTTGCAGATGGAGCGAAACGCACGTTGAGAAATTATGGTTATAATAATGTGACCAAGAGAATTGGATTTGCAAGTGGAGATGAAAAAAAAGTGACGGAGCAAATAAAGGCTGGAAGACCGGTCTATATGGGTGGTTGTACGTCAGGCAGTACAAGTAATGGGCATGCTTGGGTTATTGACGGCCTGATAGGTGATTATTATCATATAAATTGGGGATGGCATGGGAAAAGCGATGGATACTATAGAATAGGTGTATTTACAACATCTAGTAGAAGTGCTGTCGATAGTATAATTGATGCTAATGTTAATGGAAAGCAAGATGCTGCATATACATGGACATATCGGATTGTTCTGTATTCTTTGTGATTTTAATCAACAGTATCTGTTATATGTAAGGTGATTTTATTAGGATGATTGTCATTGCAAGCTCTGGTCATACATGTCTTCTTTTAAAGTAGAATCCATCGATATGATATTTGCTCTCTTTTATTGTATGGATTATAAATTTCTTTTCAGAGTTATATGATTATTGATTTGTTTTTACATTGTTGTAGAATGCGACTTAAAAATATTTTATGAAAAAATTAACATTATTATTTATAACTATGATATTACTTTCCGCTTGTATGGGCAAAATTCGTAATATCAAGTTGTCAGCCGAAGATGTGATTTTTACCTCAGAAGCTTCTTCCTATATAGTTTCCTCTGATGTTGAAATAAATATAGTTTCCGTTAATGAGGACAACTCATCTTTTTATGTCATACCTTCTGACAAATCCAATCTTAAGTATGTAGGCAATTGGATAACTGTGACCAATAATGGTAATTCAATTCTGATAGAGGTCACTGAGAATACGTCTGGAAAAACAAGAACTGCTTCTATCTGTTTGATGGGAAAGTCGGATGCTAATAGAGCAGGAGATATTAAGGTGACCCAATACTGAAACAACGCCCTGTGCCATGGTGTCAGAGGGCGGGATATGTAAAAAGAATCATTATATTTGAGCTGACGCTCATATATACGCTGGCGCTTCGGCAAAACTTTACAAGCAAGCTTGACGTTTTGCCGAAGCGGTTGCTATATTTGAACTAAAGTTCACATATACGCGTGCGTCTCGGCATAATCAAAGTAAACTTTGCTTCTGCTCTCGACTTTTGCTATATTTGCAAAGATTTGCGCAATGGTGCGGCAAACATTAACATAACCACATAGACAATGTCTGAAATCATTTCTGCCGGGCAGCCTGCCAAGGCCCCGCTGCTGAACAAAATCGGTTACGGACTCGGAGACATGTCATCTTCGATGTTCTGGAAGATTTTTACGGCATATCTGCCGTTTTTCTATTCTACGATATTCGGCCTCAGCCTTGTTGACGCCACATTCCTCATGCTTGTGACCCGTATCTGGGACGCGGTTTCTGACCCGATGATGGGCGTGATTGCCGACCGTACTTCAACCAAATGGGGCAAATACAGGCCTTATCTGCTTTGGATAGCCATACCTTTCGCGGTTGTCGGAGTGCTTCTGTTCACTACACCTGACATGGGTTATGCCGGAAAGCGCATTTGGGCTTATGTCACTTATATACTCATGATGACAGTCTATACGGCCATCAATGTGCCTTATGGGGCTATGCTTGGCGTGATGACTTCTGACTCTGACGAAAAGACAGTGTTCTCGTCTTTCCGCATGTTTTTCGCCTATGCCGGCAGCTTCATAGTCCTTGCCGGATGGGAGCCTCTTTGCAAGGCTTTCAACAGCATGCGCGGGATAGAGGCAGGTGTGAATGACCCGGTGTCATGGCAGTATGCTATGATTGTAGTTGCGGCATGTTGCGCCGTGCTATTCTTCATGACGTTCGCATTGACAAAGGAGACGGTGAAAAGTGAGAAGAAGGAGACATCCGTTGCCGCAGACCTCGGCTCCCTTTTCAAGAATGCCCCTTGGTGGATACTTCTGGGAGGAGTGCTTTTCTTCAATTTGTTCAATGCGGCCAGATATACTGCCGGACCTTTCTTCTTTGCAAGTGTAATCGGTGACGGTGCGCAGCTTAAGATTTTCTCGGCGGAGTTCCTCTTCTATGCGGGAATCTTCTTTGCCGTGGGAGAGGTCGCGAATATGGCCGGAGTCGCAATGACCCCTATGATTACCCGCAAAATAGGCAAGAAGAGCACTTTCATGGGCTGCCTTGTGCTTCTCATCGTGCTGAGCTGCCTGTTTTTCTTCGTTCCTCTCACAACTGGCGGATATTGGGTCATGATGCTTCTGCAGGTTGTGATTTCCGTGCTTACCGGAGTGGTTTCCCCGCTTGTATGGAGCATGTATGCAGATATCGCTGACTTTGCCGAGCTGAAATTCAAGACGGCTTCCACTGGTCTGATATTCTCGTCTTCCTCTATGGCCCAGAAATTCGGAGGCGCAGTCGGAGGTTCGGCTGTTACAGCTATCCTTGCAGCTGTGGGCTACAGCACGGAAGCCGGTGCGGTGCAGACTGAGACGGCTCTTGTATGGGTGCGCGCCCTCATGAGCTTTGTTCCTGCTGCCGTTGCCGCCCTGTCCCTGCTCTTCCTGTTCTTCTATCCGCTTACCACAAAGCGCATGAAAGAAATCCAGGTCGAGCTTGATTCCTGCCGCCTTAAGTAACGGCAACCTTATACCGGTCGGATTCTCCCGAAATGACTGTAAGGAGAGTCCGGCCGGATTTTGAAAACTTCCACCTGAACAACTCCGGCCCTGTCTCACATCGTGAAGGCATAGCCACCAAAACAATAAGACTATGAAAACCAAATCTTTATTGCTCGGCACTTTTCTGCTGGGCGTTTGCTGCCTACTTTCTTGCGTGTCATGCGGGACTGAAAAAGGGGAGGTGCAGCATTTGCGGGTCGAGGGAACGGCCCTTGTCAATGAATCGGGCGACACGGTCGTCCTGAAGGGAGTCAGCTTCGGCTGGAATGTGCTATGGCCAAGGTTCTATAACAGCGAGGCGGTGGCCCATATCGTGGACGAATGGGGAGCGGAAGCGGTCCGAGCTGCTGTAGGAGTCGAGCTTCGTGCCTCTGAAGCCCAGGCCGCATGCTATCTTGATGACCCTGATTTCGGAAAAGAATGCGCTGAAACCATCGTGGATGCGGCAATTGAGAACGGCGTGTATGTTCTTGTAGATTGGCACGCCCACCAGCTTCATACGGAAGAGGCCGTTGAGTTCTTCACATATATGGCGTCCAAATACAGGGGAGTCCCGAATGTGATTTATGAGATATGGAACGAGCCGGCATACAAGGACTATGAGACCAAGACCGACTACACATGGCCGGAAGTGAAGGCCTATTCTGAAACTGTCATAGCCGCAATCCGGGCCATAGAGCCTGAGGCGGTCATAATAGTCGGAACTCCACGCTGGTCACAGAATGTGGATGCCGCCGCTGACGATCCTATAGAAGGATACGGAAACATAATGTATTCGCTTCATTTTTATGCAGGTACACACAAGGGATGGCTTCGTGACAAGGCGGATTACGCCCTTGGAAAAGGCCTGCCTCTGTTCGTCACCGAATGCGGAGGCATGAATGCAGACGGAAACGGCCCCCTGGATGCGGAGTCATTCGGAGAATGGACCGGATGGATGGCCGGAAGGAATATCAGTTTCCTTATGTGGTCCCTCTCTGACAAGGATGAGACATGTTCTATGCTGCTTCCTTCTGCATCATCGGAAGGCTCGTGGCCGGAAAGCGACATCAAGCCTTGGGGCATGCTTGTAAAAGAGACACTTGCCGGAAATTAAGACTGCTTGAATTAAAAACAATATAATTATGCATAAAAGAATATTTCTTATTGCTGCTGCGGCATTCTTGTCTTTGGCCATGGCGGCGCAGGTGCGGGTCACATCACCGGGCACGGAACTTCTGCTTGATGCCCAGGCCGGAAAAGAACTGAAAGTCATATATTTCGGAGCAAGGCTTGCGGACGCGGACCTTCTGTCAGTCTCGGCTGCCGGGACTTGCGGCTGCAATGCTTACCCTGCATACGGCATGCAGTGTCCTTCGGAGGCTGCGCTCGGGGTTACTCATTCGGACGGAAGCCTTGCAACTGAGCTGCTTGTGGAAACGGTGTCGCAGTCAATTGAAAACGGAGCGCAAATTACGAGAGTGCGTCTGAAAGATACCGTATATCCGTTCTATGTCACCATATGCTGGCGTGCATATCAGGATGTCGATATGATTGAGACATGGACGGAGATTGAGAATCTTGAGAAAAAGCCTGTGACGCTCACGCGTTTTGATTCGGGATTCCTTCCTGTGCGCCGCGGTGAAGTGTGGCTGAGCCATCTCACCGGAACATGGGCCAACGAAGGCAGGCTTGTGCAGGAGCCGTTGAATGCGGGTGTAAAGCTGATAAAGAACAAGGACGGAGTGCGCAACTCACATACTTCTCATGCTGAGGTGATGTTTTCACTTGACGGGAAGCCTCAGGAGAACACCGGACGCGTGATAGGGGCTGCCCTGTGCTACAGCGGCAATTATGAGCTTCGCATAGATACCGGAGATACGGATTGGCATCAGTTCTTTGCCGGAATCAATCCGGACAATTCATCATATACGCTTGCTCCGAAAGAGGTCTTTAGGACACCGGAGCTTGCGCTTACATGGTCGAATGAGGGACTGAGCGGGGCAAGCCGCAATTTCCACAAATGGGCACGCAGCCACAAGATGGCTCATGGCGACCGTCTGCGCAAGATTCTTCTCAACAGCTGGGAGGGAGTTTATTTTGACATAAACGAAGCCGGGATGGACCAGATGATGTCGGACATCGCTTCAATGGGCGGTGAATTGTTCGTCATGGACGACGGATGGTTCGGCGTGAAGTATCCGCGCATAACGGACAATTGTGCCCTCGGAGACTGGCAGGTGGACCCGAAGAAGCTTCCGGCCGGTGTTCCAGGGCTTGTTGAGTGCGCCAAGAAGCATGGCATCAAATTCGGCATCTGGATAGAGCCGGAGATGTCCAATACCGTCAGCGAACTTTATGAAAAACATCCCGACTGGGTCATTAAGGCCCCGCAGCGTGAGCCTGTCCTCGGGCGTGGAGGTACGCAAGTAGTGCTTGATTTGGGCAATCCTGCCGTACAGGATTTTGTGTTCAAGGTTGTGGATGACATCATGACGGAAAATCCGGAGATAGACTATATCAAGTGGGACGCCAATATGGCGATAATGAACCATGGCTCGCAGTATCTTCCTAAAGACAGGCAGAGCCATATGTATATCGAATATCACCGCGGCTTCGCTAAAGTGTGCGACCGTATCCGTGCTAAATATCCGGATGTTACAATTCAGGCCTGCGCAAGCGGTGGCGGAAGGGCCAATTATGGCGTAATGCCTTGGTTTGATGAGTTTTGGGTCAGTGACAATACGGATGCCCTGCAGAGGATTTACATGCAGTGGGGAACATCCTATTTCTTCCCGGCTATAGCGATGGCCTCTCACATAAGCGCGGCTCCCAATCACCAGACATTCAGGACTATTCCTATCAAATTCCGCATTGACGTGGCCATGAGTGGCCGTCTCGGCATGGAAATCCAGCCAAAGAACATGACTCCGGATGAAATTGAGCTTTGCCGCAATGCCATCCGTGAATATAAGGAAATACGTCCCGTGGTGCAGTTGGGTGACATCTACAGGCTCGTGTCTCCATATGACGGTCTTGACATGGCTTCGATGATGTATTGTTCGCCGGAAAAGGACAAGGCCGTGTTCTACTGGTGGAAACTGGAGACATTCTGCGACCAGCATTTCCCTCGCGTAAGAATGGCGGGACTCGACCCGGACAAGTTCTACCGTGTCCATGAACTGAACCGCATCGACAACGTTCCCCTGCCATACGAGGGCAAGGTGTTCAGCGGCAAATTCCTGATGGATTCCGGCCTTGAGATTCCATACGGCCACACGGTAGATTACCACAAACAGAACGACTGGTCCAGCCGTGTCCTCTACCTGACAGCCGAATAGTCCGTCCAGCCCCGCCCTCAGGCCAGCATTTCAGCGGAGCGACTAAGATGGCAGGCGGATAAGCCGTTAAAATGCAATAGTGCCAGATGCCCGACAATCCGGAGCATCTGGCACGAGTAATTATTCCTATATTCTTAGAATGGAATTGATTCCAATTCCTAAAAAGCCACTGTTTTCAAGTATCTAAGCATTTCATCAACTGTGGTGAAATTTACAACTTCAGATGTCGGAGGGATTGTCTTTACCTTTGTTTGAGTCTTGCTTACGGAGTCCAGCATAGCTTGAATGTCTTCCGGTAAATTTGTTATGCTCACTTTACAAGGAAGTTCTGCCGTGTCTTTTATAAACAGGTTATAAAACTCATCAATAAAACTCCTTGTAGCAAACATTACATTCCGGAAATCAATTGTAACCTCAGACTCATTGCTGTTTTTAATGAACAACAGCAAATCATTGGCACGTGACCTTGATTTCAGATCTTGCGATAAAATACGTGTAATATCAATTGTTGTCATAATTGTCTATTCAATGTAGTTAATATAATTAAAAAGAGGAGCCTGGTAAGGTATTCTTAGAGCGATGATTGTTCCGCTCCACCGCTCTTTGAGTTCATGGACTGTTCGGCTGCGACTTTTTTTGACAGGTCGATGCCGTGCTCCCTCTTGAGGATGTCCATCATGATCTCATAGCCCTCAGCCTTGATGTTAGACATCATAAGAGCATGCTCCAAGGCCTTGATCTTGTCCTGAAGAAGCTGGACTTCTTCCTGGTGCGACATCATTGACATGGCGATCTTACGTTTGTTCATGTCGTCAAAGATATCAATACCCGTATCTCCGGATGTAAAATATAATTCGTTGATTAATATGATTTTGTGTAATGATGGGTGCGAAAATCTTAGCACTCATCATTGCGTAATTGTCAATGTATAAGGTGTTTGTGTTTTACGTTCCATGTCCCGTTTTGAATCCTCGTAAATAATTCCAATCTTTGCACAATGCTGCAACAGGAATTTTTGCCGCGATGTTTGATTTTCTAACGTGATATAGGATTATGGGGGGACGGGACAGAAAATTTTTCAGCTATGCTGTCAATCATATTTACCAGAACACAAAAGACGGAATAAATATCTTCTATTCAGTGGAAGATTATCTTGTCTATTTTACTATTTTCTCAAACAGCATGGCAAAATATGGTATAACGGTTTATGGACTTTGCCTGATGTATGACCATATACACGCATTGCTGTCAGTTCGGGATCAAAGCAGTCTGTACAAAAGTGTCGGTGAAACGACATCAAGGTTTGTAAAGGAGTATAATATCGAGTATTCCCGTAAAGGCCCTCTGTTCAACAGCCCGTTCGGAAGTGCTGTCAAGATTGGTGAAAAGAAAGTCCGTACAGCAATATCCTATCTGTATAATAATCCAGTGGAAAAGAAATTATGCTGTAAGGCAGAGCAGTATAGGTGGAACTTCATTGCATATATTGATTCTCCATCACCCTTTTCTGAGAAGCGGACTTGCCGTGAGTCTTCTTTTGAATTGCTCAAATCAAAAAAGGAAGTGAAAAACACCTTTAATGCGGGTTGCCATCTAAACTACACTTTACTGAAGCGACTCCTTTCAAAGCTGGATATGAAGGAGAGGGATATTCTGGTTGATTATGCCATAGGCCTGTATAGCAGATTGGATTATAAGGGACTGGTCCGGTATTATGGCGGATATCACAAAATGCTTGTCGCAATAAATTCGAATACAGGAAACGAATATGATATTCCTGAGACGTTCTATAAGGCTCCGGATACAGCATATCGGGAAATGATACGCTATGTGGAAGATATTTGTGGAATCAGGCCTGCCGGCAATGTGGTGTCATTGCCTATGTCCGTGAAATACGAACTTTATTCAAGATTGAAGCGCATCACAGGGGCTCATGATTTCCAGATAAAGAAATTTCTCCACCTACCTTCAAATTATCGAAAATTGTAAAATATTGTATAATAGTATTTTACGTGATAATGGGTGCCTATGTTTTGGTACCCATTATCACGTAATTATCCGATTATCAGATAGTTGTATTTTGCGCTCAAATCTATTGTCTATTAGGCAAGAAGTTTCTTGACGATGGCGGAAATGACCCTTCCGTCGGCAAGTCCGGCAAGACGTTTGGTCGCGACACCCATAACCTTGCCCATGTCAGAAGGCTTGCTTGCCCCGACTTCCGCAATGATTTTCACCAGTTCAGTCTCGACCTCAGCCTCGCTCAGCTGCTTCGGAAGATATACCTCCATTGCGGCTGCCTCAGCCATCTCGTTTTCGGCCAGTTCCGGACGTCCCGCATCATTATACTGCTGTGCGCTCTCCTTGCGCTGCTTCACCAGTTTCTGGATAAGCTTCACTATATCCTGGTCGCTTACCTCTCCTGTGCCGCCTTCAGCTGTCTTTGCCAAAAGTATTGCCGCCTTTATTGCCCTGAGTGAGGCCAGGCGTACCGTCTCCTTTGCTTTCATTGCCGCAACCATGTCGGCCTGTATCTGCTTTTCGAGTTCCATAATGTTTTAATTTATCTGTATTTTTCATACTCAGGCATTGCTATTCCTGAAATGAAATCCTTGAATTTCTTGTCATCCTTGGGGCATATCACCAGCACATCATCGGTATCAATAACCATGTAATCCTCGAGACCTTTGATTGCAACCAGCTTTTTCTTGTTCCGTGACACATACATGACCCCATGTGCATCCTCTGTCAGGAGTTTCTCCGAGTTGATTGCGTTGCCGTCATTGTCCTTTGACATATAATCATATAGAGACTCCCATGTGCCGATGTCTGTCCAGCCGAATTTCACCGGACATATCCACGCCCTGTCAGTCTTTTCCATGACGCCGTAATCTATCGAGATATTCAGGCAGTCTGTATATGCCCGTGCAATGAAGTCACCCTCTATTTTGGTTCCAATCGCATGTTCCCATCCGTCAAATAGCCCTGTAACTTCCGGCAGGTGCTTCTCCATTTCCTTCTTTATGGTAGTCGCCTTCCAAAGGAATATGCCGGCATTCCAGAAAAACTCACCGCTGCTAATGAAAATCCTGGCCATTTCCCTGTCTGGCTTTTCCGTGAAAGTCTTTACAGGCATAGGCTCCTCTTTCATATATACCTCTCGACCTCCCTGAGCCTGGACATAGCCGTAGTTCGTGTCCGGCCTTGTCGGCACGACCCCGAGAGTCATAAGCACCTCATTCTCGCTTACATATCCGAAAGCATCGGTTATGGTGCGCACGAAGAGTTCGTCATCATCAATGATATGGTCTGAAGGCGTCGCCACCACAACGGCATCGGGGTCCCGTTTCAAAAGAGTGTAAGTCGCATATGCTATACATGGAGCGGTGTTCCTTGAATAAGGCTCAAGCAGCAGGTTGCGGCTTTCTATTTCCGGAATCTGCTCCTCCACAAGTTCCTTGTACTTCGCTGAAGTGACTATGATGATGTTTTCTTTCGGCACGACCTTGAGGAATCTGTCAAAAGTCTGTCTGATAAGGGTCTTTCCCATGCCTGGAATGTCCAGAAACTGTTTCGGCTTTGCGCTTCTGCTGATTGGCCAAAAGCGTGTTCCTGTTCCTCCGGCCATGATTACGCAATAGCAATTCTTCCTGTTCATCTGTATGTGGTTTTATGTCTGTCCTTCTATAAATATAACGGTATATATGCCTGGGGAAACCATTCTGTCCGGGCTTTCCCGTCTTTGAAAGTTACCGCAATCACGTCAAACATGCATTCCCCGTTTCCGAAAGGACGCCCTTTCGCTGTCTTCAAGTAGCTGAGCGCCGCTTTTGCCGTCCTGCATTGCTTCGTGTGTCCGACATTCTCCTGAGGCGGTGCCTGTATGCTGTGCTCGCGGGTCTTGACCTCAACAAAATGTATTCCGTCCCTGTCAAGGGAAATTATGTCAATCTCCAGATGCCCGCTCCTCCAGTTGCGCTCCAGTATGATGTGTCCCATACTGCGCAGAAAGCCGCATGCCACATCCTCACCGGCCTTGCCTAATTGTCGTCTGTGACCGCTTCTATCTTCCATTCTCCCTCCTCTTTCCTCAGCACTGCCTTTTTGTCCTTCTGCGGATACCCGGATGCTTCCAGGCTATATCTTACCTCAGTCCTGTCGTCTTTCTTGCCGCACGACACGATGACTGTTTTCATAGTTGTCATTAGCGAGCATGCTATGGCGCATGTGCAGCTGTCGGCCTGCATGGCCATCCTGTCCCATTCGGAAGCATACCGTCCGATATACCCGCCCATCGCCAAGGTGTCACAAAGCCGGGATGCCTTGTCAAAATCTCCCTCAGCCAATGCGCCATAAAATGCGGACACGGTCTCTTCCGGTCCTGCGGCGGCATTTTGCCCGCCTCCTGTGCATCCGTATCCTGCTGCCAGCAAAACAGCGGATGCTATCAATGCATATATAAGTCTTCTGCCCATTTTTCTGCTTAGTCAAATGTTACTATAGTCACTCCGGTGCCGCCGAACTGTATATGCTCGTCCCTTACGCCTGCAACTCCGGGAACTGTGCGCAGGAATTTCTGCAGCTCGTCCCTGAGGACCCCGGTACCCTTGCCGTGTATGATTCTTACGCTTGATATTCCGAGCATTATGGCGTCATCCACATACCTCATCACCTTTTCCATAGCATCATTCAGCCGTTCTCCCCTAACATCAAGTTCAGTGCTGAAATTCAATTTGCGCTCAGTTATGGCGGAATCTATTTTTACGGACTGTACCGGTGCGGAAGTCTCTTTCACGGCGCTCTTGAACTCATTGGAAGTGATGCGCTCCACCTTGTCATGCGGCATCTTGCTGCTTATGTTCCCGATGATAACCACTACAGCCTTTGCGGAAACCTTGGTCACTTCACCCACAAGTCCGTTGTCCTTTACGCGCACTTTTTCGCCGACTTTCAGCGGAGCCGACCTGAAGGCCTCAAGCCTTTCCATCTCAGCCTGCCTTTCGGCCATTTCCTTCTGTGCATTGTCATCTGCGCGCTGCTCCTTCCTCTTCTTCTGGCGTTCCTTGCGCTGGTCAAGCTGCTTTATCTTGCGCTCAATATAGTCCTCCTTCTCCTTCTTCTCTTTCTCCTTTCTCGCCGCAAGCACGGACATGAAGTCATACAGTTCCTTGCGGGCTTCCTGTGTGGTCTCCTTCTCAGCCTGGGACTCCTTTATCGTGCGGATGGTGTTTTCAACCTGCCTGTTGGCTCCCTTGATTATCTCCTCGGCCTCTTTCTTGGCCTGCTCGAGGATTTCCTTCTTCATCTGACGGATTTGCTGCAGCTCTTTCTGATACTTGTCGGTGATGTTCTCCAGAGTCCTGTCAGTGTTCTTTATGCGCTCGAGCTTTTCGTCGAGAGCCTTCCTGTTGCGGGCTATCTTGCGCAGATTCCTCTCGATTCCGACGAACTCTTCACCGGCACGGGCCTCAGCATCTTTTATTATAGCCTCAGGCAGCCCCATCTTGCGTGCAAGCTCAAATGCGAACGAGTTGCCAGGCAGTCCCATTTCAAGTTTGAACATCGGAGCGATATTCTTCACATCGAACATCATGGCCCCGTTTGCGACTCCGGTGTCAGCCGAAGCATACAGTTTCAGGTTTGTATAGTGGGTCGTGATGATTCCATATACGCCTCTCTTGTCGAACTCTCCGAGTATCGCTTCCGCAATCGCTCCTCCCGCAGCCGGCTCAGTACCCGAACCGAACTCGTCAATCAGGACAAGTGTCCTTGAGTCTGCCTTCTGGAGCATTTCCCTCATGTTTGAAAGGAAAGAACTGTATGTACTGAGGTCATTGTCGATTGACTGGTCGTCTCCTATGTCTACCATGACCCTGTCGAAAATCAGCATCTCCGACGTCTCGGATGTCGGTATGAGCATGCCCCACTGGAACATGTACTGAAGCAGGCCGACAGTTTTTAGACAGACGGATTTGCCGCCTGCATTCGGGCCGGAAATCAGCAGTATATGTTTCTGCGGCGTGAGTGTGGCAGTGAGGGGCACTATCTCTTTCTTTTCTTTTTTGAGGGCCCTTTCCAGAAGCGGATGCCTTGCCTTGCGCAGATTCATCTCCCCGTTGTCTGAAATCACGGGCATGCCGGCTATGAAATCCAGGGATGCCTGTGCCTTGGCCATCAGAAAGTCTATCTCCCCGAGATAGCGTGCAGCCTCCAGCAGGTCTGGTATATATTCTCTGAGGAAATCGGTGAATTCCAGCAGTATGCGGAGAATCTCCCTCTGCTCTGAAAAACGCAGCTCCTTTATCTGATTGTCCAGTTCCACAACTTCCGCAGGCTCTATGAAGGCTGTCTTTCCGGATGCGGATTCGTCATAAATGAATCCCGGGATTTTCTTCTTGTGTGCCGCGCTTACGGGGATGAGCATCTTGCCGTCTCTCACAGATACTCCCGCATCAGTGTCAACGATGCCTTCCGCCTGAGCCCTTTTCAGTATCGCGCTTATCCTTCTTGATATGGCGCCTTCCTTTTCATGCAGTGAGCGTCTTATCTCATACAGCTCGTCAGATGCCGTGTCCTTCACTTCCCCGTATCTGTCCAGAATCGAGTCAATGCGTTTCTGGACCAGCGGAAATGAGAGAATGGGGGAGCTCATGCGCTTGAGGTTAGGATATACCTCGTCTTTTACTCCTTCAAAGAATGAGATGACTTTGCGCAGAGTCTCAAGCATAGTCTTGAGCTTTCTGAGGGAAATGAGGTCTATTGCGGAGGAACTCCTTTCGAGAGGTTTGAGGAAGTCGATGCAGTCGATGAAGCCACCTGACGGGAAGCTGTCCTCGAACATCATGATAAGGCGCATCTCATCTGTAAGAAGAAGCCTTTTGCGTATCTGTCTTACGTCTGTGGAGAATGTCTCCGTGGCAGTGCGTCCTGCTGCATAGGCAGTGGAACATCTGTCGGAGATTATTTTTCTTATGCGGTCGAAGCCCAGCTTCTGCTCTAATCTTGTGTCAATCTGCGTCCTGTTGTCTTCCAAATCGGTCCCTCCCCAATTTATAAAACTCAATTTCTCTTGTGAGACAGTCTCGGGGCAAATGCCGCAATATCAGATGCGTTTTCCCGTTGACTTATCCTGCAAATTTATCAAGATTATTCGACAAGCCGAAACGTTTGACGATATTTTTGGAATATGGGTCTGATAACCCTCTTACAAAGACATTCTTATTCCGGCCAGGTACTCCCGTCCGCGCAAATGGAAAACATGGCTTACGGTCTCATGAGGATTAAAGCTCTCTTTCTTGAACTCGTTGGCACCCAGCAGATTCCTGCATTCGGCGAAAATGCTGAATTTCTTGAATTTCCATGCCGCGTACAATTTCAATATAGGCACATTCGAGATTGCCAGCTGTTGCGAAGTGCTTGCCCACCAGAAATAATCGGCTTTGAACGATATGAGCAGCGGTTTTACAGGAGTCACTGACAAATCCATTTTTGAAACGACGGAGTGCCTGCCGGAAGAGCTGTTTCCTACCATCCTGTCGAAGGTGTAGTCTGCGGAAATTTCAGCCGACAGCCAGGCAAGGGCTGAGGTGCGCGCTTTCAGGGAGGCAAAAGCCTGCTCGGAAGAATAGGTGAAATATTTTTCCTGCAAAAACTCTCCCGATGCGCTTCTGTCGTAGCCGCCGGAAAGTTCCGTAAAGAAAGCCTTTATTCCGAAATACTTGCTTATGCTTCCTTTTACGCCCCAGCTGCGGTTTGAAACGGGAGACGCAACCAAAGACGACAGCACGAAAATGTCATTGTATATGTTTGAATTGGTCATGTCATTGTGCATATATGAAAAGTTGCCGGAAAGGGTCATGAAAAACATTGCCGGAGTGTTTGAGTACTTGACATATATGTCTGCCGTGACATAGTCGGAAGTTGCCATACCTTCTGAACTTTGGGCTGACCTGTACGATTTCATTATGACTGCCTTTGACATTTTGATTGCATCTGCCCCCCTGCGGCTGTACCTTGCATTCACTCCCAAGTTAAAGCTTTGGCCGAGCTTCTGCCTGTAATGAATCTCTGGCGAGAGGTCCGGGAAAATCCGGTTGCCGTAGTCGGGGGTGAATATCATGTTCAGAGTGGCGTGCATGCTTGCACCCAGGCTTGCTCCGCCTTTGGTGTATGTGGCGTTAAGGCTGGCGGACGGCATGACGGAGGTGGCACTGAAATCCTCATATTTGACCCAGTCCAGTTCGTAAGGTATTTCAAGTCTGCTTTCCCTGCGTATGTGTTCCAGATTTATTCCCGCATATGAGGTAAAGCTGACATTGCCAGCCCTGAATTTGTACGAAAGATTGTTGTTCGTGCGGAATCCAAGGCCGTTGAGGGTCTGCCCGATGTCTGCCGCTTCGCTCCGGAAAGAGGCAGAATGTGCACTTGCCGTAAAAGTAGTTTTGCTTGTGAAATCCAGTGCCTTGCGGTTTTTCAGGGCTGTTGTTGTTTTCAGGTAATTCTCAACTTTCAGTGACGGAAGCTTGTATTGTTGTGCTGATGTGGCAGTGCCCCTTGCCGTTGAGTTCACGCCATTGACCAGTTGTCCGGAAATGCTCAGGTTGTTGGACAGGAAGTTTTTGGAGGCGTTTTTCTCATAATCTGCCGCTGCATTGAAGTAATAGCGCATGTCGCCGGCAGTTTTGTTTTCTTCAATGACAAGTTCGGGGGCATCGTCAAAGCTTATGCTCTCTCTGCTGTATGACTCGTTTGAAAATTTCTCCGCCGCTACCTGTGCAGATGTCCGCAGCTGGGATTCCGGGCCTGTCTTGTGGAGATGATTGAAGGAGCCGATGCCAGTAATGTTATCGTACCAGAATTCCTGCGGCAGTTCCTGGGTGCTTCTCATGGGGGTGAGCTCGCTGCGCATGTCGTTGTCAATCTCGCCTGGCGTGACGAGGAAGGCTCCTGTTTTTCCGAAATATGCCTGCTCGCGGATTTCTTTCATTATGTCCACTCCGGTGTTGTTTCCTTTCAGCATATAAAGGTCCTGGCTCTGGCCCGAAAAACGGGTGACGAGAGCTTTGGCTTCAAACAGAGGCAACGGTGGCGCTCCGGCCGTCAGGTCTCCGTTGAACAGCCATGTGTTTTTGGAACTTTCTTTCAGGACTATGTTGACTGCGCTTTTCCCGGTGTGCGATATGCCTCTGAGTGCTTTGATTGGCTGGTGGTTGCGATATACTTCCACCTTTGCTATATCATCGGCCGAAAGATTGTTTGTAATGCTGCCGTATCTTCCTCCCATAAGGTCCAGGCCCTCGACATAGAATTTTGTAATTGATTCGCCGTTGTGGAGTATGGTTCCGGACCGTGTTACCGTCAGTCCCGGTATTTTCTTCAATATATCGGCAACGGTCATATCCTTTTGGTCACGAAAAGCCCCGGCACTATATGAGGTCGTGTCGCCTTTGTGCTCAATGACGCTGGATGTCACTGTTGAGGCTTTGATGCTGAGTTTTTTCTCTTTCAGCCTTATGGTCATCCTGCCGTCATGCCGTGCCTGGGTTTTGGCCGGTGCGTAGCCGAGCATTGATGCGGATACGGCGTCGGGAGCCCCATTGATGAATGACATGCTGAAAGCACCGTCCCCGTCACACAGGCAGCTTGCCACTATCTTGTTGTCTTTGATGAAACTGACAAAGGCGCCTGCTATCGGAGTGTCCGTTTCTGCACAAAGCACAGTTCCCTCCACGACACACCGCCCTTTTTCCTGTGCGGCGCACGGAATCACAAATGCTGCGATAAGGCAGTAAACTGCCAGGCATAATATGTTTTCTGTCCTTCTGCCCATGACTTCGGTTTGACGGGTTGTTTATTGCCAATAGTCTTCTGCAATCAGCGGGATATGTGGATTCTTTGTTTCGAAGGCTTCCACATTTCCATCCTTGTCAACAAAATATGCATTTGACGTCTTTGCGTCGGCTAATTCGAAAAGATAGTCGTAGTCTCTTTTGGATTTGTTGTGAATTTTTTCTGCTTTTTTGAGGTCATAGGTGTAATATTTCCACTGTCCCTTGGTTCTGTAAAAATATTTTTTCAAATTATTGTACCTTATAGGTGTATCCGGCATATCTACATTAAGCATCTTGAATGTGAAAATGTCTTCGGAATCTTTCGCGTGAACTATGAGTCCTGGGGTACCCCACAGCAGCCACGGTCCGGCCGGAATAGGGATTTCCTCAGTGTACCAGACTATCCACTTCCTTCCCATGAAATCGGCAGTTGCCATCTTGACTTCATAGCCGAGAGCGGAGGTCGTTGTTGTGTCATGCAGTTCCCATTGAGGCATTTCCAAATTGTCGCTTTTCCCGATGATATGGACGGTGAGGTCATGATAGCCGATTTCGAATGATCTGTGTCCGAAATCTATCAATGTGATGTCTTGCGTTGCATTCTGCCTGTAATTGAATATCTGATCATAGGCATCTTGGTCTTGTATGTTTCCATTGTTGTCAAAAGCTAATGATTTGAGTGAGTCCCTATGATATGTGGCGTCGGAATAGAACGCCGCAGTCCTGCCGTCATAGTCCAGCATCATGTCCGGCTCCACATAGTATCCCTTCTCCGTCACATCCGTCTTATAGTAAAACTTATATGCCGCCCTGATTGCCTGCGCTTCGGCACAGACCTGCATCGCGACCAGGGCTATGATGCACAATGCATGTTTTGTCGTTTTCATGGAAGTGTGTTATGGGCGATTGGCATCTTCCAGAAGAGGCTCGTTGTTATCGATTGTTTTCTTGGCGCAGTGCTCATTTTCAAGTTGATTAGTGATTTTGAGAAGTTCCGTAGAACTGAGCTCATGATCAGCCCAATAATAGGCCTCTTTCCCGCAACTGAGAATGAATCCATAGTGATGTATCGCTGCAAAGGCGATTCCTGTCGTTGCCAAAAGGACGGCTGCAAGAATGATGAGTTTTGTTTTCATAATACTCAGATATTAAGTGAGTAATTTATAATATGAGAACCAATCGGTTATTTCCAGTAGGCTTCTGCTATCAGCGGTATATAAGATCTGGTGGAGGGAAACATTTCTTTTTCCCCGTTTTTGTTTACAACATATGAATCTGACAAGTGCGTGCCAGATAATTCATCATTGAATTTTGTGTCTCTTTTGGCTCTGTTGTGAATGTTTTCTGCGTTTTTCAGGTTATACGAATAATAACGCATATGTGGCTGTCTGTCGTGGTAGTGTTTTTTCAGATCATCATACCTTGTCGGCGCATCCAGCAGGTCGACGTTCAGCAGTTTGAATGTGAAAATGTTCTCGGAGTCCCTGGCGTGCACTATCAGTCCCGGTGCTCCCCACAGCAGCCACGGTCCTGCCGGAACAGGGATTTCCTCGGTGTACCAGACGCTCCACTTTCTTCCCAGATAGTCAGCTGTTGCCATCTTGACTTCATAACCGAGTGTTGAGGTTGTGGTGGTGTCGTGCAGTTCCCATTGGGGCATCCCCAAGTTGTCGCTTTTCCCAAGTATGTATGCGGTCACTTCTTGATAATTGACTTCAAAAGATTTTTTTTCGAAATCTATCAGGACCAAATCAGAAGACGCTCCTGCCCTGTAATCGAAAATCTGTCCGTAGGCATCATTGTCCTTTATATTTCCGTTGTTGTCAAAAGCCAGTACAGAAAGAGAGTCCCGATGATATGAGGCATCCGAATAAAATGCCGCAGTCCTGCCGTCATAGTCCAGCATCATGTCCGGCTCCACATAATATCCCTTTTCCGTAATGTCTTTCTTATAATAAAACTTATATGCCGCCCTGATTGCCTGAGCATCTGCATAAACCTGCATTGAAATGAGGGCGATGACACACAATGCAGGTTTAAACGTTTGCATAGAAACTTAGTCAATTAATTCAATTGGCCCGTCATTTCCTGCGCACCTTGTGTCTTCGAATAAGTCAGTCCACTCAAGAAGTTCTGTCTCGCTGAGTGGATGGTCGAAAGACCGATATATGGTCTGTCCGCAACTGAGGATAAATCCGTAATGGTATTCAGCAGCAACAGCGATACCGGCAGCTGCCATAATAGTAGCAGCGATAAAGATGAATTTCTTTTTCATAATGTTATAAATCAAGTGGTTGTGGATTATTGAGTTTGAATGGTATTATTTCCAGTAATCCTCGGCAATCAGCGGGATGTAAGGATATTTAGTTGGAATAATCTCTGTCTTGCCGTCTTTGTTGACTGAATATGACTCGGATGCTCCGATGCCAGCCAATTCATAAAGGTAGTTTAAATCCCTCTTGGCCTTATTGTGGACTTTCTCTGCATTCTTTATGTCAAAGATATAGAATGATTTACGTCCTTTTTGGCTATTATAATACTTTTTGATGTTGTCATATCTGGTCGGCGAGTCCAACATATCCACATTCAGCAATTTGAATGCAAAGTTCATCTGGGAATCAGCTGCGTAAGTGATAAGTCCTGGTGCACCCCACAGCATCCATGGTCCTGCCGGTACAGGTATCTCTTCCGTGTACCATATTTCCCAGAGCCTTCCCATGAACTGCGCTGTCGCCATTTTGACCTCATATCCGAGTGCGGACGTCCTTGTCGTATCATGCAGCTCCCATTGCGGCATATCCAGATTCGCTCCTTGCCCTATTATATAGACCGTGGCATCATGGTATTTTATTTCAAATGAATGGTTTGAAAAGTCAATCAAGACGGCATCCTTTGTCGCCCCGGGCCTGTAGTCGAAAATCTGCCCGTATGCGTCATGGTTCTGTATGTTCCCGTTGTTGTCAGATGCAAGAATCAATAAAGAGTCCCGATGGTATGTCGCATCAGAATAGAACGCCGCAGTCTTGCCGTCATAGTCCAGCATCATGTCTGGCTCTATCCTGTAGAGCGAATCTGTGACCTGTGCTTTCCTGAAGAATTTATATGCCGCCCTGATTGCCTGAGCATCTGCATAAACCTGCATTGAAATGAGGGCGATGACACACAATGCAGATCTTCTAAGTTTCATGGCGTGTCGGTTTTTACGATGTGAAATTAGAAAAAATGTACGGAAAAACAATGGATTGTACCATGATTTTTTGCGTAGTCCTTACTGGCTGCATTGCATTCCATCATATGCTCAAAGTATATTATGCCGGTTCTGTGGAATGTACCCCGATGGTTATCATTACTATGCAAAAAGACGATTCCCCGATTTAGGCAAATCGTCTTTCTATAGCCTGTTGACAGGCAATCAATGGCGCTCCACGTGGTAAAAAGAGACGTCGTTCTTCTGTCTAATTGTCCTCCAAAGCTGTGCTAAGAAGCAGTTTCAGCTCATTTATATTTTGAATCGGAGTGACCGTCCCATTCTTGACAAAAGATATGTGTCCGGTTTCTTCTGATACCACAACGACATCCGCGTCCGTTTCCTCTGTAATTCCGATGGCGGCCTTATGCCTCATTCCGTAGCTTGCCGGGATGTTCTGCTTTTCTGTGATTGGCAGGGTGCACCGTGCGGCCGCGAGCCTGCCTCCTGAGATGACAAGAGCCCCGTCATGCAGGGGGGAATTTTTGAAAAAGAGATTCATTATAAGCCTTCTGTGTATGGCGGCATCTATTCTGTCACCCGTGCTGATGATTTCTTCCAAAGGATTCTTGTGTGCGATTACTATCAGCGCGCCGGTTTTTTCTTCTCCCATTCTACGGCATGCTTCGGTGAGGTTGTTTACGGCTTCGCCGGCCGTTCCCAGATTGTTGCTTCCGCGGCGTCCGAGTATCCTGTCGGCCAAAGCCCTCCCGCGTGCGCTGCTAAGGTATCTGTTGCCGAGCCTTATTAGGAATTTACGTATTTCAGGCTGGAAAATCACTATCAGGGCAAGGACTCCCACGTCAAGGACGGTTTCCATTAGCGCTGTCATAAGCCTCATGTTGAAAGCGGAGACAACCACGCGTATTATGTACAGCGAGATGATGGCCACGAATATGCTCATGGCGGAAGAACCTCTTATCCACTTGAATATGATGAATATGATAAGTGCAAGCAGGAGGATGTCAAGTATGTCGGCCAGCGACAATTGCAGGAAACCGAAAATTGCAGGCGTCATAGCTGAAAATTATATTTCGGCAAATATAGCAAAAGTCGAGAGCAGAAGCAAAGCTTGCTTTGATTATGCCGAGACGCCAGCATATATATGTCCGCCAAGACAAACTGTCTGTACCCCGGCATGACTCTGCCGCTCCGCCAGCGGGTTCTGTTGAAAAAAGCCGGAATAAATTTTATTCAAAGTGTTGAAAATGAAAATATTATTTGTATATTTGCAGCCCGCAAAAATGTACTGCGGGATGTAAAGTTTTTATAATCAATTAATTAACAAACCAATGCCTGGATTAATTGGAAAGAAAATCGGAATGACATCCGTTTTCGGTGCCGATGGAAAGAATATTCCATGCACCGTTATTGAGGCTGGTCCATGTGTAGTTACGCAGATTCGTACAGTAGAGAAAGACGGCTATGCCGCTGTACAGCTTGCCTATGACGAAATGAGTGAAAAGCATGCCAGCAAGGCTCTTAAGGGCCACTTTGAAAAGGCAGGAACAACACCTAAGCGCAAGCTCGTGGAGTTCAAGGCGGATTTCGCCAAGGAGCTTCAGCTCGGAGACACCGTTTCAGTTGCAGACGTGTTCTCAGAGACTGCTTTTGTTGATGTTGTCGGTACCTCAAAAGGTAAAGGCTTCCAGGGAGTTGTGAAGCGTCACGGCTTTGCCGGTGTGGGCGGAACTACCCACGGTCAGCATAACCGTCTGCGTCACCCTGGTTCCCTCGGTGCATCATCATGGCCTTCACGCGTGTTCAAGGGAATGCGTATGGCCGGCCACATGGGAAATGAGCGCGTGACTGTGTTCAACCTGCAGGTAGTCAAGGTTATGCCTGAGCACAACCTTATCGTAGTTAAAGGCTCTGTTCCTGGAGCCAGGGGTTCATACGTAATTGTGGAGGATTAAGCTATGGAATTGTCAGTCTATAAAATTGACGGATCAGAGTCCGGAAAGAAAGTAGTCCTCAATGAGGAGATTTTCGGCATCAAGCCGAACGATCATGCCATCTACCTCGACGTCAAGCAGTATCTTGCAAACCAGCGTCAGGGAACGGCTAAGACAAAAGACCGTAGCGAGGTAGCGTACAGCACCAGGAAGCTCATCCGTCAGAAAGGTTCAGGCGGTGCGCGTCACGGTAGCCTCAAGGCTAACATCTACGTAGGCGGTGGACGTGTTTTCGGTCCTAAGCCACGTTGCTACCGCAAGAAGCTCAACAAGAAGCTCAAGCAGCTCGCACGTTTCTCAGCTCTTTCTTACAAGGCACAGGAGAACGCAATCGTAATGGTTGAGCCGTTCGTAATGGAAGCCCCTAAGACAAAAGAGTTCATGCAGATCCTCGCCAACATCAAGGCAGGCTCAAGAAAGGTGCTCTTCGTGCTTCCTGAGAATTCTACAAATATTTACCTTTCGTCCCGCAACCTTCCTGAGGTTAAGGTGATCACAGTTGATGAAATCAACACTTACGCCATCATGAACGCATATTCTATGGTGCTTGTTGACGGCGTACAGGAGATCCTCGCTTCAAGAATCAGACGATAAACCGATTGAGAAATGGGAATTATAATTAAGCCAATAATAACTGAGAAATTGACGGTTCAGGGCGAAAAGTTGAACCGTTACGGTTTCATTGTTGACCGCGAGGCCAACAAGCTTCAGATCAAAGCTGCGGTGGAGCAGATGTACAATGTGACAGTTGACTTCGTGAATACTGTGAACTATCACGGCAAGAGGAAGTCACGCTACACCAAGGCCGGTATGCTCAAAGGACGCACCAATCACTATAAGAAAGCTTATGTGACACTTGCCGGTGAGGACAAGATTGATTTTTACGCAAACATTTAAGGTAATCAGGCAATGGCAGTAAGAAAATTCAAACCGGTAACTCCCGGACAGAGAAATAAGGTAATCAGTGCTTTTGACGACATTACCTGCAAGAAACCTGAGAAATCACTTCTGACTCCTCTCAAGAAGTCAGGTGGACGTAACAATCAGGGTAAGATGACTATGCGCTACATTGGTGGCGGTCACAAGAGAATGTACCGTATCATCGACTTCCTTCGTGACAAGGACGAGTGCACTGCAACAGTTATGACGATCGAGTACGATCCGAACCGTAGCGCACGTATCGCTCTTGTAAAGTATGAGGACGGTGAGAAGAGATACATAATCGCTCCTAACGGACTGAAAGTAGGACAGGTAATCGCTTCCGGCGCTACAGCTGCTCCGGAGGTCGGCAACACTCTTCCTCTCTCTGAAATTCCGCTTGGTACACTTGTTCACAACATTGAACTCCGCCCTGGACAGGGTGCCGCAATGGCACGTTCGGCAGGAACTTATGCCCAGCTCGCAGCCCGTGAGGGCAAGCATGCTATTCTCCGTCTCCCTTCTGGCGAGACAAGGATGGTGCTTGTATCTTGCCGTGCGACTGTTGGAACAGTGTCCAATCCTGACCACAATCTGGAGTCTCACGGAAAAGCTGGACGCAGAAGATGGCTCGGCCGCAGGCCTCGTAACCGCGGTGTTGTAATGAACCCGGTTGATCACCCGATGGGAGGTGGTGAAGGTCGTGCATCCGGAGGACATCCGCGTTCTCGCAAGGGTCTGCCAGCTAAGGGCTATAAGACTCGTAATCCTAAGGCGACTTCAAACAAGTTCATCATTGAAAGAAGGAAAAAATAACGGAATAAATTAAGAGATTATGAGTCGTTCATTAAGAAAAGGTCCTTATATTCAGGAAGCCCTTGAAAAAAGAATTCTTGCTATGAATGAAGGTAGCATGAAGAAAGAGGTTGTCAAGACTTGGTCACGCGCAAGCATGATTTCTCCTGACTTTGTAGGTCATACAATCGCAGTTCATAATGGAAATAAATTTATTCCTGTTTATGTTACTGAGAATATGGTGGGCCACAAGCTCGGTGAGTTTGCGCCAACAAGAACTTTCAGAGGCCATTCGGGCAATCGTAAATAATTTAAAATGAAATTGTAATTATGGGAGCTCGTAAAAGACAGATGGCCGAGAGGCTGAAAGAAATAAAGAAGCAGACAGCTATCGCAAAGCTGAATGACGTGCCTACATCTCCACGCAAGATGCGTCTTGTAGCGGACATCATCCGCGGTGTGGAGGTGAACCGTGCGCTCGACATTCTGAAATTCTCGAAGAAGCACGCTTCTATCGACCTGGAGAAGGTTCTCCGCAGCGCAATCGCTAACTGGGAGGCCAAGAATCCGGACAATACAAAAGAGTTGGACAACGGCAACGTCATCGTCAAAACCATCATGGTTGACGAGGGTCGTACGCTCAAGAGAATCCGTCCTTGCCCACAGGGCCGTGCCGGACGTATCCGCAAGCGTTCTAACCACGTGACTGTTATCCTTGATGTTAAACCAGCTAAAGTGGAGGAGTAATCATGGGACAGAAGACTAATCCAATCAGCAACAGAATCGGTATCACCCGCGGCTGGGATTCCAACTGGGTAGGTGGTAACTATGCAGAGAAGATCGCAGAGGACTATGAGATCCGCAAGTATCTCTCAAGCCGTCTCGCTAAGGCTTCTATCTCAAAGATTGTCATCGAGAGGACTCTTAAGCTCATCACTGTGACTATCCACGCTGCAAGACCGGGTGTCATCATCGGCAAAGGCGGCCAGGCAGTGGATCTTCTCAAGGAAGAGCTCAAGAAGGTGACCAAGAAAGATGTTCAGATCAACATCTATGAGGTCAAGAAACCTGAGGTTGACGCCAATATCGTGGCTGATTCCATCGCACGTCAGATTGAAGGCCGTGTTTCTTACAGAAGGGCTATCAAGATGGCAGTGGCTACTACCATGAGAGTAGGAGCAGAGGGTATCAAGATTCAGATCAGCGGCCGTCTCGGCGGTGCTGAAATGGCAAGAAGCGAGATGTTCAAAGAGGGACGTACACCTCTTCACACATTCCGCGCTGACATTGACTATGCGCTTGCAGAGGCTCACACTAAAGTCGGTGTCCTTGGTATCAAGGTATGGATCTGCAACGGTGAGGTTTATGGTAAGAAAGATCTCTCACCTAACGCAGGTATCGCTGCTCAGGCTCAGCAGTCAGGCAACAACCGTGGAGGACGTGGCGGTGACCGCCGTCGCGGAGGACGCGGAGGCCGTGAGCGCAGAGAGAACAAATAGTTTTTTCCGATATTTGACGGAGGGGGCTGTCCAAGAGGACGGTCCCCTTTTTTATGCCGCGTTTCTCTTGACACTTGCAATTGCATATGACAATTCAAAGGAATACCATTGAGTATGATTGTATGATAATAAGCTGTTTGCTTCTGTAAGATTCCCCGATTAAAGGGAACCGTATTCCAGTAGTTGCTGACATATGGCCATTTGTGCTCCACATCGCAACCTGATTTGCATCAGGCAGGAGGCATTCGGGAAAAATGATTATCTTTGTCAATTGTGCGGACCGGTTGTAAGACGGTGGCATTACATGAATAAAATAACTAAAAATTATAGTATGAAGACAAGAACAATTCTTTTTGCGGCCTTTGCGGCTGCTGCAGCGGTTTCCTGCGCAAAAGTTGCGGAGAACACCGAGATTTCAGGAGTGGTTGTTCCTGCGGGCATTTCGGAAGTGAATGTCGCAGTAGGACAGATTGACACTCTTGTGCCTGTTACTGACGGAAAATTCACGCTGACTGTTCCTACTGATGTGACAGTTCTCGGAACCGTGACGGCAGCCAATTACGGAGCTAATTTCATTGCTGACGGTACTCCTCTCAATGTAGTTATCGATGATGAGACAAAGGTAACTTCGAAATATCCCAAAATTTCAGTTCAGGAGAGGCTGAATGAATTTACCGTGCATGGCAAGAGCGTCGGTGAAGAATTTATGGCGAAACGTCAGGAGATATATTCCGATACACTTATGACTGACGCTCAGAAGGAAGAGGCTTTTGACAAGTTCTATGAGGAGTTCATGCAGTCGTATATCGACTACAATGCGGGGCTTGTCTCAGACAATAAGGATAACTTCATCGCCCTGCTCGCAATCCAGAACATGAGAGGGGAGGCTGATGACGAGAGACTCAATTCTCTTATTGATGGCCTTTCACCAGAAATAGGAGGGCACAGGTATGTCCAGGGCATGAAGAAAGCCATTACTGCAAGGCTTGAGACTGCCGAGGGCAAGATGTTCAAGGACTTCACAGTCAACACAGTATATGGACAGTCAAGAAGCATTCCTCCTCAGCCGCTTTATAAGGAAGTGAATTTTTCTGACTATGTGGGCAAAGGCAAATATGTGCTTGTGGATTTCTGGTCACCTTGGTGCGGACCATGCAAAAGGGAAATCCCTAACATCAAGGCTGTTTATGAGAAATATAAAGGTGAGAAGTTTGACGTGCTCAGCATTGCAGTCTGGGAGCGTGAACCGGTAGAGGTGACCATTTCAACGGCGGCTGAGCTTGGCGTGAACTGGAATCAGATTAATAATGCGGGAAGCGTGCCTACCGAAATATATGGCATTGAGGGCATTCCTCATATCATGCTCATCGGTCCTGACGGCACAATCCTCAAGAGAGGCCTTTATGGGGCTAATGTAGAAGAGGCTGTTGCAGAATGTCTCGCTGAGTGACTTTAAAAGAGAAAATATCATTGTTTCCGCATTCCCCCGGCGTCTATAGATACTATGACGCTGAGGGGAATGTAATCTATGTGGGCAAGGCCAAGGACCTTCACAAGAGGGTTGCGCAATATTTCGTGCCGGCTGAAAGGCTTACCCGCAAGACGGCGGTCATGGTCTCCAAGATTGCAGATGCGCAATATACCGTTGTAGAGACCGAGGCTGACGCACTTTTGCTTGAGAACAATCTCATAAAGCAGTACAAGCCGCGCTACAATATCCTGCTTAAGGATTCCAAGACATATCCGTGGATATGCGTCAGTGCTGATGAATATCCGAAAGTCTTCCTTACGCGCAGGGTTGTAAGGGACGGCTCCAGATATTTCGGCCCTTACAGCAGTGTCATGCATGCCCGCAGTCTCATAGAGCTTTTCCATAGCACGTATCCTTTGCGGACTTGCAATCTCAAGATTGACTCTGCCGCAATTCTCCGCGGGAAATACCGCCCATGTCTCAATTTTCATATAGGCAAGTGCCGCGGATGCTGCATCGGGGCAATTTCAAAGAAAGAATATAACGATAATATAGAGGAAATCGTAAGGCTTCTGAAAGGAGGTGGCCGTGAGATGATTCAGCATTACAGGGAACTGATGCAGGATGCGGCCTCACGCATGGAGTTCGAGCAGGCCAATGCCTATAAGGAGAAGATGACTTCTCTTGAAAAGCATTACAGCAAGTCCATAATAATGAATTCCATGGTAGGGGATGCAGATGTGTTTTCGCTTGTCATCGACGGAGGGGAAGCCTTCGGCAATTTCATGCGTATTCGCATGGGAGCAGTGGTGCAGTCGCTTAATCTCGGATTCAAACTGAATATTGAAGAGAGCCGCGAAACAGTCATGGAGATGTTCATATCCGAAATCAAGGCCAAGTTCGGGGCGCTCTCACGCGAGGTTATAGTACCGTTCATGCCTGAATTTGAGATGGAGAATATCGTCTTCAAGGTGCCAATCCGCGGAGACAAGCTTGCTTTGCTTGAATTAAGCGCAAAAAATGCCAAGGAGATGAGATTCAATGCACTGAAGCAGCGTGAGCACACTGACCCTGATGATTTCCGCATGAAGGTGCTTGAAGAACTTAAGGCAGCCCTGGGTATGAATGTGCTTCCGGAACATATAGAATGTTTTGACAACTCGAACATCCAGGGTACCAATCCTGTCGCTTCGTGTGTTGTATTTCGCGGTGCAAGACCGTCCAAGAAGGATTACCGCCATTTCAAAATCAAGACAGTCATAGGAGCGAACGATTATGCGTCAATGAAGGAGGTTGTCAACAGGCGCTATTCAAGGATGCTTGCGGAGAATCCGGATGACCTTCCGCAGCTTGTGGTCATTGACGGGGGAAAGGGCCAGCTCTCTTTTGCCTATGAGGCGCTTTCTGAGCTGGGCCTGACAGAAAAGCTTACCGTGATAGGGCTTGCCAAAAGGCTTGAGGAGGTGATAAGGGTGGGAGATCCATATCCGCTGTTCATTGACAGGAACTCCCAGGCACTGAAAGTTCTGCAGCAGATTCGTGATGAGGCTCACAGATTCGGAATCACTTTCCACCGCAACCTCAGGAGCAAGGCGCAGATCGGGTCTGCATTGCGTGAAATCAAGGGCGTGGGCGGGAAGACCGAGCAGCGGCTGCTGCTCCGCTATGGGAGCGTAGCCCGCATAGCGGCGGCTTCGGTCGAAGACCTCGCCGGGACGGTCTCCCGCCCTTTGGCAGAAGCGATCTTGGAACATCTCAACAAGAAATCCGAATAAGTCGGCTTTACATAGTATCAAAATAAAGATTAGCCATGAAAAACAAAGTCCTTTCGTTTTATGACTTTTTCCTCATAGCAGGCGTCATAGCCTCTAATATAGCATATTCCGTATTGTCCGGAAGCATTGATGCTGTAGGCTCCATTGCCGGTATAGCCGGTGTGATATGTGTTGTGCTTGTTGCTAAGGGGAGCATCTGGAACTATGCGTTCGGAATAATAAACGTTTCGATGTATGCATACATATCATATAAGGCGGCCCTCTATGGGGATGCCGGCCTGAATGCCCTGTATTATCTGCCCATGCAGTTCATAGGCTGGTGGTCCTGGCGCAAGAGGGGGGCTGCCACATCGCAGGGTGATGCAGACCGGATTTCCGGTGAGGGAGCAGATGTGCGTGTCCGTGCAAGGCGTCTCACATTGATTCAGCGTATTATTCTTGCTTTGGGATGCGCTGCTGCTGTGTTTGTGGGCGGCTTGCTGCTGGACCATTTCGGCGATCCACAGCCTTACAAGGATTCGGCTACAACTGTTCTTAGCATAGTCGCCCAGGCCCTCATGGCCATGGCTTTTATGGAGCAATGGGTGCTGTGGATTATTACGAACATATTAAGCGTGATAATGTGGAGCATCTGTGTTTCAAGGGGAGAGGCTCATGCTGCCGTAATGGTGATAATGTGGTGTTTCTACCTGCTCAATTCCATCAACGGGCTTCGGGTCTGGTTGGGTCTGAGCCGCAAATGACAGGCTTTTCTGGTGAAAACTCCCGTAAAATGTCTGCCCCGGAGCCTTAAACAGCTTCTAAATTTTTATTTTTGATTTTTTTTTATTTATTTTGCACCGTTTTTTAGCGCAAATACGTGTATTAGAATACTAATTATTAACTAAAATTTTAACGTTATGGCAAATATTGCAGAAGACGTAAAGGCAATCATCGTCGAGAAATTGGGCGTTGATGCATCTGAGGTGACTGAGACAGCAAGCTTCACTAATGATCTCGGTGCTGATTCACTTGATATCGTAGAGCTTATCATGGATTTTGAGAAGAAATTCGATGTTGAGATTGATGACAACGATGCAGATAAAATCGCTACTGTAGGCGACGCTATCAAGTATATCGAGCAGATTGTCAACAACCGATAGTCTTTTACGGATACAAAAAACAGCGGGGTGACTTTTCAAGATCGCCCCGCTTTGTTTTTATATCTTCCGCACATGCGCATCATTCTGCTGTCTTTGGCGCGGAGAATGTTATTCTCAGCTGCGGAACAGCTCCAGACACAGCATCCGGACCGTTCAGATTTGCCTTGTAATATCTGTCCTTGTCCATCTCGGTCGTGGTCTTCTCATTTGAACCGCTGCTTGCGCTGGCATACATTGCCATCATCATATAATTATAGTAGTTGTTGCCGTAGCCGTACCCGCCATATCCGTAGCTTCCATATCCATATCCGCCGTACCCGTATCCTCCGTATCCGTAAGGATTGTACATCATATTATTGTAATATGAGTTGTACATGAGGTTATTGTAGTAGTCGTTCATGGAGTTGTTGTTGCTTGTCTGTGTTGTCTCTGTGTGCATTATCAGAAACCATATGTCATAGTTGCCGATTTTATTTGAGAATTCAGGGTCATTCCTGTCCAATTTGAGAATCTCCTGCACATGATGGCTTATGTCCGGTGTGTACATCCCGAGAGACCTGTTTATATCTCCCTGGTTCTCGGATGCGATGCTGGAATCCGTCAGACCGGCATATGAAACATATTTCCCCTCTGTGCTCCTGAGCCTTACGGTAGGGCTGAGGATCATAGGATAAGTGTCCAGAGCTGAATATTCATCAACGCTGTACGGCAATAAAATCGTCGCCTTATTGATTACCACTTCCCTGTAGTCGCTGATTCCGGCCTGGGCAAGCTGTACATCAAGTATATCCTTTATTTCGGATGCCTTTACGACAGGCTTTATGCCGCATCCTCCTTCGATGCGTATCTTGTCCGTTGCAAGCACTCCGTCTTTAGAATATTTTTCCGCACTGTCATGCTCGCTTGAATTGAAGGCGAACTGCGTGATGTCGCTGGTGCTGGAGATGTTCTTCAGGAAATCTCCAAGGCCGAACAGGAACACGAAAGACGTGTCGACATCTTTCCTGTCACCATAGTCGGCAGTAATTTTCAGCTCGGCATAGTTACCCGACAGGTATCCGCTGTCATTCTTTGACATTTTCACATTGAACATGTTGATTCTTCCTCCTTGTCCGGCAGGAGCGTCTGTAGTGATGTAGAAGCCCGGGATATCCTTGAGATACAAGTCCATGCTGTCAAGATCCGCTTTCTTTAGCCTGGTGATGAAGCTCTCGGTGAACTCCCTGCTGAATTCAAAACTGAGAGAGTCTCCTCCTGCATATACCGGGATGCCGTCTGTCACGATGTTTGTCAAGTCGAGATATTTGTCTCTGAACTTGGAATCCATGAATGAACCTGCGTAGAGCACATTTGAATCAAGCGGTGCTTTGAGTTCCGAGACATATACGTTCTGCAGGATTTTCATCTGGCTTTCAGATGCTGAAGACACAGTGTCTTTGGCTGCCATGAAATGGAAACCGCGGATTTTTGTGTTCTTGCCGAAGTCCAGCGAGTCCATGACCGGCACAAGCGTGAAGCTGGCACTTTTCATGCATGTCCCGAGGTCATCGTTGACTGAGCCGAAAGTGAAACGTGTCGTACTGTATCCTGACAGGCTGTCTGCCATCTGCATCCGGATTCCCGTAAGGGCTACTGGGGCTGGCGTATATACGTTCCATTTCTGGTCGGTGGGGATGAAGTTTTTCCCGAGTGTCTGATCGACATATATGCATGATGCGGAGCCAAGCAGTATCGCACCGATGGCCGCAATGCGGCCGGCTCCGCCTAAAATTTTAAGATTCATTATAGCTGGTCGTAAAAACTGTTGTATTTTTCTATATATGAGCCATCTTCAATTGACGTGGCGTCAAAATCAAGCACAGGGAGACCGGAATTGCGGCAATATGACTCTATTTCCCCGGAAATCCCGTCTGACCCGAATATGATGCCGTCTGAATAGCTGGCCGCGAGTTTTGCAAGATTTGTGCCATCAGTCTGCTCCAGTGCCTCTATGTCCTTTGTTCCGGCTCCTCCGAAAAGAATCTTTTCCTTGAAGTCGTCGCCGAAACTTTCGGCAGGTGTGTCATTGTATAATGAGAGCACTATCTTGCTGCCGGAGAATATAGGGTCGTCAATATATGCTTTCTTCAGATACAGCGGAAGTACGTGGGATATCCAGCCGTGGCAATGTATTACATCGGGAGCCCACCTGAGCTTCTTGACCGTCTCAAGAACACCGCGTGCAAAGAATATGGCCCTTTCGCCGTTGTCTTCGTGGAAATTTCCGTCCTCATCGTGATAGATGTTCTTCCTGTGGAAATAGTCCTCGTTGTCAATGAAATAGACCTGCATCCTGGCTGCAGATATTGAAGCTACCTTGATTACCAGCGGCCTGTCAACATCATTTATCACAATGTTCATTCCGGAAAGCCTGATGACCTCGTGCAGCTGGTTTTTTCTTTCATTTATGCATCCGTACCTCGGCATGAAGGATCTGATTTCCCTGCCTTTCTCCTGGATGCCCTGCGGAAGGAACCTGCCGATATTGGCGATTCCGGATTCCGGAAGATACGGGAATATCTCGGAATTGACGAAAAGGACTCTTTTGACTGAATTTCCCATGCTGTTCATTTTTAATGACAAAATCTCTACAAAGATAATATTTTTTTTGATATTTCACTATCTTTGGGCCCGATTGGGAAAGCTATATGGGTAAAGGTGACAACAGGATAATGAAGAGACGTCTGGCGAATGCGTATCTTTCGTCTCTCATCAGCATAAGCCTCGTGCTTCTGCTGGTGGGCATAGCAAGCATGCTTCTTGTGAATGCGAAGGGCGTTTCGGACTATTTCAAGGAAAATGTCCAGGTGTCCGTGATGATGAAGCAGAATGTCCAGGAAGAGGCTGCGATGGCCTTTTGCGATGAGCTTGGCAAGGAGCGCTTCATCAAGAGCACGGTCTTTGTCTCCCGTGAGCAGGGCGAGAGGGAGCTTGCACGTCAGCTTGGGGATGATTTCCTGGATGTGTTCGAGACTTCTCCCATACCCGTTTCCATAGATGTGACGCTGATGGCTGACTATGTCTCTTCGGACAGCCTCGAAGTCGTGAGGCGGGAGATATCGGCATCGCCTCTTGTGGAGGAGGTCAATTATCAGATGTCGCTCGTGGAAGCTTTGAATGCCAATCTGAGCAAGATTTCTTCAGTGCTCGGAATCTTCATCTGCCTTATGCTGTTCATTTCTTTTGTCCTGATAAACAATACCGTGAGGCTCAATGTGTTTGCCCGCCGGTTTACTATACATACCATGAAGCTCGTCGGGGCAACAAGGCAGTTCATACGTGCTCCTTTCCTCGTCCAGGCGGCATTCCAGGGCATTTTCGCGGCCTTCCTTGCTGTGATTGCGCTGATTGTGATAATGTTCTTCATCAGGAGCGGCTTTGTGCAGCTTTTCGAGATATTCCGCCTTGAGCTTCTTCTGATGGTCATGGGAATAGTGCTGGCCAGCGGTCTGCTGATATGCCTGACGAGTACGTACCTTGTTGTGAATAAACTCATTTCATTGGGAAAAGACGAATTGTATTATTGACGCGATATGGAAAATAATCCAAAGATGGCCATCACCCCGAAGGGGCTGAAATATCTGCTTGCCGGACTTGTAGTAATGGTTTCCGGCTATATTCTTATGACTGGAGGTGGAAGTTCCGATCCGGAGGTCTTCAATTATGCCATGTTCGATTTCCGCAGGCTGGTTGCGGCTCCGGTCGTAATAATCCTCGGCATCATCATCGAGGTTGTCGCCATAATGAAGGTTTTCAAAAAATAATGTCCGGCTATGGAGTGGTTTGAAGCGGTTTTACTCGGTCTCCTGCAAGGCCTGACTGAATTTCTGCCGGTAAGCAGCAGCGGACATCTTGAAATAGGCAAGGCTCTGCTCGGTGTGGAGACGTCGGATGACCTCATGTTCACTACGGTTGTGCATGCGGCTACTGTCCTCAGTACGATAGTCGTTTTCCACAAACAGATTTGGGGGCTTCTCAAGGGCTTTTTCGAATTCAAGTATAACGACCAGACTGACTATCTCCTGAAAATCGCCGTTTCCATGGTCCCGATTTTCATTGTGGGAGTTTTTTTCAAAGACGCGGTCGAGGGGCTTTTCGGTTCCGTGCATGTGGTTGGCTTTGCCTTGCTTGCCACTGCCGTGCTCCTGTTCTTTTCTGATTTTGCGTCGAGGCCTGGCCGTGCATCCATATTCCCGGCCAATAACTGTCGCAACGGGATTTCATATTGGCAGGCCCTTGCTGTGGGGCTTGGGCAGGCGTTTGCCGTCATTCCCGGGCTTTCGCGTTCCGGCACTACGATTTCAACTGGCTTGATTTGCGGTGTCAGAAGGGATGTGATGGCGCAGTTCTCGTTCCTCATGGTTCTGGTGCCGATTCTTGGCGAGGCTTTCCTTGAGGTTATCGGAGGGGAGTTCTCTTCGTCAACTGTCGGTGCTCTTCCTTTGTGCCTGGGCTTCCTGTCGGCATTCCTGTCGGGGTTGTTCGCCTGCAAAGTGATGATAGCCATTGTGAAGAAGGCGCGCCTTAGCTGGTTTGCGTTATATTGTCTTGTCGTGGCTGCGGCCATTTTCATTTTCGGATAACCATGTGCGAGGGCGCTCTTGCTTTTTTCGTGTCTGATGTTCATCTTGGGCTTGATGTGGCCGGTCCGGATGAGCGCGAACGCCGTTTTGTCGATTTTCTGCGCGGACTTCCTGATTCTGCTTCTTCGCTTTACCTTCTCGGTGACATCTGGGATTTCTGGTATGAATACAGGGATGTTGTGCCGAAAGGGTATGTGAGGGTGCTTGCCGCGCTGCAGGATCTTGTTGACCGTGGCGTGGATGTCTTCTTTTTCCAGGGTAATCATGATGTCTGGACATACAGCTACTTCGAGGAGCTTGGAATGAAGCGTCTCGAGCAGCCTGCCATAGTGGAAATTGCCGGGAAAAGGTTCTGTCTTGGCCATGGCGACGGCCTTGGGCCTGTGCCGGCCGGTTACAGGATGCTGCGCAGTGTCTTCCATAGCCGTGTGCTGCAATTCCTTTTCAGCTTGCTTCATCCTTGGGTGGCTTTCCGTATCGGGAACGGCTGGTCGCGCCATAATCGTCTGGCCCGCCGTGAAGAGTATGCTTTCCGCGGGGAGGAGGAGCCTCTGTATCATTTTGCTAAGGAGTTCTCGGAGCGCAACCATGTGGATTATTTCATTTTCGGGCATTATCATGCTGACGTGAGCATGGTTTTGCCGTCCGGTGCCGAGTTCCGTGTGCTGAAAGACTGGATGGGCGGTTCTTCCTATTTGTATTTTGACGGTATTTCTGTGATGGGCGGGTCTTCCCAGAACAATGAAAAGTAAAAAGCCGGAAAGTCACCGGCCTCCCATATCTTCACAAGGTCTTCCGTCATCCGATCATCTCCTTCCGGGTCGTAAGGCTTCTTGAGGTCTGAGCCGAAGAGTTTGGCTATGCCTTGCCAGAATCCGGCTGCCATGCCGTTCTTGTAATCCTTTATTATATTATATGATGATTTCCCGACTTCCCGGTCAATCAGTCTCATCAGCAGCGCTCCTTGGCTTACGGTGAGGTTGCGCAGCGGCTTTTCGAATATGGTGAAAAGCTCTTTCTGAATCCCGTTTATGTATTTCTCCCTCTTTCCGCGTTTCAGTCCGTCCGCCGCTATGGTGCTGTCGGCCTCCGCCACCATCTTGCGCGCCGCGAGGGCGTATGGGTAGGTCTTGCTGAAATTATGCACGAGCCTGTAGTATTTTCTCCATTCTTTCCCCTTTTGCTTCGGGACTCTGGAATATACCTTGGATGCCGGCAGTTCCGATATATATATGGTATCCTTGCCTTCTATTATGTATTGCATGTAGTCTCCCTTCTGCTGGCCCCGTGTTGGAGTGGCGAGGAGGAGATATGACGTGATTGCCGTTATTATGTATAATGCCGTCTTTTTCATTTTTTTTCTTCCTAATCCATGCAAAGTTATAAACACTTTCCGTTTGACAGCCTGCTTTCCTGCTGTTTTTTTGTTAAGCAGGCGCACGTCTGCGGGGTGCCGGGTGAGCAAAATGCATGCTGGTCGAAAGTGTCCGCATAATTTTTTGAACACATCTTGTAAGTGTGTGAAAATAGGCTTTTTAGGTTGCCGGTTTTTTGGTCGAAAATGTTGGATAATTATTAAAATATTCTTTGCTTTTCAATAATATTTACTATCTTTGCAACCCGATAATTGAGGACCACTTCGCCCAACCAGCTGATGCTCAATTAATTAGGGGTATTGTGAAATATTTTTATTAAAGTAATAGAACAATGTTACAACCAAAGAAAACTAAATTCAGAAGGCAGCAGAAAGGCCGCATGAAAGGTCTTGCCCAGAGGGGCAATCAGCTTGCGTTCGGTTCTTTCGGTATCAAGACCTTGGAGAACTGCTGGCTTACGGGCCGCCAGATCGAGGCTGCGCGTCAGGCTGTTTCACGTTACATGAAGCGTGAGGGTAAGATCTGGATCAGAATTTTCCCTGACAAGCCTTATACTAAGAAGCCTGCTGAGGTGCGAATGGGTAAAGGTAAGGGTAATCCGGAGGGATTCGTATGCCCTGTGACTCCAGGCCGCATTCTGATTGAAGCTGAGGGCGTTTCGCTCGAGATTGCAAAGGAGGCGCTCCGTCTTGGCGCGCAGAAGCTTCCGGTCACTACGAAGTTCGTGGTACGTAGGGATTATGTTGAATAATTTAATGGAGAACAGAAGAAATGAAAGCATCTGAAGTACGCGAAATGTCGATCGCAGATCTGCGTGAGCGCATTGAGGTCGAGAAAAACAACCTCAATACAATGAAGGTTAATCATACGATTTCTCCATTGGAGGATACCTCGAAAATCAGCAAGGCAAGAAAGGACATCGCACGTATGATGACAATTCTTGCTGAGAAGGAGAAACAGAACTAAAAATTGAATTCCCATGGAAAGAAATCTTCGCAAGGAAAGAATAGGAATCGTGGTCAGCAACAAGATGGACAAATCCATCGTAGTTGCCGTGGAAATCAGGGAGAAGCACCCGATTTACGGTAAGTTTGTGAAAAAGACCACAAAGTTCGTGGCTCACGATGAGAAGAACGAGTGCAGTGAGGGCGATACCGTACGCATCATGGAGACGCGTCCTTTGAGCAAGACCAAGAACTGGAGACTAGTAGAAATCGTAGAAAAAGTTAAGTAGCAATGATACAGCAGGAATCACGTTTACAGGTGGCAGACAACAGCGGTGCAAAGGAGGTTCTTTGTATCCGTGTTCTGGGTGGTACCCGCCGCCGTTATGCAAGAGTGGGCGACAAGATTGTCGTTGCGGTTAAGAGCGCCATCCCTGGCGGTGACGCAAAGAAAGGCTCCGTGTCTAAGGCTGTCGTAGTCCGCACCAAGAAGGAAATCCGCAGGCCGGACGGATCTTACATCCGCTTTGATGACAATGCTTGCGTTCTCCTCAACAACTCAGGAGAAGTTCGTGGAACCCGTATCTTCGGCCCTGTGGCAAGAGAGCTTCGCGAAAATTATATGAAAATTGTTTCACTGGCACCGGAGGTCCTCTAACAAGCAATCATTATGAAGAAGTTACATATCAAAAAAGGCGACACAGTATATGTGAATGCCGGCAATGACAAAGGCAAGACCGGCAAGGTGCTTGAGGTGATCACTTCAAAGGATCGCGCTATCGTTGAGGGCATCAACATTGTCAGCAAGCACACTAAACCAAGTCCTAAGCATCCTCAGGGAGGCATCGTCAAACAAGAGGCAGGCGTGCACATCTCAAATCTTCAGGTAGTCGATCCTAAGACCGGCAAACCTTCAAGAATCGGCCGCAAGGTTGTAGATGGCAAGATTGTCCGTTATGCTAAAAAATCTGGAGAGGAGATCTAATAATGGCAAAGACTAACAATACAGCAGTAGCAGCGGTTCCTGCGGGATACGTTCCGTCACTCAAGAAAGTGTACAAAGAGGAGATCGTTGCCAAATTGATGAAGGAATTCGGCTATTCTACAGTTATGCAGTGCCCTAAGCTCGTCAAGATTACCATCAATGAGGGTGTCGGCGACGCTACAGGTGACAAGAAGCTCGTTGAGGCAGCTCAGCAGGAGCTTTCAATCATCACTGGACAGAAGGCGGTTGTCACTCATTCAAGGAAGGACATCTCAAACTTCAAGCTCCGTAAGGGCATGCCTATCGGAACGAAGGTTACTCTTCGCGGTGTGAAGATGTATGAGTTCCTCGAGAGGCTCATCCGCGTATCTCTTCCTCGTATCAGGGACTTCAACGGAATTTCCGAGAAAATGGACGGTAAGGGCAACTATACCCTCGGTATCAAGGAGCAGATTATCTTCCCTGAGATTGACATCGACAAGATTTCAAAGATTCTCGGAATGGAGATTACATTTGTTACTACAGCCAATACTGACGAGGAGGCACACGCACTTCTCAAGGCATTCGGACTTCCTTTCAAGAAACATAACAACTAATAATAGAGAACGAGATGGCAAAAGAATCAATGAAAGCCCGCGAAGTTAAACGCGCGAAATTGGTTGCGAAATACGCCGCTAAGAGGCAGGCTCTCAAGGAAGCCGGCGACTGGGCAGCTCTTGACAAGCTTCCTAAGAACTCGGCACCTTGCCGCATGCACAACCGCTGTTCTCTCACCGGACGTCCGAAAGGATATATGCGCATGTTCGGCATCAGCCGTATCCAGTTCCGTGAGATGGCGAGCAACGGTCTCATCCCAGGCGTCAAGAAAGCAAGCTGGTAACATATAGCCTGAAAAGGTCCGCCAATGCGGCGGAAAATCATAATTAACAAACAATTTGGATATCGGGCGCATCCGTTGCGTCGGTTTCTGTAAAAACAAAAGTAAAAATGACTGATCCAATTGCAGACTTCCTCACAAGGGTACGTAATGCTTACCTTGCAGGAAAAAAGATTGTGGAGATTCCATCTTCAAAGATGAAGCTCGCCCTCACCAAGATTCTTTGTGAGAAGGGCTACATCCTCAGCTACAAGGTTGTCGAGGGAACTCCGTACAACACTATCAAAATCGCTCTGAAGTATCATCCTCAGACCAAGACTGCAGCAATCAAGAAGATTGTCCGCGTGTCAAAGCCAGGTCTCAGAAGATATACTGACGTTGAGAACATGCCTCGCGTCCTCAATGGACTCGGAGTCGCTATCCTCTCGACTTCAAAGGGTGTCATCACAGACAAGGAGGCAAGAGACCTCAATGTAGGTGGTGAGGTTATATGTTATGTATATTAATTCATAAAGAAACGCATAATGTCAAGAATTGGTAAATTGCCTGTACACCTTCCTGCCGGTGTGACCGTTGAGGTCCTCCCCGGCAACGTTGTCAAGGTTAAAGGACCTCTCGGCGAGCTCAGCCAGAAAGTTGATGCTGACATCACAGTCGCCATTGAGGGAACAGAAATCAAATTGACCCGTCCGACAGATCTTCCGCGCCACCGTTCACTTCACGGTCTTTACCGTGCTCTGATCAACAATATGGTTGTGGGTGTGTCTGAGGGTTATACTATCCGTCAGGAGCTCGTCGGAGTCGGCTACCGTGTGGACGTTCAGGGCCAGATGCTCATCATGTCACTCGGCTTCTCTCACGAGGTGCAGATCCTGCTTCCTGCAGAGATCAAGGCTGAGGCTGAGCCTGTGAAGAAGGGACAGAACCCTGTCCTTTGCCTCAAGAGCTCAGACAAGCAGCTCATAGGACAGGTTGCAGCTAAAATCCGTACGCTCCGCAAGCCTGAGCCATACAAGGGTAAGGGTATCAAGTTTGTCGGCGAGCAGCTTCGCCGCAAGGCCGGAAAGTCAGCAGGTGCTAAATAATAGGAGGACTAAGTTATGGCATTGAATAAGATAGAAAGAAGAAAAAGAGTTCACTACCGTATCCGCAAAGTCGTTAATGGTACTGCTGAAAGGCCAAGAATGGTTGTTTTCAGAAGCAACAAGCAGATTTACGTACAGGTTGTTGATGATTTGAAGGGCGCCACTCTTTGCGCAGCGGCTTCAAATGACAAGGCTCTCGCCGCAGAGTGCAAGGGCAAGACAGGAGTTGAGGCTGCGGCCATCGTCGGAAAGGCGATTGCTGAGCGTGCTCTCGCAAAGGGAATCACTACGATTTCATTCGACCGTGGAGGTTACCTTTATCATGGTAGGGTTAAAAGTTTGGCAGATGCTGCCCGTGAAGGCGGCCTAATTTTCTAAGAGACTATGGCAAATACAAATGTTAAAAAAGTAAAGACGTCTGACCTTGAGCTTAAGGACAGGCTTGTAGCCATCCAGAGAGTTACCAAGGTTACTAAGGGTGGTCGTCACTTCAGCTTTGCGGCCATCGTTGTCGTTGGTGACGAGAACGGCGTTGTAGGTTATGGTCTTGGAAAAGCCAATGAGGTAACTACTGCAATTTCAAAAGGTATAGAGGACGCTAAGAAGAATCTCGTGAAGGTTCCTGTGCTCAACAAGACCATTCCTCACGAGCAGGAGGCCAAGTTCGGCGGCGCAAGGGTATTCATGAAGCCTGCAGCTCCAGGTACAGGAGTTAAGGCCGGTGGTGCCATGCGTGCTGTATTCGAGTCTGTCGGCGTACAGAACGTCCTTGCGAAATCAAAAGGTTCATCGAACCCTCACAACCTTGTGAAGGCTACCGTGGCAGCTTTGGTTGAGATGAGGGACGCCTATACTGTTGCCGGACTTCGTGGCATACCTATGAGCAGAGTATTTAAAGGTTAAGGAGGACACAAGAAATGGCAAAACTTAAGATAACTCAGATCAAGAGCAAGAATGGAGCAACCAAGAGGCAGATTGCAAATCTCGCTTCTCTCGGCATCCACAGATTGCATCAGACTGTAGAGGTGGAACTCACTCCTGTTACTAAAGGTATGGTTGAGAAGGTTCGTCACCTTGTAATCGTTGAGGAAATTTAAATAGGAGGACAGACAGATGAAATTACATAATTTGACACCTGCCAAAGGCTCTAAAGGCAGAGAGAAGAGAATCGGACGCGGTGAGGGCTCAGGTCACGGCGGAACTTCTACCCGTGGTCACAAGGGTGCTCAGGCCCGTTCCGGCTACTCTCGCAAAATCGGCTTCGAAGGAGGCCAGATGCCTATCCAGAGAAGGCTTCCTAAATTCGGATTCACCAATCCTACAAGAGTTGAGTACAAGGGAATCAATGTTTCCGTTCTCCAGACTCTCGCAGAGACTGCCAATGTATCGGTCATCAACATCGAGACTCTCAGGCAGGCTGGATTCGCAAGCAAGAATGATCTTGTGAAGATTCTTGGAAACGGTGAGCTTACCGCAAAATTGGAAGTATCTGCAAATGCCTTCTCAAAGTCTGCAATCGCCAAGATTGAGGCTGCGGGAGGTACAGCAACAACAATCTGATAAAGATGAAGAAACTTATCCAGACAATCAAGAACATCTTCAAGATTGAGGAACTTCGCACGAGAATCGGTTATACGCTTCTCCTGCTGCTCGTCTATCGCCTCGGAAGCTTTATCGTGCTTCCGGGCATAGATTCTGCGCTTATTGCGAATTCCGATCTTGCCCAGAACTCTTCTGAAGGCCTCATGGGTCTTTTGAACATGTTCTCCGGCGGAGCATTCGGAAGTGCCTCTATCTTTGCGCTGGGCGTGATGCCGTACATTTCGGCATCTATCGTAATCCAGCTTCTTGGTGTTTTCGTCCCTTACTTCAGAAAACTTCAGATGGAGGGCGAAAGCGGACGCCGCAAGATGAACCAGTATACGAGGTATCTTACCATCGCTATCATCTGCATCCAGGGTCCTGCTTACATGGCTACTCTTCACAGCCAGATTCCTGAGGCGGCCTTCATGGCCATACATCAGCTTGGCTGGAGCAGCTTCTGGTTCAACCTTGTCTCAACAGTAATCCTTCTTGGAGGAACAATGTTCGTCATGTGGCTCGGCGAGCGCATTACCGACCGCGGTATCGGAAACGGTATCTCACTTATCATCATGGTCGGAATCATTGCCCGCCTTCCTTATGCGCTTACTGCTGAGGTTGTGTCGAAGTTCAACGGCAATGGTGTCGGAGGTCCGCTCCTGCTGATTGTCGAGCTTCTTATACTTTTCTTCGTCTTCGTTGCGGCCATCGCTCTTGTACAGGCTGTCAGAAAGATACCTGTGCAGTATGCGAAGAGGGTTGTCGGAAACAAGCAGTTTGGCGGTGTGCGCCAGTACATCCCTATGAAGATCAATGCTGCAGGAGTGATGCCTATCATCTTTGCGCAGGCTCTTATGCTGTTCCCGATGATTTTTGCGAGGTTTGAGGCAACTCAGGGCTTTGCGGCCGTAATGAGCAACTATACCGGTTTCTGGTATAACGCTGTATTTGCAATCCTCGTAGTACTTTTCACATATTTCTATACTGCCGTTACGGTAAACCCTACCATGATGGCTGATGATATGAGAAAGAACGGCGGATTCATCCCTGGAGTGAAGCCGGGAAAGAAAACCGCGGAGTTCATTGACTCGGTTATGTCAAGGGTAACTCTTCCCGGTTCCATTTTCCTTGCAATGATTGCCATTCTCCCTGCATTTGCAATGCTTTGCGGAGTGAACAACCAGTTCGCGAGCTTCTATGGAGGTACATCCCTCCTTATTCTCGTGGGTGTTGTTCTGGACACTCTCCAGCAGATTGAAAGCCACCTTCTGATGCGTCACTATGACGGACTGATGAAGACCGGTCGTCTGAAAGGACGTTCCGGCATGTAATCTCAAAAGAAGTTCATTGAAGATGATAAGGCCAAAGACAGAAGAAGAGATAGCGCTGATGCGGGAGAACGGGATTCTCGTTTCCCGTACATTGGCTGAGGTCGGAAAGATGGTTGCCCCTGGTGTGACAACTCTTGAGTTGAATAGGGTGGCCGAGACCTTTATCCGTGACCACGGAGCTGTCCCGAGTTTCTTGGGGTATGACGGCTTTCCTGCAGCACTCTGTATCTCTGTGAATGATGTGGTAGTCCATGGATTTCCGTCGGATTACGTCCTTCGCGAGGGGGACATCGTTTCAGTTGACTGCGGTACGTTCTATAAAGGCTATAATGGAGACTCTGCATATACTTTTCCTGTAGGAGAGGTTGATGCACAGACCAGGAAGCTTCTTGACGTTACCAAGGAATCCCTTTACAGGGGTATTGCCGCTGCGGTTGCCGGAAACAGGATTGGCGATATTGGACACGCGGTGCAAACGTATGCTGAGTCATTCGGGTTCTCCGTAGTCCGCGAACTTGAAGGACACGGAATCGGTAAGAATATGCACGAAAACCCGGGAGTTCCGAATTATGGAAGGAAGGGCCAGGGCATAAGGCTTATTGATGGAATGACAATCTGTATCGAACCGATGATTAATGCGGGGACCAGAAATGTGTATTTGGCACGAAACGGTTGGGCAGTACACACTGAGGACCATGCAAAGTCAGCGCACTTCGAGCTTACGGTTGTTGTCAGAAAAGGCCAGGCTGAACTGTTGTCTTCCTTTGACTTCATTGAGAATAATGTTAAATTTTAAAGTGATTATCGATGCCAAAACAATCAGCAATTGAACAGGAAGGAGTCATTGTAGAGACTCTTCCGAACGCGATGTTCAAAGTTGAACTCGAGAACGGTCACGTCATCATTGCTCACATCTCAGGCAAGATGAGGATGAATTATATCAAAATCCTGCCTGGTGACAGGGTTAAAGTTGAGATGTCACCTTATGATTTATCAAAAGGAAGAATTTCTTTCAGATACAAATAAAACGTTAAGAAAATGAAAGTAAAAGCATCCATCAAGAAGCGCAGCGAGGACTGCAAGATCGTGAAGCGTAAGGGTCGTCTCTACGTGATCTGCAAAAAGAATCCTAAATTCAAGATGCGCCAGGGATAATTTTTAGTTGTATAAACAAATAAAGTTAAGATAATTATGGCAAGAATAGCCGGTGTTGATTTACCTAACAACAAAAGAGGAGAGATAGGTCTTACCTATATCTTCGGTATCGGTCGCAGCTCTGCAAGGAAGATCCTTTCTCAGCTCGAAATTGATTTCGATACAAAAGTTGGTGAGTGGAACGACGAGCAGATCTCAGGCATCCGTAGCGTTATCGCTAACGAGTACAAGATCGAAGGAGAGCTCCGCTCAACTATCCAGATGAACATCAAGCGTCTGATGGATATCGGTTGCTACAGAGGAATCCGCCATCGTATCGGTCTTCCGGTACGCGGACAGAGCACCAAGAACAATGCCCGTACAAGAAAGGGTAAGAAGAAAACTGTTGCAAACAAGAAGAAGGCAACTAAATAATTGAGATGAATTATGGCAAAGAAAACAACATCAACTAAGAAGAGAGTTGTCAAGGTTGAAGCTTATGGCGAGGCCCATATTTCATCAACCTTCAATAACGTGATCGTTACCCTTACAAACAGTATCGGTCAGGTCATCAGCTGGTCATCTGCAGGTAAGAGCGGCTTCAGGGGTTCAAAGAAGAACACTCCTTACGCAGCTCAGGTAGCAGCTGAGGATGCTGCAAAGACTGCATACGACCTTGGACTCCGCAAGGTGAAAGCATACGTGAAAGGTCCTGGTGCCGGACGTGAGTCAGCAATCAGAACTATCCATGGTGCAGGTATCGAGGTTACAGAGATCATCGACGTTACTCCAATGCCACACAATGGCTGTAGACCAAAAGGCCGTCGTAAAGTTTAATTTTGTAACATTTTAAAGGATATACTACTATGGCAAGATATACTGGACCAAGCACTAAGATCGCACGTAAGTTCGGCGAGCCGATTTTCGGAACAGACAAGGACTTTGAGAAAAGGAATTATCCTCCGGGACAGCACGGACTTGCAAGCAAGCGCAAAAAGAAATCAGAGTACGGTATTCAGCTCAAGGAGAAGCAGAAGGTTAAATATACTTATGGTCTTCTCGAGAGGCAGTTCCGCAATCTCTATGAGAAAGCTTCACGCATGAAGGGCCAGAAAGGTGAGAACCTCGTGATCCTTCTCGAGTCCCGTCTCGACAACATCGTGTACCGTATGGGTGTCGCTCCTACAAGAGCTGCTGCCCGTCAGCTTGTCTCACATGCTCACATCACTCTCAACGGTGTAGTCTGCAACATCCCTTCAGCTCTTGTTAAGCCGGGTGATGTAGTTGCTGTCAGAGAGAGGTCAAAGAGCCTTGAGGTCATTGCAAACAGCGTGGCATCTGCGGCCAAGTACTCATGGATAGAATTTGACGCGAAAGCTCTCACCGGAAAGTATCTCAATGTTCCTGTAAGGACAGAGATTCCGGAGAACATCAACGAGCAGTTTATCGTCGAGTTGTATTCTAAGTAATGATTAACACCCCAAAAAAGAATTAATATGGCAATCTTGGCATTTCAGAAACCGGACAAGGTGATAATGCTCGAAGGAACAGACACCGTAGGCCGTTTCGAATTCAGACCGTTGGAGCCTGGATACGGACAGACTATCGGCAATGCACTCCGTCGTATCTTATTGTCTTCTCTGGAAGGTTTTGCTATCACATCGGTCAAAGTTTCCGGTGTTGATCAGGAGTTCGCTCCGATCCCCGGCGTGATCGAGGGTATGCAGGACATCATCCTCAACCTCAAGCAGGTTCGTTTCAAGAGAATGGTGGAGACTGTTGACTCAGAGGTAGCAAACATCGTGATCAGCGGCAAGCAGGAGTTTACCGCTGAGGACATCTCAAAAGGATTGTCTTCTTTCAAGGTGCTTAACCCTGAACTGCACATCTGCTCCCTCGAGCCGGCTGTGAAGATCGAGATGACTCTTGTTGTCAGCAAAGGACGCGGTTTCGTTCCGGCTGACGAGAACAGGGACTCTGATGCTCCTATCGGAACCATTCCGGTAGATGCCATCTATACTCCGATCAAGAACGTTAACTGGACCGTGGAGAACTGGCGTGTAGAGCAGAAGACCGATTATGAAAAGCTTAACCTGGAGATTGTGACCGATGGTTCCATCACTCCTAACATAGCTCTTCAGGAGGCTGCTAACATTCTGATTTATCACTTCAAGCTTTTCACAGACGACAAGAAGCTTTCTCTTGAAAGTTCAATTGAGTCTGAGTCAAAGGAGCTTGACGAGGAGTCACTCCACCTGAGACATCTGCTTCTTACCAAGCTTTCTGACATGGGACTCTCTGTGAGGGCATACAACTGTCTGAAGGCGGCAGACATTGATACATTTGCAGACCTTGTTTCTTATTCAAGGGCTGAGCTCATGAAGTTCAGGAACTTCGGCCGCAAATCACTCAATGAGATTGACCTGCTTGTGGAGAAGATGAAGCTCTCATTCGGAATGGATGTCACCAAGTATAATATTGAACCTAAGAAAAAGAACGTTTAAGCAATATGAGGCATAATAAAGCAATCAACCACCTTGGTCGCAAGAGTGGTCATCGTAAAGCTCTCCTCGCCAACATGGCTACCTCACTGATTCAGCACAAGAGAATCGTGACTACTGTTGCCAAGGCTAAGGCTCTGCAGGTTTATGTTGAACCGCTTATCACCAAGTCAAAAGACGATTCGACTAACTCACGTCGTGTCGTGTTCAGCTATCTCAAGAACAAGGAGGCCGTAACAGAGCTCTTCCGTACGATCGCTCCTAAGATCGCTGATCGTCCAGGCGGATACACACGTGTCCTTAAGACTGGTTTCCGTCATGGTGACGGTGCTGACATGGCTCTCATCGAGCTCGTTGATTTCAACGAGGCTGCTCTCGCTTCGGCTGCTCCTAAGGCTGCCAAGAAGACAACACGCCGCAGCTCGAAGAAGGCTGCCGAGGCTGCTCCTGCAGCAGAGGCACCAGCAGCTGAGTAATCAGACAATCACGGCAGTCATACAGACTGCACATAATAAAACCGGATGCCTTTTCAGGTGTCCGGTTTTTGTATGTCATGCAATGTCTGATTGCCGGTTTCTTGTTGTTGGAGAGGAATTGTCCGGTTGACCAAAATCCGGAACATTGCAAAGATAACAAAAAAGTCAATGGATGCTTATTTTTATTTAAAGTTTGTTAAAATATTGTGCCGATTTGCTTAAAAATGATACTCGAGAGGGCTTGTTTTTATCAATAAATTAAATAAATTTGTCATCCCGGCATTGGTTCCGGGCCTGCAACGTTCTGCACATAACAACAAAACATAGCATTATGACTAATCTGTTCTACCTTGTGCCGGCTGCCTCGATTGTGGCGCTGCTGTTTGCCTACTTGTTTTTCCATCAGATGATGAAGGAAAGTGAAGGTACTGTGACTATGAAAGAAATCGCCAGATTCGTAAGGGAGGGAGCGATGGCATACCTGAAGCAGCAATATAAAGTCGTGACTGTGGTTTTCATTGTATTGGCAGTCTTTTTTGCCGTTTTGGCTTATGTCTGCAAAGTTCAGAATCCGTGGGTGCCGTTTGCCTTCCTTACCGGCGGGTTCTTTTCCGGGCTTGCAGGCTTTGTGGGCATGAAAACGGCTACTTATGCATCAGCCCGTACTGCCAATGCGGCAATGCGCTCTCTTGATTCCGGTCTGAAAGTGGCATTTCGCAGCGGTGCCGTAATGGGGCTGACTGTCGTGGGGCTTGGCCTGCTTGATATCGCCATCTGGTGGCTGATACTTTCAAGTTTCTATCCTGCAGATGATCCTCACAACCTTGTGATTATAACCACTACCATGTTGACATTCGGTATGGGAGCCTCTACACAGGCGCTTTTTGCACGTGTAGGAGGCGGAATTTATACTAAGGCGGCTGATGTTGGAGCAGACCTTGTCGGCAAAGTCGAGGCCGGCATTCCTGAAGATGACCCGCGCAATCCGGCAACCATTGCCGACAATGTGGGTGACAATGTGGGAGATGTCGCCGGAATGGGAGCTGACCTTTATGAGTCTTATTGCGGATCCATATTGGCTACATGTGCTCTTGGCGCTTCTGCCTATTATGTAGGAGGGACTGACCTGCAGTTGCGTGCAATATTTGCCCCTATGCTGATTGCAGCCGTCGGAGTTGTATTGTCCATTATCGGAATATACATGGTGCGCACGAAAGAAGGTGCCGGTATGAAGCAGCTTCTGATGTCATTGAGTCTCGGTACGAATTTCAGTTCCATTCTCATTGCGGGGGGGACATTCCTTATAATGTGGCTTCTTGGCATGGAGAACTGGTGGCAGATATCGCTTTCTGTTGTGACGGGGCTTGTTGCAGGCGTCATAATAGGCCAGTCTACCGAATATTATACCTCGCATTCTTATCGTCCGACCCAAAAATTGGCAGAAAGTGCAGAGACTGGACCTGCTACTGTAATTATCTCCGGTGTCGGCTTGGGCATGCTTTCAACTGCCATACCGGTGGTGACCATAGCTGTTGCAATCTTGCTTGCATATCTTTGTGCCAACGGGTTTGACCTTTCTTTCTCCGCTCAAAGCCTGAGTCTCGGGCTTTATGGAATCGGAATTGCGGCAGTCGGCATGCTCTCCACTCTCGGAATCACTCTTGCAACTGATGCATATGGGCCTATAGCTGACAATGCCGGCGGAAATGCTCAGATGAGCGGGCTTGACCCGGAAGTACGTAAACGTACCGATGTGCTTGATGCCCTTGGAAATACCACTGCCGCGACCGGAAAGGGATTTGCCATAGGCTCCGCTGCCCTTACAGGCCTGGCTCTTCTTGCATCATATATAGAAGAAATAAAAATAGGACTTTCCCACATCGGAAAGCAGATAGTGAATGTTTCCGGTGAAGTCGTTGATGCCGCTCAGGCAACCATTCCGGATATCATGGCCTACTATCATGTTGATTTGATGAATCCTGTTGTTCTGGTGGGAGTGTTCATAGGAGCAATGATGTCTTTCCTTTTCTGCGGGCTTACAATGAATGCCGTAGGACGCGCTGCTCAGAGCATGGTGACTGAAGTACGTCGTCAATTCCGTGAGATAAAAGGCATATTGACAAGGGAGACGACTCCGGATTATGCCCGTTGTGTTGAAATTTCAACCAAGGGTGCGCAGCGTGAGATGCTTGTTCCGTCCCTTATTGCGATTATGGTTCCGGTACTTGTCGGTTTGCTGCTTGGCGTAGCAGGTGTTATGGGACTGCTTATCGGAGGTCTCGGAAGCGGTTTTGTGCTGGCCGTATTCATGGCCAATTCTGGAGGTGCATGGGACAATGCCAAGAAATATGTGGAGGAAGGCCATCTTGGAGGAAAGAACTCCGAGGCACACAAGGCTACCGTGACGGGTGATACGGTAGGTGATCCTTTCAAAGATACTTCAGGGCCGTCACTAAACATTCTAATCAAGCTTATGAGCATGGTTTCAATCGTGATGGCCGGCCTTACGGTCTGGATTCATTAACGGTTTCGTGACAATAATGTGGTCAACATGGCCCGTATCCGTCTTGGATGCGGGCTTATTTTTCTGTTTTTTATAATTATGCCACTTTTCTTTAAGTTGTCATTGGCAGTAAAAATAAATTTTAACATTGTTTTTCTCTTTTTTTAAAGCGGTTTTTCTTTTTCTTTAATTGATTCTGTCTGTTTCCCTCCATATTTGCCGTGTCTCCGGAGGTGAAATCCATATGCATGGACAATTCCGGAAGTCATTTCTTATTCAACAATACTTTTCATGTTATAGGTTCTCCTGTCGTGAGATACGGGAACTTTTAAATTGCTTATGCTTTAGTGCGGGTGATGACTGAGCCTTGCCTGAACAAAAATAATAAACAAACAGATGTCAGATATGAAAAAAAGCATTCTCATTTCACTTGTTCCGCTCCTTTTGATGTGCGGATGTGTAAATCTTAGAGAGGATGCCTGTCCGGCCGTTGAGGACGGACAGGCGGGAGAAGGGACTGCATGCATTGAATTGTCTTTCCGGACGGAAGATCCTGTGACACGGTCAACAATAGTTCCGGATGACCGCATAGGGAATATGGTTTCCTGTGTGACGGTTGCTGCCTATGATGACAGGCTTTTGGGGACTTGGCATTTCGAAGGGGATTCACCTGTTGTGCTGTTTGTTCCACAAGATGCAAGAGCATTTTATTTTGTAGCCAACATGGGGGACCAGTCCGGTAATTTTCCGGAATGGGAAAGTCAGGTTCCGGGATTCACTTACAGGATAAATGATTTTGATGCGATATCTGAAGCCGGTATCCCGATGTGTGCTGAAGTCGTATGGGACGGCAACCGGTCTGTCGTGGTGCCTCTTGAGAGATTGTTCGCAAAGGTGCGTGTGACATTTGAAAAAGACAGCTCTTTTATAAATCCTGGAAACGGGACAAATTCCTTGTTTTTGCAGAACATGTATGTGCGTAACGCGAACACGCTTCTGTTTCCGTTCGGGAAAAGCATGGCGACGGATGTTTCTGACGTGGCTTCCGAATCGGATTGCCAAGCGCATTTCGGAACTTTTCCAGAGCAAGGTGGCAGTGACTCCTTTACTGCCGAGTTCTATGTTCCGGAGAATATGATGGGGACCTTGTTGCCATCCAACACGGATCCGTGGAATAAGACTGCCGAAAATATTGTGTTCGGCGAAAATGACATGTCCGGAAGATGTACATATATTGAAATCGGTGCTGCAGGAACATATCCTATCAAGGGCTGGGTCGGGCAGGTGAAGTACAGGCTCTTTCTCGGCAAGGATAATGTGACGAATTTTGACGTGTGCCGCAATTCTGTATATGACATAACGGTTGTGCCGGACTATGACAATCTCCTCCGTCCATCATGGAAAGTGAATTTTTCCGGCAGTGACTTGAGGCGTCTGTATTTTACGGACGAAAAGTGTCGGATTGACGGTATTCCTGTTTATTATTTCCTGAAAGGAACCAGAAACAAAGTGTATCTGTTCTATCATCGTGTGGCCGGAGGCGGGGCATCCCAAGTCGAGCTGTATGGAGAAGACTGGGATTACAATGCTGATGTGGAGGGACTGAAAGAGGCTGGCGTTGTCTCTTCAATAATTTATGGTGCGGACAAGTCGCCTTCCGATTCACGTTATGTGAGGAATGTCGTGGAATTTGATGTGCCTGTCACTGCCGGCACAGGGACTTATTCCATCTCAGCATCCACGCATGACGGGCTGCGGAATGCGGTGGCAAACATAATTGTGACGGATGCGGTTGAGTGGCCGATGTCTTTTGATTGGGATATAATTCCGTCTTATGTCGGACAGTATGGTATTCTTGACATTTCTGATGTTCCGAAAGAGGTGCTTCCTGTCAGGTATGGGAAGGTGGAGACCGCAGATTATTCTGAAGAGTCCGGAGATGTGGTCCGTCTTGTTCCTTTGAATGAGGAATGCACGAAGTTCAAGGTGACGGGATGCCGTCAGGGCAAGTCTGTGATTACCTTTACGAACAAAGACGGAGACCAGGCCTCAGAGGTGACAATCAATGTCAGAAGACCTTCTTTGGCTATGGAAAGGACTTCTTATGCATATAGCCTGGACATAACTGGAACGGAAAAGAGTGTGTCCTATAGAATCTGCGATGACAGAGGGAATATGCTGGCCAATCTGGATGACGCCATTGTCCGGGAGCGTCTTGTGCCTGTTCCTGTGCTTGACCATCCGGCCTCTGCGTATTTTGGAGTTGAAGCCCGTCCTGAGGATATGGCCGTTGATGTTTTTGTGAATCATGTCAATGAAGCAATGGCGGAATATCAGAATCAGGCCTTTCCGATAAAATTCAACTTCAGAGACTGCAAGGGAGAGCCGTTCAACGGGTTCAAGGTGATGTTTTCCTTGCCTGTTGCTGAAGATGTTGAGACTTGCTGGGGCCGTATCGATGACTACAGTCTTTTGACATACCGGCCATTGAGAAAACAATATTGTCTGGAGAACGGAATCGAATATCGTGGCACGGATACATACTGCACTGAGCCTGAGAGATATGAATTTGACCAGAAGAGCATTTATATCGGCACGAGGGTCGCCTCTTCCGTGCTTCCTGTCAATTCGGTCACGATAGATGGCCTGACTGGCCAGTCTTATCCTGGGGCTTCACGGAACTTTACCACATCATATGCTTTCAGAGGGTCTTGGATGAGATATGATTTGACCGGAGGAATGTCATCATTGAGAATATGGCCTGTCATGTATTATGGAATAATTGACCAGAGGGATGGCCTTGCCTATTATGATAAGGCTTTGGGTACATCAGAGGAAGGATTTACCAGCTATGGTCATGTTGCCGGGAAAAAATATGTCCGTTTCAATTATAGGAACAGGCATTCCGGAGAGACAGTGGGGATAAGGCAGGGATATGTTGAACTTTATGTATATGGGCAGCTTGTTTGGCGCCGCACTGAAGGGGCATTTGATTTTGGGGATGTCAATTTCAGTTCCATATATGGCTCAGGATATGTCATGAATGGGAAAGTGCAGCAGCATTATCCGTTTGCATTAACGTCAGCGGGTGGAGTTTTGCCGTCAGCGGGGAACGTTCCGTGTGGCCTTTATCCTCTGTTTGCCTATTGTGAATGCCTCGGTTCGATGCAGGATTCATATGTGGACGGCAGCTATAGGTCACTGCCTCTTATGGACCGCAGAATCCGTAGCAAGGATGGCTTTCTGACGGACTTGGGAATCGGGGATTATTATGTAAGGTTCAACCGCTGGGTCTATTATGACATAAGTCTTGATTTTGCCGTTCCATACCGCACGACGGACAAGTTTGCCGATATGATGTCTGAAAATGCACGGATTGATACGGATTGTACGGGAATGTTTGACGCGATATATTCGGAATTGTGGTCCGGAACCGTTTCCGGCGCGCTTGTTTCCGGTGCTGATGCCGGATGTGTCAGGCCTTCCGGAGGGACTGTGATGTTCGCGGCTTCAGATGATAATGAAAAGATAGTGATATCGAATGTCCTGAAAAGCCGTCATGGAATTGCGATGCGTGTTGATGGAGGATGTGAATTGTATGATCCGGCTATTGCACGTCATTCTCGCAGGGGAATCAATAATATGCTTTATCGAGTCATCGGATTTCCCGGACTTGACTATAGTTATTTGTTTTCCCGTGAAAAGGAGTCGCATCCGGCGTCCCCTGGCATATACAACAGGGTTCTGCCCGGCCTTTGGAGCTATGACGGCATAAGAATAATGCAAAGGGTCAACATGTCCGGAAACGGCAAATATGGCGATCGTGACAAGGATGGGAAAAGCTACTATCAGATTGTATCCGTGCTTGAATGACAGATGTTTCCGGAATCCTTGCCTGTCTGCTGATTGCGTGTTCAGGCACTTGGGGACTATTTGTCACGGTCATCTGTCATAATAAGCAAAAAACCTGTATCTTTGCAAATTGGGCTTTTACAGGCCTTGATATTGCATGCTTATGCAGATTTTGTTTTGCCGCGCCTTTGTGTGGCGGGAAAGAGAAACGATGTACATATGAGTAATGATAAGGAAATACTGGAAGGACTGGCGGAAAAGGAATATGAGCACGGCTTTGTGACAGATGTCGAGCAGGAATTTATACCCAAAGGCATCAATGAAGATGTCATAAGATTGATTTCTTCAAAGAAAGACGAGCCGCAGTGGTTGCTTGACTTCCGTCTGGATGCATTCAGGAAATGGCAGAAGATGCCTTTGCCCGATTGGGCGCATCTTGATATTCCTGAGATAGACTTTCAGGATATAATATACTATGCGGCTCCCAAGAAAACGGCTGACGGGCCGAAGGAGATAGATCCGGAATTGGAAAAGACTTTTGACAAGCTCGGTATACCTCTTCATGAAAGGGCGGCTCTTGCCGGAGTGGCGGTTGATGCCGTGTTTGACTCTGTATCCGTGGCTACGACTTTCCGGGAGGCTCTTGCTGAGAAAGGAATCATTTTCTGTTCCTTTTCAGAGGCTGTGAAAGAGTATCCTGAACTTGTCCGCAAGTATCTGGCTTCCGTAGTGCCTTCCGGGGACAATTTCTATGCGGCTCTTAACTCTGCCGTTTTCAGTGACGGGTCGTTCTGCTATATTCCGAAAGGAGTCAGATGCCCGATGGAACTGTCAAGCTATTTCCGTATAAATGCCAAGGGAACAGGGCAGTTCGAAAGGACGCTCATAGTTGCTGACGAAGGATCTTATGTGAGCTATATGGAAGGGTGTACGGCACCTATGCGTGATGAGAACCAGCTTCATGCCGCCGTTGTGGAGATTGTTCTGGAGAAAGATGCTGAGGTAAAGTATTCCACGGTGCAGAACTGGTATCCCGGAGATGCTGAGGGAAAAGGAGGAATTTTCAATTTCGTGACCAAGAGGGGCATATGCAAAGGTACAGGAAGCCATCTTTCATGGACACAGGTCGAGACCGGTTCAGCGATTACCTGGAAATATCCGTCAACAATACTGAAAGGTGACAATTCTTCTTCTGAGTTCTATTCTGTTGCGGTTACAAACAATTATCAGCAGGCAGATACGGGAACGAAGATGATTCATATAGGCAAGAATACCCGCAGCCGTATAATCAGCAAAGGAATATCGGCCGGTCATAGCCAGAACAGCTACAGGGGGCTTGTGAAAATGCTTGCCGGTGCGGACAATGCGCGTAATTATTCCCAGTGCGACAGTCTTCTGATAGGTGACAGGTGCGGCGCCCATACTTTCCCGTATATTGAGAATGCCAACAAGACCGCTGTTGTTGAGCATGAGGCCACTACATCGAAGATAAGCGAGGACCAGCTTTTTTATTGCAATCAGAGGGGCATAGGGCCGGAGGAGGCCGTGGGGCTTATCGTGAACGGATATGCGCGTGAAGTGCTTTCGAAGCTTCCGATGGAATTTGCGGTCGAAGCCCAGAAGCTGCTTCAGGTTTCTCTTGAGGGTTCTGTGGGATAGTATTGGGGACAGTCTGTGTATTTTAAGTATTCTAAAAAGATTTGACGATGGAGTTTTTGAACTGCATATTATTTGAATTGGGCGGCAAGCCGGTTTTGCTTATAGACTTGCTTACGTCTGTTTTCGGACTTACGACTGTATTTCTTGCAGGCCGGAACAGCAAATATAATTTTTATGTGGGCTATGTCTATACAGCCCTTCTGTTCCTTATGTTCTGGAACAGGCATCTTTATGCCAACCTTATACTTCAGCCTATTTCTTTGGGAATAAATATAATGGGGCAATATCGCTGGAGCCATCCGAAGAAAGGTGAAGAAAGTTCAGACAAGCACGGGGAACTTAAGGTTTCGATGCTTTCCTGGACTCAGAGGGGACTTGTCGCCGTATCGGTCCTTGTGCTTGCACTGGTATGGGGCTGGCTGATGAGCATGATGGGGACGAAATGGTTTGTCGGGTATTTCCCTGCAAACCCGTTGCCTTACCTTGATTGTTGCGTTACCGTGCTGATACTTACGGCACAGACACTGTCGGCGATGAAGAAATGGGACTGCTGGATTGCATGGCTCTTTGTGAATGTGGCTAATCTTACGCTGTACCTTAAGGCTGGCCTTGTATTTATGCCTGTGGTAAGCATGCTGTATCTGGTAAACGGAATCTGGGCGCTTGTGACATGGTTCAGGCTTTACCGTAAAAATGCCTGAAGCACATTTGTGCACTTTGCGCATGGTGGTATGATGCCGCTGAAAATTGAAAAACATTGATTATGGCAAACGATATATTGTTGAAAATAGAAGGCCTTAGGGCCGGAGTAGAGGACAAGGAAATCCTGAAAGGTGTTGACCTTGTTATCCGCAAGGGAGAAATACATGCAGTCATGGGACCGAACGGGGCCGGTAAGAGCACACTTTCTGCTGTGCTTGCAGGAAAGCCGCAGTTTAAGATTCTGGACGGTTCAATAGAATTTATGGGACGTGATTTGTTGAAAATGTCTCCGGAGGAGCGTTCATGGGCCGGTATTTTCCTGTCTTTCCAGTATCCTGTCGAGATACCTGGAGTCACAATTACGAATTTCATGAAAACCGCCATCAATTCGCATCGCAAGGGCAAGGGGCTTGAGCCTCTCAAGGCCGGGGATTTCCTTAAGCTGATGCGTGAGAAGATGGCTTTTGTCCAGATGAAGCCGGAATTTGCCAAAAGGGAGGTTAATGTTGGCTTTTCCGGAGGAGAGAAAAAGCGTAACGAGATATTTCAGATGGCGATGTTTGACCCGAACCTGGCCATATTGGATGAGACGGACAGCGGGCTTGATGTGGATGCCCTTCGTATTGTCGCAAGCGGTGTGAACGCCCTGCATACTCCTCAGAAGGCTGCCATTGTGATAACGCATTATCAGAGGCTGCTTGATTATATTGTTCCTGATGTCGTGCACGTGCTTAAGGACGGACGTATTGTCAAGACTGCTGGCAGGGAACTTGTGGCCATGATTGAGGAAAAAGGTTATGACAGCTTGTAGTGCTATGGATGTGCTGAACACAATTACAATAGGTGCCGGACAGTCATTTCACAAGGTTTATTTGAATTGGTCTGATGAACAGCTGCCGGCAAGATTTGTCGTGGAGCGTGATGCGAGCCTTGACATAATAGTTTTGTCCATGCCCGGTGAGGACTGTGACAGGGCGGTCGAGATAGAGCTTGCCGGAGAGGGGGCGTCTGCCGATATTTCTGGTGCATATATATGCGGAGGCAGCGAGAATGTCAGGATTGCGGTTGACATGCGCCACAGCGTTCCAGGATGCAATTCCCGTCAGCTCTTCAAGGGGCTTGCCGGCGGGAAGTCAAAGATAGATTTCTACGGTAAGATTACCGTTGCGAAGGATGCTCAGAAAACGGCTGCTTTTCAGGAGAACCATAATATCCTGCTTTCCGACTATGCCCGTGTGAATACAAGGCCTCAGCTTGAGATTTATGCTGACGATGTGAAATGTTCGCATGGAGCGACCGTCGGCCGTCTCAATGAAGAGGAGTTGTTCTACATGCGCTCAAGGGGAATAAGCCTTGAAGATGCCAAGGTCCTCCAGATGGTTTCGTTCCTGTCACCTGTAATGGAGGGGATTCAGGAAGAAAAGTTGCGTGAGGAGCTTGCATGCAGGCTTGATGAGGCTGTGAGGGATATCGTGAGAGGCATATGAGTAAATAAGTGTTTGGATAATGGTAACACACCCTAATGTCAAGATAAATCTCGGACTTAACGTCCTGCGTAAAAGAGAGGACGGGTTTCATGAACTTGAGACTTTGTTTGTCCCTTATTTCGGAATAACGGATACGCTTGAGATTGTCTCAGGTGAAGATTTCAGCCGGACTTTTGCATCATTGTCCGCAAAATATTCCGGAGCGGGTCCGGATGCGGATGTGCAGACTCTTGTACAGGCCATTTCGGATGACGGGAAACTTATGATGACGATAGCACGCTCTGAAGGAGTGGACTGGAATCCGCTTGAGGACTTGTGCGCCAAGGCATACTTCATTCTTGACAAAGAGTATGGTCTTCCTCCTGTCAAGATTTTCTTGGAGAAGACATCGCCGGTAGGTGCTGGTCTTGGCGGAGGGTCGGCTGATGCCGCTTTTGCTCTCAGGATGCTGAATGAAATAGGCTGTTTGGGACTTTCTGAAGAAGAACTTGCCGGGCATGCTGCCAAGCTTGGCAGTGATTGCGCATTTTTCATTTTTAACAAGCCGATGATAGGCAAGGGACGTGGAGAAATCCTTGTTTCATACAGGTTGGACGGAATAGATTATGGGGCAGAATCTCCTTCAGGCGCGCCTTTCGGATATGAGGTCAAGGTTCTCGTTCCGGAGGGGGTTGCGGTTTCTACGGCGCAGGCATATCGTGGAATATGTCCGTCGGTGCCTGAGATTTCTTTAAGGGATGTTTTGTCCAAACCGGTGGGGCAGTGGAAAGACTTTCTGGTCAATGATTTTGAAAAGACGGTCTTTGTCGCGCATCCTGAATTGGAAGCCATAAAGAAATCCCTGTATGAGAGTGGAGCGGTATATGCCTCAATGTCTGGCTCGGGGTCTGCCTTGTTCGGAATTTATCCTGTTTAACCGGAGGCTTGTTATAAGCCAAGGCCGGTTTTCGGCTTTATAAAAAACAGAAATTTTTTAAAGAAAAAGAAAATAGTGACGAATGTCCGTTATGCGTGACATCCGTCACTTGTTGTTTTTGTCCTTTTTTGTTCCTTTGAAGCATTGTCTGAAGTTGTTTTTAAAAAAAGGATAATGAATATGCGTATATGTTGTCTGGCCATTGTGGCTGTTGTGCTGTCATCATGCGGCCTTGTTGAAATCGGAGGAAACGGAGGGGGAAAACATGAGGTGTGGACAGGTCCGGGACAGGGGCCTGGAGGCACGGGAGGAAGCGGCGGCAAGGAAAAGTCAGTGTGCTATATCACAGGTTTTGATTACCCTGACGGCTATGACTGGAAGGCTGACCCTGAGTCCGGAAGTGTGAAATGCTCGCTTGTAGTGTTTGCCGATATGGTTCCTGTCATGAAAGTCCCGGTCGGCGAAAGCTATGAGACGGGTTCTGATCCTGATATGCACCGTATTATAGGAGGGCATCTCTATACTGACTGGTCAACAGGTTCGGAGACAGTCATAAAGAAAGACGGAAGGCTGCTGTTCCGTTACCCGGGGCGTGAAATGATATGCGGAATGCTCGTGGACGGTGATGATGTGCATACAATCGGCCTGGACAGGGGAGGGGCAGGTTTTACTTACAGGAAAAACGGGGAGGTGCTTCTTGAGAGAAAGTCGGGATATCTGTTTGAACATTTGCGCATCGACTCCGCCGGGATAAGTTTCGCGTTCTGCGAGCCGGTCGGGTCGGGTGCTTCCGTGCAGGGGAGATATTATAATGTGCTCGGAGGTGTCGTCAGCCAAGTCGCGGTAAGGGACGATGTCAAAGCTGTTCATGATATAATTTGCCGTGACGGGGAGGTGAGCTATATCGCGTCGCTTGTCGGGATAAACGAGCCTGTGGTTGTCTCCGGCGGACAGATGTCAACTTTGGATTTGCCTCCTGGTGCAAAGATGCCTGCATGCCGTTTTGTCGGATCTGGTGATGAAGTCCTGTATGTTGAGGGTATCTTTACAATGGAAGGCATGCCTGTGACTGGAGGCTTGTGGAGAGGTGGCAGTATTTTCAGGCTCTTTGACCCGGGATATACAGCATCCTCGCTGTGCACATGGGATGACGGCATATGCTGCGTACTCAGTTCTGCGGCTGCCGATATGCCGGGGTTGATCTTCAGGTTCGGAGAAATCTATCCGATGCCCGACGGGTATGCGATGATGGGGAACTGTCCCATTGCGTCAGTGAATGGAATTCTGTACGTGGGGCTTTCCTCCTTGTCCGGCATGAGACCGGCAGTCTGGAAAGACGGGAGCGTTGAGGCACTTGACATCAACGGATACATTTCGTCAATTTATGTTGACGGTGTTACTCATCCCATGAAAGGGTGCGCGACAAGTCTGGGTTTACGCTGATGTTTACCCTCAAGGTGTCTTCGGGAAGCAGGTCTACAATGTTTTCAGGCCACTCCATTATGCATAGGCAGCCGCTGTCAAGGTAGTCGTAAAGTCCGATTTCCGTCGCTTCCGAGAGTTTGGTGATTCTGTAGAAATCAAAATGATACATCGGCTCTCCGTCTGCCCTTTCATATTCATTGACTATAGTGAATGTGGGGGAGCATACGGAATCTTTTACTCCGAGAGCTTTGCAGATTGCTGCAGTGAAAGTCGTCTTGCCGGCTCCCATCGGGGCAAAGAATGCCACGAGGGTTCTGTCGCCTATTTTTGAGAGAAACTCTTTTGCAGCCCTGTCAAGGTCCGCCGTATCTTTTATTGTAATTTCCTGTTTCATGACCGCAAATATACGAAAAAGTCGAGAGCAGAGGGAAAATTTATTTTCACTCTGCCGAGACCAAGCGTATATATGAACTTTAGTTCAAATATAGCAAAAAGCTGAGAGCAGACATCAAACTTGTTTGTAATCGACGAAGTCGCTGAAGCGAATGCGAAAGAATGTTTGCCGAAGCGAGGGCGTATATATGTGCGAGACGCAATCGTAGTATGGGCGTCATCTAAAATATCGTGAAAAGTACCGTTTCGCTCTTATCTGTTATGACTGTATGGCGAACTTAACTTCTTGAATTTTTTTTTGAGCCATAAGGATAATTACGCTATCTTTGCCACGCGTAGGGATTGTGTACAGAAAAGAATGGTGCGGAACATAACTTACTGCCTGCAATAGCATATCGAAACATGAAATCAGATAATGGAGTGCAAATATAAGGTGGCAATGGACAGAAAAGGAGAAATACGACAAGCATATAAAGGCCTCGGTGGCGACAGGACATTCTATGACGGAATGATTACCTGCTCCACTTTTATGGGAAAAATCGTCAGCGGGCTAGTGTGGAATCTCGATAAGGAAAAAACGCAGGAATATCAGGAAATGGTCCTTTCCAATATACCAGAAAATTTTGGAGGAAAACTTCTGGAGGTTCCTGTCGGTACGGGGGTAATCACAATGCCGATGTACAGGACACTGCCGGAGGCAGAGATTACCTGTCTTGACTACTCCCCAGATATGATGCAGAGAGCGAAACGATTTGCGGAAAGGCTTGACATAAAAAACATAGATTTCATACAGGGAGATGTCGGAAAAATGCCGTTTGAAGATGAGAGTTTTGAGATAGTCATGTCACTCAATGGATTCCATGCCTTTCCTGACAAAAGTGCCGCCTATAATGAGACCTATAGGGTACTGAAGCCTGGAGGTGTGCTTTGCGGTTGTTTTGCAGTAATGAAAGAAAATAAACGTACTGATTGGATAATCAGGCATATATACACTCCTAAGGGATATTGTACCCCACCTTTTGAAACGGCAGAAAGCCTGAAGAAGAGGCTTGAAAAGATGTATCGTACCGTAAAAGTTGATACAGTGGAAAGCATAGCTGTCTTTCGGGCCGTCAAATGAGCCTCACGGTAAAGAGGAGTGATTGTGAACGCAGGGGAAAACACTATTTATGAAGACCAAGATATCTGACGGTTCTCCGATTGTATATTTTATAAGCGATGAAGGACATGACGAATGGGTGCTTTTCATCCATGCTGCATTCGTCACCCATGATATGTTCAAGACACAGTTCGAATATTTCCGGGACAAATACAACATACTGGCAATCGACATCATCGGGCACGGGCTATCTTCGAAGACAAGAAAAGGAGACAGCATCCTCAAAATGTCAGAATGGATATTTGGTATCATGCAGGCGGAAGGTATAGGCAAACTGCATATTGTCGGGGTTTCTTTGGGAGCGGTATTGGCCCAGGATTTTGCCAACCATTATCCTGACGCCATCAGTTCATTGGCCTGCTTCGGAGGATACGATATCAACAATTTTGAGATAAGCATACAAAGGAAAAACAGTTCGCAACAGATACTGATGATGCTCAGAGCCCTGATTTCAGTCAAATGGTTCGCAAAGGCAAACAGGAAAATTTCCGCATATACCCCAAAGGCCCAGGATGAGTTCTTTGCAATGAACATACGGTTCCCCAAAAAGTCGTTTATGTTCTTGGCGGATCAGAACAAGATGGTAAACAGGCACATCACCGGAAAAAGGGCCTATCCACTACTTATCGGCTGCGGAAGATACGACATCCCGATGGAATTGGAACTGACAGAATCATGGAAAGCCAATGAGCCGGACTGTATTATGGTCGTTTTTGAAAATGCTGGGCATTGCGTAAATATGGACGTCCCGATGGAATTCAACAAAACCATTGAATCCTTCTGGAAAAGACAGAAAAATTTGTGAGTCTGGATTTAGCGTTTTTTTGACCTGCATACCTGAAACCGGCTCATCATACCAGTTTGTCCTTCCCCTCCTTACATTACGTAATTCCAAGATGAACAACACGACACTCACTATCACAGCAATGACAGTTATAATGGATGTTGAGATGTGATGAATAGAATATATGGCACATGATATGGCAGCGGATATATGAGCATAAGCTCTCAAATATACGAAAAGCTTGATTCTGCCGAGACGCATTCGTATAGGTGTGCAAATCATATTTCCAGTCCCTGTCTGTCAAGGAACCGGTAGCCGGCGGCTTCAATGAGATGCGCGACCGTTATCGTTTCCGCGGCCTCGAGGTCGGCAATTGTACGGGCAAGCTTAAGTATCCTTGAGCACGCCCTTGCGGAAAGTCCCATCCTTCCGATAAGCTTTTCCATGAGTGTTCTGCACTTGCCGTCCAAACGGCAATGCTTTCCTATCATGCGGTTGTTCATGTCAGCATTGCAGAAAATGTCTTCACCGGCAAAGCGTCTTTTCTGAATCTCTCTTGCCTTGAGGACTCGTGCGGCCACTTCTGCGCTGGATTCCTCCGGATTGCGTGCCACGAGTTTTTTCGGGTCAACAGGATGGAGCCAAAGCTGTATGTCAATCCTGTCCATTATAGGCCCGGATAGCTTTGATATGTATGCCAGGCGTCTTGAAGGTGTGCAGCTGCATCTGTCTCCCTCTCCATAATATCCGCACGGGCACGGATTGGCTGCTGCTACCAGTGTGAACCCTGCCGGATATTCCACCTTTGCCTTCAGTCGTGAAATCGTGACCTTCCTGTCCTCCAAATGCCTCGAGTACTTTCTTGGGGGCTTCACAAAACTCATCGAGGAACAGAATGCCGTTGTGTGCAAGTGAAATCTCTCCCGGCATTATGTTGTCGGAACCGCCTCCTATCATAGCTGAGGCGGATGCGCTGTAGTGTGGTGAGCGGAATGGCCTGCGCTTCATAAGTCCTTCAACCGGATTGCTTTTGCCTGACACTGAATATATCTTGCTTGTCTGCAAGGATTCTTCGGCTGTCATAGGAGGCAATATGCCGGCCATAGCTTTGGCCAGAGAACTTTTGCCGGAGCCTGGAGGGCCTATCAGGATAACATTGTGACCTCCGGCCGCTGCAATTTCTATCCCGCGTTTCGCACTTTCCTGGCCGATGATTTCGGAAAAGTCCATGATGTCCTGTCCTGCCTTCGTTCCGGTGAGATGCCCTTGGACGGCTGAGGGAGGAAGATTTGCCTTGAGGGTGTGCATGCGTTCTGATGCAAGAAGATCCGTGCACTCTTCTTCTCCGGACAGTATCCTGATTACATCAGAAAGATTATCAACGCCATAGATCTCGATATTCCCGTATTCGACAGCTTCCAAAGCCGAATTTACAGGAAGAATGCATCCTCTCAGTCCTTTGGAAGCCGCAAGCTCTGCAGCCGGAAGCGCTCCCGGCACATCACGTATGCTTCCGTCAAGCCCAAGCTCTCCCATAATCATAAATCTGTCAAGAAGACGCAGTTCCGCCTGTCTTGAAGCGGCGATTATTCCGAGTGCTATTGGAACATCGTACAGGCTTCCTTTCTTGTGCATGTCTGCCGGAGCAAGGTTGATGACTATCTTTTTTCCTGGAATCCGGAATCCCATGGCCTGCAGGGCTGTTATTGTCCTGAGCAGGCTTTCTTTTACTGCGGCATCTGCAAGCCCTACAAGATGAATTCCTATGCCGCAGGCCAGGTCAACCTCAACGGTTACAGGTACTGCGTTGATTCCGACGCATTTCGCGCAATGAATAGTGATGAGCATAAGTGTCAATATTTGGTTTTTAAATAAGTCGCTTCACTTGTCCAAATCTTGCCTTAATAATCGGGAACTTCTTTAAAAAAGACAAAAAAGTGGTAAATTTGTCCGGGTAAAAATAAATTTTTAAATGATAAAAACTTTTTTTGAGTCTGTCGGAAAGTATTTCCTGTTTCTGAAAATGGTTTTCAGAAAACCGGAAAAGCTGCGGCTGTTCTGGAGGCAGTTTGTGAACGAATCAGACAAACTCATTCTTTCTTCCATACTTATAGTGGGAGTCATTTCGGTTTTCATCGGTGGTGTGCTCGTAATACAGACTGCATCAAACCTTGAGAATCCGGTAATTGACAAGATGTATGTCGGATATATGGTCAGGGAAAGCCTTATTCTGGAATTCTGTTCCACAATGATAGCCCTTATCCTGGCCGGAAAGATGGGCTCAAACATCGCATCGGAGATAGGCAGCATGCGCATAACGGAGCAGATTGATGCCATGGACATGATGGGGGTCAATTCCGCAGGCTTCCTCGTACTTCCGAAAATCACCTCAGCCACGCTTCTTAGTCCTTTTCTTATGCTCCTCAGCCTCATTCTGGGGCTTGTCGGCGGCTGGTTGGTGGTGGAGACGACGCAGATAATATCGACGGCATCATATATAACTGGCATAAAGTTCTGCTACAATGGATTCTATGTCTTTTACAGCTGCTTCAAAATGTCCGTGTTCAGCTTCATGATATCATCAATATCCGCATTCAACGGCTTTTATGCAAAGGGCGGCTCTCTCGGAGTCGGGCATTCAAGCACCAAATCAATAGTAATAACGAGCATTCTCATACTTCTGTTTGACCTTGTGCTCACACAGCTCATGCTTTATTAGGAGGCAAGACCATGATAAAAGTTGAACACCTGTACAAAAGTTTTGACGGGGCACCTGTATTGAAAGATATCAGTGTCGAATATGAAGCCGGGAAATGCAATATGATAATCGGGGCGAGCGGTTCCGGCAAGACTGTCCTGCTGAAAAACCTGATAGGGCTTCTTGAGCCTGACAGCGGGGAGATATGCTATGGCGACAGGAAATTGTCAAAGATGTCATATAAGGAAAAGAAAGAGCTGCGCCAGAATATCGGCATTCTCTTCCAGGGAAGCGCATTGTTTGACTTTGCCACTGTTCTGGAGAATGTAATGTTTCCTATGGAGTTTTTCACGGACTGGTCTGCTGCCTATAAAAAAGAACGTGCAAGGTATTATCTCGAGAAGGTGCATGTGACCGGTTCTGACAACAAGTATCCGAATGAACTCAGCGGAGGTATGCAGAAAAGGGTCGGAATCGCCCGTGCCATAGCCCTTAATCCGTCTTACCTGTTCTGTGACGAACCAAATTCAGGCCTTGACCCATACACTTCGATTCTCATTGACCGCCTGATAAGCGACCTGACCAAAGAATTCAACATGACAACAGTTGTGAATACGCATGACATGAACTCCATTCTTGAGATAGGAGACAAGATAGGCTTCATATCCAAAGGTTCGATGTTATGGCAGGGGGACAGGCATACCATTCTTGAGACCGATTGTACGGAACTCCGTGATTTCGTATGCGCAAATACTCTTGCAAGGAATATAATTGAAGGACACCGCTGACTTCTAAAGGCGGGCTCTTATGCCCATCTCGAAACCGAGCATCAGAGGCTGGGCGGTCCTTATGCTTTTAGGCTGTCCGTTGTCGAAGTAATATCTGAGACTCGGATCAACATACAGTCCGACATATTTCCCTATCATGAATTCCACTCCGATTCCGACGTTTGCCGAAAGCTGGATTCCCTTGGCTTTCTCCTTGTGGATTATCGGGGAACCGTTTACGTTCAGCACCTCATATCTGTCAGATATGCATTTTTCTGCGGTTCCTCCTGCATAGGCATAGAAGTTCACATGCCTGTTGTTCAGGATGTTGAAATAAGCGTTTACCGGAATTCCGATATAATGCTGGGCATTCCTTATGTCAGATGATTGTGAAATCTCGATTATGCCGTCTTCAGTGGCTTTGGTATATGTTCCATAGAATTTCCTTGTAAGCAGGGTGTAATTAAGTCCTGCTCCGACGGCCCATCTTTCAGTAATGTCGACCTTCACTCCTGCCCCGAATGAGACAGGGATGCCGTATGTCGTGTTTGTGCTGGTCTCCGTAATTCCGGTCCTTGGCTTTGTGGACGGTACGGTAGGGCGTTTCATCAGATTGTGCCTTGCTTTGCTGCGGGTGCTGTTTGTTCCTGTGATTCCGGATATCACGACAGATGCGCGTGAATTGTCTGCCTTGAAATCACCGTCTTCCGGAGTCTCTTTCCAGTTGTCTTCCAGCTTCAGACTGCCTTGAGTACTTTGGCCTTTGGACGTTTCCTGATTCCGGCCTCTTCCTTCATCGGCTTTCTTCATTTCTGACGGACCTTGATTTTCAGGCTTATCCTGTTCAGACCTGTCCTGTTCAGACTTGTCGTGCACAGGCTGGGCTTGACCTGCATCTGCGGCAACTTCATCAATGGCCGTCTCAAATTCTGCGGCGGAACGCGGAACAAAACAGCTCCTTACCTCCATCTGTTCCGCAGGCTGCTCTTCTGCATTGGCCAAAGTCACGTTGCCGTCACTCTCCCGGACCGGCGGAATGACCGCTATCATAGTGCTGTCATCCTGATGTGTCTGGGGGCCGTTGAAGCCGAGGAACATCCCGACAGCCACAACCGCAGCAGCCGCTGAACCTATGGCGGCCCTTCGCCACCACAGTGCGGCCTTCTTGCGTCGTGCAAGATTGTCGAGCTCTTCCGAGATGCCGCCCCAAACGCGCTCAGGAACTTCTTCCTGTCCGCTTTCAAGAATGGACTTCATCAGAAGGTCAAAATCAGTATTATGACTGTCTTCAAACATTTTCTCTTTCTTTAATTTTATTCTGCAACCATGTCCTGGCCCGGCTTAGCTGCGTCCTTGACGTTGTTTCACTGATTCCTAGCATGTCGCCGATTTCCTTGTGGGAGAATCCTTCTATGGCGTACATGTTGAACACCGTCCTGAATCCAGGAGGAAGCTCCATCACGAGTTCCATCAGTTCCTTATAGTTGAGCGCCTGGGTCTGGGACATCGTTTCCGCTTTCATGCCGCGCGCCGAGTCTATTTCCTCGCTCATTTTCAAGGCATCCTTCTTTCTCAGGCTCATCAGCGCCGTAGTCACGAATATCCTGCGTGCCCATCCTTCGAAAGAACCTTCCCCCTTATAGCTGTCAAGCCTGGTAAACAAAGTTATGAATCCGTCCTGAAGCATGTCCTCCGCAACGGCTCTGTCGCCGGCATATCTCATGCACAATGGGAACATGCGTGGCGCCAGACGGTCATATAAGGCCTTCTGGGACCCCCTGTCTCCGTTTATGCAGGAGTGGATGAGTTGTAAATCAAATGCTTCCGCCAAAATTCATCAAATTGGGTCCAGAAAAGGCAATTGTTTTTCTTGCGCCGAAATAGATGCAATCCGGACCATAATAGTTGCATCATCGGCAGATTTTTTCCAAACTTATGCATTTTTCCCGAATTTGAGTGTTATTTTTGTAAGTTTAATGCCCGTAAAGCATTTTTATCATTAATGAGACTATGAAGATTTTTTTGAAAATACTGCTGTCGGTTTTATTGCTATCACTGATTGCCGGGCATGCCATCGCCCAGTCAGGAAATGATGCCAGGCTTGGGAACATGCTCGTGGATGCGGTGGAAAAGTATGACGGCAACGACATAAAAGGAGCTGAGGCTATCCTGAAGAGAATCATTGAAGAGGACAAGACGAATGATGCCGCATGGTATTACCTTGCGCAAATTTCATTTGCAAGGGGAGAGAAGGAACTGGCAGAGGAGTATCTGAGGGCGGCTGTCAGATTGGATGGAGATAATTTCTGGTATCGCCACAGGCTTGCCGGCCTGTATGCCGTGACTGGCCGTCAGGAACTTGCGATAGGGATATATGAGAAACTTCTTGAGGACTTTCCGAAGAAGAGCGAGCTTTACTTTGACCTCACCGAGCTTTATTCCGCCCAGAAAGAATATGATAAGGCACTTGAGACTTTGGATGAGATAAAGACCGTATTCGGCATGACAGAATCCATTGCCGTATATAGGTTCAATCTCCTGCGTGTAATGGGCCGTCAGGAAGAAGCGTTCCGGTCTCTTGAAGACTATAATAAAGAATATTCTTCACCATATGTCCTGTCAACTTTGGCTGATTATCAGATGTCCATGTATAATGACACTACAGCCATAGCTTATTACGATGAAGCCCTTGACATTGCTCCTGACTACGTTCCTGCAATGCTCGGGAAGGCTGAGGCGCTGCGGATGACACGCCGCTATGATGCATACTTCCCGATTCTTTACAAATTCGCCTCTGACCCCGGAAGTCCTGTCCCTGCAAAGTCTGAATATATGATGGCAATCATGCAGAGGACCGAGCCGAAATTCCTGAATACTTTCAGGCCGCAGCTTGACACCGTGTTTGTGAAGGCTCTTGAGGCCCATCCGGTGGACAGCACTATGCTCCAGACTGCCGGCTTCTATTATTATTCGACCGGAAGGCATGACATTGCCGAGGGAACTTTCCGCAAAAGCGCTGACCTGTACCCGGAAAGTCTTTCCGCCAGAGCCAATTTCATAGAATTTCTCATGTATGCACAGAAATGGGACGAGCTTTCAACTGAGGGCCGCAAAGCTTTCCTTCGCTTCCCTGATGAACCGGCATTTATTGAGATGGCAAGTGTCGGAGACTATAATCTGGAGAGGTTTGACAAGGTTGTCGGGGCCTGCAGGGAAGTTATCGGTACTTTCCCGAAGGACAGTGCCAGGACATTGAGGGCATGGTCAACGATGGGTGACGCATATCACGAGATGGGTGATGCCCAGAAAGCATACAAGGCATACGGCAAGGCTCTCAAGATTAATCCCGACTATGTATATGTGCTGAACAATTATGCCTATTACCTTAGCGTGGAGGGCAAGAAACTGAAGAAAGCCTATTCTATGAGCAAGAAGACAATTGAGGCAGAGCCTGACAATGCCACTTATCTTGACACGTTCGGCTGGATTCTTTATCTTCAGGGCAAGGCTCTTGAGGCCAAGCCGTTCTTTAAGCACGCGATGCTGTACGGCGGGAAGGACAGCGCTGTCATAATGGACCATTATGCGGAGGTTCTATATGCTTTGAAGGAATATGACCTCGCGTTCGTGTATTGGAATATGGCCATCCAGAAGAACGGAGGAAAGATACCTGATTTGGAAGACAAGGTGAGAATACGGAAGGAAGCCATAAAAGAGTGACAAAATGAAGCAGCTATTGTTGAAAACCTTTGCAGTTGTCACCTTGGCAATAGGAGCCTGTTTTGCCGCTTCTGCCCAGGATACAAGGCAGCATGAGGAGAAAAAGGCCCGCCTGGAGCGCGAGATTGCGATTCTGGATGCCCAGATTGCGTCCAATGCATCCAAGAGCAGCTCAATGCTTTCTGACCTGGAGCTTATACGGAAGAATATATCCAACAGGAAGGCTCTTGTGGCGGAAAGCGACAGGCAGATTCGTGAGTATTCGGACAAGATTTACCTGAAACAACGCGGCATAAACAGGATGCAGGCACGCGTGGATACTCTTACCGGGCATTATTCCCGTCTTGTCATGAGCGCATACCGTAATCGTGATTCACGCGTCTGGTACATGTATATGCTTGCCAGCAATGATCTTACGCAGGCATATCGCCGTTTCGGATATTTTAAGAACCTTTCTTCCGAAATGAAAAACGAGGCCAAGAAGATACGCGCGGCAAAGGTTGAACTTGAAAAGGAGAAAGAACAGCTTGCGCTTCTGAAAAAGGATGCTGAGAAAGTCCGGGCTGAGCGTGTGCGCGAACTCGATAAGCTTGGCAAGGATGAAACCCGGTGTGATGAAGTCGTGCGCCAGTTGAAAAAGGACCGCAGAAAATATGAGACGCAGCTTTCTTCCAAGAAGAAGGAAGTGGGTGCCCTTAACCGTGAAATCCAGAGGATTATTGCCGAAGCTGTCAAGACCAAGAAAAAACCGGACGGGACAAAGCCTGATGACGCTGCGGAGATAAGCCTTTCAAAAGATTTCTTCAAGAATAAGGGCAAACTTCCGAGACCTGTTGACGGTCCGGTAGTGTCCAGGTTCGGCAAGCAATATCATCCGGTCTTCAAGAATCTTGAATTGCCTGCGAACAATGGTATAGATATGGCCGTGTCAGGCGGCACTCGTGCTAAGGCCGTATTTGGCGGAACTGTGAAGCAGGTCTTCGTCATGCCGGGATACAACAAATGTGTCCTTGTGCAGCACGGCAAGAATTATTTTACTTTTTACTGCAAGCTTGCATCCGTTGATGTAAAGGTCGGCGACAAGGTGGAGACCGGACAGGCTCTCGGCACTGTCGATACCATAATGGGGCAGACTCAGCTGCATTTTGAACTTTGGAAAGATACCGTGCCGCAGAATCCTGAGCATTGGCTGAGATAGATGTGGCCATGAATTTTTATGATATGAAAAAAAAGACAATATTTTTGACAGGTGGTACCGGCAATATGGGATGGGCCGGTTTCCAGGAACTCTACAAAAAGAAAAAGTTTGACATAAGGCTTCTGGCCCGCCCTGGAAAGAAAAACCGGAAACTGCTGGAGAAATATGTGAATGACCCTTCCGTTACGATAATCTGGGGAGATTTGACTTCTTATGAAGATGTGCTCAGGGGGGTAACGGGAGCTGATTATGTGCTTCATGTGGGCGGAATGGTTTCCCCGGCTGCAGACTATTATCCGGAAAAGACTCTGAAAGTGAATGTGTCTGCTGCCGAGCATATTGCAAAGGCTGTCCTTGCGCAGCCTGATGCCGACAATATAAAGGTTGTGTATATAGGTTCGATTGCCCAGTATGGAGACCGCAGCATGCCTTGGCATTGGGGGCGCACAGGAGATCCGGTATGCGCGAGCAGTTATGACATGTATGCTGTCTCCAAATGTAAGGCGGAGAAGATTATTGTTGATTCAGGCATAAAGAAATGGGTGTCTCTAAGGCAGACGGGAATCCTGTATCCGGGCATCCTCAAAGTCGTTAACCCGACTGCATTCCACGTGCCTATAGCAGGCGTGCTCGAGTGGGCGACCATAGAAGATTCCGGCCGTCTTATCGCCAATGTCTGCGAAGACTGGGTCTCTGACGATTTCTGGAACAAGTTTTATAACATAAGCAGCGGTGAGGAGTATCGCATGACCAACTATGAGTTCCTTCACCGCATGTTCGGCGCGCTTGGGATGCCGTCTCCGGAGAAAGTGTTCGAGCCTCAGTGGTTTGCGACACGCAATTTCCATGGAATGTGGTATCTGGATGCTGACGAGCTTGAAAAGCAGCTTCACTTCAGGGCCAATGTCCCGGTTGACAGATATTTTGCAGACATGAAGAAGGGGCTTCCATGGTTCTATTCGTTTGCCTGTCTTGTTCCGGCCTTTGCCATAAGACTTTTCATGAAGCGCTATGCTTTTGAAAAAGGCATGGGCACGCAGTCTTGGGTTGAGGACGACCATGAGAAGCTCGCCGCGTATTATGGCTCAATGGAAGCATACCGTAACATCCGCTCTTGGGAGCAGATGCGCCCGCCTTATCTCGAGAAGAATCTTGACAAGGCTCTGGAGACTGGAGAGGCTCTCTGCCTGAAACATGGCTGGAATGTTGACACGCCTGTTGTAGAGCTGACTCTTGATGAAGTCAGGGCTGCTGCGGAATTCCGCGGAGGCAAGTTCCTCGGGCCGGAAGAGAATCTCGGCCAGGCCGGAGCAATATTCGAGTGGGAATGCGAAAACGGACATCGTTTCAATGCTTCCTTGGAATATGTGCTGTGCGGAGGCGGATGGTGCCAGGATTGCGGGCTGGACTTTTGTGTCCGGAATGCAGGGCCGAATAACCGTTTCTTTTCTCAGCTGAAGCGGAAGTAATGGTCACTTGGCCTGTATTAGCGGTACCGTGCCCGGTATCGTGTCGTCAGGCTTCCCGTTCAGATATATTATCCTTTGATTGGAGCTGCCCCTGAAAAGCAGCTCCTTGTCTTTTTTCTCCTCTATGAACGGCCCGTCCACAATTACATCCAAATATGGAAGAATCATGCTGAGTCTTTCATCTGCGATGATTTCCTCATAAGTGAAGCCTGTGTAGCACCAGATGGTCTTGTCCGTTTCTTCCTTGATGCGCCGCGCCAGCTCAGTGAAGCCTTCCACTTGGTAGAGCGGGTCTCCTCCAGAGAATGTGACATTGCTGAATTCGTCTTCTTTTATTATGTCCAGGATTTCCTCTATGCGGACCATGCGTCCTCCCATGAAGTCCCATGACTGCGGGTTATGGCATCCCGGGCAATGATGCGCGCAACCTGCGCAATATATGGCCGTCCTCAGGCCGGGGCCGTCAGCCATAGTCTCTTCCAGTATATCAAGAATGCGTATTCCTGATATACCGGAAAGACTGTTGTCTTTTGTCTTGCAGTCCATCTGCCGCTATTTGTGGACCACGCGGTCTTTAAGTTCTGCCAGCTTGGCACTGTTCCATCTGTCTGTCGTGCCTACGAGGTAGCCAGTGATGCGCTGGAGCTTGTCTATCTTGCCGCTTCCACAGTGAGGACATACGGAAAGCCCCTCATCGGCGTTCTCGAATCCGCAGTCCATGCACCTGTTCCTGTTGTGGTTTACGGAACCGTAGCCTATGTCATATTTGTCCATAAGGTCCACGATCGCCATAATTGCCTCAGGATTGTGAGTTGCATCTCCGTCTATCTCCACGTAGAAGATGTGGCCGCCTCCGGTAAGCGGATGGTATGGCGCCTCGACTTCCGCCTTGTGCTTCGGGGTGCATTTGTAATATACCGGAACATGGTTGGAATTGGTGTAATAGTCCTTGTCCGTAATGCCCGGAATCACGCCGAATTTCTTTTTGTCGCCCTTGGTGAACCTTCCTGAGAGGCCTTCTGCCGGAGTTGCAAGCACGCTGAAATTGTGCCTGTATTTCTCGGAGAATTCACCGGCCTTGTCCTTCATGAATGATACTATCCTCAAGCCAAGTTCCTGTGCCTCCTGAGACTCTCCATGATGTTTGCCGCATAGGGCGATTAGAGTCTCTGCAAGTCCGATGAAACCTATTCCTAGGGTTCCGTGGTTGATGACTGCCTCTATGGTATCATTGTCCGAGAGTTTGTCACTGTCAAGCCAGAGCGCTCCCATGAGCAGCGGGAACTGCTTCTTGAGTGCAGTCTTCTGGAAATTGAATCTTTCGTTAAGCTGCTTTGCCGCAATATCGAGAGCCCAGTCGAGTTTCGTGAAAAATTCGTGTATCCTGTCCTCCTGACTCTGGATTCCCATGCACTCGATGGCCAGCTTCACTATGTTTATTGTCGTGAATGAAAGGTTGCCGCGTCCGATTGAAGTCTTCGGGCCGAATCTGTTTTCGAATACCCTTGTGCGGCAGCCCATTGTGGCAACCTCATGCTGGTATCTCTTAGGGTCATCCGCCCTCCACAATTCATGCTTGTTGAATGGCGCGTCGAGGTTGAGGAAATTAGGGAAGAACCTTCTCGCAGACACTTTGCAGGCGAACTTGTACAGGTCGTAGTTCCTGTCTTCCGGAAGGTAGCTTACGCCCCTCTTCTTCTTCCATATCTGTATCGGGAATATGGCTGTCGAGCCGTTGCCGACTCCCTCATAAGTAGTGTTCAGTATCTCACGTATTACGCAGCGTCCTTCGGCCGAAGTGTCCGTTCCGTAGTTTATTGAGCTGAATACCACCTGGTTGCCTCCGCGTGAGTGTATCGAGTTCATGTTGTGCACGAACGCCTCCATTGACTGGTGTACACGGCTGACGGTCATATTTATCGCGTGCTGGATTACCCTGTCGTCACCCTGTATCCCTATCAGGTCACGTTTGATGTAATCGTCTATCGGGGCATTGTAGAGCCTCTTGTAGTCCTCTCCGTTGATTTCCCCGATTTTATCAAGCTCTTCCTGGAATGACCTTCTGACAAAAGGTGCCATATAGAAATCGAAAGCGGGAATTGCCTGTCCGCCATGCATCTCATTCTGTACCGTCTCCATTGAGATGCATCCGAGTATGCTTGCTGTCTCGATGCGCTTTGCCGGTCTTGACTCACCGTGTCCTGCGAAGAACCCGTCTTCGAGAATCTTGTCGAGAGGATGCTGTATGCAGGTCAGGCTTTTGGTAGGATAATAGTCCTTGTCGTGTATATGGATATAATTCCCTTTTACCGCGTCCTTGACGTCTTCGGAGAGCATGCACTCGTCAACATATGATTTGGTGGACTCGGAAGCGAATTTCATCATCATGCCTGCAGGCGTGTCCGCATTCATGTTGGCGTTCTCTCTTGTTATTTCAGTCGCTTGCGCGTCTATGATTTCCTGGAATATCTCGCGTGACTTTGCCTTTCTCGCAAGGTTACGCTGGTTGCGGTATGCTATGTATTTCTTTGCGACTTCCTTTCTCGGGCTGTTCATAAGTTCGATCTCAACGTGGTCCTGGATGTTCTCCACACTCATCCTGTCCTCATTGATTTTGGAAATTGCCGATGCGATTTCCGCTGCGAGGACGATGTCTTCGCCCTCTTCCGTGACGTCCATAGCCTTTAGTATGGCATCAACAATTTTACGCTTGTCGAATTCTACGACCCTGCCGTCGCGCTTGATAACATTTCTGACCATAAGATATCCTGTTTATATCAGTCCGCCGCCGCTATGTTGCGGACCGAAAATGTGTATGTTTTTTTTGATTGTATGTCTTGCCGGATTGGTCTGTCAAAACCGGAGGACAAAGATAATGGAATACTTCTTATAATCTTATGCAAGTCCTGGAAAAAGTTTTCAACAATAAATGGAAATCCCCTGTTAACTGCTTGTTTAACAGGGGATTTTCATTGTATTTAATTTAGAAAAAATCTAAATTGGCAAACAAATGTGTTATTGCATCTGACTGGTGTGCCGAGATGGGCTTTAGCCGACAAGCCATACCAGTACGTGCCTGTCGAAAGTCATGTATTCAAGTTCAAATTCCTCCTCGTGCCCGTCCTTATGTATAAAGGTGGCCTCAAGCTCGCCTTCGCCTTTCGGGCGGAATTTTTCCACCTCAATCTGCTCGGCCAGGTCAACCCTGTTCTGGGACATCCTTTTGAATATGGCTTCTTTTGCGCACCAGTAGATGGCGAGCTGCTCGTTTCTGGTGTCATCTTCGAGGTCTTCAATCTCATCCTCGGACAGGACTTTCTTCTCTACAGCGGAAAAGTCCCGGTCAAGTGACTCGATGTCTATTCCGAGATCGTCTTCGTCATGCGTTATGATTGCGACATATTTGTCCGTATGCGTGATGCTGATGTTGGTCACGCAGTTTTCCAGATACGGCTTGCCGTTGTCATGGTGGTTGAGGTACATCTTTTCCTCGAACACTTCATTCAGGAGCGCCCTGACGGCCAGTCTCTGCATTCTCTGGTTCTTGTTGCGTATGATGGAGATCTCCTCCATCTCGTCGTTGGGTACGGAACTGAGGCTCGTCAGCTGCTCTTCCGTCTCTGTAATCTGCCATACGGCGATCTCAGCTTTGTTGTCAAGTTTCTTTCTTAAATATAGTGCCATGTCACAATGTGTTCAGCCGACTATGAAACTGTCCCGTCAGATGTGCCTATATACGACAATCCTGTGCGCGCAGACCATGCACACACAGAATAAGCCTCCCCGCAATTTTCTGAGGGGGCTCCCATGATCATATAAATGTTTTGGGAGAGCGGGTCGTCAGACATCTGATCCGCCTGGGTATTCTGATTTGTCAATATCGGACTGGGAGGTTCCACTTGTCTTTAATTTTAAATATGGGGGCAAAGATACTAAATGTTTTGATATCTGAAAATCAGAAACCGCTTAAATTTTTCAATCATAAGAAGATGGTGCTGATTTGATGCAATCTTGATGTTTGCTTCCGACTTTTTGCTATATTTGCGCTTTGCGCACATATACGTTTGCGCTTAGGCAAAACTTTACAAGCAAGCTTGACGTTTTGCTCTCAGCTTTTTCGTATATTTGTGCTTTGCACACATATGCTGATGCGTCTCGGCAGAGCCAAAATAAATTTTGCCTCTGCTCTCGACTTTTTCGTATATTTGCAAAGTTTTGAAACAAAGACATTAATTTAACTGATATTATGGAATTTTTGACTAACGACAAGCTCGTGATCGTCGGTGCTGCCGGCATGATCGGATCAAACATGGCGCAGACTGCCATGATGATGAAACTTACTCCGAACATCTGTCTATATGATGTGTATGAGCCAGGGCTCAAGGGAGTTGCAGAGGAAATGTTCCATTGCGGCTTCGAAGGTGTGAATCTCACATGGACAACTGATCCTAAAGAGGCTTTCACCGATGCCAAGTACATCATCTCTTCCGGTGGAGCTCCACGTAAGGAGGGAATGACACGCGAGGACCTTCTCAAAGGCAACTGCCAGATTGCTGAGGAGTTCGGAAAGAACGTGAAGACGTATTGCCCTGACGTGAAGCATGTGGTGGTTATCTTCAACCCTGCTGACCTTACAGGACTTGTTGTGCTTCTCCATTCAGGCCTTAAGCCTTCACAGGTGACTACTCTTGCCGCTCTTGACTCAACACGTCTGCAGAGCGCCATCGCAAAGGAGTGCGGAGTACAGCAGAGCCTCGTGAAAAACTGCTCTACATATGGCGGACACGGCGAGCAGATGGCTGTATTCGCTTCGAAGGTGACTGTTGACGGCGTGCCGTTCTCAGAGATACTCGGAACCAAGATTTCTGCTGAGAGATGGGCTGAAATGAAGGTTGAGGTCATCCAGGGCGGTGCTGCAATCATCAAGCTCCGCGGACGTTCTTCATTCCAGAGCCCTGCATACTGCTCAGTGCGCATGATTGCCGCTGCAATGGGTGGAGAGGGCATTTCTTGGCCGGCAGGATGCTATGTGAACAATGAGAAGTACCAGCATGTCATGATGGCAATGCCTACAGTGATGGATGCTGACGGTGTTCACTATTCAGAGGTTACCGGAACAGAGGAGGAGATGGCTGCTCTTGACAAGTCATATGCTCACCTCTGCAAGATGCGTGACGAGATTATCGAGCTCGGAATCATCCCGGCTGTCGCTGACTGGAAGAGCGTGAATCCGAACCTTTAATATTTCGGATATGAACGGTATGGCCGGCTGTGTTGATGGCATTTATGCCGCACAGAGGCCAAAGTGATTGAAAAATCACGGAATTTTAAATAAAAGTGCAGAATTTTGAAGAAAAATTTTGCACTTTTATTTTTTTACTGCTATATTTGCAGTCCCAAATGAGGGGAACGTATAATCGGGGTGTGGCGCAGTTGGCTAGCGCATCTGGTTTGGGACCAGAGGGTCCTGTGTTCGAGTCACAGTACCCCGACCATAAGAGGGGTGACTATTTTCAGTCACCCTTTTTGTTTTGAGGGGGAATTAGCTCAGTTGGTAGAGCGCTTGCATGGCATGCAAGAGGTCACCGGTTCGAACCCGGTATTCTCCACCATGATATCGGCAAAAGGAATAGAAAAGTCATTCGGTGACCTGAAAGTCCTCAAGGGGATTGACTTCCACGCCTCAAAGTCGGAAGTCGTGTCAATCATGGGCGCTTCCGGCGCCGGCAAATCAACTCTGCTCCAGATTCTTGGAACACTTTCCACCCCCGATGCGGGAACCTTGGAAATAGACGGTGAAGATGTACTCGCTCTCAAGGGCGGGAGGTTGGCGGAATTCCGTAACCGCCGCATAGGCTTTGTATTCCAGTTCCATCATCTTCTTCCTGAGTTCACCTCTCTTGAAAATGTCATGATACCTGCTTTTATTGCGGGCCGCAAGAGACGTGAGGCCGAAAATGCCGCGAAAACCCTGCTTGGAGACCTCGGGCTGTCCGGGCGCCTGGACCATAAGCCGTCCCAGCTTTCCGGGGGAGAGCAGCAGCGGGTTGCGATTGCCAGGGCACTTGTAAACGGGCCATCTGTCCTTTTTGCGGATGAGCCTTCCGGCAATCTGGACTCAAAGACCAAGGAAGACCTGCACAAGTTGTTCTTTTCTTTGAGGGACAGCTACGGGCAGACAATAATCATAGTTACCCATGACAATGAGCTTGCGTCCATGTGCGACCGCTCGCTTTTCATGATAGACGGACAGTTTGTCCGGGAGTGAATGCCATGGGGATTTTCCGTTTCAAGAAATTTTCCGTAAAGAACGGGCGCAGCGCCATGAAGGTGAACACTGACGGTGTCCTTCTCGGGGCTGTCATGCGCATTTCGGCGGACGACTGTTTCCTGCTTGATGTAGGGACGGGTACGGGTACCATTGCTCTGATGGCTGCCCAGAGGTGTGCGGACCTGCATGCCGGAAAAGAACTTTTGGCAGAAGGCATAATGATTGATTCCATAGACATAGATGAGGCTTCCGTTTTGGAAGCCCGGGATAACTTCTCGTGTTCTCCGTGGGGGGAGAGTCTGCATGCCTTCCATTGCAGTCTGGAGGATTTTGCAGCTCAGAATGAAAGGAAGTATGACCTTATATTCTCGAATCCGCCTTATTTTGACTGTTCTCTGATGGCTCCGGAGCAGAGGCGCAATGCGGCAAGGCATACCTCGTGCGGCCTGTCTTACCGTGAACTTGCTGAATTTGCTTCTGAAAGGCTGGCGCCGGACGGCAGGCTTGCCATTGTGCTGCCGGCTGACCAGGAAAATGCCCTGTTGCGCCATGCCCGCATGTGCGGACTGTTCCCGCAGAGGCTGACCCGTGTGAAGACCGTGCCCCGAAAGAAACCAAGCCGCTTTATAGCGGAATTTTCCCGGACAAGATGCGACGTTCCTGAAGAGTGCCTGCTCACCATACAAGATGAGGGAGAATATACTTCAGAGTACATTTCCCTCACACGTGATTTCTATTTGCAGTTCTGAGGCTTTTTCACGCCCTCAGGCTTGTTGTGCATGCGGTGTATGCATTGCCTCCGGAATTTTTCCTCACTTATATAGAGCTTTGCCACCTTGCTCTCCGGAAGCACTTTCCTGTACCTTTCAGCCATGGAGGCGTTGATTTCCCTCTGTTTTTGCTGGGCAGAGAGATATCGGTCAAGCAGTGCGGATATCTCGGCCTCGGATTTGTTCTCTCCAATCGCCTTTGACATTGCCCTTTGCGCCTTGAATATTTCTCCCATGACTGTGTCAAATTCTGCGCAGATCTGGTTGTACACCGGCCAGAATGCCTGGGCCTCTTCCGGAGTCAGATTCAGTTCAACTGTCAGGAAAGCTATTTTTTCGCTCATCATTTTCTGCTTCCAGTCTCCTTTTTCAGAAGCTCCGGCTGATATCGCCGCACAGATAAGCACAAGTGCGGCAAGAATAAGGGGTTTCATGTTCAGTCTCATAGCCTGATTTTTATTCGTATAACAAATCGAAATTCTCGGCGCCGACACCTGTATATATAAGGTAGTCGGCAATGTCTTCTGTATCCAGATGTGTTTCTTCTGCCTTGTCGACCAAAAATGAATATCCGGCCGGTCCGGTAAGGTTTTCCGACATCACCACGTAGTCTTCGAATGTCAGTTCGTATTCTCCTGCGGTGAGCCTGAGGAAGAATGTTCCTGCGGTCACTATCATTGCGAACATTGCCGCCGTGGCCATGTATGGCGTGAATTTCTGAAGTAGCTTGGGCTTGCTTTCCCGGGCCATCTCAATGCGCCCGGCCATTTCTTCGCCAAATGTTCCGAAATATCCTTCAGGTACGCTGTATGGCATTTTTTTCAATTCCTCAAAGGATTGTAATATGTCTTTGTTGTCTGTTTTCATACGCTTTCTTAGACACTGTCCCGTGCCTTGGGTTTATCGGGTTTCTACAGGAATTTTTCTTCCATGCTTTTTTTGAGTTTTCCGTATGCATGATGGTAAGACGCCTTGAGTGCTCCGACCGAGGTGCCTGTTATTTCGGCGATGTCTTCATATTTCATTTCATCGAAATATCGGAGGCTGAATACTATCCTCTGTTTCTCGGGGAGCCGCTGTATGCACTTGTGCAGTTCCCTTTGCATTTTGTTTCCGTCGAAATACGGGTCCTCGTCTATTCGCTTTTCGAAAGTTTCCGCCGCGTCATGCATTCTGAGCAGTGAAATGGCCTTGTGTTTCCTCAGGTGATTGAGCACTTCGTTAGTGGCAATGCGGTACAGCCATGTGAAGAGCTTGGATTCTCCCCTGAATGAAGGAAGTGCGGTCCAGACTTTTATGAATATGTCCTGCAGGAGATCGTTGGTGTCCTCATGGCAGCAAAGGAAGCGCCGGACGTGCCAATACAGCCGTTCGCTGTAATTGCCGACTATATGGCGGAAGGCTTCTTCGCGCTTTCCCTCCCTGTATATGCTTATGATTTCTGTGTCTGTCATGATCACATATTATGACACGCTGATGTCTTGAAGGTTTGAAACAAATGTAAGAAAAAATGCGTTATCTTTGCAGAGTTTACATTTTGACAAGATGAAGAATACGAGAAACTTTTGCATCATTGCGCATATAGACCACGGCAAGAGCACGCTTGCAGACAGAATGCTTGAAGTTACGCAGACTCTTAATTCGAGGGAGATGGAGAACCAGGTGCTGGATTCTATGGATTTGGAGAAAGAGAAGGGCATTACGATAAAGAGCCATGCGATTCAGATGGACTATGTATATAAGGGTGAGAAATATGTGCTCAACCTTATCGACACTCCGGGGCATGTGGACTTTTCGTATGAGGTGTCGCGTGCCATCGCCTCCTGCGAGGGGGCGCTTCTGGTCGTTGACGCTACCCAGGGAATCCAGGCGCAGACTATCTCCAACCTTTATCTTGCCATAGAGCATGACCTGGAGATAATCCCAGTGCTTAACAAAATAGACGTGGAGTCCGCTATGGTAGATGTGGTCACTGACCAGGTCGTGGAGCTTATCGGATGCAAGCCGGAGGAAGTGCTTCTTGCCTCAGGAAAGACAGGAGAGGGGGTGAAGGGCATACTTGATTCCATCATAGAGAGGATTCCTGCGCCGAAAGGTGATCCGGATGCGCCGCTTCAGGCCCTTATTTTCGACTCTGTGTTCAACTCTTTCAGGGGCATTATCGCCTATTTCAAGGTTGTGAACGGCTCTCTCAAGGCCGGTGACAAGGTAAAATTCTTCAATACCGGCAAGGAGTATGAGGCTGACGAGGTCGGTGTGCTCAAAATGAAGATGCACCCTAGAAATGAGATCCCTTGCGGCAGTGTTGGATATATAATATCCGGAATCAAGTCAGCAGTCGAGGTAAAAGTCGGAGATACCATAACACACGTGTCTAATCCTTGCGCGGAGGCTATCGCCGGTTTCGAGGAGGTCAAGCCTATGGTCTTCGCCGGCATGTATCCTGTCGAGACAGACCAATATGAGGAACTGAGGGCGTCTCTTGAGAAATTCCAGCTGAACGACGCGTCTTTCGTTTTCGAGCCGGAGTCTTCTCTCGCGCTCGGCTTCGGTTTCCGCTGCGGTTTCCTTGGGCTTCTGCATCTTGAGATAGTTCAGGAGCGTCTTTTCCGTGAATTTAACATGGATGTCATAACAACTGTCCCGAACGTGTCATATAAGGTATATACCACTCAGGGCGAGTGCCTGGATGTGCATAATCCTTCCGGACTGCCTGCCGCCACTCTTATAGACAGGATCGAGGAACCTTACATAAGGGCGCAGGTAATATCGAAGTCAGATTATTACGGTCCTATAATGAAATTGTGTCTTGAAAAGCGCGGAATCCTTATCAACCAGCATTATATGACTTCGGACCGTCTTGAACTGACTTATGAAATGCCTCTGTCGGAGATAGTTTTTGATTTCTATGACAAGCTGAAGTCCATATCAAAGGGATACGCTTCATTTGACTATCATGTCATAGGTTTCCGTGAGGCCAAGCTCGTGAAGCTTGACATACTGCTCAATGGAGACCCTGCGGATGCGCTTTCAACGCTTATCCATGCGGACCATGCATATGATTTCGGACGTAAGATGTGTGAAAAACTCAAGGAACTGATACCTCGCCAGCAGTTTGATATTGCCATCCAGGCTGCGGTCGGTGCGAAGATTATTGCGCGTGAGACTGTGAAGGCCGTGCGAAAGGATGTGACTGCAAAATGCTATGGCGGTGACATCAGCCGAAAGAGGAAGCTTCTTGAGAAACAGAAGCAGGGCAAGAAGAGGATGAGACAGATAGGAACTGTCGAAGTCCCTCAGAGCGCTTTCATGGCTGTGCTCAAGCTTGACTGATGATTCCGGAATACGGAAAATAAAAAAGGGAAACCGTCGCGGCTTCCCTTTTTATGCCTCTTTATCCGAGGCCTTTCTGTCCTGGTCCTGCTAAAGGATTGCACACATTCTTAAGATTGCAGGGTCAGCAGAAAGTGACGAATAAGATTCTTAACCGGAAGCAAAGGTCGTTTCTTTGCACTTCAAGACGGTTGTTTGGTTTGTTGTTTTTAGTGTTGTTTTACTTGTTGTAGGTTGTTTATTATGGGTTTTCTGAAAAAATATATATCTGCATTGAGACTTCGGACGATTCCTCTTTCCCTGTCTGGCGTCTTGCTCGGATGCATGCTTGCCTATGCTGATTTTCATGTCAGGCCGGCTGTGGTGGCTTTCATTTTGCTCACTGCGGTTTTTCTTCAGATACTGTCGAACGTGAGCAATGAGCTTGGCGACTTTTTGCGTGGGAATTCTTCCGGGCATGAGCGTTCTGCTTCCCTTGCCTTGAAGAGCGGGGAACTGACGGCAGGGGGACTTGAGATGCTTGTCCGGATTATGGTGGTGCTTTCCGTCGCTTCGGGGCTTGCGATGATTTATTTCTCCTTCGGGACAATATTCTCATTGGATGCCTTCGTGCTGATGATATTCGGATATATGTCAATCAGGGCAGCAATGAGATACACTCTCGGCTGCAATCCTTATGGCTACCGCGGTCTTGGAGATGTATATGTGTTCGTTTTCTTTGGACTTGTGGCAGTGATGGGTTCTTATTTTGTGTGCACTCATACCTTCGGAACTGCAAAGCTTCTGCTTCCTGCAGTCTCTGCCGGAGCGCTGGGCATGGCTGTATTGAATGTGAACAACCTGAGGGACATTGAGCCGGACCGCGCGGTTCGTGTCACGGTAGCAGGAAAATTAGGGGAGCATGGTGCCCGAATATATCAGACCGTGCTGGTAGCGGTGGCTTGGGCGGCGATGATTGCTTATGCGATGCTGCGCTTCTATGACCCTTGGCACTATCTGTTTGTACTGTCTCTTCCGTTGTTCATATGGCATCTTGCCGGAGTGTGGAAAAACAGTTCCGCAGGACTGGACCGGTATCTGCCTCAGCTGGTGCTTTCGGCTTTAATTTTCTGCCTGCTTGCGGGAGGGGGCTTTCTCATATACCTTATATAATAGAAGGAGACGCCAGGGACTTTCAGGTCTGGTCTTGCCTTTTCTTACCTGGGAAATGTGGCGGGATGATTATTTGAGTCCTGTATACATGCGGCATATTCCGAAGGTCATCGGTCGCTGTCTTACCTCCCGAAAACCGGCGGAACTCATCATTTCCATAAATCGTTCAGGGGCAGGGAAGCGCAGGACGGACGCGGGAAGATACTCGTATGCGCCCCTTTCTCCTGAAATCCAGCCTCCGATTGCCGGAAGAATTTTCAGAAAATATAATTTGTATAGACTTCTCATAAGACGATTGGAAGGGACGGAGAGTTCGAGTATTACAAGTTTGCCTTCTTTTTTTAGTGTGCGGAACATTTCGCCCAGCCCGATTTCGAGATGCTCGAAATTCCGTACTCCGAATCCTGCTGATATGCGGTCAAATGTTTCGTCCGGATATGGCAGGGCCTCGCAATCTCCCTGTATCATCTTTACTTCAACAGGCTTGTCAAGCCCGGCTTCAGCAATCTTTGCGCGCCCGATGGCCATCATGCCCTCAGAGAGGTCAATGCCGATGATTGTGCTTGCAGGAGCGGCTTTGCGCGCTATTTCTATGGTGAAGTCTCCTGTGCCGCAGGCGACGTCAAGTATCGTGTCCGCAGAAGACGGCCTTACGATTTCCTTTACGGCCCTGCGTCTCCATGTCTTGTCAATGTTGAGTGAGAGCAGGTGGTTGAGCTTGTCGTAATCAGGGGCTATCCTGTCAAAAAGTTTTCTGATTCCTTCTTTCTTTGCCATGATTCTGGATTTGTGCCGGTTCTGCAATTATGTGTCACGGGACAGGGTCATAGCCGCTTCCTCCCCAGGGATGGCATCTGAGCAACCTCCTGACGGTAAGCAGCAGGCCTTTGAGCGGGCCGTGTTTGCGGAATGCCTCAAGGGCATATTGTGAACAAGTCGGGGTGAAACGGCATGTCGGCGGCTTAAGCGGGGATATGCACACCTGATAAAATCTGATGAGCATGACGAAAGGAAAAATTATTGCCTTTTTCCCTGCCGCGAGGGCCTTACTCCGCAGTTCTTTCATTTATTTTCGTAATGATGTGTGAAACTGCCTCATAAACTTCCGCATAGCCGAGGATTTCTTTGGTTGAATAGGTCATGAGTATGTCCATCCCGCTATCACAGTTGAGAAAATGCTTTTGTCTGCGCCAGCTTTCCCTTATCCTGCGTTTGAGGAGATTGCGCTTGACTGCACGCTTGAACAGCTTTTTGGGCACGGATACAAGTATCCTTGGACATCCGCATCCGGTACCTGTGCGGAATGTGAACCTCATTCCCGGGACATTGCCATGCCTGCCTTGGGCAAGAAGCGTCGATATGCCTTTCTTGCCACAAAGCCTTTCTGTCTTAGGCAGCGTACAGGGATTGCCGTTCTCCACTATTTCAGTTATTTGTGAGGTATGTCTCAAGAGCCTTGGCCACAGACGGCGCCTGCGGTGTCGGTGCGGAAATCTCAATTTCAAGTCCGGCATCTTCCATGGCTTTCACTACTGATTTGCCGTATGACACGAATTTTGTGTCGCCCTGGACAAAATCAGGATGGTTCTCGTAGAGGGATTTAACATCTGCCGGGTTGAAAAGCACTACAAGGTCATAGGACTTGATGTCCACGTCCTTAAGGTTCTGGGATACTGGCTTTACGAATGTGGCAGTCACAAATTCCAGCTTCTTGCTCTCAAACAGCATGGTTACTGCGTCCTTGCTTGAAGATTCGGAGGTTGCAATCAGGAATTTTTCATCCTTGTGCTTTGTTCCAATAAGGTTCAGTATGGATTCCGGTTTGCCGTCACCGAAGAATATCTTTCTTTTCCGATAGACTATGTGTTTCTGGAGATAGTTCGCCACAGCTTCCGTAGTGCAGAAATATTTCATTGTCTCCGGAATCTTTACACGAAGTTCTTCGCAAAGCTGGAAAAATGCGTCAATCGTTGTCCTGGCTGAAAATACAATGGCTGTATGATCGAGGATGTTGATTCTCTGGGTACGGAACTCCCTGGAAGTCAAAGGTTCAATCATAAAAAACGGCTTGAAGTCAAACTCCACTCCGAATTTTTCTGCGATGCTGGCATAAGGCGAAGCCGTCTTCGGCTGCTGCTGCGAAATCAAAATCTTCTTTACACTCATTCTCTCTAAAAAACAAATGCTGAAACCGTCAAGGCCCCAGTCGGGATTATTTCAAGGGCGCAAAGGTACGAAAAAGCTGTGAAAAGAGAGCATGATGACATGAAAATTTGAGTTTTTCTGAGCAGGAATACGGCATATGCCATGGCTGATAGCCAAAGCATTGCATTTTTTATGACCTCTGGCTCCATGTCCGTGAACGGCATTATTCCCGCCATTGCAAGCAGGCACAGGGTGAGCATTATGAAAAAAGTGTAGAACGAATTGCAGGCGGCCTGGTATGGCTTCGGGCTGATTTTGCCGTTTCTCAGCAGGTGGGTCAGCATTGCCCGCAGAAGAACATAGGCAATGGCTACTGTTAAGATAACGCCCAGCCTTGCGGTGTCGTCCATTACGGACATGAATGCCGGGTCGTATAGCCTGAACCTTGTAGCTACAAGGCAGAAAGGGAGGAGCATAAGCAATGCCGTCAGATTCCTGTCGCGCCCGAGCTTGACGCTGGCTTCCAGGTTGATGCTTTCTTTCCATCTTATCACGCACGCGACAAGCGAGGGGAACACGTTCACCAGCCGGTCGAGGAAAATCAGCACCAGCACCAGTGAGGCGAGGATGAGAATGGCCTGGCTCATGTCAGTTCCCCCTTTTTGCCTTGTATCCCATATCCTTGAGCAATGCCACGACCCTGTCGCGGAAATCTCCCTGAATGGTTATTTCTCCATCTTTCGCGCTTCCGCCTACTCCGCATTTGACCTTAAGTGCGCGTCCAAGTTCGGCCAGGTCTTCCGCTGTGCCTATGAAGCCTGTGACAAGAGTCACCTGTTTGCCGGCGCGGCCTTTCCTGTCAATGGATACAATGAGATTCTGCGCTGAAGGAGCAAGGGTCGCTTCTTCGGTTTCAAGGGTTTCCTGATAAACAAAGTCGGGGTTGGTTGAGAACACTACGCCCAGCCTTTTCTTCCAGTCGTTGTCTGCCATCTGATGAAAATTTATTTTTGCAAATATAGCCAATATATGCTTATACTTGTGCTTCGCTCACATATACTGATGCATCTCTAAATTTTGCTTCCGCTCTCGACTTATATAAAGTTCATATATACGCTTGGTCTCGGCATAATCAAAGCAAGCTTTGCTTCTGCTCTCGACTTTTGCTATATTTGAGCTTGTGCTCATATATACGCTTGCGTCTCGGCATAGCCAAAATAAATTTTGTCTCTGCTCTCGACTTTTTGCTATATTTGCAGGTTTTAACATAAGAGACTGGCGTAAAATCCAAGCCGGTCTGACAAGAAAAAATACGGATTTATGGATAACAGGAAATTCAATCTGTGGAACAGGCTGACATCGCTTTTCGTGCTTGCGGCGGCTGCGTTCACATATCTGATGACAATCGAGCCGACAGCCTCATTCTGGGACTGCGGAGAGTTTATCGCATCGTCTTATAAACTGGAAGTGGGACATCCTCCCGGAAACCCTGTGTTCCAGTTGTTTGCGCGATTCTTTTCAATGTTTGCCGATGCCTCTCATGCGGCCTTGGCGGTGAATGCCATGAGTGCTGTTCTTTCGGCCTTCACTATATTTTTTCTCTATCTGACGACGGTTTTCCTTGCCAAGAGAGTCGTGAAACCTGCTGCTGACGGCACATACAGCATGTCAAAGGCAATCGCAATCTTCGGCTCGGGAGCAGTCGGAGCACTTGCATATTGTTTCAGCGATACATTCTGGTTCTCCGCCGTTGAAGGTGAGGTCTATGCCATGTCATCCCTTTTCACGGCCATAGTCTTTTGGGCGATGACGAAGTGGTATGAGCAGGCTGATGAGCCTAATTCAAACAGATGGATTGTCCTCATATCATTCCTTATGGGCCTTTCTATCGGTGTGCATCTGCTTAACCTGCTGACGATTCCGGCCCTCGTGTTCATGTTCTATTACCGCAAGAGGGAAAACGGAAACTACAGCTTCAGGGAATTTGTCAGGATTTTTGCGGTTTCGGTGGTGATACTTGCTGTGATATTGTATGGCATAATCCCGTATCTTCCAAAGACCGCAGCATATTTCGACCTGTTTTTCGTGAACGTTCTCGGACTTCCATTCAATACTGGTGCCGCATTCTTCATGATTCTTCTTCTGGGCCTGTGCTTCTGGGGACTTTTCCGTACAATGAAAAAGCAGCAGGTATTTGTCAATACCGTCTTATTGTGCTTCACGGTGATTGTCATCGGATTTTCCCTGTTCTCGATTGTGATAATCCGCTCATGTGCAAAAACTCCTACGAACGAGTACCAGCCTGACAATCCTTTTACTCTTGTCCGCTATCTCGGCCGCGAGCAGTACGGCAGCAACCCTCTCATATATGGCCAGTATTTCGGTGCGCAATATGACATTGAACCGGGAACATATTGGGCGCCGCTGGAGGAAGACGGCAAGGACGGCAGATACATAAAGGCGGACGGACCTGGCAAAATCACCTATGATCCTGCCGGAAAGATGCTTTTCCCGAGGATGTGGAGCAATGCCGACCAGAGTTATATCGATTTCTATAAGTCATATATGGGACGCGGAGGCAAGACCGTGTCCGGCTCGGAGCACAAGAAGCCTACATTCTTCCAGAATCTTTCGTTTTTCTTTGACTATCAGATGAACTGGATGTACTGGAGATATTTCATGTGGAACTTCGCCGGAAGGCAGAACGACATACACAGCCCGTCTCCGGGAGACATTTTCATCGGAAACTGGGAGTGCGGAATCCCTGCCATAGACAATTTCCGTCTTGGAGACCAGTCCGATGCTCCGGACTATCTGAAGAACAACAAGGGAAAGAATCATTATTATATGCTTCCGCTCCTGCTCGGCCTTATTGGCCTGTTCTTTCAGTTTGACCGTGACAAGAGGGGCTGCTGGCTTACTTTTCTCATGTTCTTCATGACAGGAATCGCTATTGTGATATATCTTAACCAGCCTCCTTATCAGGTGCGGGAGAGGGATTATGCGTATGCCGGATCTTTCTATGCCTTTTCAATATGGATAGGACTTGCCGTGGCGGCCGTATTCACATGGATTGAATCATGTAGGAGCAAGAAAGGTGCTTCAAATGAGTCAGGTGCTGTCATTGCGGCAACTGTGGTCTCCGTTCTTTTCCTTGGAGTGCCGGTGCTGATGGCTTCGGAGAACTGGGATGACCACAACCGCAGCAACCGCTATACTGCTGTCGAGATGGCTGAGAATTACCTGAATTCCGTCGGCAAGAACGGTATCCTCGTGACTCATGGCGACAATGACACCTTCCCTCTGTGGTATGCCCAGGAAATTGAGGGCGTGCGTACTGACGTGCGCATTGTGAATACTTCTCTCCTGGGTACTGACTGGCATATAGACCAGATGAAATATGCTGTCAATGAGTCTGCACCGCTTGACCTTTCAGTCGGCCAGCGCCAGTATCTTTACGGCACCAATGAGATTGTCTATCTTTATGACACGCGCGACACTGTGTTCATGCTTTCAGACGTGATGCGCATTTTCCGCCATCCTGAAGCCAAACTCGACCTTGTTGGCGGCAGAAAGGTGGACTATATAATGTCAAGGAAGTTCGCCATACCGGTGAACAAGGAGAATGTCATAAAATACGGTATACTTGACGAGAAGTATGCGGACATTATTCCTGAATACATTGTTCTCACGATTCCTAAGGACAAGAACTATCTCACGAAGCCTGAGCTGTTCATGCTTGACTTCCTGTCGAATTACAAATGGGACCGTCCTCTTCATCTGCTGAGCATGGGAGGGGATATCAATGTCGGCTTGAAGGACTATCTCATGTATGAGGGCTTCTCGTACAAGTTCGTTCCTGTGAAGAACAAGACAAGGAGCACGGACATTGGGTTTGCAGATGCCGAGGACCTGTATTATAAGATGAAGAACGTCTATAAATGGGATGCTCTCAAACGTGATGACTATTTTGCCGACTATCAGAACTTCTATACATTCTGCGGTGTTCTTTCCCAGCGTCAGATTTTCGTGAATGTGGCCAAGGAGATGCTAAAGGCCGGAGACATGAAGCGTGCCGTCGAGATTCTGGACATGTGCCAGGAGAATGTGCCAGAGGAGACATATCCGCTTGACATGACCTATCTGGGATTCAGCAATGAGTATATGGTGATAGAGATGATTGAGTCATATTACAAGGCCGGTGCTCCTGAGAAGGCCCGTGAACTTGCCGGGAAATTCGCTGGCCAGATCCTTCCGTCTGCGGCTTTCTTCCTGAATCATTATGATTTCGCGCGGCAGAATTTCGAGCATTGCTACAATTATATAGGAATCCTTGCCGATGTCGTGGAACATTATGGCGATGAGCAGCTTGCCGAGGACATAAGGAACAGCTACAATGACATTATCGGTACGCAGGCCGGAAACTGATTCCATTATGTTCCAGAAAAAAAGAATCCCTGATGCAGTTGTGCGCCAGGGATTCTCTTTTACTTGGAGGCGGTTTTATCTTGCAAGACGGACGAATACGCTCAGCGGAAGGTTCTTTCCGAAGCTGTCCCTCAGCACCAGTTCGCCGCAGTCAAGCGACTTGTATGCCGTCTTGGTGCAGAAAGCCTGTTTTACGATTGTCTCGCCGAGTACGGCTGAATATCCGTTTGAATAAAGGTTCAGCACCATGAAACTGTCCTGCGGAGCGAGTATGGCAGCCACGCATTTGAGCATTTCATTCAGGCATTCGTCAAGTTTCCATTTCTCTCCGTCAGGTCCGTGCCCGTATGCCGGAGGGTCAAGTATGATTCCCTGGTAGGTGTTTCCGCGCTTGGCTTCCCTGCGGGCGAATTTGAGCGCGTCCTCAACTACCCAGCGGATGTTGTCCATTCCGCTTGCCTCCATGTTTCCGCGTGCCCAGGTTACGACCTGGCGGACAGAGTCAAGGTGCGTCACATCCGCTCCTGCGGCCTTGGCCGCGAGTGATGCCGCTCCCGTATATGCGAACAGGTTAAGAACGCGAGGCTTCGGCTGGCCTTGAAGGCGCGCCTTTTCCACAAGGGAACTTGTCTGCCTGTATATGTATTCCCAATTGGAGGATTGCTCGGGGAAAACGCCCACATGCTTGAATGAGGTGAGGCCAAGGCGGAGAGAGAAATCAAGTCCTTCCTGGCCACCCCTGTATCTTATGTGCCACTGGTCGTCCATTCGCTTATGCCTCTCCCATGTGCCGCTGTCTTCCTTGCCGGCCTTGCCGAATCCTGCCCCTGTCTTGAACCTTGTGTGCATCATCTTGTTCCACTCTCCTTCGGAAAGGGATTTTTCCCACAGGGCCTTGGGCTCGGGACGTGCCATTATGCAGCTGCCGAATCTCTCGAGCTTCTCGAAATTGCCCGAATCTATAAGTTCGTAGTCTTTCCAGAATTGTCCGGGACTTTCTATTGTCATCATGTCGTGAAAATTTGTGCAAAGATAGGGATTTTATTGCATTTCGCTGAAATTTGCTAAATTTGCAGGTTGTTCACGGGCATGGCCCGGGATGTATGATATTTCAAAACTTTATTGATATGCAACAATTTATTGACACTTACGATTTCTCCGGCAAGAAGGCCATTGTCAGAGTTGATTTCAACGTTCCGTTGAATGACAAGATGGAGATTACTGATGACACGCGTATCAGGGCTGCGATCCCTACGCTCAAGAAAGTGCTTGAGAAAGGCGGTTCGCTGATCATCATGTCGCATCTGGGACGTCCTAAGGGCGTGACTGACAAATTCTCGCTCAAGCACATTCTCGGCCGTGTCGAGGAGCTTCTCGGTGCACCGGTGAAATTTGCCGATGACTGCATGAATGCCGATGACAAGGTAGCTGCACTCAAACCTGGTGAAGTGCTTGTCCTCGAGAACCTCCGTTTCTATGCTGAGGAAGAAGGCAAGCCGAGAGGACTCGCTGAAGATGCGACTGACGAGGATAAGAAAGCAGCGAAGGCGGCGGTAAAGGAAAGCCAGAAGAACTTTGTCAAGAAGCTTGCTTCATATGCTGACTGCTACATCAATGACGCTTTCGGAACCGCTCACCGTGCACATGCCTCTACTGCCCTCATCGCCGAGTATTTCCCTGAAGACAAGATGTTCGGCTATGTCATGGAAGGCGAGATCAAGGCTATTGACCGTGTCCTCAAGACTCCGGAGCATCCTGTTACTGCAATCATCGGCGGTGCCAAGGTATCTTCTAAAATCGGTATCATCGAGCACCTTTTCGACGCCGTTGACAACATGATTATCGGCGGCGGCATGGTATATACCTTCAAGAAGGCCCAGGGCGGAAAAATCGGAAAGTCTCTTTGCGAGGACGACCAGATGGAGCTTGCGCTCAACATAATCAAGAAAGCAGAGGAGAAAGGCGTGAAACTTTATCTTTCAAAGGAAGTGATTATCGCTGACGGCTTCTCAAATGACGCCAATACGAAGATTTGTCTCAACACTGAGATTCCTGACGAATGGGAGGGTGTTGATGCGGCTCCAAGCACTCTTGCAGTGTGGGAGGATGTCATCATGAACTCAAAGACCATTCTCTGGAACGGCCCTGTAGGCGTGTTCGAGATTCCTGCTTTCGCAAAGGGAACTAACAAGGTTGCTGAGATGCTTGCCAAGGCTACGGAGAACGGCGCGTTCACTCTCGTCGGCGGCGGAGACTCAGTTGCAGCTGTGACACAGATGGGCTTTGCAAAGAAAGTGAGCTATGTGTCAACAGGCGGTGGAGCCATGCTTGAGTACCTTGAGGGCAAGGAACTTCCGGGAATTGCGGCTATCCGCAAGTAGTCCTCAGGAATACATATTTAAAGAGATGGGTCCGGATGCGGGTCCGTCTCTTTATTTTTTATACCTTTGCACCTCAACAGCGCGTGAAGCGCAGCTAAATCTGAAAGATATGCTTGAAATGCTTGTGGTAAACTGGCACATGAATCCGGAGATTTTCCATATCGGGGCCTTGTCCCTGAGATGGTATTCTGTGTTGTTCGTTTCCGGGTTCATTCTCGGATGGTTCATATTCAAATGGTTCTTCAAGAGGGAAGGGGTGCCTCAGACACTGCTTGATCCTCTGCTTTATACATTGCTCATCGGAACAATCGTAGGTGCACGCCTGGGACATTGCCTGTTTTATCAGCCTGACTATTATCTCGGCAGCTGGCAGGGATTTTGGGAGATATTCATGCCTTGGAAAGGAGGACTTGCAAGCCATGGTGGCACAATCGCATTGTTTATAGCAATGTGGTGGTTCGCAAGGCATTATGGCCGCAGATATGATTTTGATTTTCTCTGGATTCTGGACAGGCTTTGCATCGCGGTCTGCTTTGCCGGAGCACTTATCCGTCTTGGAAACCTGTGCAATTCGGAGATTTATGGTGATGTGACCTCTCTTCCGTGGGGATTCATCTTCGAACTGCGCGGTGAGACCCTTCCGAAGCATCCGACCCAGCTCTATGAGGCGTTCAGTTATACCGCTCTCGGAATTATCCTTATGCTCCTGTACAAATACAGGCTGGACAAGATGTACCGTGGCACTTTCATCGGGATTTTCTTTATCGTGCTCTTCGGAATGCGTTTCCTTATTGAATTCATAAAGGAGCCGCAAGTTGGCTTTGAGGAGAATATGCTGCTGAACATGGGACAGCTCCTCAGCATACCTTTCATCCTGCTTGGCGCGGGGCTTCTGGCCTATAGCTTCATAAAGAAGCAGCCGGCCGCTATCGTGCATCCGGCTAAGGTCAAGGGCAATCCGACGCATTATGCAAAGGGGCTTGGTGTCTGATTAGCCCGGCAGTTTTCCTCCGGATGGCTCCGGCCTGAGTGACAGCAGTGTTTTTCTGAGACTGCTGCGGTATTTCAGCGGAGACATTCCTGTATGCTTCCTGAAGAATTTGCCGAAGGAAGACTGGTCCGAGAAAGACAGCCTGGACGCAATCTGCTGTATGCTCAGGTCGGGGTCCCTGAGAAGTCTGGAGGCCCTGTCTACGCGCAGTGACGATATGATTGTACTTACGGGCACCCTTGTCTTGTCCTTGACTATGAGGGAAAGGTATTGCTTTGATATGCAGAGCTTTTCTGCATAGAAAGATACGCCTGTCTCTTTCTCTATGTTTTCTATGAGCAGTTTTACGAACTCGCGCATGAGTACGTCCGAATGTTTCATGTCCGTATAGCGCGAAGGGGAGCCTTTCCCGTACCGCTTCCACATTATGTCAGCCATGTCGGTCAACAGGATATAGAAGTACGCATAGCACAATTCCTGCATGAAATGGTGGTCTTTGGCGCTTAGCGCCCGTATCAGGTCGGATATGTCGCGGTGCAGTGTGCTGATGACTTCCTCAGTGAGAATGTCTCCCTGTATGGAATGTGCCATCCGGAAATGAAAATCAGGAGGGAAAGGATTCCTGTTGCGGAATATGTCTTCAAGTATCGTGTTGTCAGTGGCGGCTACGAGTGCATGGAAATCATCGCTGTACTTGATTTCCGCAATTTCGGACCATGTGGGCATGTTCATGTATGAGCGTCCGTGGAATTTGTATTCCTTGCCGTTGATTATGGTGCTCATGGTTCCTTCAAGTATGATGATTACAAGGTGGTACGGAGGTCTTCTTGCCTTCTTATAGACTATGTGGTCTCCGCCCTTGATCTCCCCGGCGAACAGGAACTCGTCAATATAGCCGAATCTGGACACGTTCTTGTTCCCGAATATACTTGCCGGCTTTGCCGTTTTTTTGTCTGTGTTCATGCGTTTTAGTAATTTTGCGGGCCAAATATAAATACTTTGTAAATTAGAACCAAATCTATAATGATTTGGACCAAAGACAATGCTTTGGCTGGCTTGAAATTTGCACATTGCCAGCCCCTTGTATTCAAAAATGTTTAGTGTATTATTCAAATGAAGAAATTAGCGGTTTTAGCGGTGATTGCCGCGGAGCTTCTTTTCGGTCAGGCCGCAGCTGATGCGCAGTACCGTACAAAGAAAGCAGCAGATGACGCCCGGAAAACGGAGGCCGAACTTATTCTTGAGCAGGCTGACTCTTCGGATGCTCCTGTGGTCATAACCTTGGAGCAGGCGCTTGAAATAGCGTTGAGCGAAAATCTATCGGTCAAGGTGGCCGATATGGAGATTGAGAGGACCGGCTTTGCCAAGAAAGGCACATATGCCTCTCTGTTCCCTCAGATTGATGTTTCCGGAACCTATCAGAGGACCATCAAGAAGCAGGTTATGTACATGGATTTTGACATGGGATCGCTGGGCGGACCCGGAGCCGGAGGCGACGGCCAGGGCGGTGAGGGAGAAATTCCCGGCGACGGCCCGGCAGCAGGTTCCGGTGCCGGTGAAGGCTCTTCCGGCGCATCGTCGGGAGGTGGTCTTGAGGTCGGTAGATGGAACACATGGGCAGCCGGTATCTCGGCTTCGATGCCTATTGTGAACGCTCAGTTGTGGCAGAGCATAAAGATTTCCGGACTTGATGTTGAACTTGCTGTTGAGAAGGCACGTGCCTCACGTCTTGACATGGTGACACAGGTCAAGAACGCATATTTTTCAACTCTTCTTGCCAAGGAGGCTTTCGATGTTTATAAGCAGGTCTATGAGAACGCTGTGCAGAATCTGGCTGAGGCCCAGAAGAAATACGATGCGCAGAAAGTTTCCGAGTTCGAACTTATCAGGGCCAAGACCACGGTAGCGAATGCTGTACCTAACGTGTATAATGCGGAGAGTACTGTCATTTTGTCATTGTGGCAGCTCAAGGCTGTCATAGGAGTTGACCTTGACATGAATCTTGATATTGCGGGCAAGCTCGGTGATTATTCGGAGCATCTGTTTTATGATGTTCATCAGCATGACAGCATATCACTGGAGAACAATACAACGATGAAGCAGCTTGCCATACAGGCTGAGCAGCTCGCCCAGAACATAAAGCTCCAGAAGTATGCCTGCATCCCGTCGCTTTCGCTTGCTTTCAATTACAGCATAAACGCGATGACCAACGATTTCAAGTTCAACGAATATCGCTGGACACCTTATTCTTATGTAGGTCTAAGCCTCAACATACCTATTTTTGCAGGCGGAAAGAGATATCACCAGATTCGCCAGGCAAAGAACCAGTATGGCCAGGTGCAGCTGCAGTCCCTCAATACGGAACGCCAGCTCAAGATTTCCATCAGGCAGAGCCTCAATACAATGGAGACTAACATGAAGAGCTACTATGCGGCCCAGGATGCTGTCCGTTCCGCTCAGAAGGGATACGACATAGCTGAGGCTTCATATAAGGTCGGACGCAGTACGCTCATCGAACTGAATGACGCGCAGCTTGCCCTCACTCAGGCCCGTCTTGCGGAATCCCAGGCAATATATAATTTTGTTACGGCCAAGGCTCAGCTTGAGCAGACTCTCGGCCAGGACTTCATAAATGAATAATAAAAGTCAATATAAATGAAAACTATCATCAGAACTATGTTTCTCGGTGCCGCGCTGGCCGTTGTGGCAGGCTGCGGAGCCAATGTAAAGAAGAACAAGCAGGATGTGGCTGCTGTTGCAGTCGCACCAAAGGTCACTGTGGCAAAGGTATCGGTGCGCGAGGTCCCTCAGGTCGCTACATATACTTCAACTGTTGAAGCGTATGTGAAGAACAACATCGCTCCGCAGAGCGCGAACAGGATAAAGAAGATAAATGTTGAAGTCGGCGACTTCGTGAACAAGGGCCAGGTGCTGGCGGAGATGGACCAGATACAGCTTCAGCAGGCAGAGCTCCAGATGAAGAACAATGAGATAGAGTACAACCGTCTCAAGGGACTTTATGATGCAGGCGGACTTTCGCAGTCTGACCTTGATGCCATCGAGCTTGCTTATAAGGTCAGCAAGACCTCATATCAGAACCTTCTGGAGAACTCGGTGCTCCGCTCCCCTATAACCGGAGTCGTTACAGCCCGCAATTATGATGTCGGTGACATGTATGCGATGAGTGCTCCGGTTTTCACTGTGGAGCAGATTGTTCCGGTTAAGCTTCTTGTCGGAATATCGGAGTCTGACTATACCAAGGTGAAGAAAGGAGATTCGGTAACAATTGCTGCTGATGCGGTTCCCGGCAAGACTTTCTACGGAAAGGTAAACAGGATTTATCCGACCATTGATCCGGCGACCCGCACATTTACTGTTGAGGTTACCGTTGACAACAAATACAAGACGCTTCGTCCGGGAATGTTTGTCAGGGTTACCGTGACATTCGGTTCGAACAACAATGTGGTGATTCCTGATGTGGCTGTAGTTAAGCAGCAGGGTTCCGGAGAGCGTTTCGTCTATGTGCTTGGCGAAGACGGCACTGTAAACTACCAGAAAGTGGTTTTGGGACGTCGTCTCGGTTCAGAGTATGAGATACTTGAAGGCCTTTCTGACGGTGCGGTAGTAGTTACCGGAGGCCAGCCGCGTCTTAAGGACGGAATAAAGGTTACTGTCAACGAATAGGGAAACAGCCGTCACGAAGGCGGCGAAAAACAATAGCGGACAATTATGAGCATATACAGAAAAGCGGTCAACAATCCGGTCACCACGACACTGGTCTTCATTGCCATGGCGATATTCGGAGTGTTCTCGCTTATAAACATATCCATAGACAGGTTCCCGAAATTTGATGCGAATTTCATCATGGTGATGTCTTCGTACCCGGGGGCCAGTGCGGCGGACATTGAGACTAACCTCTCGAAAGTCCTCGAAAACTCACTGAACGGTGTCAGTGACCTCAAGAACATAACATCAATCTCAAAGGAGAACATCTCGATAATCTCACTCGAATTTGTCGAAGGTGTTGACATTGATGTGGCTACCAACGATGTCAGGGACAAGCTCGACATGGTGAACTCCTCACTTCCGGACGGCGCATCGCTCCCGGTGATTTTCAAGTTCAGCGCGGATGACATGCCAATCATGATTCTTGCGGCAACTGCCCAGGAGAGCCTTCCTGCATTGGAGAAGATACTTGACGACAAGCTTGCCACACCTCTTGCACGTGTGTCAGGAGTCGGTACCGTGTCAGTGGCCGGTGCTCCGCAGCGTGAGATACAGGTCTATTGCGACCCTAATAAACTCGAGGCCTACGGTCTTACAGTGAGCGGTATCTCTGGAGTCATTGCTTCAGAGAACAGGAATGTGCCGAGCGGAACGGTTGACATCGGTTCGAATGCATATTCGCTCCGTGTGCAGAAAGAGTTCACCAGCGCTGAGCAGATGCTTGACGTTGTGGTCGGGTACTCCAACGGCAGGACAATCTACCTGCGTGACGTGGCGCGTGTGGTTGACGGTGTGGAAGAGCGCTACCAGGAGGCTTACATAAACGGCCGCCAGGGTGCTCAGATTATCATCCAGAAGCAGTCCGGCGCGAATGCGGTGAATGTAATCAAGGGTGTTAAGAAGGAGATGGCCAAAATTGCCAAGGACCTTCCTTCGGATATCCAGATAAGGACTGTCGTGGACAGTTCGGACAATATCATAAACTCCATCAACTCGCTTAAGGAGACCATCATTGTAACATTCCTCATAGTGATGCTTGTGGTTTATCTCTTCCTCGGAAGATGGAGGGCCACATTCATCATCGTGCTTGCTATCCCTATCTCCCTGCTTGCCTCCCTGATGTATCTTTGGGCAACGGGAAACACTCTGAACGTGATCTCCATGTCGGCCCTGTCGATTGCCATCGGTATGGTCGTCGATGATGCCATTGTGGTTCTTGAGAACATCTCGACCCATCTTGAGAAAGGTGCAAAGCCGAAAGAGGCCGCTGTGCATGCGACCCAGGAGGTTGGTATCTCAGTGATCGCTTCAACTTTGACGATGCTCGCGGTGTTCCTCCCGCTTACTATGATAAACGGTATGGCCGGAATCATGTTCAAGCAGCTCGGATGGATTACCAGCATCATCATGATAGTCTCTACTGTAGGAGCCTTGACCCTCATACCGATGCTTTGCTCGCAGTTCCTCCGCTTCAAGCCTAAGACAGGAAAATTGCATGACCTGATTTTCGGAAGCTTCAACAAGTTCCTGAATTGGATATCAAGGGGATATTCGCATGTCATCAGATGGTGCGTCGGGCACAGGACGATAGTGGTGTGCAGCGCATTGGTGATTTTTGCGGCTACGATAGTGTTCCTGTATCCTCAGGTAAAGACAGAGTATTTCCCTAAGTCAGATGAAGGACGAATTACTGTAGAGCTTGAGCTTCCTGCCGGTACCGGACAGAGCGTTACAAGATCTGTTGCCCATGAGCTTTACGCCCAGTTCAATGAGGCTGTGCCTGAGATTGTGAACTGTTCGTATTCGCTTGGCCAGGCTGACTCTGAGAATGCCTGGGCTGCCATGAGAAACAATGGAACACACGTTATTTCTTACAACATCAATATCGGCAGTATGGAGAAACGTGACCGTTCAAGTGCCCAGATTGCTGATGTGATCCGCGGAATCCTCAATGGCTATCCTGAATTCAAGAAGATAAAGGTTACAGAAGGCGGCGGCGGAATGGGAGGTGCCTCTACTGTTGACGTCGAAGTTTATGGATACGATTTTGAGGCTACGGACCTTCTTGCAAGGAAAATCCAGGCCAAGATGCTTGAGGACGGGGGATGTTCCCAGGTTCTGCTTAGCCGTGATGAGTATATTCCTGAGTACCAGGTTGATTTTGACAGGACCAAACTTGCTGTCAACGGTCTGAACAGCACGACGGCCGCAGCTTATCTGAGCGCAGCCATGAACGGTTCCACCCAGTCTTTCTATCGTGAGGACGGAGATGAATATGATATCCGTGTGCGTTATGCGCCTGAGTTCAGGACGAGCCTCGAGGACATTGAGAATATCCTTGTGTATAACAATATGGGCAGCGCTGTGAGAATCAAGGACCTCGGAACTGTGATAGAGGCGCAGATGCCTCCGTCAATAGAGCGTAAGAACCGTGAGCGTGTCATTACTGTTTCCGGAATCGTGGCGGACGGAATTGCCCTGTCGGATGTCGTAGAGATGACAGAGCGGACTCTTGAGGAAACAGAGATTCCTTCGGAACTGCGTGTGCGCATCGGAGGCTCGTATGAAGACCAGCAGGAGACTTTCGGAGATCTGATAATGCTGCTCGTCATGATTGTAATCCTTGTGTATATCGTGATGGCATCTCAGTTCGAGTCGTTCATGAGTCCTTTCGTAATCATGTTCTCTATTCCGTTCGCATTCGTCGGAGTGTTTGTCGGACTTGTTGTTACGGGAACTCCTCTTGGAGTCATGGGACTTATCGGTGTGCTTATCCTGATGGGTATTGTAGTGAAGAACGGTATCGTGCTTATTGACTATACGATACTTATGCGTGAAAGGGGAATAGATGTTGTCGAGGCTACGGTAATCGCTGCAAAGTCCCGTCTGCGCCCTATCCTCATGACCACGCTCACCACTGTGCTCGGTATGATTCCTATGGCTGTCGGACGGGGAGAAGGTTCTGAGATGTGGCGCTCTCTCGGTATGGTCGTGGCCTGGGGTCTTTCTATCTCGACGCTTGTCACCTTGGTGATTATCCCTACTGTGTATGTGTCAACGGCTTCATGGCAGGAACGCCGTGCACAGAGGAAGGCCGCAAGAAAGGCGGCCAAGGCATAAATTTAAAAGATAATTATTATGAAAGGAATATTCATAGCCTATGACCAGGCTTACAATATGGAAATAGCTGATGTTCTCGAAAAGACAGGCTGCCGCGGAATGACCATGTGGCATGACATTTCAGGGCGTGGCAGCGAAACCGGAGAGCCTCATCTTGGCAATCATGCCTGGCCGACAATGAACAACGCCATTCTCTCGTTTGTTCCGGATGAGAAGGTGGATGGCATCTTGGCGGCTGTAAGGGCGATGGACGAGGAGACGCCGGCTCTCGGACTGAGGGCATTTGTCTGGAACGTCGAAAAATCATATTAGCCGCCTTGCGGTATCATTATTGTAAATCCAACCGTAAATCGTTATATTTGCGCTATCGCGCATATATACGCTGGAGCTTCGGCAGAACTTACAAGCAAGCTTGACGTTTTGCTCTCGGCTTTTAGCTATATTTGCGGTTGGATTGTTTTTTATAATCAACATTTAAAGAAATTATTATGGCTAAAGTTATTACAGACGCTAATTTTACTGAGACATTGAATACCCAGATGCCTGTATTGGTTGATTTCTGGGCTACATGGTGCGGTCCGTGCAGGGCTATCGGTCCTGTGATTGAAGAACTTGCCGCTGAATATGAGGGAAAGGCCGTCATTGGAAAATGCAATGTTGACGAGAATGAGGATGCTCCTATGAAATACGGCATCAGAAGCATTCCTACATTGCTTTTCTTTAAGAACGGCGAGCTCGTGGACAGGCTTGTGGGAGCTGCTCCTAAGGCGGAGATTGCCGCAAAACTTGATTCTCTCATCTGATTTGATGCTTATGAAGCGTTTGCTTGCCGTAATGGCTTTCTGCGTACTGACTTTTACCGGTGCGCAGAATCTTTTTGCCGGAAGCTTCGGAATTGTCGGAGGCGCCGGCTTTACCGGTATGAAGGATATCAGCGGCGGGCTTGCCACCGGCTATCATGCCGGAGTTACCTATAAGTTTCGCCTGCCGCTGGGTTTTGCCTTGCAGCCTTCTCTTCTGTATCAGATGAAGAACTCCGCAATAGAGGGCGTGTTTGCCGGTGAAGAGAAATTTGATTACAGGATGGGCTATCTGGAGCTTCCGGTGTCGTTGCAGTGGGGACCGGACCTTCTTCTTTTCCGTCCGTATCTTGATGTGACTCCTTTTGTGGGCTATGGCCTGCATAACCGCCTTTCCGGTTCTTTCCTTGGTGAAGACCGTTCATTCCGCAACAAGTGGGAAGGCATAAGCCGTCTTGAGTATGGCCTTGGGCTTGGTGCGGGCGTCGAGATTTGGAAAATCCAAGTGACGGCACGTTATAATTGGAATTTCGGCTCTTTGTTTGATGCCGGCGGGAATGCTCCGGGGGCATCTGAAATATGGAACACAGCCAAGGAGTCCGTGCTTGAGGGAAAGAATTTCTCCGGTGTCACCCTTAGCGTGGCTTTTCTGTTCTAATCTGAATATACGATGGACCTGAGTTCTATAAAGACATATGTCGGCCGTGACTGGGAACTGGTGCAGGAACGCATCGGGAATGTTCTGTGCAGTGACATAGACCTGCTGAACGTGACCAACGGCACCGTGCTGTCCCATTCGGGCAAGCAGCTTAGGCCACTTCTTTCCATTCTTGTGGCCAGGGCTTGCTCAGGTGGCGTGATAAACGATACTTCAGTAAGATATGCCGCTGCTTCGGAGCTTCTTCACAATGCCACTCTGCTGCATGATGATGTGGCTGATGACAGTGACAAGCGGCGTGGAGTTCCTACGATAAGGTCTCTCATGGGGCCTTCTGTTTCCGTGCTTGTCGGAGATTATTGGCTTGTAAAGGCAATGGAACTCGTATTCGGAGACCCGGTGGCTGACATAGGTGTCATAAGGCTGTTTTCGAAGACGCTGGGAGATCTTGCTGAGGGGGAGATGCTGCAGCTGCAGAAAGCGCAGAACTGCGATACGGATGAAAATGATTATCTGAAAATCATATACAGCAAGACTGCCTCGCTGTTTGAGGCGGCATGTGTCTCCGGGGCGGCTTCTGTCGGCGCTTCCGGACAGATGAGGGACGCAGCCGGAAAATACGCGGTGGCTCTCGGGCTCGCCTTCCAGATTAAGGATGACATGCTGGATTATGCCGGCACCGATACGGCCGGAAAACCTTTGGGAGTGGATGTGCTTGAACGGAAGATTACACTTCCTTTGCTTGGTGCACTGGCGGCCGTTTCTCAGCAGAAGAGCGAACATGTCCGCAGGCTTGTCAGGGAAATTGACGGAAGCCCGGATATGCGTGACGTGATTGTGGATTTCGTAAAGGAAAACGGAGGTCTGGACTATGCTGCCCGCAGGCTTGGGGAGTATGTTGATGAGGCGGTGGCTGCTTTGGCGGCATTCCCTGATTCGCGAGAGAAAGACTGTCTCATTGATTTGGCTTACTTTACGGCCCAAAGGATAATGTGATGAGATTCGCTGACATCATAGGTAACTCTCATGTCTCGAAGGCGTTTGTTTCCATGGCGGACACCGGCCGTGTGGCGCATGCCATGCTGCTTTATGAGAATGAAGGCTGCGGTGCCCTCGCACTTGCCCTTGCTTATGTCCAGTATCTGAATTGCGCCAATCCGTCCGGCGGTGACTCCTGCGGGGAATGCCCCTCATGCAGACAGATGGCCAAGCTGGTGCATCCTGATGTGCATTTTGTCTTTCCGGTCAACAAAGGACCTAAGGCGTCTGATGACAAGCCTACTTCCGAGTCTTATATAAAGTATTGGAGAGAGCTTGTCCTGGGCAATCCTTATTTTCTGGAGTCTGACCTGCAGAAAGCGATTGGCATTGAAAGCAAGACTGGCCTTATTGCCGTGGCTGAGGCGAAGTCAATATTGACCAAACTTTCCCTTACGGCTGTCTCCGGAGGATATAAGGCCGTCATATTCTATCTTCCGGAGAAAATGAATCAGCAGACTGCCAACATGCTGCTGAAAATGGTTGAGGAACCGCCTGAAAAGACCCTGTTCCTTTTTATAACCCATGCTCCGGAAAAAGTTTTGCAGACTATATTCTCAAGATGCCAGAGCGTGCGCGTGCTGCCTTTTTCCAAAGAGGAGCTTGAGAGGACTTTGACTGAAAAGCTCGGAGTTTCCGGTACTGATGCGGCTTCTGCTGCGGCTTTTGCCGGAGGGAGTGTCGGAGTGGCCATGGAGATGCTCGGTGACATGGATGAGCATGATTCTTTTTTTGAGATGTTTTCGGCTCTTATGAATGCCCTTGTCTCGCGTGACCTTCTGGGTGCACTGGAGTGCGGGGAGTCCATAGCTTCTTTGGAATCGCGTGAAAAACAGAAAGCTTTTTGTATCTTTGCAGGTGAGTGCATCAGAAAAATCTTCATGATGCGGCAGAATTTGCCCGCTCTTGCGGCCATACCGCAGGATGAACTGCCTTTCTATTCCGGCATTGCCGGAAAATGCTCTGATAAATTTTGCAGGAGGGCGGTTGCGGATATTGAGGGCGTGGTTGCGATGATAGACAGGAACGTCAATTCAAAAATACTTTTCTGCGACCTCGTGAACCGCATGATAACAAACATATAACCCGGTCCTGAGGACCGTTGACAACTATGAACAACGATAAGGAATCGAAAAAATATGACTGCTCGAGGGGATGTACGGTTGAGCGCCTTGAAACTGGAGAGCTTGATTGCCGCTACCGTCAGGGGTGCTGCAAGCTTGAAGTTTATGACTGGCTTCCCGGAGTGAAGCAGGAACAGTACAAAGACTATTTTGAAGTCAGGTTTAAGAATACACGGAAGGCCATTTATGTGAATGTGTCCGGCCAGAGCATCAAGACCGGTGATATGGTGATTGTGGAGGCTGCAAATGGCCATGACCTTGGTATCGTCACGCTTGAAGGGCCTGTTGTTGCGCGGCAGATGAAATGCAAGCGTGTTAACCAGGAAACTTTCGGGTTTAAGAAGATATACCGCAAGGCCAAGCTTTTTGACATAGAAAAGTGGCAGGAGGCTATCGCAAGGGAGCATGAGACCATGATTCGTGCGCGCCAGATAGCGGCAGAGCTTGAACTTGAGATGAAAATCGGTGATGTTGAGTTCCAGGGAGACGGCACCAAGGCTATTTTCTATTATATCGCAGACGGCCGTGTGGATTTCCGCCAGCTGATAAAGGTGTTTGCGGAGGAGTTCCGGATAAGAATCGAGATGAAGCAGATTGGAGCGCGCCAGGAAGCCGGGCTTATCGGAGGCCTTGGAGTCTGCGGACGTGAATTGTGCTGTTCAAACTATATATCAGGATTCCAGTCCATTACCACTTCTGCAGCGCGCTGTCAGGATTTGTCGCTTAATCCTCAGAAACTCGCCGGGCAGTGCGGCAAACTCAAATGCTGCCTTAATTATGAGACTGCCGTTTATATGGATGCGCAATCCCGTATCCCGAAGGTTTATAATCCTTTGGAATTTGAAGATGGTCTTGCATATCTGATGAAGACGGATATTCTCAAGGAGACAATGTACTTCTCTTATGACCAGTCTTCTTTTGCCAATCTTTATGCCCTCTCGGCACAGGAGGTCTGGGATATCATACGCATGAACCGTAACGGGGTGAAGGCGGAGTCGCTCAAGCATGAGGATGAGCCGGTGGCTCCTGAGTTTGTCACGGCAGTCGGTGATGATGCCATAAACCGTTTCGATGAGGCCCGCAAGCGCAAGAAGAAGAGAAAACCTGCCGGACGTCAGGGCGGAAATTCCGGACAGGGCGACGGGGGCGCCAAGAAGTTCTCACGTCCCGTGCAGGATGGTGAGGCCAAGGCTTCCGGCGGTACTGAAAACCGTGAAACCGGAAAACGCCATAATGACTCACGCGGAGGAAGAGGCAGCGGAAGGCCGGAGGGCAGGCGTAACAATTGGAAGAACCGTCAGGGTGAGCGCCAGGCGGATTCGGGTGAACAGCCACGTCATGGTAATGCGGGAGGACGTGCCCGCCATACGGATAAACCTGCAGACAAGGAGTAGGCCATGGGAAAGGACAAATTGAGGAAATTTCGTGAAAATGAGACATTCAGGTGCATGGTGCAGCCTTCTACTGACCAGGTCCTGAATTGTGACCATCCTCTTAAAGGCAATTGGAACAGGGATTTTTTCGGCAATGACAACCCTATTGTCCTGGAGCTTGGATGCGGAAAGGGCGAATATACCGTTGACCTGGCGATGCGCAATCCGTCATGCAATTATATCGGTGTTGACATCAAGGGTGCGCGTCTGTGGAAGGGGGCCGGATATGCGGAGAAGCATGGCCTTGGCAATGTGGCATTCCTGCGTACCAGAATAGAGTTCATATGTTCTCTTTTCGCTGCGGGTGAGGTTTCCGAGGTATGGGTGACTTTTGCGGACCCTCAGATAGGGCGTGAGAAAAAGAGGCTTACAAGCCCGCTTTTCATGGACAGGTATAGGAGGTTTCTGAAGCCGGGAGGAATCGTGCATCTCAAGACAGACAGCCGTTATCTGCATGAATATTCAAAGGCTATGGCCTTGCAGAACAATCTGGAGATTCTTGCGTCCGCCATTGACATTTACGGAGAAGACCATGACAGGCTTTTTGAGAGCGGGCTTATGTCCGTGTGCGGACGGGATGCTGTTGAGGCTCTGTTTGAGGTGCAGACATTCTATGAGTCGCAATATCTCGCCCAGGGGATAGGCATTACTTATCTCAGTTTCATAGCCGACCACGAGGGCGATTATGTGAGTCCTGTATGGGATGAGGATGCATGGAAAGATGAGAACCATCATTTCATGGCTCCGGCCGGGGTGTCTGTGAAATCAAAATTCTATCCTGAAGGGTAAACGGCTCAGACTTGTGTCCAGTGTATCCTTATGCCTTTACGCTCCATGCCCCTGAACCATGTCATCTGGCGCTTGGCGAATTGATGGATAGCTGTGGCGAGCTGTTCGCGCATCTGTCCGAATGTCAGTTCTCCTGTCAGATATAAGGTGACGAATTTGTACTCGAGCCCGTAGTATATGAGGTCTTCTGCAGATATGCCGCTATCAAGCAGCCCCTTTATCTCTTCAACCATTCCTTCCTTCAGCCGCGCGTCAAGCCTTTTGTCTATTCTCGCGTTGCGCTCATCCCGTGAGACGAGCGTGCCTATGTAGAATGTGTTTTTGGGAAGGCTCACTGTGCGTGTCACCGGATGCTCAGCTTCATATATGGCAATTTCAAGGGCGCGTATGAGCCTTTTTCTGGTATCATAGTCGGTGGAGTTGTGAAGCGGTTTGAGAGATGAGAGCCGTTGTACGAGTTCTTCAGTGCTTTCTTTTTCGAGTTCCGCCCTGAGCTTTTCATCTGCAGGGACTTCCGGGAGCGAGTAGCCGCGTGTAGCAGCCTCTATATAGAGACCGGAGCCTCCGCACAATATCGGTATCCCTCCTCTTTCCCGTATGTCTGCGTATGCTTTTCCGAAGTCGCGCTGGTATTCGAAGATATTGTATTTTGAGCCGGCGTCAGCTATGTCCATGAGATGGTACGGAATGTCTCCGTATTCGGAAAGGTCCTTGCCTGTACCGATGTCCATTCCCCTGTAAACCTGTCTGGAGTCTGCGGAAATGATTTCCGCTCCACCGGTGGCGGGCCTGTCTGCCATTGTGCTGAGAATCCTGTTGATTTCCCCGGCAAGCTGTACTGCATATCTGGTTTTGCCGGAGGCGGTCGGGCCGAGCACACATATCAGGTCTATTTCTCCTGAAATGTATTTGCATACAAGTTCTTCCGCATTTATTGTTTCTGCGGGAGGCAGCTGGGCCATGGGCGGAATAGGTGTGAATGTTCTTTTGGTCATAGCTGTGCAAAGATAGGCATTCGTATTGAAACGGGGGAGTGTCCGGCTGAATTTTTCGGTGGTGCTGTGGAGCTCTTCGGGGGGGGCTCTGGGATGTACCGGAAAACTTGGACACAACCGGAGGGTATTGTGCCAAGGCGGCTAAGCGCGGTACGTAAGGTGCATTTGGGGGCATTGTCTTTGGATAAAGTGTTGATGGTTATCTTGTTGCGTTCCACGCTTGTTGTCCTGTTTCCGAGGGGTGGAGGGGCTGTGCGGAGGTGTTTGTGTGAAAAAAACGGAGGAATGTGAAAAAAGCACTACATTTGCAATTTGATTGTCAGTTGTGGAATGGTGTGCCTGGACAGTTACGTGGTGTTGAAGCTGGCATGAAACTGTTTCCCGAAAATTTTAAATGATTATATTATGCCTAAAGCAAAGAGCAGTGTTGAGATAAAGAACAGGAGGGCCTCTTTTGACTATGAGTTCATAGAGACCTTTCAGGCGGGGATTGTGCTTACGGGTACGGAAATCAAGTCAATAAGGGCGGGAAAGGCATCGCTGGTTGATGCGTTCTGCTATTTTAGCGGTAATGAGCTATATGTCAAGAATATGCATGTGGCGGATTATTGGTGGGGAAGCTGGGGCAAGCATGACCCGAGACGTGACCGTAAGCTTCTTCTGAGCCGCAGGGAACTGAACCGCCTGCAGCGTTCCGTTAAGGAGAAAGGTCTTACCATAGTGGCAGCCAAGCTTTATATTTCCGATAACGGATATGCCAAGCTGCTGATAGCGCTTGCACGCGGAAAGAAAGAGTATGACAAGCGTGCTTCCATAAAGGAAAAGGACCTGCGCCGCGAGATGGAACGCATGTGACAAGATAAAGTTCGTCCCGGCCATCCGAGAATATGATGTCTGATATAGGGATGAGTTGAACTTATGATAAAGGGCTTGGCTAATATTTTTAGCAGGCCTTTTTTCTTGGGAGGGAGAGGATGTAAATTAAGAGAAAAAAGAATGGAAGAAGGGTGCTCCAGTAGGAAAGAAATTATAGAAGTTTTATGCAAATCTTATGCAAGCAGGCGAGAATATAAAGAAAAAACGACTTGCAGATAGTCTGTAAGTCGTTGATTTTCAGTAACGGGACGCAGGATTGAACTGCGGACCTCATGATTATGAATGGTAAATAGGGGAATTTTTGAAAATAGGTTAAAACAAAAAGCATTGATAATCAGTTATTTAATACTTTTGTGGAATTAGTGAAAACCCCTGAAAATGCTTAAATAAAAAGTTTGGTGTTCACCGTTGGCCCTAAAACAGACCAAAGTTGGCAATTGTCTCATCAGTCTTACCCGTGACACAAGGTGAGAGCGTGATGGTAAACCTATGCCTGCAGCCATCAGATTCACTATAGATAGAGACAGATATTATCTAAGGCTTCCCGATAAATTTACCAGGGAGCAGTATGAAGATATATGTAAGGCAGCTGGTAAGGGAAGAGTCGCTGCGAGTCAGCTGACAAGGAACATCCGTATGATATAAAGATGAGGCTTCTTGCAGATTTTGAAGATTATCTGCAACAGCTTGTCACCCTGAGTAAGACAACCAAGCTTACTATTCCAGCGATCAAGACGATGATCACCGGCAAGAGCAGTACGGATAGTTTCTTGAATATATGGGAGACTGTTGCGAATCAGAAGTCGATAGGAACGTGTGCTAATTATCTGGCTGCAAGAAATTCGTTCATCTAAGTTACGAAAAGAGTGTAATTTATTGGAAATGAGCGTAGGTTAATTGCTCATGATAGTAATAGGTTACGATTTAGTTAGTTATCTACTGCATCATCCTTCTGCGCATTGCGTAACCTTCAAAGAACTCTTCGTATGCAAAAGTAACAATAAAACGGGAGATTTTGAAATGAATCTCCCTAATTTTTTTCTTCTCATACAAGTTTTTCCGTAAAAGCGGTTTTATCCGTCGGCACACCATCGCCCAAAAGGATTTTGGACGAACGTATGCCGACTACCGCATAAGCGGAGAAAAGGGCTTTGCCTCACGCCTAAACAACAGTTTAGACTGATGATGCAAGGCCCATTTCTTTTGTGCTTATGCCAAAGAGGTGCTTTTACGGGTTCGCAGATGATTTCTTTTTCCGCTGTTCCTTTGAGCCGTAAGCGGAAAGCCGTGTCTGACCGCCCGATCCATAAATGGAACAAGCCGTCATGCACGGCAGGCAAACCGGGAAGAATGATTTTATCCGTCAGACCGGACACGCTCGGACAGACATATAAAATCATACTTCCTTGCCGGTGGTTTACCCGGTTCCACGCTTCCGGCTATGTCCCTTTTCCTTTTTGGCGTTTTCCCTTTTTCACGGATTTCTCTTTTGAAGTTTTCCTGTCTAATCTGCCTCCACTTCCGTTTACCTCCATTTTCGCGTCTTTCAGTGAGCCGCATC